>ERZ1066126.355-NODE-355-length-10904-cov-8.593787_pt1 | contig 10904 bp, 4 predicted proteins | sample MGYA00382773_ERZ1066126 | MGnify/ENA primary metagenome ERZ1066126 (study PRJEB33369, sample SAMEA5778356) | biofilm metagenome | biome: Industrial cooling water; feature: Water cooling tower basin; material: Biofilm | place: United Arab Emirates | collected... | reverse complement strand
TGCAGTTCGTGGTCGGCGACGAACGCTGCTACTTCGGGGTCAGCCTGCCCAACCTGCCGGCGTTCGTCGGCGCGCCGCTGAACGCCCAGGCGCTCACCGTCGACCTGACCACGAATGCGGTGGCGTTGACCAACCCGTCCACGACCGTTCTGCGCTGAGCGGCGGCAGAGACTCGGGAAGTTTGGCCCAAGAGATCGGGCCCGGGAGATCGGGCCCGGGAGATCTGCCCAGGAGATCAGACGCCGGCCGACGGCGCGATGCCAGGCGTGCAAGCGGCGCGCCGCTGCAACCACAGCTCCTGCGTGTTGTCACGGGCGAAGGTGACGCCGGCGCGGGCCAGCCGGATCAGTTCGGCGCGGTCTCGGGCCAACTTCTGCAAAGCCTGTGTCAGCGCTGGGGTGTCGGGCCACGGCACTGTCTGCACACCCGCGCCGAGCGCAGCCAGCTCGCGGTAGTAGTAGGTGTCGAAGGCCAGGACGCCCATGCCCAGGGCCTGGGCGTCGATGGCGCTGCGCGGCGTGTCTTCGCGCAGCGGGGCGGCCAACAACAGATCGCAGCCGTCGAGCGCGTCGAACAACGGCCGGCCATAGGGCAACGCGCCGTGGAAGTGCACCCCATCGGCGATGCCGAGTTCGGTGGCGACACGGCGCAGGTCCGCTTCGGCTTCACCGGCGCCGAACACGTCGAAGGTCACCGCCGCGCCGGCCCTCCGGGCCGCCGCCACGGCCGCCAGCATCCGGTCGATGCCCTTGTAGGGCACCAGACGGCCGAAGTAGCACACACGCAGTGGCGCAGCCGCGTTCGCCATGCGCCGGCAGCGCGCTTCGAGCCGGGCGGCGTCGATCACCAGCTCGGCGTGGTGCGCGCAGTCCAGCAAGTAGTGCACGTGCGCCCGGCCTCGCCCGTAGTCGCGCACCAGCGCCTGGCCCTTCAAGAACAACACCGAACAGAGCATGCGCGCCAAGTGGTGCTGGAGCGACATCCACGGCTGGTAGACCAGCCGCGAACGCCAGTAGGCGCCGCGCGACCAGGCCCCGGTCCGGAGGTTCATGCGCGCCGATTCGCGATGGTCGATGTCGGTGATGTAGATGGTGGTGCGGCGGCGCAGCCAACCGATCGCCAGCGCCAGGTTCTCGAACGGCCGCCACAGGTGCGATGGCCCCGCGTGCACGAACCCGGCACGCGAAACCGCCCGCCACAGCCGGGCGGCGAGGCGTGGCAGGCCCAGCAAGTGTTGCAGCGTGCCGGTTTGGGCCGGGTAGGCACCGGTGCAGGAGATCCGCTCCACCTTCGGATCGATCACGCGCAACGTGCTCTGGCTGCGGGCGTAGCTCGCAGCGTCCATGACCGGCGCCACGACTTCGAGCGTCTGGACCTGCGGCCCCAGGCTGGCCAGCAGTTGCACCAAGTGCTCGGCGAAGGCGCTCTCGAGCGCGGCGCGTCCGTCGGGCAACGGCCAGAACGGCACCGGCACCACCACGAGGTAACGAGCTGCTGGCGCGGTCATCGGGTGGCTCCGTTCGCGGCGGCCGGGTTGGCGCGGCCGAGGTGTCGCCGCATCGCGGCCAACAACGCAGCGGCTTCCCGACTGGCATCGTGGGCGGCGCTGACGCGCTGGCGTCCGGCGGCGCCCAGGTCGGCGAGCTCGGCCGCGGGCGTCTGCAGCAGCGCCTGCATCGCCGCGGCCAGCTGGTCGGCCCGCCCGGGCGACACCAGCCAGCCGGAAGTGCCGGGTTCGACCAGTTCGGGAATGGCGGCGATGCGCGTGGCCACCACGGGGCGCGCGCGAGCCAGCGCCTCCATCAACACCACCGGCAGGCCTTCGGCGAAACTCGCCAGCACCAGGCCGCGCGAGCGATCGAGCAGTTCGCGGATCTGCGCCGAAGTGCGCCAACCGGCCAGGGTCACCGCCGCCGCGAGCCCACCCGCGGCGATCTGCGCCCGGGCCCACTCGTGCAGCGGCCCGCCGCCGACCAAGGTCAGATGGAACGGCACGTGGGCGGCGTGCAAGAGCTGGCACGCTTCGAGCAGCACCGGCAGGCCCTTCTCTGGCGCGAACCGGCCGACCCAGAGCAGTTCGGGCGTGCTGGGCAGAGGGGCCGGCGGATCGGCCAAGAAGGCCGCGTCGACACCACAGCGCACCACGGTGATCTTCGCCCAGTCCGCCAGCGGCGTGTAGCGACAGATCTGGCTGCGGCAGAAGTCGCTGATCGCCACCACGAAGGCGGCGCGCTGCACCTTCTCGCGCAGGTGGATGCCGTCGCTGCGTTCGAACTCCTCCGGGCCGTGCATCGTGCAGCTGAACGGCGGCCCGCCGAGTTCGCGGCACAGCATCGCCACGAACGTCGAATTGGTGCCGAAGTGCGCGTGCACCAAGTCGGCGCGCCCGGCGAGATGGCGCAGCAGCAGGGCCGCCTCCAGCAGATAGGCGATGTGCACCCAGAGGCTGCGGTCGGCGCGCCAACCGAGGCGCAAGGTGAGGGTGAGGGCGCGCCAAGCCGCGCGCGGGCGCAGCAACAGCACCCAGAGTGCCAACAGCAAGAGGCGCAGCTTGCCGCCACCCAACAACGCCACGGTCTGTTCGCGCTCGCGATGCTCTTCGGCACTGTCGGCGGCGACTTCGCCCGGCCGCACCGAATAGCGCAACACCCGGCAGCCGAGGCGCTCGAGTGCCTGGATCTCACGGCGAATGAAGGTGTGGCTCGGCGCGGGATAGCGGTTGACCAGGTACGCGACCGTGAGGTCGGGGTGGGGCGCAGGACTGCTGGCGGCGCTCATCGTGGGGCCGGCTCCTTGTACTCGATGAGGCGGCGCCGGGCCCCTACACACCGGCGCCAAGCCCACACCAGCATGCCCTGGGTGGCCGGCCACTTGCCGAGCACGCAGAACGTGGCGTAGAGCGCCGAGTCCGCAGCGCCCCAGCGGTTGCGGGTGGTGGTGCGGATGCGGCGCCACAGACGCAGGTAGAGCAGCACCGCAGCCACCGGCGCACCGAGCCACAGCCAGAGGACGTCCCGATGGACTCCGACCACCAGCAGAACCGCGGCCACCACCGGCAGGCCGATCGCCCAGACCAGATTGCTCAGCGCCGACCGCCAGCGTGGGTAGCCCCGGCCGTGCTCGGCGAGGCCCTCGGCTTCGACGTAGCCGGCGCGCACGGTGCGACGCCACCACTGGCCGAAGCGGTGCATCGCGGCGTCGTGCACGGTCATTTCCGCGTCGATGCGGCGGATGCGGAAGCCACCGCGGCGCAGCCGCAGGCACAGCTCTGGCTCTTCACCGGCGATCCGCCCAGGATCGAAGCCACCGCACTGACGCAGCGCTGCCGCCCGCATCAGCGCGTCGCCGCCACAGGACAACGCCTCGCCCACCGGCACGTCCCATTCGAGGTCGCACAGGCGGTTGTAGATCGAGGCGGCACGCGCCCGTTCGCGACGGCGGCCGAACACCACGGCGAGGTCGGGATCGGCACGTAGTTCGGCGGCGGCGCGCAGAAGCCAGCCGGCAGCGAGCTCGCAGTCGCCGTCGACGAACTGCACGAACTCGCATGGCCGTTCGCGCTCGAGGGCGGCGAACCCGGCGTTGCGGGCCCGTGCCGCGGTGAACGGCTGCTGCGGGTCGAGTTCGACCACCAGCGCCCCCAACGACCGCGCGAACGACACGCTGTCGTCCTGCGAGCCCGAATCGACGTAGACGGCACGGCGCACGTCCGCGCCCAACGAATGCAGGCAGCGGCGCAGGCGTTCCCCCTCGTTGCGGCCGATCACCACGACGCCCACGACGGCTGCGCCGTCGGCCCGGTCGCCGGCCGAAGCGGCAGCGCTCATCCAGGCACCGGCACGGCGGGCGAGGGCACCGACAGCGGCGGCTGCACGCTGGCGAGCGCGCGTCGCAGTTCCGCCGCCAGCGAACGCACGTTGGGCTCGAGCACCATGCTGTCGTGGTCGCCGGGCGTTTCGACCACTTGCAGCGCCCGCACGTAGGGCGTCCAACCATTGTCGGGGAGCACGATTTCGCGGTGCCGGTTGGCGTACCGACCGCCACCCAGGTCGTAGGTCCGGTCCAGTGCCGGCCGGAACAGCCACGCCGGCACGGGCAGCGGCTGCACCTGGTAGCGGCCCAGCGCCGTGCGGAATGCGGCTTCGACCGCGAGCGAGTGGAACGCCGCGGTGGGATTGGCCGGCACGACTTCGTCGTCGGCCTGGCCGAAGCGCCGCTTCAGCCGATCGATCTCCCAGCGCACGCGGCGCTGCAACCAGCCGGCGACATAGGCCGGGCCTTCGCGCCGGGCGCGTTGCCACTGGATCTTGGCGCGGTCGAGGCGACCGACGATCGAACGGTTCGGCAGCGGCGAGTCGAGCAGTACCACCATCGCCACCTGCTCCCCGGCGGCGAGCAACTGCCGGGCCATCTCGTAGGCGGTGATGCCGCCGCCCGAGAACCCGCCGAGCAGGTACGGGCCGTGCGGTTGCACGCTGCGCACCTCTTCGAGGTAGTCGTGGGCCGCCGCCTCGAAGGTGTCGTGCGGCGCCATGTCGCCGAACAGACCGCGGGCCTGCAAGCCGTAGAACGCGCGGTCGGTGCCGACCAGTTGCGCCAGGTGGCGCAGGTTGAGCACGTTGCCGAACATGCCGGCGACCAGGAAGAACGGGGTGCCCGCACCGTGCTGCGCCGGATGCATGGCGACCAGGTGCCGGTAACGGCTCTTGGGCGCCGCGGCCGCAGCCTTGGCGGTGGCCGCGGCGTCGTTCTCGCCGCCGGCAGCGGCGACCACGCCGTCGCGGCGCATCGCCGCTGCGAGGCGTTCGACGGTCGGCGCCTCGAACAGCACCGACATCGGATAGTCGACGCGGAACTGCTTCTTCACCTTCGCGAACAGGCGCACCGCGATCAGCGAGTGGCCGCCGAGCGCGAAGAAGTCGTCCTGCACACCGATCGAGTCGATGCCGAGCAGTTCTTCCCAGATCCGCACCAGACTCTGTTCGAACTCGTCGCGCGGGGCGACGAACTCGGAGTCGAGCTCGGGGCGCGCGAAGCGCGAACCACTGGCCGCGGCCGGCGCCTGCGCCTTCGCCAGTTCGTCCAGCAGACTCGGCAGCGGCACCGGAGTGACCATGCACTCGGCCAAGGGTGCCCCCGACAGCAGGCGGGCCAGCGCTTCGATGCCCTCGGGTGGGCGAATGCCCTTCTGGATGTGGTCGGTGAGCAGATGCTGGGCCGCGGAAGCGGCGCGGCCGGCTTCCGCAGTGCGGCCGAGATCGGCCCGGGTCGGCAATTTGGCCAGAGCAAAAGCCTGGCCAGCGGCGAGGCGCTTCATCTGGAAGCCTTCGACTTCGACCAGCACGCGACCGTCCGGCGCGCACAGACTGAGATCGACGGCAACCACGTCGCCGCTCGGACCGACGGGCGCACAGCGATGCACCACGCTGCAGAACTCCCGCGGCAAGCGATCGAACACCCGGATGCCGCGGTAGGCCAACGGCACCCACAGGCGCTGCGCGTCGTAGCCCGGCACCAGCTCCATGGCGAAGCCGGTGGCGAGATCGAGTGCTGCCGGATGCAGGCGGTAGCGTTCGAGGTCGGCGGCGAACTCGGGCGCGAGCGCGATGTGCGCGAGCGCGCGGCCAGGGCCGTACGCGAGGCTGCGGACCACCCGCCAGCGCGGCCCGAAGCGCAAGTGGGCTTCCTGAGGCGAAGGCAGCCAATCGCGGCCACCGCTCGGCTGGCGCCGGTCGGGGCACTGCGCGGCGACGGCGGCGAGGTCGAGCGGCCCGGGCTGGGCCATCGCGTGCAGCAGGAGGCGCGCCTCGGCGTGGGTCTGCCAGCCGCGCTGCCCGTCGTCGAGCACGCTCTCGCTCTGCACCTGGAATTCGTAGCCCTCGACGCTGGAACGCAGCACGGCGCGGATCTGCCGCTGCTCGCCGTCCGAGACGTGCAACGGCCGGAAGAAGTACAGATCGCGCACCTCGAACGGCTGCGCTTCGCCGATCGCGGCCAGCGCCTCGGCGGCCAGTTCGACGAAGCCGGTGCCGGGCAACAGCGCGTGGCCGTCGGCGGTGCGGTGCTGGTCGAGCACCCAGTGGGTGGTGGTGGCGAGCTTGCCGTGCAGCACCCGTTCGGCGCCGCCCTGATGCAGCAACTCGTGGAACAACGGCTCGCGCAAGACCTCCGGACGGCCCCCGGTGCCGGGCGCGGATTGGTCCTGGGCGGTCATGCCGACCCGGTTCCAGGCACCCCACTGCAGCGCAGTGGTCGGCTTGCCGGCGGCACTGCGACGGTGGGCGAACGCGTCGAGGAACGCGTTGGCTGCCGCGTAGTCGACCTGCCCCGGCGGGCCGAGCACGGCGCTGGTCGAGGAGAACAGCACCATGAAATCGGTCGGCTCGGCGCCGAGCACTTCTTCGAGCACCAGCGTGCCCTGCACCTTGGGTGCCATCACGCGCTCGACCACGGCCTGTTCCTTCTGCGCGATCAGTTCGTCCTGGATCACGCCGGCGGCGTGGAACACGCCGTGGATCGCGCCGAACCGCTCGCGCGCCTTCGTCACCACGCGGCGCATCTGCACCACGTCGGCGACGTCGGCACAGCCGATCTCCACTTCGGCGCCGAACGATTCGAGCAGGCGCACCTGGCGGATCGCGCGGCTCTGGGGGTCGTCGGGACCGGCTTCGGCGAGCCAGCGATCCCACGCGTCGCGCGGCGGCAGGTCGCGGCGCCCGACCAGGATCAGGCGTGCATGGCAGGTGCGGGCCAGCCACTCCGCGACCAGCGAGCCGACGCCACCGAGACCGCCGGTCAGCAGGTAGGTGCCCCGTTCGCGCAGGCGCGTCGGCCGCCCCTCGGGTGCCGGCGGCAAACTCCCGGCGGCGTGGTCACGGCGCCAGCGTTCGGCACCGCGCCAGGCGAACACACCCGACGCGCCGTCGCCGGCCTCGCGCACGATGGTGTCGACCAGCGCGTCGACGCGGTCCTTGGCCAACCGCCCGCGCTTGGTCAGCGGCAGGCCGAGGTCGACCAGCTTGCACGACACCTTGGCGAACTCGCGCGGGATCACCAGGCACGGGCCCATGGCCAGCGCCTTCTCGGGATGCGGTGCATCGCCTTCGGGACCGCCGACGCCGTTGGCGAACACGGCGATGCGCAGCCCTTCGGGCAGGTCCTCGCCGCCGAGCGCCTGCGCCAGGAAGAACAAGCTGTAGAAGCCCTGCTCTTCGCAGCGGTGGAAGAAGCTCGAGCCCGGCCGGAAACTGCGGTCGGCGGTCAGCAGCCAGGTGTGCACGACGCCACTCACCTGGCGGCCGGCGGCCGCGAGATCGCGCAACAGCGCGTCGTAGCCGTCGCGGCCGAGTTCGGGTGCCAGGGCGAAACGGTCGCGCCCGAGCTGGCCGTAGGCATCGCCGAGGTGCACTTCGACCACGTCGGCACCCTGCGTGCGCAGCTGCGCCGCGGCCCGGGCACCGACGCCGAGCTGGTCGACGAACACGAGCCAGGTGCCCGAAAGGGTGGCGGGCGCCGTGGGCAGGTCGGCGCGTGCCCACTGCGGCAGCCACAGCCACTGTCCAACGTCGTCCTGGCGCGCCGTGGGGCGGCTGCCGTGCTGCGGTTCGCCCTCGGGATCGGCATCGACCCAGTAGCGCTGGTGGCGGAAGGCATAGGTCGGCAAGGACAGTCGCGGGCGGTCTGCATCGACCACCGCCTCGAGCGGCAGCTCCACACCGGCGGCCCACAGGCGGGCATAGGCCTGGGCCGAATACGCGACGTCGTCGACCTTCTCCTCGGGGTGGCGCAGCGACGGGATCGCGCTGCGATCCTGGCTCCACTCCGGATGCAGGCGCACCAGCGAACTCAGCGTGCGGCCCGGCCCGACTTCGAGGAACACGTGCTTCTCGTCGCGCACCAGCAGCTCGACGCCCGCCGCGAAGTGCACCGTGTTGCGCAGGTGGTCGACCCAGTACTGCGGATCGGTGGCCTGGCCGGGCGTGATCCAGGTGCCAGTGCGATTCGACACGAACGGCAGCTGCGGCGCCTGCAGCAGGATGCTGCGCAGGAACGCACCGAACTCGCCGAGGATCGGCTCGAGCAGTCGCGAATGCGCGGCGATGGCGATGCGCACCCGCTGCACCTCGACTTCGCGCTGCAGCATCTGCTTGGCGAACGCATCGAGTTCGGCGTCCGGTCCAGAGACCACGCAGAGCCCCGGCGCGTTGACCGTCGCCAGGTCGAGATTGCCGGTGAGCAGTGGGCGGACCTCGTCGGCCGGCAGCGGCACGCTGACCATGCCGCCGCCGCGCACGCGTTCGAACAACTGGCCACGCAGGGTGACCAGGCGCAGCGCATCGGCGAACGTGAACACGCCGGCGAGGCACGCCGCGGTGTTCTCGCCGAGGCTGTGGCCGAGCAAGGCCGTGGGCTGCACGCCCTTCTGCATCCAGCTCTGCGCGAGTGCGTATTCGAGCAGGAAGATCGCCGGCAACTGCACCGACGGCCGGTCGAAGTGGCGTTCGACCTCGGCGCTGGTGAGCTGGTCGCCGAGCCACACCTCGCGCAGGTCGACGTCGAGCTTGCCGGCGAGCAGCTGCAGACCGCGGTCGACGTGCTCGCGGAACACCGGATCGTCGCGGTACAGCCCGCGCCCCATGTGCCGATACTGCGCGCCGCCGCCGGGCAGCAAGAACACCACCTTGGCCCCTTCGGTGGCGGTGTGGGTGTGCACGCGCTGCGCCTCTTCGCCTTCGAGCAGACGCACGGCCTCGGCGTGGTCGCGCGCGACGGCGACGCGCCGCCGCGGGAACGCATGCCGGCCGAACGCCAGCGTGCTGGCGACGTCGGCGAGCGGCGTGCCGGGCTCGGCCCGCAGGTGGGCTGCCAAGTCGCGGGCATACTCGTCGAGCGAACGGTTGTTGCGCGCCGACCAGAGCAGCACCTGGTGGGCGCGCGGGGTCGGTGCCGGCACGGCGGCGGGCAAGGGTGCTTCGCCGACCACGAGGTGCGCGTTGGTGCCGCCGACGCCCAGCGAGGTGACGCCGGCATGGCGCGGCCGCTCGCCGCGCGGCCACGGCCGCAGCCGATCGACCACGAAGAACGGGGTGCGCGCGAAGTCGATCAGCGGGTTCGGCGCTTCGAAGTGCAGCGTCGGCGGGATCGCAGAGCGCTGCAGCGCCAGGCACACCTTGATGAAGCTGGCGACACCGGCGGCGGTGTCGAGATGGCCGATGTTGGTCTTCACCGAGCCGATGCCGCAGGTGCCCGGCGCCGTGGCCCCGGCGAACGCTTGCGCCAGCGCCGCCACTTCGATCGGGTCGCCGATCTCGGTGCCGGTGCCGTGGCACTCGACGTAACCGACGTCGCGCGGTTCGACCCCGGCCAAGGTCAGGGCCTCGGCGATCGCCGCGGCCTGGCCGTCGACGCTCGGCGCCAGGTAACCGACCTTGCGCGCGCCGTCGTTGTTGACCGCGGTGCCCTTGACCACGGCATAGATGTGGTCGCGGTCGGCGAGCGCATCGGCGAGCCGGCGCAGCACCACCACGCCGGCACCGCTGCCGAACAGGGTGCCGCGCGAACGATGGTCGAACGCCCGGCAATGGCCGTCCGGCGACAGGATCTCGCCTTCGGTGTAGAGGTAGCCGCGCCGGTGGGGCAGCTCGATCGTGACCCCACCCGCCAACGCCATGTCGCATTCGCCGCTGAGCAGACTCTGGCTCGCCAGGTGGATGGCCACCAGCGAAGTCGAGCAGGCGGTCTGCACGTTGACGCTCGGGCCGCGCAGGTCGAAGCAGTACGACACCCGCGTCGCCAGGAAGTCCTTGTCGTTGCCGGTATGGCGCAGCAGGAACAGCCCCACCTCGTCGAGCAGCTGCCGGTTGCGCAGCACGTTGTAGGCGAAGTAGGCGCCCATGCCGCAGCCGGCGAACACGCCGATCGGCCCGGAGAAGCGCGACGGCGGGTGCGCGGCGTCTTCGAGCGCCTCCCACGCACACTCCAGGAACTGGCGGTGCTGCGGGTCCATGATCGCGGCCTCCTTCGGGCTGAAGCCGAAGAACTCCGCGTCGAACTCCTCCATGCCGTCGAGCACCACCCCGGACTTGACGTAACGCGGGTTCTGCAGCGTGTGGTCCGGGACGCCCGCGGCGCGCAATTGCTCGTCGGTGAACGTCTGCACCGATTCGATGCCCGAGGCCAGGTTGCGCCAGTAGTCGGCGACGGTGCGCGCCCCTGGCAGCCTGGCGGCCATGCCGACCACTGCGATGTCGTTGTTCACGGGATGCTGCGGGAGGAAGTGCGGGGCGGAGATGATACCGAGCCGGGGGCCGGGAGCCGCATGGGTTCGCGGCGCAGCGGGTGCGGCGCTCTTGCGCGCGCAGGGCCCCTGGGATACGCAAGTCGTTCCTGCCGCCGAGCCCCTTGCGCATCCACGTCGTCGTCGTCAACTACCGCGCCGCCAACCTGGTGGTCGACTGCCTGCAGTCGCTGGCCGGCGAACGGCACGGGGGGCACGAACTGCGCGTGGTCGTGGTCGACAATCCCGGCGGCGACGACTCGGTCGCGGTGCTGCAGACGGCGGTGCAGCAGCGGGGCTTCACCAGTTGGTGCGAAGTGGTGGCGATGCCGCGCAATGGCGGTTTCGCCTACGGCGTCAACGCCGGCGTGCTGCCGGCGTTGCGCGGCGCGAACCCGCCCGACGCGTTCTTGCTGCTCAATCCGGACACCTGGGTGCGCCCGGGAGCGATCGCCGCACTGGCCGACTTCCTCGACAGCCACCCCGAGGTGGGCATGGTCGGCAGCCGGCTGGAGGACCCGGACGGCACCGTGCAGCACTCGCGGTTTCGCTTCCCCTGCGTCGCCAACGAACTGGACAACGGCCTCAACCTCGGCCTCGTGTCGCGCCTCTTGCGCCGCCACGCCAC
>ERZ1066126.352-NODE-352-length-11067-cov-12.679441_pt1 | contig 11067 bp, 18 predicted proteins | sample MGYA00382773_ERZ1066126 | MGnify/ENA primary metagenome ERZ1066126 (study PRJEB33369, sample SAMEA5778356) | biofilm metagenome | biome: Industrial cooling water; feature: Water cooling tower basin; material: Biofilm | place: United Arab Emirates | collected... | reverse complement strand
GTCTCGGTGTGCTCGGGCACCGAGGACGAATGGCCCTTCAAGGCCCGCGAGTTCGAGAACCGATACCGGGGCTTCGTCAACCGACCGCCCGAGGACTGGCCCCCGCGTCTGACCGGGCTCGAAGAGCACCAGAACGCGCAACGCGGGTTCAGCTCGCATTTCCGCCTCGTCTACGTCGGCAACCGCGAGCAGTGCGCTCTCGTCGAGTCCAAGGGCACCGACAGGCCCGCCGTCACCTTCACCCAGGCCCGCGACGTGGTGCCTCGTCTGATCCATCAGGGTGCCGCATGAGCACCCCTCGCCGGTCTCGGAATTCCGACGCAGGAAAAGGACCGATCCGGCTCCGGGTCGTGTCGCCCGAGATCACCGCGATCTACTCGATGCCGTGGACCGACAAGCCGGTCGACGTGTTCGCAGGATTGCCCGCCCACATGCTCGACGGGGCGGTGCTGTACGTGGAGGGCGCCACGTCCTTGCGCCCGGTGATGCGATCCGTCGTGGCGACGGTCCCGCATGACGAAGTGCTCACCAGGAGGAAGTGATGATGAAGCTCACCCAGGAGCAGGTGCAGGACGTGGCGCGGGTGCTCCGCGAGCAGGACGCCGCGGTTCGCAAGGCCAAGCGCGGACGCAAGGCGCCCGTGAAGACGGCCACCGAGTCGAAGGCCCCGCGCGGTCGGGGGGCGAAGTGAGCGAGCCCATCGAGGTCGGCGACATGGTCGTCGTGACGAAGCCGACGCTGTGCTGCGGTGGGAATGGCGGTATCGGCGTGGTCGGCACGGTGCAGAGGCGCGGCATCGGGGGCTTCTACTGCGACATCAGTCGGCGCAGGTACGTGTGCGACGTGGCGGTGCTCGACGACGGTAACGGCTACGAGGTCTCGCGCCTGAAGAAGCTCGACGCGCCCCTCGAAGACGAGACGGTAGACGAAGCGATCGAGGTCAAGGCGTGATCCAGCTCGTGCTCCCTTACCCCGTGTCTGCGAACCGGTACTGGAAGAGCTTCTACAACCCGCGCACGAAACACATCCAGATGGGCCCGTCGCAGGAAGCGAAGACGTACAAGACCCAGGTGCAGTGGATCGCGCGAGCTGCGGGCGTGCGCGAGCCGCTGAAGTGCCGAGTGGAGGTCCGGTACACGCTCTTCCCGCACTGCCCGGAGGACGCGGCCAAGCGGGCGAAAGTCGCGCCCGATACGTGGGACTTGTCGGTGCGGTGCATAGACCTCGACAACGCCCAGAAGGTGCTGATGGATTCGCTGAAGGGCATCGTGTTCGAGGACGACGCGCTGGTGCATTCGATCATCGCCCGGCGCGGCGAGCCCGGGAAGGCGCGGCTGGTGGTCGACATCGCGCCCTACCGCCCGGACTGGCTCACTCAGCCCGCACTCGCGTTCGCATGAGGCCTCACCGTGACCGAGAAGAAGCTGCCCCCGCCAGGAAACTCGCGCGGCGAGTTCAAATGCCCTCGATGCGGCAAGTACCAGCCGCGCGAGACGTTCGAGCGTGTGCGCGCGGGACGGTCGATGAACTGGCGATGCCTGCCGTGCCGACAGGGCAAGGCCACGTCGTGAGGAACGACGTGTACCACGTCACGCTTGACCGGAGCACGCACGAGCGGCTGCGGAATTGGGCGCGCGTGCAGCGCAACGACGGACCGTCCCCCGGACACTGCTGCTCCGTTGAGCACCGGTACAACCGACAAGACGATCCCGACGTGCCCACTGCGCCACCGCCCCCTCGCCGCCCCGTGGTGCTCGACTTCGAGGACGCCGAGAAGGTTGACCGCGTGCTGCGCGGGCAGACCTTCCCCGTGCGTGAGCGTGCGCTCATCGTTGCGCACTACCTGCTCGAACAGCGCCACGAGAAGACGTGTCGGCAGCTCGGCATCCGCTTCAAGGCCTACGACGAGCACGTCGCGCGGGCCGTGCTGATGGTGCGCAACCGGCTCGCCGACTGGAGGGGCTCGTGACGTGCCGATCGTGCCGCTGGAGTGTGGGGCACCCCTCGGGCAAGGGCGTGTGGTGCAAGCTCTGGGATGCCTGGGCGCGGGCGCGGTGCGAGAAGTTCCAGTACGAGCCCGGGACCGACGAGGAAGAGCGGTGAGGGTTGACGAAGTTATCCCAAATGGATACAAAGGCCCCACATCGCCGATCCTCCCCATGCTTCCGCGTGCGCGTGCCGCAAGGCTTCAGACACCCGCTTGGGGGTGTCGTCGCGACCAGGAACACCTCCTAGCCGTGAGCAATACCCCCCGGGGCCCGACGCCCGAAAGTCGGTTACCCCGGGGGCGCAGTTCCCCGAATACCTCCCCCGCCGCTGTACCACGCTTCCCCGGGCGCCGTGATGGTGCCCGGGGGGGGGCTGGCATGCCATTGCAATGCTACAATGTAGCCCATGAGCAACCTGGGAAATTGGCCTGATCCGATCGAGACGATGCAGGCTCAGACGAACGCGGTGCTCCTGTCGTTCAGCATGGGCAAGGACAGCATCGCCGCGTGGCTCGCGATCCGCGACAAGTTCGAGCGGATCGAGCCGTACTACCTCTACTTGATCCCGGGCCTCGAATTCATCGACTAGGCCCTCGCGTACTGGCAGAAGGTGATGGGGCAGAAGATTCACCAGCTCCCGCACCCGAGCCTGTACCGGCAGCTCAACGCCTTCGTGTTCCAGCCCCCGGAGCGGTGCGCCATCATCGAGAAGGCGAACCTCCCGGACTTCGACTACGAGGACGTGAACCGCATCGTGCGCGAAGACGTGGGCCTCGATGCGAAGGCCTACTGCGCCACGGGCGTGCGCGCCGCGGACTCGCCGATGCGCCGCATGCACTTCGTGAAGCGCGGCCCGGTGATGCACTCCCGGAAGCTCTTCTATCCCGTGTGGGACTGGACGAAGGACGACGTGATCACGGCAATCTCGTCCGCTGGCGTGAAACTGCCGAAGGAATACAAGTGGTTCGGTAGATCGTTCGACGGACTAGACCTGCGCTTTCTGCTCCCGCTCAAGAGGCACGCGCCGCGCGACTACGCTCGCGTGCTGGAGTGGTTCCCCCTCGCCGATCTGGAAGTCTTCCGCTATGAGCACCGTGCCCAAGGTTGACCCGAGACAGCGCGCCGAAGAAATCAAGGCGCGCATCGCAGCGCAACACGCGAAGCGGAAAGGGGCTGGTGCAGCGCCGGACGAGCCAGCCGAAGAGACGGCGAAGCGCGAGCTGTCCGAACTCGAAGAGGCCTTCAAACGGCGTGCCGAGGCCGAGCAAGAGCGGTTCATGCTCGCCACGGACTCCGAGTATTGGGTCGCGCTGTGCTTCCAGTCGCGGGACCAGAAGGAAGAGTTTCTCCGTGCTCTCGACCTGATGAAGCACGGCGACAAGTACCTCGACGGGTGGACCGTCGCCAAGCAGCTCGGGGTGAAGCTCACCCGGGCCGACGTGCCCTACAACACGGGCAAGGGCGACGTGAAGCTCGACAAGTTGACCTGAGCCGATTCGTCGCGGCCCGGGTGTTCATTCCGCCCGGGTGTTCATTCCGCCCGGGTGACGACGAGCTCTTCCCTTGGAGGTCATCATGCGTGGACGCACTGGTCGTCGCGCCGCTGCCCGTCGTCGGGGTGGTCGTCGCGCTGCTGCTCGCGGTCGCGGTCGCAGCTCGAGCACCTAAACCGCAGTAGCTCTCACAAGGCCGCGCCTCGAAAGGGGTGCGGCCTCTTCACATCATGACGACAGCAAAGAACAAGGGTGGTCGGCCAACGAAGCTGACCGACGAGATTCAGCAGGCGATCCTCGACGCCCTGTCGATGGGCAACTTCGTGGAGACCGCGTGCGCGGTCGCTGGCATCCACAAGGACACGTTCTATCACTGGCTCAAGCTCGCTGACGATGCGCCCAACGGGCGACATGCCAAGTTCCGTGCGGCCGTGCAGCAGGCGATGGCGCAGGCCGAGAACGACGCCGTGTCGTTGATCACCGCCGCAGGCACGACGCAGTGGCAGGCCCTCGCGTGGCGACTGGAGCGCATGTACCCGGAACGGTGGGGTCAGCGCATGAAGGTCGACGCCGACGTGAAGGGCAAGACGGAGCACTCGGGCCCCGGTGGTGGTCCGATCCCGCACCGCCACGTCGTCGAGCTGGAGTTTGTCGATGCACATGACGGCCAACCCGCAGCCGGAGATTCGGACACGGGCGCGGTTCCCTCGTAAGCTCCAGTTCCTGTTCCGGCCCGCGCGCTACAAGGTGGCGCACGGCGGACGCGGTTCCTCGAAGTCGTGGTCCGTTGCCCGTGCTCTGGTGCTGCTCTCCACGCAGCGCACGATCCGCGTGCTGTGCTGCCGCGAAGTGCAAAAGTCGATCCGCGAGTCGGTGCACACGCTGCTCACCACGCAGATCGAAGAGCTTGGGCTCGACGCCGACTTCGACGCCTTCGAGCGTGTGATCCGCAACCGGCACACGGGCTCCGAGTTTCTCTTCGAGGGCCTGAAGGGCAACGTCAAGAAGATCAAGTCGATGGAGGGCATCGACATCGCGTGGGTCGAAGAGGCCGACACGGTGTCGAACGCATCGTGGCAGGTGCTGATCCCCACGATCCGAAAGCCCGGAAGCGAAATCTGGGTGACGTTCAACCCGGACGAAGAGACCGATCCGACCTACGTGCGGTTCGTGAAGTCGCCGCCGCCGAACGCGGTGGTGGTCGAGGTCAACTGGCGCGACAACCCGTGGTTTCCGCAAGAGCTGCGCGAGGAAATGGAGTACCTCCGCGCGGTGGATTACGAGGCCTACCTGCACGTGTGGGAGGGCCAGTGCACCAAGCGGTCGGACGCCCAGATTCTCAACGGCAAGTGGCGCGTCGAGTGGTTCGAGCCCGATCCCGCGTGGGACGGACCGTACCAGGGCGCGGATTGGGGATTCGCCAACGATCCGACCACGCTGGTGCAGCTCTACATCGACCGCACGGGCCCGCGTCCCCGGCTGATGGTCTTCAGCGAGGCATGGGGCCTGCGGGTCGACCTCGACAACACGCCCGAGCTGTTCGACAAGGTGCCGGGCGCGCGACAGGTGATCACCAGGGCCGACAGCGCGCGGCCCGAGACCATCAGTCACATGCAGAACCACGGCTACCCGAACGTGACGGCCGTGGAGAAGTGGGATGGCAGCGTCGAGGACGGCATCGCGTTCCTGCGGGCCTTCGCGGAGATCGTGATCCACCCCGAGTGCAAGCACACGATCGAAGAGGCGCGGCTCTACTCCTACAAGATCGACAAGCTCACGGGCGACATCAAGCCCGAGGCCGACGACAAGCACAACCACTGCATCGACGCGATCCGCTACGCGCTGGCGCCGATGATCCAACAGAGCAAGCGCGGCATGCTGGCGTTCATCGCCCAGGCCGTGCGGGAACAGGCGGAATCGGAAGACCTCGACCGCCGCATGAGGGCATTGACCGGTGGCTGAACCCGTTCGCACTCCAATCTCGCAGGGCCTCATCGCCCGGGTGTCTCGCACCCTCGGCGCAACCCTGTCCGCTGCGCGCGAAGCGTGGTTCGGTCCGCTGGCACCGCCTGCGGCCCAGGTGCCCGAAGTCGCGGGTCGGCAGTACGACTTCCCGGCCGGGTTCAACCTGCGCGTCACGCCGCGCGAGGGCGAGCCCATCACCTTCGGGACGATGCGGCTCCTGGCCGACGCCTACGATCTGCTGCGTCTTGTGATCGAGTCGCGCAAGGACCAGCTCGTGCAGTACGAGTGGTCCATCCGCCCGAAGGACAAGTCGCTCGACCCGGACGAGCGGTGCAAGACCCTCGAAGAGCTGTTCGCGCAGCCCGACCGCGAGAACGACTGGCAAGAGTGGCTTCGCATCCTCGTCGAAGAAATGCTCGTCACGGACGCGGCGACCATCTACCCGCGTCGCACCCGTGGGGGTGAAGTCTTCGGGTTCGAGCTGATGGACGGCGCCACGATCAAGCGGCTTCTCGACAACACGGGCCGCACGCCGCGTCCGCCCGAGCCCGCGTATCAGCAGGTGCTCAAGGGTATCCCGGCCGTGGACTACACGACCGACGAGCTGATCTACCGGCCGCGCAACCGTCGCGTTTACAAGGCCTACGGATACTCACCCGTCGAGCAGGTGATCGTGACGGTGCAGATCGCACTCCAGCGGCAGGCCTCTCAGCTCACGTACTACACGCACGGCAGCACGCCGAACCTGATCATGTCGGTCCCCGAGACGTGGGGCCCGGACCAGATCAAGCAGTTCCAGATGTATTGGGACTCGCTCCTGGCGGGCAACACGGCGCGGCGCGCTGGCACGCTGTTCATCCCCTCGGGGGTCGAGCCGATCAACACGAAGGAAGAGCTGCTCAAGGACGAGTTCGACGAGTGGCTCGCGCGGATCATCTGCTACGCCTTCTCGGTCTCGCCCCAGGCCCTCATGGCGATGATGAACCGCGCGACCGCCGAGGTCAGTTCGGACAACGCGATGAAGGAGGGCCTGAACCCGCTGCTCACGTGGGTGAAGAGCGTTATCAATCGGTGCATCTGGCAGTTCTACGGCTACACCGACCTGACATTCGAGTGGAACACGGAAGAGAAGGTCTCGCCGACGGATCAAGCGACCATCGACAAGACTTACATCGACGCCAAGGTGAAGACGCCGGACGAGGTCCGCGCGTCGCTCAACCTCGATCCGCTATCGGACGCCGACCGGGAGAAATACTGGCCCGAGCCCGTCGAGCCGATGGGCGGGGGTGAGGGACCGAAGGGCAAGGGCAACGCCAAGGCGAAGCCTGCCCTGAAGCTCGCATACGGCGGGCTCGAAAAAAAAAAGCAGTCACCTACCGGGCACTGATCGACCGTGACCGGCCGATAGTCGCCAAGGGCACGCGCAAGCTCACCCGAGCCATCAAGCGCGCGTTCCGCACGGTGCGCGTCGTGTGCGCCGCGCAGATCGGGGCATCCATCGCCAAGGCGGACAAGGACGAGATTCGGCGGGTGCTCGACTCGCTCGACCTGTCGGGTCTCGTCGCGATCCACGGTGAAGCCGACGAAGTGCTGAAGGCCATCGCGCAGTCTGGCGTGGCCGAAGCCCTGGCGCAGATCGAAGTCACCGACCAGGACATCACCGACCTCGCGAACCCGAGGGCCGTGCAGTGGGCCGAGAACCGTGCGGCCGAGCTGGTGGGGATGCGGTGGGTGGACGGTGAGCTGGTGCCCAACCCGAACGCGGCATGGCGCATCGACGAGAGCACGCGCGAGCTGCTGCGCGGGTTCGTCGCCGAGGCCATCGACGCAGGGTGGTCGAACGACCGACTCGCGAAGGAGATCGGTGACTCGTTCGCGTTCAGCGACGCGCGTGCCGAGACCATTGCCCGCACGGAGACGGCCTACGCCGACATCCAGGGGAACATGGTCGCCTACGAAGAGAGCGGCATCGTCGTCAAGAAGCGGTGGTACGTCGCACAGTCCGAGTATTGCGACATCTGCGACGGCAACGCGCAACAGGGAGCCATCGGCCTCAAGGCCTTCTTCGCAAGCGGGGACTACGCCCCTCCGGCGCATCCGAACTGCCGGTGTGACGTGATCCCCATCACCGTTGGAGACAGCGATGACGACGCGGATTAACCCGCTCCTGATGGAGCTGCTCGAAGAGGTTGCCACGCTCCACGACGGTGAGATTGCCGGATGGGGCTTCGCCGAGACGCCGACCGGGCAGGTGCGGATCAACACCGGGGACGCGCAGGCGATCGTCTATGCGCTCCAGGTGACCCAAGCGGTCGAGGCCATGCTCGCGAACAACGTGAGTCCGATGGTGCTGAAGACCCTTCTCGCTCACTCGGGCGTGGAGACCGTGCAGATCGTATCCAAGGAGGCCGCACATGGCGGTGGTATCGAGAGCGACGTTCCTGTCGGCCGTTGACCCGGCCGATTGGTCGATGCGCCTGTTCGGCACGACCTACACGGTCGCCATCACGTTCGACGACTTCGTCCGCGCCCTCCTTCTCGACGAGGTGATCGACATCACGCCAGCGATCCTGGCGAGGCTCGAACACTCGCTGAAGGATCGCCCGAAGACCCTCACCAATCTCAGGAGACTCGCAGCATGACCGACGCAGAGAAGACCATCCTCGCCGCCTACCTCGCGAAGCCGGACGCGGTGACGTACACCCACAACGACGCCACCTTCACGCTCGCGCGGTGGGTGGAGCTTCGGGACGACGCCGCCGTCGCTCGCATCCTGAACGACCCTGAAGTCGGCGCGGCCCTCGGCAAGACGATGGAGCGCACCCAGGTTCCGGCAGCGGAAGTGAAGGCCGAGATAGCCAGCAGCGCGGAGTTCGCCAGCATGCCGAGCAGCGTGATGGACAAGCTGTCGTGGTTCATCAGCAGCGACCCCTTCCCCATGAGCGAAGGCAAGATGCGCGAGGGCGTTGCGGGCGTGCTCGAAGCCTTCACCGATGCGCGCTCGAAGTTCCTCGCCCTCGCGGTCCGTCCGGCCAGCATTGCCGAGTCTCTGATCGGCCGCACCGTGGGCGTGAACGAGGTGAGTGAGGCCCTCTCGTAATGGCGAACGAGACCATCTGGACGGATGGCTCGCCGACTACGGTGGTCTCCGTCGCGTCCAACATGACCAATGGTCAGGTGGCGGGCAACAACGCGATTCTCGATAACTCCGCAAACAGGCACACGCGCGCCATTGCGACCCTGTTCGTCGGCAGCTTCGCTACGGCGCCGACTGCGGATCTTGGCTTCGAGCTGTGGATGACGCGGCAGGACGTTGACGGCAACGACGACGACACCGCAGGCAGCAGCGTAACGTCTTCGCCGACAGCGCCGAGTAACGGATTTCTGTCGACTCAGGGGGCGCAGTTGGTCGGGTTCTTCCCGGTCGCGCAGACTACGGCCGCTCAGCGGATCACTCGTGAGATCGCTTTCGATAGGGTCTCGAAAGCGAAATACTTCATCCGCAACCAAACCGGCGTCACGGCCAACGCCGGCAGCGGCACCGAACTCACTGTGAAGATCGTGACCTTCACGCCCGGAACCGCCTGATTGTCAACGGCAAACGAAAACTGACACACATACTCCCGGCATCGGCAATGGAATATTGATACACCGACGTGTCGTGTTATTTGGTTAAAGAAGTGATTCAGTCGATCCGGACCTCCTTGTCGTTCGCTTTGGTTTTGCTGATCAAACCGGCGCGGCGCTTGTCACGCAGCCGATAGCTTTCTCCCTGAATGGCCACCACCTGCGCGTGATGTAGCAGCCGATCCAGCATGGCGGCGGTCAGAGTCGCGTCGCCGGCAAAGGTACGGTCCCACTGCCCAAACGGCAGATTACTGGTCACGATCAGGCTGCCACGCTCATACCGTTTGGCCACGATCTGGAAGAACAGATTGGCCTGCTCCTGATTCATCGGCAGATAGCCCATTTCGTCGATGATCAACAGCCGGTACGGATTGACGAAGCGCTTCAACGCGTCAGCCAGCCGATCCTGTCGATGCGCGCTTGAGAGCAGCATCAGCAGATCGGCCGCCGTGATGAAGCGTACCTTGATACCGGCTTGCGTGGCGGCGTACCCGAGGGCGATGGCCAGATGGGTCTTGCCAGTCCCCGATGGACCGAGCAACACCACGTTCTCATGCCGTTCGATGAATGCCAGGCTGGCTAACTCCTGTATCTGCGCCTTCGGCACGCCGGTTGCGGCGGTGAAGTCGAAGTCCTCCAGCGTCTTGATGGCCGGGAAACCTGCCAGCCGAGTTAGCGTCGTGCGCAGGCGTACGAGTCGTGCCGATTGTTCTGCCTTCAACATCGCTTCGAGGAATTCGGTGAAGCTGCTGTCCTGGGTGCTGGCCTGCTGTGCCAGATGCGGCAAGGCGTCAGCCATCGTCGAGAGCTTCAGTTGCCGGCACAGTTCGGCAATGCGTTCATGGGCCAGATTCATGCGGCCACTCCCAGCAGGCGGTCATAGACGGATAACGGGTGCTGTACGGCTTGTGGCCAGTGACTGAAACGTTCACGCAGCGAGGGGCGCTCGGCCGGTAGCGCCGGTGACACCGGCACCGTTAAGCCGGCATACGAAGCCGGCAGCGGTTGCAGTGAGGCGCGCTCCTGGCGCAACTGTTGGCCGGGCTGCAAGCCTGTGGTCCCATGAATGCGGGTGTCGGCCACCTCGCGCAGCCAGCGCTGTACTTCGACGTTGGCGGTGGTGACATCGAGCGTCAGTCCGACCTGCCGCAAGCGCGCCACCAGCGGCACATAAAAGCTGCGGCGCAGGTAACCGTTCATGCGTTCGACCTTGCCCTTGGTCTTGGCGCGGTAGGGCCGGCATAGCTCGGGCACGAAGCCATAGTGACGCGCGAAATCGAGGAAACCCGGCTGAAAGCGATGCTGCTTTGGACCATACGCATCGCGCTCGATGACGACGGTCTTCATGTTGTCGTATAGCGCCCGACGAGGCACACCCCCAAACCAGTCGAAACCATGCGCATGGCAGGCTAGCAGTGTGGCCAATTGCATGTCGCTGACAAACTCGACATAGGCCGCCCGGCTGTAGCCGAGCGTGGCAACGAAGGCATACAGCGGCGCGCCCTTGCGGCGGCTGAATTCGATCCAGTCGACTTGCATCTGGTCGCCCGGCGCAGTCTCGAAGCGCACCAGCGGATCAGGCGCAGGCTGGGGCTTTAAGGTGGCGACGAACTGACGAACGGTCCGCTCAGCGCCGTCAAAGCCCTGCTCGCAGAGCTCGCGCCAGAGCACGGTGGCGGGAATCCAGTCCGGTGCGGCGGCCGCAATGCGTTCGCGCAGATAGTCCTCGAAGGGCGCCAACTTCGAGGGTCGGGTAGTGCGGGGGCGGTAACCCGGCGGCTGTTCAGATTGCAGGTACTTGCGTACGGTATTGACGGAACAACCCAGTTCGCAGGCAATGGCGCGCAGGCTCTTGCCTTGCTTGTGCAGGATCTTGATCTGCATGTAGTCCTCGTATGAAACCATCGCTGCTACAAAAAGCAGCGATTATCCCTGTGGCGAGGTGTATCAATTTCTACTTGCCGGGGTGTGTCAATTTACAAGTGCCGGTGACA
>ERZ1066126.351-NODE-351-length-11186-cov-6.108256_pt1 | contig 11186 bp, 13 predicted proteins | sample MGYA00382773_ERZ1066126 | MGnify/ENA primary metagenome ERZ1066126 (study PRJEB33369, sample SAMEA5778356) | biofilm metagenome | biome: Industrial cooling water; feature: Water cooling tower basin; material: Biofilm | place: United Arab Emirates | collected... | reverse complement strand
GTATTTGTAAGAATCAATAGAACTCCTGAATCGACAAAGAATGTTCCGCGGATACCATCTGCAGCATCAAAATACGTATCTACGTCGGCTGCAGATGCGATTGTTCCTGCAGCTTGTTCGGCAAGAACATCAAGATCTTCTGACGAACGAATTCCAAGGTATCGAGTATCGATTTCGCGACCACGATCGTCATTGACTGGGTTAAATACCACTTTTCTACGACGATCAGAGGTATTGATTGCATCGGAATCGGCAAACGTTGTTGCTACGATATCAGATGCAGCTGTTCCTTTAAATCCACCAGGCGTCGAATCAATATTACCATAAATACCTGATGTTTCAGGATTAGGTGCTCCAGGTTGAATTGCAAGGTTCTCTTCTTCGATACCAGCGACAGGAATTAAACCAGGATCATCAAGGTTTCCGGTTCTGCGAAGTAAAATTTTCTCGCCACTAAGATAAGCCGAAGTAAAGCGTTCGAAATAATTACTAAGACCGGATTTGGTTTCCCCAGCCTGAAAAGAGTGGGAAACACCGAATTGATCAGTAATTATCAAAAATCCGTTTGTCACATTTGTAAAAGTTGCCATTATTTTCCTCCAAATTAAAATCTCATAGTTATTTATTCAATTCATTTCAATTTTATTTTGAAGATTTGTTTTAACTTCTATTTTAACTAAAAGGAAAATATCAATGGCAAAAAAAATACAAGATTTTTTAGACGAAGATATTCAAGTAGAAGATATTCTTGGTCTTCTTAAGAAGAAGAATAGAAAAGCTGTAAATTCAAATAAAAAAGGCAAAAGAGGTGAAAGAAAGATTTGTGAATATTTATCAGAAAAGTTAAACGATTCTTTTTCTCGCGTACCTCAAAGCGGAGCTCTTGGAACAACAAAAAATTTATCTGAAGTCGCAAGTAGAATTTTAAGTGGAGATATCATATGTCCAGAAAATTTTAAATGGAGTTTAGAAATAAAATCTGGATACGATATCGATCTAATTAATTTATTTTACGCAGATAGATTTAAGAATTTGAAAAAAGATAAAGATTTAATATGTTCGTTTATCGATCAGGCAGCAAGAGATGCTTTTCGCGTTTCGTTATTACCTATGGTAATATATTCAAAAGATTATCGTACTCCGATTTGTATTTTTCCTTTTGATGAATCTTTACCGATTAAAGATTACATGAAGTTTTCTTATCAACCAAAGAATCTTGATATTTGGAATACCTGGGTGTTTGTTAGTCTTGAATATTGTATGGAAATTTTTGATTCTAAATTTTGGTTTAGCAGTTAAGACGACATGTGTTAGTATTTTATCATGGATGAGTTCTTATCGTGGATTCAAGAAAAATATTCGAATATAATCTTGTCATATTACAAGACAGGAAAAGATTATACCAAAGATATAATTTATAAAATAGATTTTTTACATATTGATTCTAAATCGACATTTAATCTTGTTCTTTCATCTTCTAAAAAAGAAAACGAAAAAGAATTAAGAATTATACGTAAAGCATTGTTAGAACTTAATGATTGTAATATTTTTTTATTTAACTTAAAAGATTTTCTTAATTTTATTCCGGGTAATTTTGATTTAATAAGCAAGATTTATGATTTACAATTGTTTCTTTCATTAGAAAGAAAGGATCAAGACGAATTATTCTTTGAAAAAGAGCTTTCTTGTGAAGAAATAAAAAGTTTGATTTCTAAAATTCATATCAATGAATTATATGATATTCTTATTTCTACGTCATTAAATTTTTCTAAAATGGAAAAAAGCTTTTTGCCTTCTGGTGGTAAGAAGCTTTTTTCATATTATAAAATTTACGGTACAGTTTCAGGAAGAATGACAAACGAGCATTTATCTGATAACTTTATTAACGTATTAAATCACCCAAGAAATGAAAGAAATATTATCAAAGCTCCTCAAGATTACAAGATTATCAATGTAGATTATAATGCTATGGAAATGAGAGTTTTAGGATTTTTATCGCAAGATGATTGTTTGAATTACATTTTCGATAATGATAAAGACATTTATATTGTTATAGGACAGTTTATTCTTGGTAAAGCAGATATCGATGAAGATACACGGCAAATGATTAAAGAGTTATGTTTTTTAATCATTTATGGTGGAACGAAATATGGATTTTCATCTAAAATGAATATTTCGTTAGAAGATGCCGAAAATTTGATCCAAAAATTTATGGAATCATTTCCAAAAGTAGAAGAATGGATACTAAAAACACAGATCGATATTTTAGAAAAAGGATATACTGAATCATTAACTGGTCGAAAAAGAATTCTAAATCTAGAGAATCAAGAAGCAGCTTGTCGACAAGGACAAAATTTTAAGATACAATCTTTGGCAAATGATGTTATGTTAATGGCAATTAATGAATTGAATGACAATTTATTATCAAATTCGAAAATTATTTTAAACGTATTCGATTCTTTGTGTATTTTATCTCCCGAAAATTCTGTGAATGGTAATATCGAGATTATAAGAGATATTATGGAAAAACCGAAGAAGTTACAAGAATTTGGGATAGATATGAAACTGAAACCTGTATTTAATATATCTGATTTTTGGGAGTAAAAAACAATGGAAATAATTACTAAATTTAATTTGGGCGATACTGCGTATTCCATCAAACATGCTTCTGAAGGAAATTTAATACCGTTAATAATAGAAAAAATAAATATTACGGTAGAAACTTCGGAGATAATTATTATAGAATATCAAGTTAGTAGTACGAATTTATTTCATAATACGATATTCGGGGAGGATCAATTAGGAACATGCGATGAGGTAGTTTCATTAGCACAAGACGAAATACAAACTCAAATAGACCAATTACAAACCAAATTAGATAATACGTCATGCTGACGGGGAGGACAGATGTTTGATTATTCAACAGTAGATAAAAGCGTATACATTCAAAAACGATATCCAGTAACAGACGAAGAGTTCGATTACTTAGTACAAAAATATGGCAAACTTTGTTGGTTTGCAGCGACTAAATTAGGTAATCAAAAACATAGATTACCTGAAGATCTTTCTGATTTCCATTCAGAGATCCAATTAGGAATGTGTAGAGCGGGCTCTTATTTCAAGAGACAAACATTTTTAGAAAAATGTTTTACTCATCTCGAACAGAGCGATTTATCTTCAGAAGATAAATCGATTTTAGAAGAAATTCAAAAAATTTGGAATACGAAAAAGGCACTTTTTGGTGAAAAAGAAGAAGATCGATTGTTAGAATTATTTAACAAATATAGAGATAATGTCGATTTTTCAGATCATGATCGATTGATTTTTAACGAAAAATTCGAAGTTTATTGCAAATCGATTATTTGGAATACTACGAAAACTTTGGGCGAGCATATTTCTAGAGAAAATTCATTAAGAGCTTCAGAGATTTCATTGGACGAGTATCCTTTTATTGCTGGTAATATAGAGGATGGAAATCCTATTACGCGTCCGTTTGATATGGTTTCTTTACGTAAAAGAATCGCTCAACATAAAGATGAAAGAGTCGTGCAAACTTTTGATATTATCACTGATCCCGAAAATGAAAAACAAGTCTTTAAAACTGACGATAGAGTGAATATGAAAATAAATATCGTTAGAAAGAAAACGAAAATGTCTTATCGTACGATCAATAATATTCTTGATATGATTAAAAAAACTATTCAAGAAGAAATGAGTCAATAAGGAAGAAAAATGGAAGATGTTTTTGATCTCTCTGAAGATCTTCAGAGAGATATTATTGCATTAATGATCAATGATCGAGATTTTTTAATCAAATGTGTCGATTTGGTAGAAGAAAAATATTTTTGTACTTTTTCATTTAAATCGATAATAAAAATAATTAAAGATTATTATAGCAAGTATAATAAATCTCTTACGGTCGAAATTCTTCAACAAGAAATTTCGAATAATTATAAAGGAGATTCGAAATTTCCTATTATCGCTACTGAAGTCGATTTGATTAAAGAAAGATTAGATTACGTCTTCTATGAAAAAGAATATCTTTATAATGCCGTAATTGATTTCGCAAAAATCCAAGCGATGAAATTTGCAATTTTACAATCTGTCGATCTTCTAGAAAAAAAAGAATATGCTAAAATAGAAGAATTAATACGACAAGCTCTTTTAGTAGCTCCGCCTTTATCTTTAGGTACGAATTTTTTTAACGTTCAAGAAAGATATAGGAAAATTTTAAATGATATCGAAGGCGAAAAATTCTCTGTAGTATTTCCAACCCTGAATAAGGATCTTAAAGGAGGTATTTGCAGAAAAGAAGTTGGAACAATTTTCGCTCCTCCTTCGGTTGGTAAATCTTTATTTTTAACATTAGTTTCGATCGCAAATATGATTAACGATAAAAATGTTCTTTATATTTCATGCGAAATGTCTGAAGAACGTGTAGCGATGAGAGCTGATGCAATGAGTACGTTTATTCCTATATCTTCTCTAGTTTCTAGCTTACCATTATTACAAGAAAGGCTTAAAACACTTTCTGAAAATGTTAAAGGTAGACTTCATTTTAAAGAATTTCCATCAGGAGAAGCTACGATTAACGATATTCGTTCGTATACGAATCAATTATACAATTACACAGGGTTTAAACCTGATTTAATCGTATTAGATTATTTAGACGAAGTTAAATGCTCAAATAAAAATCTTGATCTTTACCAAGGGCAAACACAAGTATTAAGACAGTTTCGCGCCTGGATGATCGAAGATAATTTAGCTGGAATCACTGCGACACAATCTAATAGGGATGCTAGACAAGTAAAAATAGCAACAGATGCCCAAATCGGAGATTCGTATGGTAAAGTACGTGTTACTGACTATATGTGGTCTCTAAATGAAACAGACGAAGAATGTGCTATGAATACCATGAGACTCTTCGTGGTTAAAAATAGAAATGGTAATAAAAGATATCAAATATTCTTAAAGAAAGATCCTTACACGTTAAGAATGGATGAAATTACAGAAACTCAATATGATGCTATTATGGGAACTAAGGCATCGAAAAATAAAAATATAGTTAGTGAAGAAAGCTCGGCAACGGTCCTTACTTAAATTTGGAGGAACTAATGAGAATTTTAATGCCAGTTGATCCGAAAATTTTAATCGAAAGAGTAACGTTGGAAAATGAAGTAAAAGGAATTATTATTGCGGGGAGAGAAGAAAAAATTACAAATATTGCAAGAGTGGTTAAATCATCAGAGGCCTCAGTACGTAGAGGTATTTGCGATGGAGATATTATCATCACTCGTTCAACGCAAAATCCTTCGTATCCAGTCCGTCTTACAGATGATAATAAAGTTCCGTATGATTCTAAAATGCAACTTGAGATTATTGATCCTTCGATGGTCGAAGCCGTTTATAAAGAAACAGAGACGGAATTGTACACTTTAGTGTACACCAAAGGCGAATAATGAGTATTCCAAAAATTAATAGCGATTTTTCTCTAGATGAAAAAAGATTTTCTAGAGATATCAATAAGGATTTATCGATCGATCCTGATAATCTTGATGAAGCCTTGGCAACTCAAGCTTCGTTATATGCTTATTATTCATTGAGATTTCAGGAAGCGAATGAGCTTAAGGCTCAAGCTGAATTCGATTATGAACGTGTAATTAATGAATTAATGATTACAGTAAGAGAAGAAATGGTAGGATCAGCTGCTAAAATTACTGCAGCGCAATTAGATGCAGTCGTTAGAACCAGACCAGAAGCTTTAGAAAAGAAAAATAATTTTCTTAAAATTTCTGCTTATCGCGACAAATTATATTCTATAGTAAGATCTTTAGAACATAAAAAAGATTCGTTAATTTCCCTAGCCTACAAAAGGAGAAGCGAACTAGAAAGTATGGCTAATAGTGTCGTTTATAAACGTCGAGAACAAATTACTGGATTAGAAGAATGAAAAAAATAGAAGTTCATTATCATGAAATATTGAACTTTCTTTTAAATCTTCCTGAAGAAAGAAAAATGTCTCTTCCAGGAGATCTTGTTAAATATAGTCCGGCAGAAATTACTGATCATATACAGCGAAAAACTGGTGTTGGTAAGAAATTTTTCTTGAAAATAGGAAAATTAATTTATCTCGACAAAGTGGAGAAAAAGAAAAATGGGTTACGAAATAAAAATTAAATATCATCCACAAAAAAAAGATAACGAATTTGGTTACGATACTTCTACGACCGAAGAAAAAGTAATTAAACTTGGAAAAAAGAATCAAGATATTGAAGAAAAAGATTTGGCGCTTTTTATTCTCAAACAACTCTCCAGAAGAGACGTTTTTGTCGTCGATGCCGAAGCTACTATTTTAGTTAAAAAAACAGTAAAGATCAAACATACGAAGGATTCGATCGTAATTGGAACTATGAAATATAAAATCAACGAAATGGATCCTTCTACGTTCGATCAGACGATTATTGAAGATGATAAGCCAGAAATTAAAAAACCAGCTCCAGTACAAACTAAACCAAGAATTATCAAAAGAGAATATTTCGGACCAGAGCAAGTTTATTCTGATATGTTATCAAAAAGATTCGGTCTTACTTATGGACGAATTTATAATATTACAAAAGAAACAAAAGATACGTATGTTCTCATTAACGATAGAGGCCAAGAAATTCGAGTACCATTAGAACATTTTACTGCATCGAATCCAATCAATGAGTTAACTGTAACAAGAGCACAACCTAAATTAATGTACGAAGATAGTTATCCAGCTGAAATGCCTATACTAAGGAGATAAAATGTTATCAAAAGAAGAGCGCAAAATTGAATTTCTAAAATATAAACTAGAAAAACTAGAAAGAAAAGCAAAAGGATTACATTTGGCTGGAACTCATTATAACATTCATAAACATCTTCCAGGAAGAAATGAACCATGTTTTTGTGGAAGCAAAATTAAATTCAAAAAATGTTGTCTTTCAAAAATAAAAAAAGACTTGAGTAGTAACGAAATCAATGTAAAATTTGGATAAACGATAGTCTCTTCTATTATAGAGACTACTAAAAAACACAGGAGGTACAGAGTTATGACTGCTAAAGTAAATTTAGCTAACTTACGGGCAAAACTAGCACAACTAAAAGGTTCTGCTTTTAAAAGTATGGACGAAAAGTATCTAACTATTCCGGTTTATGATGCTTCTAAGATCGATAGATCGACTATCAGAATTCTACCTGGACCAGTTGACAATCCAGATAAATTTTATGTAGAGACGATTCTACATCGTATCAATAACAAAAATATTCATAGTCCTAGAATTTTAAAGAAACCTTGTCCTTTACAAGCCTATATTAAAACTTTATGGGATAGCAAGAATGATGCGAATATCGCTATTGCTAGAGAGATCAAAGGTAAAAAACGTTATTATTTTAATGCGATTATTCGCGAGAGAGTCGTTCAAAATCCTGATACAGGACAAGAAGAAGTTCGTAAAAACGATGGTCCATTAATTTTCTCTTGTGGCGTTAAACTATTTGAGAAACTTATTAAGACTATGTTAGACGAAGATTATGAGGATTTTCTTGACCTTAAACAAGGGTATGATTATCGTGTAATTAGAGAAGATCAGGGACAATATCCTAATTACGATGATTCTAAACCAGCTAAGAAACCTTCTCCAGCTGGAACAGATGAAGAAATTGCTCGTTGGATGAGTAATCTACATGATCTTGATGCATTGATCAATATTCCCTCAAATGAGGAAATTATTCAGGAAATTGAAACTTTCAAAGCTTCATTAAATTCTGATAATGCAAAAGTTGCCGCAGTTGCTAATGCTGTAGTTTCATCTTCTGATGAGACTGATAATGACGAAGATGGCGAAGATTTTATCGCTAAGCTTCGTGCAATCAATGCTAAGAAATAATTAGTGTTTCTTATAATGGACCTTTCTGATGAAGGGTCCAATTTTTTTAGGAGAATATAATGGCAAAAAAGAAAGTTGAAGAAGAAGTTGAATTTAAAGAATATTCAAATGAAAATATCATTAAGGAAATTTGTAATAAAGTCGACGACGTAGAGTTAATCGATACGCAAGATGAAGAATTTATTAGTACAGGAAATTTTGCTTTAGATTATATTATTTCTGGTAAATTTTGGAAAGGAGGAATTCCTCTAGGTAGAATTTCAGAGATTTATGGAAATTCTAGTTCTGGTAAAACTGTGGTTGCAACCCATGTTTTACAGAATGTACAAAAGGAAGGCGGAATTGCGATTCTGATAGATTCAGAAAATGCATATAACGCTCAATTTGCCCAAGTACTTGGAATCGATGTAAAAAGTTTAGTATATTCTAATTCTGAAACTTTAGAAGGTTGTTATACGTCGATCGTTAAAATGGTGAATCTTATTCGTAATAAAACAAATCGTCCTGTAATGATCGTATATGATTCAATCGCTGCATCTCCATCAAAAGATGAAAGAGAAAAAATTGCGACTGGTGAAGATCTTAAATCCGAAATGGGAAAGAGAGCCCAAATTAGTTCTGCATACCTAAGAACTCTTGCGGGTCTTCTTAAAAAACAACGAATCGGTCTTGTGGTTATTAATCAATTAAGAAGTAAGGTGGGAGTACTTTATGGCTGCTGTAATTATGAAACGCATGTTACATTAGAAGATGGTACTACTGAAAAAATAGGCAAAGTCGTAAATCAAAAAATACAGAAAAAAATTCAATGTTTAAATACAACTACTGGAGAAATTGTATTTCGTCCAATTAAAAACTATTTCAAAAATGGTAAAGCTGATAAATTTTTACAATTTAAAGTACAAAAAGCAGGAGAAAATGGATTTTCTCAGTTTGGAGTAACAGAAAATCATATGATTTTTACTCCAGATGGAGAAAAGCCGGCCGGTAAAATTAAAATTGGGGATTATGTACTTGGACGTGGCGATTTTGTTTTTTCTCCAATTCAGTATCAATTGGCCGTCGGTTCTTTGTTAGGAGATGGTTCTTTAAAACGTGGTAAAAATGGTATTAAGACTAGTTTGCGTTTTTCGCATGGAGAAAAACAGATAGAATATTGTAAATGGAAAGCGCAAATGTTTGGCAATATTAAACAATGTGTTAGAAAAAATGCGGCAAACGGCTTAAATTGTGATTTACGCCCAAGTATGGATTTATCAGACTTGTACGATTTGATTTATCGTAAGAATGTAAGAAAAAGAGGAAAATTTATTACTAAAGAATTTATTGATAAATTAGATTTAGTTTCATTAGCTATTTGGTATTTAGATGATGGATCATATACAAATCCACGAAATGGAAAAAATGGAGGTTATGGAAAATCTGTTATTTATTGTCCCCTATTAAGTGAGGATGAATTAAATCTTATTGGTAATAAAATAGAAGAATTAGGAATCATGCGACCATCTCTTTTACAAGGAAAATGTATTTCTTGGAGCGGAAAATCTTGTAAATCTTTTCAGGAAAAAATACATAAATATGTTCATCCTTCTATGGATTATAAACTTAATTCAAAATTTAAAGGAAATTTTGAATTAGAACCGCAATTTGTTGAGCCGATACTTAAGTCTATTCCAGTTAAGGTTATTGATATATATCAAAAACCTACAACTGCTATAATGGAGAAATTTGATTTAGAAGTCGAAGATTTTCATAATTATCTTGTTGATGGTGTTTGCATACATAATTCTCCTGACACCACTGCAGGTGGTGGAAGAAGTTTGGAATATTATTGCTCTGTTCGTTTAGAATGCAAAAAGAGAAAATCGATCGTCGATGAAAAAGAAAGAGCGATGGGAATTTTTCTTGATGTGAATAATACGAAAAATAAATTAGCTTCGCCTTTTAGAAAAGTTCAGGAGTTAGAACTTTTCTTCAATAAAGGTATTTGCCCTATTTCTGGATTATTAGATATCCTTATTCAGGAAGATAGAGTAACAAAATCTGGAGCTTGGTGTACAATTGTAGATACAGAATACAAATTCCAAGCTAAGAATCTATTAAAAGCTCTTCTAGATAATCCATCTTTGATAGATTGTCCTTCGAAAGAAGATCTAGAAGAATTTATTAGTAGAAATAAACATTCTTTAAGTGAATCGATTAGTAATGAAGATGCAATTGAAAAAAGTAGAGAACTTGAAACAGAAGAAGTAGAATAAAAACTAAAAGGTACTCTTAGTCGACTAAGAGTACCTTTTTATCGATATTTTCTTTAACAATCTTATCTTCGAAAATAGAAATCCCTTCCCCTTCGCCAGTTTCTACGTATTCAGTAATTACTTTTAGTTTATCAGAAACTTCATCGATATTTTTTGGTCTAGTCTTTTTCATTTTTGCTCCTTAAGTTTAAATATGATCTCGGATTTAAGATCATATTTTTTAACATTCGTCAATATATATTCTTTCATTTTCGATTCTTCTTCTATTTGTATTAAATCGTTCCAATCTAAATTCTCTTTATTAGGGAAGATATAAAATGCTTCTCTTCTTCCTAATGATTTAATATATTCTATATTCTTTCCTAAAGCTTTTCTTCCAGGAGAATCGTTATCAAATGCAAATATAATAGTTTTTGCGTCTTTGATTAGGGAATATTGATATTGCGAAATGTGTTTTCCTTGAATTGCAATAGCATTAAAACCTAATTGAATTAAAGTGATTGCATTAAAGACTCCTTCGCATATAAATACGTCATTATTGAATTTCCATGATTCTGAAAATATGATATTTTCTTTAGGTGTGTCTGGATTAAGGTATTTAGGCTCTTGATTCATTAATGATCTAGCGATCCAATAGATACATTTTCCATCTCTGAAGAATGGAATAATCATTCGATTCTTATATTTTCCTTCAGTACAATATCCTATCTTCCAACGAAATAAATCGATTTTTCTTTTATGTAAATATGTAAGTACTTTAATATTAATTGGATTATTATCAAAAGATAAATTCTGATAATGTGGTACGATTAATTGTTTTTCTTCTGATTTATTTTTGATTTTTTCTTTAAGGGAAGCAATTTTTGAATCGAATTCTTGAATATCTGTTTCTTTACATATTTTATTAATCGCTTCTTGTTTTGTACATTTATCAAGAGTCATGATTAGTTTCCATATTGGACCAGAAGCGTCTGATTTCCAACAATGAAAACAGTTTTTTGAAGGAGATATAGAAAGC
>ERZ1066126.343-NODE-343-length-11568-cov-15.195952_pt1 | contig 11568 bp, 6 predicted proteins | sample MGYA00382773_ERZ1066126 | MGnify/ENA primary metagenome ERZ1066126 (study PRJEB33369, sample SAMEA5778356) | biofilm metagenome | biome: Industrial cooling water; feature: Water cooling tower basin; material: Biofilm | place: United Arab Emirates | collected... | reverse complement strand
GTAATTGGTAATTGGTAATTGGTAATTGGTAATTGGTAATTGGTAATTGGTAATTAATAGAGTGTTATTGTTTTTTGGTTGAGTGTTGTTAGCAAGAGGCGAGAGGCAACTACTCCCCACTCCCCACTCCCCATGCCCCTAATCCCCACTTCGTGGGGACCCCGAGTTCCCCACTCCCCACTCCCCACTCCCCACTCCCCACTCCCCACTCACTATGAACAAATGACCAATGACCAAAAAGTAGCAGTTCTATTAATCGGAGGATCGATCTTTAGGATAATCGTTGCGATTTGGCTTTATCCTGGTTTTGACGAAGCTTATTACTTTCTCTACACGCTAAATTTAGATTTAAGCTATTTCGATCATCCCCCTTTAGTAGCGTTGATGACTGGTTTTGGTTGTTGGTTAACAGGAGAAGTTTCTCAATTTACCATCCGATTAGGAACATTAATTTTACATACAGGTTCTTTATTTCTACTATATTTAACTGGGGCAAGATTGTTCTCGCCTGCTGCCGGAATCTTTGCTTTGGCGATCGCCTCCCTCGTCCCCATTTTTCAAATCGGTTTTGGCACTTTAACTTTACCCGATAGCCCCTTAATTTTTTTTTGGACGGCTAGTTTATACTGCGCTACCTGGGAATTTTTTCCAAATCAAGAAAAATACCAACCTACTTACCGTTTGGCAATATTAGGCTTACTAGTCGGTTTAGCCTGTCTGGGAAAATATCACGGCTTTATTTTAGGACTAGGATTAGTTGGTTTTTGTCTGACTTCCCGCTATCGTTCTGCCTTAACTTCTCCTTGGACTCTGCTCGGATTGGGCTTGTTTTTCTTAGCAATTTCTCCGATTTTAATCTGGAATCATCAGCATGAATGGGTGTCATTCCGCTTTCAATCGCAGCGGGGAATTCCCTCTGGAGGCTATAATTTCTTAGATTTACTTGTTGCTTTCTTAGCTGGAATTGGATATTTATTTCCTACGCTAGGACTGCCTCTATGGTGGGTAAGTTTAAAATCATTTATCAGAAATTTGCGCGCGAAGCCGCAAAGTCGCAAAGAAGATTTGTTGAGATTGCCCGTAAAGCCTCAAAACCGAGAAAGAGAAAGATTAATTCTCTGGATATCTTTGCCCTTAATCTTAGGCTTTACCTGGCTGGGAGGATACAAACAAATCTTACCAACTTGGGCTATGCCAGGATTTTGGACAGCCACTTTGTTATTGGGACAAGCAACGGCAAATTGGAAGATCGCCCATCCGCGCTGGGTACGCCGTTGGCTGTGGGGAACGGGAATTACACTCAGCAGCCTTCTCCTCTTGGCATTGCTGCACATGACAACTGGAACCTTACAAAAACCGAGCCAATATGCCTTATTTGGCGGGTTTGTCATCCCAGAAGACGATCCTTCAATCCAGATCTTCGATATTCAGCAATTGAGACAGGGATTTGCCACATCGCCAGCTTTGCTCTCGGCTTTGCGAAATTCCAGCTTTGTCTTTACCAATCGCTATTATCTTGCCGGACAGGTAGGGATGGCTCTAGCACCTGTGGCGCAAACACCCATAACAACTTTAGATCGAGATTTGAGGGGTTTTGCCTTTTGGTCAAAAGCAGATGAATGGCTTGGCAAAGATGCTTTATACATCACGAATAATCTCTTTGTCCAAGAGCAAAAATTTCTCGATCGCTACAATCTCTATTTCCAATCTATAGAAAAGATCGGTACAGTCCCAATTCGGCGCGGCGGTGCAGTTATAGATACTTTTCACGTCTACAGAGCCAAAAATCTCCTCAAACCCTATCCGCGTCCGTATGGGAACAGTTAACAGTTATCAGTTATCAGTTATCAGTGTAGAGACGTTACATGTAACGTCTGTACAAAGTTATCAGTTATGAATGAATTGTAAATTGACCAATTGTGAATTGTGAATTCCCTAGCCTCTCTTCATGGGGTGAGCCAACAGAGTTTGGTGAATATTTTCCAATAACTCTTCCATAGACAGAGAGGAAGGTAAGACTTTCGTGGCGATCGCTCCTAAAGCTCGCTCGATCGACTCTGTATCGGATGCTACGGTCGTGCTACCCAAATTACAAATCGGCTCTGAAGGTAGGGGCGATCGCCCTTCTGCCTCTAAGTAAGCGGGAAATTGCTCCCTAACTTCATTTTGGGTAAACAGTCGCTCCATAGCCACAATTGGCGGTAGTTGGTGCTGCTGTTCTAAAGCGGCGATCGCGGTGCGGGCTTTCTCAGCTAGTTGCAATTCTCCCAAACAAACGAGCATGAGATCGACGTTTTGTTGTTGAATTTGCTGCTGCACTTCCTCCCAACTGTGGGGCATCACGACTCGAAAACCAGCAGTTTGCAAATATTGAATTAAAGCCTGCAACCATTCCGCCCAAATCATTACAGCAGAAGCTTGGGTACTGCGGTGTTCGTCGGGTAACTCGTCTAAGCTGGCAACATCTAAAACTAACACGCTATATTCCCAACTAATGCCTGCTGCCATTTGTAGCACGGACAATAAAACTTCTGGTGAGGGTGGCGTATTTGTCAGACACGGAAATACATTCAGTTGCTCTAAGCGATCGGCAGCTTGCGCGATCGCGGGATCTAGGGTCACGATTGGTAAATCTACCAAGCTAGGATATTCAGTTAACTGTTGCAAAAAATCTAGGGGTTCGCAGATCGCTCGTTCCAGCAAAATTGCATTCGGTCGCCAAATCCGAGCTAGCAACGATGCTTGCTCTAGGTCGTCGGCTTCGAGAATCCGGCAGTGGCATAGGGATGATTCTAACCGATCGGCATCGCCCCCGCTCAACAGTGTGGCGTTGGGGGTAACTAACCGCAAAATCGTCAGCCGCTCGGACTTCTGGATGCGATGCGATAATTCAGCCTGAGGGTGGTTAACTGACGGCACGTCACACAGGCGGGTCATCAACTGCTGTAAGACTTGCTGCTGTACGGGTAAGCTTAAAAATTCATCAGCGCGGTGAGAAAGGGCTTGATTTTTTTCCGCTCTCGTGGTAGTAACGACAATCGGAATTTGACTGGTAGCCGGATCGGATTTGAGCAAAGTCAGTACGTCCCAGCCAGAGAGGAGGGGTAGCAAGGGATTGATAAATATAACTCCTGGCTGCAAGCGGCGGGCTTTTTCTAACGCTTCCGTGCCAGAGCGGGCGATCGCGACCCAATATCCCAAACTCGTCAGCTGTTCCGCTAAGTCCTCAATAAATCGGGGGGCAGCCTCCACCACCAAGACTAATTGGCGATCGGCTGAAGCACTCAAAGACCCTAGGGAACTGCTGTCTTTACGCCTGTCTTTACGCCCATCTGTCCGGCGAGCCAACTTGTTGTTACTAGTATCGCTAGCCGAGGACTGGCGATGTAGATTGGCAGGTAAATTTCTTAGATTCACCTGCTCCGTAGCCTCCCCAGTTTCCCCAGCTTCCCCAGCTCCCCCAGTTCTCTTTTTTGGAGGTGTAGGAGCCAATAGCAAGGTAAATTGACTGCCTTTGCCTTCTTTAGACAAAAAGCTGACATCGCCGCCATGCAAGCGAGCTAACGCTCTAGTTAAAACCAAGCCCAGACCCGTTCCCTCAAATTGGCGCGTCAGCGGTGTTTCCAACTGTTGAAATTTCTGAAAAATTAAGTGTTGCTGGTGTTCGGGAATGCCAATTCCCGTATCCCAAACTGTAAAGGCAATCCATCCCGCCCAATAGCTAACCCGCAAACCGATTTCGCCACCGGATGTCGTGAATTTAAAAGCATTTCCCAATAAGTGAACGAGCATCTGGCGCAAGCGTAATTCGTCCGCGACGATGATGTCTAGATCGGGATCGATCGCCAAGGTAAAGCGATGTTCGAGATCGCTGTCTGCTGCCGCTGTCGCCCGATCGGTTTTACTTTTTTTCGGGCTAAAGGCAAGTCGCGCTTGTTCGATCGCCCGCTCGCAGACTTTGCGAACCTGGACTGGTTCGAGGGTGAGTTCTATCTGTCCCGTCTCCATGCGGGTCAAATCTAGAATATCGTTGACCACGCTCATCAGATGTCGTCCGTTTTCGTGGATCAACCTGGCGTAGCGCGCTTGACGTTCGTTGAGCTGTCCGAGTGCTTGATCTTTCAGCAGGGTAGACAGTCCCAGCATTGCCGTCAGGGGTGTCCGCAATTCGTGGCTGATACAAGCGAGAAACTCATCTTTCAAGCGATTCAGTTGAATCAAATCGGCATTCTTGGCAGCCAACTCCGATGCCATCTGCTGCTGTTCCGTGACATCTGTTGCCATTAACAACCAAATGCGCTCGGACTGCTGTTGACGGCTGATAACTGAGATTTGTAAAGGAATTTTGAGAAATTGCCAGACTCGGTCTTGTCCATACTGTCCTGGACAAACACAGATACAAGTCCCCTCTTCTTCCCCCTGCTGGCAGTAGCGGATCGTGTCATTGACGGCATGAGAGTTGGCAGCATCAGCCGCAGACAATAGAGAGACTTGTTCGTGCCATGTTGTGAAGCTAGAGTGATAAATTGCCGCACTCCGATCGCTCGAGTGCCGATCGTCTCCACTTGCTTCTACGAACTCTCCTACCGTTGTCGATTCTGGCTCGACGATCGATTGCTGAGTTTCAGCCAAATTCAAAATAGCTTCCACTTCTTGCCGGACTGCTTCGGGATTGCCCATGTTACCAAATTGCCGATTCCAGGCTGGGTTCTGGGCAATAACTTCGCCAAAACTTGTTTGTAACATCAATGGTAGAGGCAGTTTTTCTAGTAGCTGCACGATCGGGTCGAGTTGGGCTGGCTCAATTCCAGGATCGACTGGGGCAACGATCGCGGTTGCTCTTGCCACGCGATCGCCTTCTTCCTTCCTACCCGCGAGAAATTTCCATAATTTTGCTTGCTCTAGTAGCCCTAAAAAATTACCCTCGGCATCGACAATCGCCACTGGGCGATCGCCTTGCTGCGATCGGGAGTCCAAGTGCAATTGGAACTGTTCCAAGCTAAACTGAGCTGGCAGCGTTTCTACAGGTTCTAGCAGGCGAGCGATTGCTTTTAATGTGGTTGCTTTTAATGGGGACTGCTTGGTATTCTTACTGTTACTTGCTACTCGTAGCCCTTGGGAAAGCAACTGCCGTACGTGCAGCACTCCTAACGGCGCTTGTTGTCGATCTAGCACGACCAAGCGATCGTGTCCCTGGTTGAAAATTTCCCACGCCATAGCCAAAGTAGCCATTTGCAAACAGCTAGGCACAGTCTCGATAAAGTCACCTAAGTTGTACTTGGACTTTGACATGAGGCAATCGAGTAGTAAGTGGGCGGGCAACAAAGATCGGGTAATCAGTCCACCAACCTAACGCTTAAAAATACGTTGGGCATTTTCATCTTTGCCGCCGATGTTTTGCTAACTAGATGGATACTTCACTCTCAAACTGCCAAGCAGTCAAGACTCCGACTACAGTTATAACTGCTTCGGTGAAGAAGCCGCGTACATACCACGTACATAACAGTTATAGTCTCTCAAACTGTAGTTGTGAAAAGAAACGCCAGCCAGAAAACGCTATAATGTTTTAATTTAGTTTAATTATCTTAACAAGAGGAGCGGAACTGACACCCTTCTATAGATAGAAATGCTGACTCAATAGTTGGCGATCGAGTTGCATTTAGCCTGCATTGATAGCCTGCATTAAACAGAGCAACCTGCTCTTATACTTACTATATTTTGTTTGTTTTTACCAATAGATCTTTTTATTTTTTTCCAGTCTTAATGAATTTATAAGTTCATCACTCGCTCGATTTAAATCTAAATTTATTTAGTTCGATCGCCTAACACTCTCCCACGCGGGAAGGCAGGCAAATTCAACCGACCTTTGACATTAAGAAAATCTAAAAATAGTATTAAGAAAATATATAATAACAAGATTGCTCTCCTGCCAGCTATTTTCCTGAAAGGACTTACCAATTGACTGCATGGATGGACACAAACAAAGAGAACGCCAAAGCTTATTCTCGCAAATGTCACTGAATCGCGATCGGGAGTTCCGACAACAACTAAAAGCTGATTATTGTCAGCTCCTACTGCTTTACTTTACCAACGATACTACAGTAAAACAACAGATAGATCGATTTATTAATGTAGTTTTTGATGCTAAAGTTCCCGTGCCTCAAATTATTGAAATTCATATGGAATTAATCGATGAATTTTCCAAACAGCTTAAACTGGAAGGACGGAATGACAATGTACTGCTAGACTACCGCTTGACTTTAATTGATGTTCTCGCTCACCTTTGCGAAGTTTATCGCACTTCCGTGTCTTAGACGATCGATGTATCAATTAAACTTTGGTAGCATAATAAATGGTAAGCTTCTACCTCCGATCGCTTCTGTGTCTTTACCATGAACGCACCCAAAAAAACATACGTTTTGAAGTTATATGTAGCTGGGAATACTCCTAACTCCATTCGCGCATTAAGAACCCTGAGAAATATCCTAGAACAAGAGTTTAAAGGAGTATACGCCCTCAAAGTAATTGACGTGCTAAAAAGCCCTCAACTTGCAGAAGAGGATAAAATTTTAGCTACACCGACGCTATCCAAAATTTTGCCCCCGCCAGTACGAAAAATCATCGGCGATCTTTCCGATCGCGAAAAGGTGTTAATTGGCTTAGATTTGCTCTACGAAGAACTAGTTGAGGCAGAAGCACTTGAGGAGTGATTTTGCTGCTTTCTTATGAGATAATCTTCAGTAAAATTGGATTGGTAGATAACAAAAAAAATTCGATTTGGTTGAATCACCATTGAACTCAAAGCGATGAGCGAAATCACCTCCGGCGGCAAACAAGATAAGAACAGCCTCAATGGGACTGGCGTACAAAAAATTCGTACCATGATTGAGGGGTTTGACGATATCAGTCATGGTGGTTTACCGCTAGGAAGGACGACTCTATTTAGCGGCACGTCGGGAACTGGTAAAACATTATTTTCAGTCCAATTCTTGTACAACGGGATACTTTTTTTTGACGAACCAGGTGTATTTGTTACTTTTGAAGAATCCCCGAGCGATATTATCAAAAACGCCTATAGTTTTGGCTGGAACTTACCAAAACTAATTGATGAAGGGAAGTTGTTTATTTTAGACGCTTCTCCCGATCCAGAAGGTCAAGAAGTGATTGGGAACTTCGATTTATCGGCTTTGATCGAGCGATTGCAATACGCTATCAATAAATATAAGGCAAAAAGGGTAGCGATCGACTCGATCACCGCAGTTTTTCAGCAGTATGAAGCAGCCGCCGTCGTTCGACGGGAAATTTTTCGCTTGGTAGCAAGGCTGAAGCAGATTGGCGTCACAACGGTAATTACTACCGAACGCACGGAAGAATATGGCGCGATCGCTTCTTTTGGTGTAGAAGAGTTTGTCGCCGATAATGTGGCGATCGTCCGTAATGTTTTAGAAGGAGAACGCCGTCGTCGCACGATGGAAATTTTGAAACTGCGCGGTACGACGCATATGAAAGGGGAATATCCCTTCACGATTACTAACGATGGAGTGAATATCTTCCCCTTGGGTGCAATGCGCTTGACACAGCGTTCCTCTAACGTGCGGGTTTCCTCTGGCGTGAAGACGTTAGATGAAATGTGCGGTGGTGGTTTCTTCAAAGATTCGATTATTTTGGCAACAGGGGCTACTGGTACGGGTAAGACATTATTAGTCAGCAAGTTTCTGGAAACTGCCTGTCGCAGTGGCGAACGAGCAATTTTATTTGCCTACGAAGAATCTCGCGCTCAGTTGTCGCGCAATGCTTATTCTTGGGGAATTGATTTTGAAGACTTAGAGAAACAAGGGCTGTTAAAGATTATTTGTGCTTATCCCGAATCGGCAGGATTAGAAGACCATTTGCAAATTATTAAATCACAGATCGCTGAATTTAAACCAGCTAGGGTAGCAATCGACTCGCTTTCAGCCTTAGCGCGGGGAGTAAGTAACAATGCCTTTCGGCAATTCGTCATTGGTGCGACTGGTTTTGCCAAACAAGAGGAAATTACGGGATTTTTTACCAATACCACCGATCGATTTATGGGAGCGCATTCGATTACAGAATCGCATATTTCGACAATTACGGATACGATTTTATTATTGCAATACGTCGAAATTCGCGGGCAAATGTCGCGGGCGATTAACGTGTTTAAGATGCGGGGTTCCTGGCACGACAACGGCATTCGCGAGTATACAATTAGTGCTGACGGCCCCGAAATTACTGATGCCTTTAGCAACTACGAGGGAATTATTGGCGGTTCTCCCAGCCGCGTCAGTACGGATGAGAAATCAGAATTGTCACGAATTGTCAAGGGGTTTCAAAGTGGCGAATCATAAAGATTTACTACAAAAGCTGTCATCTTGGAGAAATATCGCTAGTTTAGGCGATCGCGCTCGAGAAAAACCCGTTCTCTTGTTCGATTCTGGTTATGCAGCCCAGGATGTAGCTTTCACGCTCGGCGGTGAGTGGGATGGCTGTAATGGTATCGTCCTACCTACCTCAGACGAAATAGCAATTAATACTGCTGCGAGCTTAGTAGCTGCTAGATGGTGTTATAGTGGTAAGTCTTGCACTTTATTGCCTCAATTGAGCGTTGAAGTCTTAAAAAGGCGCTATGCAGCAGGGGATAGGTATTTCATCAATGCTAATTTGATGTGTGCCGATCTGAGTCATTTGAATTTAAGCCAAGTTAATTTCGGTTGGGCAAAGTTGCGGGGAGCCAACCTCAGCGGCGCAAATTTGCGTGGAGCCGATCTGACGGCGGCGGATTTGAGCGATGCTAATTTGAGTGGAGCTGACTTAAGCGGAGCTAATCTATCGCGGGCGGACTTAACAGGGGCGATCCGCGAGCGGTGTTAACTTTGACAGTTACGTTCCTCATTCTTGAAATAAGACCCCTCCCCTTAGCAAGGGGAGGGAGCCGTCAGGCGGGTGGGGTTGTCTGGATTTTTAAAGCTACAATCACCTGTAATAACTCCTCTGGTGCGACAGGCTTGGAGACGTGGTGTTGAAATCCAGCAGCGATCGCTGCGGCGCGATCGCTGTCTCCAGCATAGGCAGTTAAGGCGATCGCGGGAATTTTCTTAGCTGCTGTTTCCAATGCCCGCACCTGGCGCATCAACATATAGCCATCCATTTCTGGCATTCCCAAATCGCTGAGTAGAATATCTGGAATAGACTGCTTTATTAGTTGTAGAGCCTCAAGAGCTGATGCAGCAGTAGTAACAATTGCACCAGACTGTTCCAACACGAAAGCAACGAAATCGCGAGTGTCTGCATCATCATCTACGAGCAGAACGTGCATGTCTGTAAGCGGTGTAGGACGAGCAGCAATGGTGAAGGAATTGGCGATCGCGCGATCGTTAACTTTGGCTGTCTGGAGCGATGGTAGCCTGACTGTAAAAGTAGACCCTTGACCCGCACCAGGGCTGGTGGCGCTCGCAGTTCCACCATGCAATTCGACTAAGTAGCGGACGATCGCCAGCCCCAAACCTAAGCCGCCAAACGCGCGCGTGGTAGAGCCGTCCTCCTGGCGGAAATATTCAAAGACGTAGGGCAAAAATTCGGCAGTGATGCCTTTGCCCGTATCGGTAACTTGGATTTGAGCGTAATTTGGGGAGTGGGGAGTGGGGAGTGGGGAGTCGGCAGTGAGTGGTGAGTGGTGCGTGGTGAAGCGGGCGGTTGCGCCGTCGTACGGCGCAATAAAGCCGCGTCGTGGTGCGTGTTTTTCTCCCTCAGCTCCCTCAGCTCCCTCAGCTCCCTCAGCCCTCTTCCCTCTGCTCAGCGACACTTCAACTCGTCCGCCGTTGGGAGTGAATTTGATCGCATTTGACAACAAATTCCACATGACTTGCTGGAGGCGACCTGCATCCCCAGAAACTTGAATTGGCGACTGAAAGAGATCGTCGCACTCGAACTTAATTTCAATTGATTTAGCGATCGCCGACAGACGCACGGTTTCAATTGCAGCTTGAATAATTTCAGTCAAATCGACAGTAGCCGCCTTCAGGTGCAACTTGCCTTGAAGAATGCGCGAAATATCGAGCAAATCTTCAATTAGTTGTGCTTGCAGTTTGGCATTGCGCTCGATCGTTTCTAAAGCCATCTCTGCTTTCGCTGGCTCCAGGCGATGGCTACGTAACAGTTTTGTCCAGCCCAAAATTGGGTTGAGCGGCGTTCGCAGTTCGTGGGAAAGTACGGCTAAAAACTCATCTTTAATTCGGTTTGCTGCTTCTGCTTCCCGACGAGCCGATTGCTCCCAAATCAACTGGGCGCGTTCGGCTTCAGCTTGTTTGCGTTCTGTAATGTCGTGCATGACGACGACTGCACCTTGTTTCTTGCCTTGGGCATCGGCGATCGCCCGTCCGCTAGCTAACAGCGTCCGTGCCGTTCCCTGCTTGGGTACGATGCTCATTTCCACGTTGTCAACGGGCTGCCCCTGCAAGGCTCGAAACAGGGGAATCTCTTCTTTAGACATGCGCGTTTTGCCGTCTGAGAGATAGAGATCGTAGTACTCTGCCCATTGCTCCGGTGGCAGGGGTTGCTCTGGCAAGCCATGAAATTCCCGTGCTGCTCGATTAAATAGTGTTAAAACGCCCTTGACATTACACGCCACGATACCTGCCTGGACGCGATCGAGCAGTGCTTTAAGTAACTCCTGCTCTTTTTGCAGGGCGGCTTTGGCTTGCTGTCGTTCGATAATTTCTAAGCGGAGTAATTCATTTGTTTTCGATAACTGGGCGGTGCGTTGTTCGACGAGATTCTCTAGCTGATTTTGTACCTGTTGCCGTGCGATCTCGGTTTGCTGTCGCACTAGTTCGGTGGCGGTTCGTAAGGCAAAAATGGCAAGCAGAGTTTCTGCCACCTGAGTGTTTTCTAGAGGTTTACTATCCATTATCCCTAGCAATCCGAGTGGATTCCCGCTAGAGTCGAAGAACGGAATCGCCGCATAGCTTTCCACGTTTAGGGGTTCTAGAAGGGGGGCATGGGGAAAAAGGGCTTGCACTCCACTGGGATAGCAACACAGTTTTCGCTGCCAGATTGCCTCTTGACAGGGAGTATCGCGCAGCAAGTAAGTAAAGTTGTCAACAATTTCACCTTTGGCACAAGCGGCGATCGTTGTCACTGCTTCTGCTTCCTCGCGAACCAACAAACCAATGTAGGCGTACTCGACTCCCAAAACTTTCGTAAAGTGTTGTACCAAAGCTTGGAAAAACGCTGCGCCAGTCACGGTAGCAACACCCTGAGTCATTTCCAGCAGGGCAGCATCCGTTTGGGCAATTCGCCGCGCTGCCAGCCGTAGTTCTAGTTCGTCTACTACCATAGCTGCTAGGTCGCTTAGCGTTGCTTTTTCCTCTTCTGTTAAGACGCGGCGCGGCTTCAGATCTAACAAGCAGAGAGTCCCCAGATTAAAGCCATCCTGAGTTATCAAAGGCGCACCCGCATAGAAGCGCAATCCTGGGTCGCTTTGCACGAATGGGTTGCAGCTGAAGCGATCGTCGAGTTGGGCATCGGGAACGACCAAAAGATCGTTATACA
>ERZ1066126.340-NODE-340-length-11755-cov-8.293504_pt1 | contig 11755 bp, 8 predicted proteins | sample MGYA00382773_ERZ1066126 | MGnify/ENA primary metagenome ERZ1066126 (study PRJEB33369, sample SAMEA5778356) | biofilm metagenome | biome: Industrial cooling water; feature: Water cooling tower basin; material: Biofilm | place: United Arab Emirates | collected... | reverse complement strand
GCAGCACGGTCGGACGCTTGGCGATCGCACGCGCGATCGCGACGCGCTGCTGCTGGCCGCCCGAAAGCTGGCGCGGCAGGTGATGGGCTCGGTCCGACAGACCGACGGCGGCGAGCGCCGTGCTGATCTTCTTCTCGCGCTCGGTCCGCGACAGGCGCAGCAGCAGCAACGGCACCTCGACGTTCTCGAACGCGGTCAACACCGGAATCAGGTTGTACTGCTGGAACACGTAGCCGACGGCGCGGGTTCTCCAGCGCGCAAGCTGGCTCGGGCTCATCGCGGATACTTCTTCGCCTGCCACCCGTACGACACCTTTGGTCGGGCGATCGATGCCGGCAAGCATGTGCAGCAACGTCGTCTTGCCGCTGCCGGATGGTCCCATCAACACGACGAACTCGCCCTTCTCGACAACGAGGTCGAGGTTGCTGATCGGTGTCACCTCTTCCGACGTCGAATGGAAGGTCTTCGTGACGTTCTCGACTTGGATCAAACTCATCGCCGCTCCTCTTGAACTCGCTCGCCGTCGGTGACCGGAACAAGGATCGCGCGCTGTGTCACCGACAGCTCGCCCCGAATCACGACGCCCGCGCCATCTTCCTGCACTACCTCGACGGCGATGCCGCGAGCCGTGCCTTCGGTCGGGTCGAACACGAACACGCGACCGTTCTGCACGGCTGCTTTGGGCAGCCGAAACGAAGCTTGTGCGCCTACAGCCTCCGTCGTCTCCTCGGCAAGGAACCGCGCGCGACACAGCGTCTCCGGTCGCAACAAGGCCGGTGGGTCGATGACCTGGACCTTCACCTGCAGGGTGTTCTTCAGCAGGTCGGACTCGCGTTGGATGCGCTGCACCTGCCCCTGCACCACGACGTTGCCGAGCACTTCGCTGCGCAGCTCCACACGCTGCCCTTCACGGATGGCTCCGACCGAGCCGAGCGGAACGTCGATGCGCGCACGCAGCTTCGTCGGGTCGTAGAGGCTCAGGATCGGCTCGCCTTCCAGCCCGACAACCGCGCCCGGCATCGCGATCACCTTCATGACGATGCCCGTGGCCGGAGATCGCACCGTCAGCCACTCGACCTCACGCGACGCAATCTGCAGTTCTGCGCGCGCGACGTCGCGTTGGGCGCGAGTGCGTTCGGCCTCCGCCTTGGCCACCGCAAGCGCACCCGCGAGATCGACCGGGTTGCCCGCGACTTCCTTGGCAATGAGCAGCACCTGCCGCGCCGCTGCCAGCTCTTGTTCGGCAAGCACGGCCTCCTTCGCAGCGGCCGTAGTGTTCGCCGCTGCCGCCTCGGCCGCGGCCTCGGCACGCTGGCGTGCGACCGCGTAGGAACCGCCGGCTCCTTCCAACTGGCGCTGGGCGTCCCGTGCTGCGATAGCACTGCGCCCTTCCGCAGCCGTTCGCTCTTGCATGCCCTTCGCCGCCGCCAGCCGCGCTTCCTTGGCGGCCACGCTGGCCTCGGCATCGGCCAACGCAGTGCGGATCTGGGCTCGCTGCGCAAACTGCGCCTCGGCCAGGCGCAGCCTTTCCTCGGCCACGACGACCTCGCGCTCGCGTTCCGCGAAGGTGACCTCGGCTCGCTCGCGCTGCGCTTGCAACAAGGCACTGGCGAGCGTCGCGAGCACCGTCACGCCTTCCTGGACCTCGGCTCCCTCCAGCAACGGAATCTGTTCGACGCGGCCTGCGACCAAAGGACGGACCAGAATCGGGAACGGATCGGGCTCGATCCATCCCGCGGCCTCCGCCATCGCCACGGTAGAAGGCCCGGTCGACGCAGCGGCCTCGATCTGGGCGGTCGGCACGATCCGCGTCGGCCGCAGCAGCGGCCAGATGAACGTCGCCGCGACGGCCAGCACCAGCCCGAGCGCACCTACACCCAGTAAGCGCGGGCCAAGCGGCCGCTTGGGGATAGCGGGTGGCTGCTCTGCCATGCGCAGTGCGGACAAGTCGACAGAACTCATCGACGAGCCTCCGCAGCCGGCCAACCGGCAGCAACCGCCGAGCGAACTCGCGCCCGGGCCGAGGCGATCGCGGCCTCTCGCGCTTCCATTGCGTCACGAACGGCCACAGGGGCTTTCTCCGACACTCGTTCAAAGGCGTCGACCTCGACATGGAGCGCCGCGGTCGATGCGACGAAGGCTCGTGCCGAAGCCCGCGCGCTGGAGCTTGCGGCGCGTTCGCGAGCTGCCGCCGCTTCGTATTGGGCCACCGTCGACGCAGCTTCGTTGGCAGCGAGGGCCAGCGCATCGTTCAGGCGACTGCGAGCCGCGTTTCGGCGCTCGCGCGCGGCCTCGGCCGGGCCAGCCGCGCCAAGAGGCAGGCGAAGGATCGCCATCGGATCGATCGTGCCACCGCGTAGCGGTACGTCAGGCCCGATCATCAGCGACGGGTACTGGTCGGCGACAGACTTGCGGAACTCAGCGTCGGCGGTCCGGTAGCGAGCCAATGCCAGCGCCAGATCTGGTCGACGCAACAGGGACTCTTCGTCGGCCGGAGGCACGTGCGGCCAGTCGGCTGCAGGAAGTACCAAGTCCAGTTCCGAAGCTGGCGACAGCCCGAGCATCTGGCGCAGTTCCGCGATCTGCGTCGCCTTCTCCGTGTCGATCGCGTGCCGTTCGGCATCGGCTGCTGCAGCGGCAGCACGGACCTGATCGATCGCCACAGGCGAGGCAAGGCCGGCGGCTGCGAACACTTCGCTGTCCACCGCGACGAGCGGTACCTGTTGCAGCCCATCGAGCGCCCGGTGGTGCGCGAACACCTCGGCAATGCCCGCGACGACGCGCCAGCGGGTCTGTGCGAGCGCGGCAGCAGCCTCGGCGGCGCGAGACTCGGCGAGAAACGAACTCGCACCTCGCTGCGTCAAGCCGAGCAGCGCGAAGGGGTCGATCATCAGGGCGAGGCTCTCTTGCTGCAGTTGGGCCTGCAGTTCCGTCGGCATGACGTCCAAACCGGCGGCGCGGCATTCGGCTTCGCGCGCCTGGATCTCGCCGTTGTGCGCGATGGCCAGGGCGACGGCTTGGGCGAACGTCAACGCACCGACGTGCCGCGGCAGCGCAGCGGCGGACTTCTGCAAGGTGACGTCTTCGGCTTCGTAGGCAACGCAGCCGGCCAGTGCTGCAGACACGACCACCGTGGCCAAACGTCGACCTCGGTTTCGGCTCACTTTCCTTCTCATGTCGTGACTCCGGTGGTTTCGTGCAGGACTCCAGGCGTGGACACTCGAAGCAGCCGCAGGCTGTTCGCAACTACGAGCAGGCTGGCTCCCATGTCCGCCACCACTGCAGCCCACAGCGTGGCGTGCCCGACAAGAGCCAGGGCGAAGAAGGCGAACTTGGTCGTGAGCGCCACTGCGATGTTCTGGCGCAGCACGCGCTTCGCTGCGTGGCTGATCCTGAGGAAGACCGGTAGACCGCGCAGGTCGTCGGCCATCAGCGCGACCCCCGCGGTCTCCAGGGCGGTATCCGATCCCGCAGCGCCCATCGCGAAGCTGACGTCGGCACGCGCCAGGGCCGGGGCGTCGTTGATGCCGTCCCCGACCATGCCGACCGCGCCGTGCTTGGCCTTCAGCGCGGCAACCGCTTGTAGTTTGTCGTCGGGCAACAACTCACCGCGCGCGTCGTCGATGCCGACCTGAAGGGCCACCGCGGTCGTGGTGCGCTGGTTGTCCCCACTCAGGACGACGGGATGGATGCCCATGCCTTTCAGCGCCGCAATCGCGGCATGACTCGTCTCGCGCACCCGGTCCGCGACCGCAAAGATCGCCAACACCGCGTCCCGGGACATCAGCACGAGGCACGTCTTGCCCTGCTGTTCGAGCGCCTGAAGCTGTTGCTCGATCGCGGGGGAACACACGCCGGTGGACTCCACGAGACGATGGTTGCCGACCCAGTACTCGACCTCGTCCACGACTCCGGCCACACCGCGGCCCGTCAACGCAGCGAACCCGGTCACCTTCTGCAAGTCGCCCTTGTAGGCGGATACGAGAGCCTTGGCGACGGGATGTTCCGAGGACGCCTCGATGCTCGCCGCGAGCCGAAGTACCTCCCCAGGTTCGCGGCCATTCTGCGGGAGCACGTCCGTGAGGGTCGGAGTGCCCGCAGTGAGCGTGCCCGTCTTGTCGAGCGCGATGCACGCGAGCTTCTCCCCGCGTTCCAGATACACGCCACCCTTCACGACGATCCCAGCGCGCGCGGCTGCCGTGAGACCGCTCGCAATCGCCACTGGCGTCGAGACGACCAGTGCGCATGGGCAGGCGATCACCAGCAAGACCAAGGCTCGGTAGAGCCACGGCTCGAAGGGTTGTCCGAACGCGAGCCATGGCAACAGTGCGATGAGGGTCGCAATCGCGACCACGACGGGCGTGTAGATGCGCGCGAACGAGTCGATGAACCGCTGCACCGGAGCCCGCTGCGCCTGGGCCTCTTGCACGCTGCGAACGATGCGCGCAAGCGTGGTCTGGTCGGCACCGCCGGTCGTCGTCACACGCAACGCACCCTGTCCGTTCATGGTGCCCGCAAAGACCTTGTCGCCGGGCCGCTTCTCTACGGGCAGACTCTCGCCCGTGATCGCCGCTTGGTTGACCGCGGATTCGCCGTCTACGACCACACCGTCCAGCGCGAACCGCTCACCCGGCCGCACCAGCATCGTGGATCCGGCGCGGACCTCGACCGCCGGCCGTTCGACCCACTGACCTCCGGCATCGGCAACGGTTGCCGTAGGCGGCGACAGCGTCATCAGCGAGCGGATGGCGTTCTGCGCCCGGGTTACCGTGCGCTCCTCGATCCGTTCGGCAACCGCGAACAACACGACCACCACCGCGGCCTCGGGGAACTCACCGATCACGAACGCGCCGACGACCGCGATGGTCATCAAGAACTGGATGTCGAGGCGCAGCGCGGCGAGAGACCTGAGCCCTCCGAGCAGCGTCGGGATGCCGCCGAGCAAGATCGCCGCGACGGACAACGTGGCCACGGCGGCCGTACTCTCCGCACCTTGACCGAGTGCCCAAAGCTCCGCAGACACAGCCAGCACAGCCGCCGTCGGCAAGCGCCATCGCTCGCTACGCGCACCCTGGCCTCCCTCCTCACTCGCAGTGTGCCCGCACGACGATTCGGCGATGCACTCACTCGGTCGAAGCTCGTCGGGGTGGCCCATGGCGGGAGTCGGGGGAACGCTTGTGGTCGTCGTGGGTCGTGCTACACTAGCACACATGCGCATTCGCGCAACTATTGATCGGTTTCCCAGGTCGTTCGCATGAGCAAGACTTCTTCACCCGAGCAGGCGTCGGCAACTTTTCAGGCGCTCTCCGATCCGACGCGCGTTCGCATGCTTCGCCTGCTCGCCAGCAACGAGACCGAGCTTTGCGTCTGCGAGTTCGTCGACGCCCTGCAGGAGCGCCAATACAACGTGTCGCGACAACTGAAGGTGCTCGTCTCGGCCGGCTTGGTTCGCGGAAGAAAAGACGGCCGCTGGGTCTACTACAGCCTGTGCCCCGCGGCGACCGCGCCAGAGAAGCACCTGCGCAAGTTGCTCGCGGCGCTGGAGGTCGACGACACCCTGGCTCAGGACCAGAAGAGGTTCGAGCGCCGCATGAAGCTCCGAACCGACGGACAGTGTCGCATCGGCATCCAGACGCCGAGCCTCGCCGACTGAGGGCAAGGCCCGGCCCCGGGCTGTCACTTGGCCGCATGGGTGTGCGCTTGCGAACCACCGGCTTCGCATGCAGCGCACTCGATGCCCTCCGGCGCACACTTCGGGCATCGCAGCATCGGCTTGCCGTCTACCTCGTAGATGGCAACCTCGACCTTGCAGCAACTGCAGACGTGGACCCGCGGCAGGCGCGATCCGGACTGGAAGTGCCGCCCAGAACGGTGGACCTTCAGCTCCTGCACCGCGAGATCCCTGCACTCGGCGCACTCAGGAGCGCACCTCGGTGACGGCGCTCCGGCGCAGCCCGCGAGGAGCAGTAGCGCCACCGTCATCAAACGAATCCGGGGAAACACGTTGTTCATCGGAGAGCCTCCTGTTCGGTTAGGGACCTACTTGCGGAACGCGATCGAAGCCTTGCTGGTGCCTGCAGCGCCATCCGCTTCGAACCACAGCTTGCTGCCGTCAGGCAGGGGCTTCGGCACTTCCAAGTGGCCGTGCATGCCGTCCTCGCCCTCTTTCGCGAGTTTGGCCTTCAAGGAGCCCGCAGCCGACTCGACCCCGACCCAAGCCCGCACCGTACTTGGAACGGGCTTGCCCTTGGCGAAGGACAAGTCGACCCCGACTTCCTTGCCAGCTTCCACCGCGCCTTCCTGCGACACCTCGACGGCCACGCTACCGAGCTGGATGGAGCCCAAGCTTGCCATCGCGCCGTGGCCACCGGCGGCGTGGTCATCGGTGTGGCCCGCCTCCTTGCCGTGGCCATCGCCGGGCGTGTGGACGTGGGCCTCCTTGCCGCACGCGGCGAAGAGGAACGAAGCAACGAGAACGGAAAGGCACTGCGTCTTCATGACAACTCCAGAGCATCGGGCGTTTGGCCCTTCGGTCCGACCGGGTGGTTCCTGAACATCAGGTAGAACCCGGCCGGTACGACGAGCAGGTTGAGGAAGGTCGAGGACAAGAGGCCGCCGAGAACGACCACCGACAACGGGGCGAGGATTTCGCTGCCGGGCTCACCAGCAGCCATCACGATCGGCAAGAGGCCGAGTGCTGCCGTCAGCGCGGTCATCAGGATCGGCACCAGCCGCTCCATCGAGCCGCGCAGGATGGCCTCCTGCAGTGGCACGCCATCGTGCATCAGGTCGAAGTAGTGCCGCACCAGCAGGATGCCGTTCCGCACGGCGATGCCGAACAGCGTGATGAAGCCGACCATGCTCGCGATCGAGATCACGGGCGCGACGTAGCGGTCGCTACCGAGGCCGAACAGCGCAAACGTGTTGCTCCAGAGGCTCGGCGACTCGGTGAGGTAGATGGCAGCGATGCCGCCGATCAGGGACAAAGGCAGGTTGACCATCACCAGCACGGCGGCCCGCATCGATCCCAGTGCAGCGTTCACCAGCAACAGCATCACGACGATGACGAACGCACCCATGACCAGGATCGTCTGGCTCGCGGACTGCTGCGCTTCGAACTGACCACCGAGGGCAAGCGTGCAACCTGCTTTGGTGACGATCGGTTCGACCCGCTTCTTCACCTCTTCGACGAGTTGCCCAAGGTTGTAGCCCTCGGCGACGTTGCAGGAGATGACAGCCTTGCGCTTGCCGTTCTCGCGCGCGATCAGGTTCGAAGTGCGCTCGCGCCCCATGTCGGCCACGTCTCGAAGCCGCACCGTTGCCCCGCCGTCCCCACGCAGGACCAGCTTGCTCACATCGTCGATTCGCTCACGTTCGTCGGGATGCAGGCGCACCGTGATCGCGTAGCGCCGGATGCCCTCGTTGACTTCGGCAACGGTCTCGCCCTGCAGAGCATCCTGGACTTGCTCCGCAGCTGCAGCCGGGCTCAGGCCGGCCGCCGCGAGATCGCGCGGCCGGTAGCGCACGGGCAGCGACGTGATCATCACTTCGCGGTTCGCAGCGACGTCGCGCGTCCCTGGCAGAGACTTGAGTTCGCCCTCGATCTGCTTGGCGAGAGTCCGCAGCAAGCTCAGGTCATCACCTTGCACGACGATCGCGATCGCAGCGGGCGTGCCGGAGAGAACGTGCGACAAGCGGTGCTCGATAGGCTGGCCGATGCTGGTCGTGATGCCGGGAACACCGGCTAGCACGCTGTCGATGGAGCGCCGCACATCGTGCTTGCTGAACCCGGCAGCGACGGTGACCTCGATCTCTGAACTGCTGACCGGCTCGGCGTGTTCGTCCCGCTCGGCGCGCCCCGTTCGGCGCACGACAGAACGCACCCCGGGCAGCGTGCCGAGTTGTGCCTCCACGCCGGTCGCCAACCGATTGCTCTCAATCAGCGAGGTGCCCGGCGGAGCCATGAGGAACACGGTGAACGTGCCCTCGTTGAACTCGGGGAGGAAGCTGGTGCCGTAGGTCTTGCCTAGTCCGAGGCTCGCGACGGTCGCGAGTGCGGAGACGGCCAACACGCTGCGTCCGCGACGCATCACCCACTGCAACGTGGGTTCGTAGCGCCGCTTCAACCACCGGACGAGAAAGCCCTCGCCATGCGCTTTGGGACCGACTCTTGCCAGGACCAGCCGGCAGAGGGCCGGCGTCACCGTCAGCGCGACGATCAACGACGCGAAGGTCGACACGATGTAGGCGATGCCCAGCGGACGGAAGAAGCGGCCCTCGATGCCCTGCAAGAACAGCAATGGCACGAACACCATGCAGATGATGACCGTTGCGAAGACGACCGAGCTGCGGATCTCGTTGCTCGCGTCCCAGATGACCCGAAGTACCGGCTTCCGTCCTTCGACCGGGAGAGCGGCGTTCTCGTGCAGCCGGCGGAAGACGTTCTCGACGTCGATGATCGCGTCGTCGACCAGTTCGCCGATCGCCACGGCGAGGCCGCCGAGCGTCATCACGTTGATCGAAAGCCCGCACGCCCACAGCACGAGGAAGGCGACCGCCAAGCTGAGTGGAAGAGCCGTCAGCGTGATGAGCGTCGTCCGCACGTCGAGCAGGAACAGGATCAGGATGATGACGACGAAGATCGCGGCGTCCCTCAGCACCGCGATCAGGTTGTGGACTGACAGGGTAATGAAGTCCGACTGGCGCATCACATGGCGGTTCAGGACCACGCCAGGTGGCATCGCCTGCTCGACCTGGTCGAGCTTCCTGTCGATGGCGTCGGTGAGGTTGAGCGTGTTGGTGCCGGGCGACTTCTGCACGGACAACACGACCGCAGCCTTGCCGCCCTCCGTGGCGGTGCCGCGCTTTGGGGTTGCCCCGCGCACCACCTCTGCCACCTGCCCGATCGTGACCGGATGCCCGTCCTTGTAGCGCACGATGGTGCCGGCGATGTCTGCTTCCGACCGCACACGGCCGGTCTGGCGCACCGGCAGTTCGAGCCCGTCGACGTTCGGCAGGTAACCGGCTCCGGCAGTGCTGTGCGCCGTGCGTGCTGCCTCCACGACCTCCTGCATCGTCAGGTCGTAGAGCTGCAGTTGGTCCTGACGAACGTTGATCTGGTACTCGGGCAGGTCACCGCCGATGGCGACGACCTGGGCCACGCCAGGGACCGAGAGCAGTTGGTTGCGCAGCTCGAACTCGGCGTACGCGCGCACCGTCATCGGGGACTGACTGCCGTCCGGCGACGATAACGACAGCAGCATGATCTCGCCGGTGATCGACGTGATCGGAGTGATCTCCGCATGTGCGTTCGGCGGCAGGTTGGCGCGTGCAGCGTTGAGCTTCTCCGCGACCAAGGTGCGGGCGCGGTAGATGTCCTCGCCCCACTCGAACTCGACCCACACCAAGGACAGGCCGATGGCGCTTGCGCTGCGGACGCGGCGGATACCCGGCAATCCATTCACCGAACTTTCGATCGGGAACGTGATGTTCTGTTCGACCTCGTCAGCGGCAAAGCCGGCGGCTTCCGTAAGGACGACGACGGTCGGCGCGTTCAGTTCGGGAAACACGTCGACAGGCATGCGCGGCACTTGGTAGCCCGCGTAGGCCAGCAGACCGACGGCCATCAGCAGCACGATCCACGGCTGTCGCAGTGAGAAGGCGATGAGCTTGCGGAACATGTTACTTGTGCTCACCCGCGTGGAAGGTCCCGTCGGAGTGGAAGTGGCCGCCCTTTGCAGCCGACCCCGAACTGGCCAGCATCAGCTCGTAGGCACCGGCGAAGACGACCTCGTCGCCATCGCGCAGGCCGCTCTTGACTTCAACCCACCGTCCATCGTCGAGGCCGAGGTCGGCCTCCAGGCGGATGACTTTGTCCGGATCTGCGGGGTCGCGTCGGAACAGCACCCGTTCGAGGCCGTCCTGCAGCGTCGCGGCGAGTGGAATCGCCAGCACGGGCTCAGCGGTACCGGCTGTCTCGATCTCCAGGAAGCCGGCGACGCCGGGACGCGCCCACGCCGCCGTGGCGGTCGGCTCGAGGAACAGATCGAGGGTCCGTTGCGATGGGTCCGCATCGGAGCCAAGCAGCAGGGCTCCGGGCACGCGCTCTTCGCCGGCACTGGTGCTGAGTGCCGGCACGGCTTGGGCCGGCAAACCACTACGCAGCCGCGGCAGGTCGCTCTGCAGGCCGCGTGCCCGGAACCGCACCTGACTGAGGTCGCTCACGATGACGACCAGTTGGCCGGTTTCCAGCCACGAGCCCGAAGCAACCTGCAACTGGTCGACCACGCCGCCAGCACTAGCGCGAACTTCGATTGCCGACAGCACACGCCAATAGGGCAGCTTGCTGGTAGTGCCCGGCGCATCGCCGAGCAGTTGTTCGACCGTCGAGCCGGTCACAGCCGCCGCGGCTTCGAGCGCCAATCGGAACTTGTCCCGACCGGCGATGAGCTGCGCCTGGACTTCGGCCAGCGCGGCATCGGTCGTAGCGCCTCTCTCGCGAGCCTCGGCGAGGTCAGCACGCACCTGGGCCAGCTGCGCACGCGCCTCAGCCAGTTCTCGCGCCTGCCCACCAACGCTGGACTGCGTCTCTTCGACGTTCTTCTGGCGCGCTTCGAGCACCGACGCGGCTTCGCGCAAGCTCTGTTCGTGCTCGCGGTGCGCAGCGACGAGTGGCTGCATCGCCGCCAGCCGCGCCTCGTCGACTCGAATCTGCGTGGCGATCTCCCCGATCTCGCGTTGCGCTCGCCGCCAGTCCGGAGAGTCGACCCGGTAGATGGGGTCGCCGGCCTTGACCGATTGCAGCGGCTTCACCAACAGTGTGACTCGCCCCTGCACCGGCGTGCGCAGCTCGTGGCGCGCGGTCATCAGCAGCTCGAAGTGACCGGAGAACCGCAGGGTCTGCGCCACGCGGCGACGCTCGACCTTCACGAAGTCGATGCCGAGGTTCTTGCGAACGGTCTCGGGCACCGCGATCCAATTCGTCGGTGCTTGTGCTTCGTCGTGCGCAGGCTGAGGCTCCTGCTTCTTCGAGCAGGCCGACGCGAGGAGGGTGACGATGAGAACGAAACGGAGACGTGCAGCCATGGGTCATTCCTCCTTCGCGGGGGCCGCCAGCGACGGCCAGAAGAGCGAGTTCAGTTCGACCGTGGCTTCCGCCTCGGTCACGGCGGATGCGACCGCGGCGAGTTGGGCCTCGTAGGCGCGCGTCACGGCATCCAGGATCAACAAGGTGTCGAGCTGGCCGAGTTCGGCGAGACGCTTTGCGTCCGCGACTTGACGCTCGGTGAGTGGCAGCAACTCGACGTCGAGGATGCGACGTTGTTCGACCGCTGCGCGCCGCTTCGTGTCCGCCTGCGCAAGCGCGTGGGTAGCAGCCTCCAGCCGCTCCTTGAGTCGTTCGGCTGCAACGTCCCTAGCCGCTCGTTTCTCGGCGATCTCCTGCGCGTTCGCGTTCCACAGCGGAATCGGCAGCGAGAAGCCAAAGGCTGGCCGCGGCTGCGCGTCTTCCTCCTGCCACCCGGGCTGAATCCACAGCTCCGGCCACTGCTTGCGGATGGCGAGTTGCAACCCGCGTTCGGCGACATCGTGCTCGCGCATCGCCAGCTCGACGAGAGGGCTCTGGCTCAGTTTCGCAAGCTGCTCCGAACCAGTCACACGCTCGGTAGTGGACAGATTGAGTTCGACGCGCAGCTCCAGTCCAGGGGGCATCCCGAGCAGCTCGCGCAGACGCAGGTCTGCACCCTGTGCTTCCCCG
>ERZ1066126.333-NODE-333-length-12416-cov-9.561281_pt1 | contig 12416 bp, 10 predicted proteins | sample MGYA00382773_ERZ1066126 | MGnify/ENA primary metagenome ERZ1066126 (study PRJEB33369, sample SAMEA5778356) | biofilm metagenome | biome: Industrial cooling water; feature: Water cooling tower basin; material: Biofilm | place: United Arab Emirates | collected... | reverse complement strand
ACGCAGCACGCTGCCCACGGCATGTTCGAGGAGAAGCGGCTCGGCACGATCGAACTCGGCAAATGGGCCGACTTCACGGTCTGGGACCGCAACCTGCTGACCTGCAGCGACGCCGAACTGCTCGGGGCCAAGGTGTTGCTGACGGTGGTGGGTGGACGGGTGGCCTATGATGGCCGCGGGCGGTAGGACGGTGGCTGTGTGCGCGGCTGCCGATGCTGCCACTGACGCGATCAGGCGCGCGGCGTAGCGCGGGCGAGCGGGTGCGGCGGCAGCATGGAAGTCGGTGCCGCGACTTTGTCAGCGGGAAGCTGCGGCGTTCGTGCGATGCGGGATTCTGGCGCATGGCTGGGCGCGAGTGCGCTGCGATGGTTGTGGGCAGGGGGACGTGGTGGCCGTCTCGGGCAAAGGGGCGAAGATTTTGCCCGTCCTGCGGTGCGGGCGGATGGTGGATACGGCGGCGTGGCTGGTTGACGCGATGGTCCTCGAGGTGCCGGTGCGGCAGTGGGTGCTGTCGCTGCCGTAGCGGGTGCGGGCTCTGTGTGCGTAGGATCCGGCAGCGTGTGCTCTGGTGCCGCGGCGTGAGGGGGATGCCGTGGATGTTGGGGGCTGGCGGCATGGGATCGTGGTGGAGCGGTGGCGTCGGCCGAGCTCGCCGAAGCCGTGGTGGCCGCCGGCGTCGAACTGCGGCGCCGGTTGGCCGAACGGCAGCGTTGCTAGCGTCTGCGCGTTCCGCATGGTGGCGGCAGGCGAAGTGGTGCGCGGCGCAGAACTTCCTGTGCGCTGAAGCTGCCGAATGGGGGGAGGCGGGGCTGCGGGCGCTCGAAGGGGCAGCGGCGGTGATGGATTTGCCGGGGCACCATTGAATAATGCCGCGCGCCAGCGGACGCTTCAGAAGCGAGTAAGGATGCTATATGCCTGAACGAGTCGCCGATCGTGTTTCTCACCTGGGAGTCCTTAAGACGCCACTCTTCTCGATTCCGGGGTGGGTCGTGGCCTGGGTCCTACTGATCGTCACCTGGGTGTTGTTTTGCCCCGTTGCGATGGGGAAGGTCCGCGAGACGATCGACGTAACGGATCTCGCGATCGGCAAAATCATGGGTGACAAGGATGGCCATGGTGCCGATGTTGTGTTTAGCCAGACATACGTGTTCTGGGCTGGTCCGGGCGACCAGGAAAAAGAGACGACCTTTCATGGCTGGTTGGTCTCAAAGTATGGCGGGTACACTCGCTGGAAGGCTCAAGGTGCCTACAAAGACCAGGGCAAGACGATTGAAGCCGATGGCTGGTTCTATCAGGTTTCGGAACCAGACAACGGTGAGCAAGCCGCTGGCGCAAAGGATAGGAAGGCGGCGATGAAGGCTGCCTTGAACGTTCTACTGAAGGGCTTGCAGGAGCACGTTGGAGAGGCTCACCCATACATCATCGTGCACCCGCACTATGTGGATCCGGCAGGGAGGTCGGTGGCAAAGTAGGGCGCATCAGGAAGTGGCGCATCAGGAATTCGTGTAGGCAGCTGAGACGCCCCCGGGGTAAAGATCGAGGTCTCCCAGATGGAAGTAGATGGCGCTTCAGAATCGATCGCGACCGTGGAAGTCGCGCGCGACGCGCTTGATCCGCGGCACCTTCGAGTTGAGTGACTCGCTGGCTGCGTTGGTTGCTCGAAGGGCCATGGCGTTGACCATGCCGTTGCGCGCTGCTGCCCGGCCGCGGAAGCAGTTGGTGACGTATCGCGGAGTCTTCTCGCGCAGCGCAGCAGCGGTGGAATCGACCGCCCTCGCCGAGACCGTAGTGGCTGCCGGCGTCGACCTGGGGCGCGGTTGGCCGAACGGCCGAACGCCAGCGTGTGCGCGTTCCGCATGGTTGGCAGGCGAGCCCGCAGGAGCGCGGCGAACGCAAGCCTGCAGTGACCCTGCGCCCTGCGGCTATCGTGCCACGAATGCGCATGCCGTTCGCACCGTTCGCCATGTGGGTCGCCACTGGGACGTCGCTCCTGCCCAGCCTCGCCTCCGCCCAGTCGCCGCCTGCGTTCTCGACCGGCACCTACGGCGGCGTCGACGGCCTCGGCCGCGTCCTGCCCGAGCACGCCGAAGTCGGGGCCCCGCGCCCCGACCGCTTCGTCCTGATGTTCTACTTCCTGTGGCACGGCGCGCACGGCTACGACACCCACCGCCAGCCGCCGCCGGATGGGGGCGTGTGGCCGAAGGCGGAGCGCAGCTACGCGAGCCCATACGACCTCACCAAGATCCTCGCCGCGGCGCGCGACGGGGCGCCGCCGCAGTACGGCCCCGAACACGCGTTCCACCACTGGGGTGAACCGCACCTCGGCTACTACCTCGCCGACGACGAGGCCGTGCTGCGCCGCCACGCGCTGTGGCTCGTCGACGCGGGCGTCGACGCGATCGCGCTCGACGTCACCAACGGCTTGCCCTACACCGCGAACCACCAGCGGCTGCTGGACGTGTACGCTGCGATGCGAGCGGCAGGCCAACCGACGCCGCAGGTGACGTTCCTGGCGCACGCCGGCGCCCGCGGGGTCACCGACGCGCTGTGGCGCGACCTCTACGGACCGGGCCGCCATGCCGATCTGTGGTTCCGTTGGCGCGGCAAGCCGCTCTTGCTGGCGCCGACGGATGGCGTCGATCCAGCGCATCGCGACTTCTTCACGCTGCGGCGGTCGTGGGCGTGGAGTGCCAGCGAGTGGTTCGGCGACGGCAAGGATGCGTGGCCCTGGCTCGACCACTTTCCGCAGCGCGCCGGCTGGCACGAACGGCCCGATCGCCCCGAAGCGCTCGCGGTCGCGGTCGCGCAGCATCCGACCACGAACATCGGGCGCAGCTTCCACGCCGGCCAGCAGCCACCGCCGGCCGAGCAGAAGCCTGAGTTGGGGCTCTGCTTCGCGGAACAATGGCAACGCGCGCTCGCGGTGCGGCCCGAACTCGTGTTCGTGACCGGCTGGAACGAGTGGCTCGCGATGCGCTTCCTCGCCGACGGCAAAACGACCATGCTCGGTCGGCCGTTGGCGAAGGGCGAGAGCTACTTCGTCGACCTGTTCTCGCAGGAGTACAGCCGCGACATCGAGCCGATGCGCGGTGGGCACGAGGATGCGTACTATTGGCACTTGGTGGCGTGGATCCGCCGCTGGAAGGGTGTGCCGCCGCCGCCGAAGGTGTCGCCGGCGACGACGATTGCGCTCGATGCGCCCGCGGCCGCCTGGGACGGCGTCGAGCCGGTGTTCGTCGACCATCGCGGCGACACGTTCGGGCGCGACCACGCGGGCTATGGCGCGGCGGGGCCCTACCGGCAAGCGCCGGCGCCGAACGATCTCGTGCTGGCGAAGGTGGCGCGCGACGACGCGCAGGTGCTGTTCCTGGTGCGCGCCGCCGCCGACCTCGTGCTCGACCCCGCGCGCCAGGACGCGTTGCAGTTGTGGATCGACGCCGATGCCGATCCGCAGACCGGCTGGTGCGGTTTCGACCTCGTGGTCGGTGGCCGCGGCCAGCGCGACGGTCTCACCTCGATCGAACGGCTGAGCCCTGGCTACGGCGATCGCATCTCGCTCGGTGAGGTGCGCACGCACCGGCGTGGCACCGATTTCGTGGTCGCGGTGCCGCGCGCGCTGGTTGGCGGGCTGCAGGCCGGCACCGGCTTCGACTTCCAATGGACCGCGGCGTGCGGGGACAGTGGCCGCCGCGTGGATTGGCTCGACCGCGGCGATGCGGCCCCCGACGGCCGGTTCGTGTTCCGCTGGCGACCGCACTGAGCGGCCCGTTCAGCAGGGGCTCGCCGGACGCTCGTTACTTGCCCGCCGTCGCCGCAGCGAACGCCTTCGCGCCCCCGACCACCGGCAGCTCCAGCACCGTTCCCGCCAGATCGATCGTGAGCTCGGTGCCCGCGGGCGGCCGCAGCGTGAAGTCCCAGTCGCTGCTGAACACCATCAAGCCGAGCTGCTTGCCGGCCGGAATCACTTGGTCGTCGGGCTGCAGGTCGAACGTCACCGTCACGAACTTGCCGGGCACCAGCGGTTCGCCCTTGCTCAGCGACTGGTGGTTCTGCGGGTCGGCCCAGCCGCGCGTCACGATCGAATCGTAGGGCCGGCCCCGTTCGGGCAGCGGCAGCGGCACCAGCCACACCGACAGATTCGCCGCCGGCTTGCTCGACGCCAGTTTGACCGTGATGCGCGCCGTGCCCGAGAGGTGCAGCGGAGCGGTGAGCGGCGGCGTGGCGAACAGCAGACGGTGCGGCGACTCCGCAGCCATCGCCAACTGCGCACCCTTCTTCTCGACATTGTCGACGATCTTCACTGTGCCGTTGCCCGCTGCGGTGCCGAGCGTGCCGATTTTCAGGCCTTCGCCACTGCCGTGCAGCGCCACCATCGCCGCCTCGGGGTGCGGGTAGTCCGGATACGAGGTCGGGTTGCTGTTGCGGTCACCTTCGCGCACGATCCACGAGCGCGGCCCACGCTCGACGCCGTTGTCGATGCCGTAGAGGAAGCGCGTGAACCACTTGTTCACCAGCTCCAGCGGCGGCGGGCCACCGTGGCCGGCCTGGTGGAAGAAGGCGATGCACGGCAGGCCCTTCTGCTTGACCGCGCTGTAGATGCGCACGCTGTGCTCGGGCATCACGTTCCAGTCGTTCCAGCCGTGCGACATCAGCATCGCGCAGCGGAACTTGTCGAGCTGCAGTGCGTAGTCGCGGCCGGCCCAGAAGTCGTTCCAGTCACCGGTGCGGCGGCCGAAACCCTGCAGCAGCTCGCCGTCGCGCACGTGCTCGTTGCACCAGGCGCGCCGTTCGGTCCGGCCGCTGTTGATGAAGTCGTAGAGCACGTCGATGTCTTCGCCCATGTAACCACCGGGGTGCCGCACCAGGCCGTGGCTGCGGTAGTAGTGGTAGGACGAGGTGTTCGGGGCGATCGGCACGATCGCTTCGAGGCCTTCGACACCGGTGGTGGCGGCGGCGAGCGGCAGCGTGCCGTTGTACGAAGTGCCGATCATGCCGACCTTGCCGGAGCACCAGCTCGCCACCACTTCCTTGCCGCCTTCGCGCGCGTCGTAGGCTTTCAAGCGGCCGCACAGCCAGTCGATCACGGCTTTGGGTGCGAGCGCTTCGTTGGCGCCGCCGACCGTGGGGCAGCCGTCCGAGAAGCCGGTGCCCGGCGACTCCGAGTGCACGACGGCGAAGCCGCGCGGCAGCCAGGTCATCACTTCGGACTGGGCGATCATGCCGGCCTTGCTGCGCTCGGCGATCTGGGGCGCCGGCTTGCGCTTCGGCGGCTCGGCGCCGACTTCGTGGTTGGTGTCCCAGTACGGGGTCTGGTCCCCGGTCCCGGCGAAGTAGGGGCTGGTCTCGTAAACCACCGGCACCTTGAGGCCTTCGGTGTCGGTCTGCTTGGGCCGCCAGACGTCGACGTGCAGGCGGTCCGGCTTGCCGTCGCCGTCCGAGTCGAACGGGGCCTCGACCCACAAGAACTCCTTGATCCAGTTGTTGCGGTCCTTGAATGCCGGCACTTCCTGGGCCTGGCCGTCCTGGAACACCGGCAGGGTTTTCTCGGCAGTCGCAGTGTCCTGGGCGCGCAGGGAGGCGGCGCCGAGGGCGGCCAGGGCCGCGGGGAGGAGGGGAAGGAGGCGTTGGTTCATGCGTGGTTCGAGGGGTGGATACGCAGCCCCGAGCGGTGCGGAGAGTAATGCCTGGGTCGCCGCGGCAGAACGGTTGGCTGGTCCTGGCCGCCATGATGGCGGCGGCCGGCGTCAGCGCATGGCGAGCAGCACGGCGAAGGCGATGCCGACCAAGGCCAGAAGGATCGACAGCGCGAGCCAACCGCGGCGGCGGCGGGCCGCTTGGAACTCGCGCCAGCCGTCCAGATCGAGGAAGTAGCGGTCTGCGGCCGGCTGGCGCACGGCCCCGCTGCGCAGCAGCCCTTGCAGGCGCCGGTGGTCGAAGGAACGGCGGAGCGTCAGCGGGATCGCCGAGTCAGGGGACAGGGCCCGGGCGTCGGTCAGTTGTCCGTGGATGCGGGCCTCGGCGCGGCGCATCGCGAGCACGACGAACATTGGCACCAGGCTCGGGATCAGGGTTGCAGTGCTCATGGTGGTGCCTGGCGGGTGGTTCGGACGGAACGGCTATGGGTGATGGGCGACGAGGTATGGCCCGCATGGTGGGGGCTTGGCCGCGTGGCTCGGTGCGGTGGCGAGGGGCCACACGGACCCGGGACGGCTGGAAGCTACCGGAAGTGCGGGATAGGTGCGATGGTGGGGGCCCAGCAATGGCGGTTTGGAGCAGCGGGTGCAGACCAGGGCGTGCGCCGCACGCCCCGTTCTGGCACGCTGCGCCGATGCGCGCCCCCGAACCGACCCACACCGAAGCCCAACAACGCCTGCTCGCCGAAATCGACGAAGCCGGTTTGCACGTCGTGCACCACGAGGGCAGCGCGGACCTGCCGGCCTACGTCACCACCGTGGGCCTGTGGGAGAACTTCGGCCAGCCGGAGGTGGTGGTGTTCGGCCTGCCGGCCGAGGTCGGTGAAGAACTCCTGCAGGCAATCGCCGACCAGAACGACGAGGGCGTCACGTTCTTGCCCGGCAGCCGGCACCAGGGCCTGCTCGAAGGCTATCCCGTGCGGTTCCTGGTGCTGGGTGCGGCAGCGCGCGAACGGCTGTGTGCGGTGGCGCGCTGGGCGTATGGGGGGGAGGAGTTCCCGGCGGTGCAGTTGGTGTGGCCGGACCCGCAGGGGCGCTGGCCGTGGGATCCGGCGACGCGGGAAGGGTATCGGAAGGGGCAGCCGGTGTTCGGGGAGCGGGAAGTCGAAGGCGGTTAGGGCGGTGGCCGTTGTTGGCGCGGCTCGGTGGGGCCCATGCGCATGCCCAGGTGGTCGGCGGCCACGGTGCGCCCACGCCGGCGGATGGGGCAAGCAGCTACTGCGAGTCCGCCAAACGTAGGAACAGGTCGACCAGCAATTGGATCTCGCGTGTACGGAAGTAGTGGTTCAGGGCCGCGGTGTACTCCTGCTTCACCGCCTCGATGGGGATTGGCTGCAGTCCGAGACTGACGAGAACCTGGGCCATGACGAGTCGGCTCGAACGGCCGTTGCCGTCTTCGAATGGGTGGATTCGGACGATCTCCGCGTGCAGCCAGACGGCCACGCGAACCGAGGCTGCTTCGTACTCTGGAGAATCCGGGTTGTGGCGGATGCTTGCCATCGACCGCCGGGCTTGGTCGAAGGCCCGCTCGAGTTCGGCTGCCACCTGGTCACGGTGGGCCGACCGGTTCGGGCCGAAGGTCAGGCGTTCTGCTCCCCAGCCCTGGGTGCGATGCCTCCCGGCGTGATCACGCACGCCGCCGAACACGCGACGATGCAAGGCGCAGAGGCCGGCGACCGAGACTGGCTCCGAAAGCCAATCGCCGCGATGGATCTCCAGCGCCAAGTCCGCCAAGTTCCGCGTGAGCAGACGCTTCTCCTCGTCGGTGTAGTCGCGGTGGTCACCGTGATGATTCACCGCAGCAACCAGCGTCGAGCATCGACGTCCTCGATGCGTTGCGAGGCGATCACATCGCGAGCGACCAGATCGGGATCCAAGGTTGGCTTGCCAGAGCGCTCCAGACGCTTGGCACGCAAGCGACCGAGAATTGCGCTGCGGTGCGCAGCGTCCAAGGCAATGACTTCGGGTGGCCGAGTGAATCCGTTGACCTCGAGAGCCGCCAGCAAGTCCGCGCGGCCGAGACCCAGCAAGTTCGCCGCAACGTCGATTTCGATGGCACCTTTCGCGTAGGCCATGGCTGCAATCCGGAACTGCTCACTCTCTGGCACGTGCATGCGCCGGTGGATGGCAGACAACTGGTCCGTGCCCACCTGGATGCGGTGGGCCAACGCTTCCTCGCCGATGGCGCGAGCGAGGTTGCACACCTCGCCGACAGGAACCGAGCGCAAGAACTCCGCTGCGCTGTGCAGCATCTCTTGCCCCATCTGATCGAGGGGGGGGCGAGTTCCGGGCCGAGGCGAGAACCGCTCGGCCAGAACGGTTGCAGAAGCAGCGAACTGGTCTGGAGAAACCCCGCTCGCAACTTGGACCTCGGGGATCCAGTCCTGCGAGTCCTCGAGTTGCTGCCAACTGGAGATGCCGCGCAGCCGAACGACCTCCGTGATGGCGAGCCCTACGGCAAGTACGTCGATGAAGGAGGCGAGCAGCTGCAGCACGTGCGGTTGCAACGTGCTCTGATCAGGCTCCGGCCAGCTCACTCTCGCCATCCGATGGTGCAGTCTTCGCCCCGTGCTCCGCAGTTGGTCGGGTCGCGGCAGATCCACGAAGGTCGTCATGGTCAAGGCCCGGCAGTGTAATGGTGCTGGGCAGGCCAGCGGTAGGGGCCTCTTCGGCTCGTCCACGAGTTGTCCTGGACGATCCTTGGCAATGTGTCAGGGGCGAAGCGGCCGGTCCCTCGCACGGACCATACGGACAGCTCTCGAAGGGGGGGGGCACACCGAACCACCGCGCCCGGAATGCCCTTCAGCCGTCGACGTCGAGACGGTAACCGACGCCGTGCACGGTGCGCAGCAGCAGCGGTGCCGCCGGATCGACTTCGAGCTTCTGCCGCAACTGGAAGATGTGTGTGTCGACCGTGCGCGTCGTCGGCGTCGTGTCATAGCCCCACACCGCGCGCAGCAGGTCGTCGCGGGACAGCGCTTGGCCACGATGGCGCAGCAGGTGCCCCAGCAGATCGGCTTCCTTGGGCAACAGTCGGAACGTGCGTTCGCCGCGGCGCACGCTGTGGCCGGCGAGGTCGATCTCGGCGGACCCGAGGCGCAGCGTTGCCGAAGGTTGTGCGGCGCGCCGCTGCACCGCCTGCATGCGTGCGTCGAGTTCGTGCACGCTGAACGGCTTGACCACGTAGTCGTCGGCGCCGAGTTGCAGGCCGAGCACCCGCTGCGCCACTTCGCCGCGCGCGGTCAGCACGATGACCGGGGTTCGGTCGCCGCGCTTGCGCAGGGCGCGCAGCACGTCGAGGCCATCGCCGTCGGGCAGACGCAGGTCGAGCAGCACCATGTGGAAGCGCTGGGCCTGCAGCGCCGCGTCGGCGGCCCGGCGCTCGGCGCAGGCGGTCACCAGCCAATCACGGCTGCGGAAGAAGTCGACGAGGCTCTCGCGGATGCTGCCGTCGTCCTCGATGACCAGTAGCTGGTTCACGAGGCCTCCGTGGCGACGATCGGCAGGCGCAGGGTGAACGTGCTGCCACCGCCATCGCGCGGCAGCACTGCGACGCGGCCGCCATGGCTGTGTGCGGCGGCGGCGACCAACGCGAGGCCGAGCCCGCTGCCGGCGGTGCCGGGCCCGGCACTGCTGCCGCGTACGAACGGCTGGAAGATCGCGCCGCGTTCGTCGGCCGGCACGCCCGGGCCACGGTCCTGCACTTCGACGACCAGTTCGCGCGCGCTGGCGAAGGCGCGCACGACCACGGTCGAGCCGGGTGGCGCGTACTTGGCGGCGTTCTCGAGCAGGTTGCGCAGCGCGCGCGTCAGCACTTCGACGTCACAGCGCACCTGCGGCAGCGCGCGCGCAGCGTCGAGTTCGAGCTGCTGGCCGACCAGGCGCAGGGCCGGCCGGCCGGCGCGCAAGCCGCGGGCCAGGAGCGTACGCGCTGCCAGGGGCTCGACGCGCAGCGGCGCGCCCTTCTGCAGGCGGTCGAAGGCGAGGATGCGCTCGACCTGATCGCCGAGGCGCTGCACGTCGTGGCGCAAGGCGGCCACGTAGTGCTCGCGGCGCTCGGGTGGCACGTCGCCTTGCGCGAGCATCTCGGCCTTCAGCGACAACGCGGCGAGCGGCGTGCGCAGTTCGTGCGAGACGACGTCGACGAAATCGGCGCGCAGTCGCACCAGTTGCAGTTCGCGTCGCGTCAGGCGCCACAGCAGCAGATTGCCGACCACGAAGGTCGCGAGTGCCAGCAGCCAAGCCGCGTTGGCGGAGGCTTGCAGCAGGGCGCTGCTCGGGGTGGTGGTCGGCACCGCCGCCAAGGTCGTGCCGAGCAGCGGAAACTCGCGTCGGGCGGCGTCGGGCGGTGCCCCAAGTGCGTCTTCGAGCCGCCACTCCGGCCCCGAGCGCATGGGCGAGCGCAATGCCAGTTCCCGCGCCGCGTCGAGCACCTGCGGATCGACCACGGCCACCGCCTGAGCGCCGACCGGCTGCAAGCAGATGCCATCGACCGTGCGCGTTTCCTCCGTCGGCGCCGGCGCGTGCCGATGACGCAGGGCAAGTGTCGCCGCGGCCCGCAGCGCGTGGCCACGCGGGGCGAAGGCGAGGTCGGTGGTGTCGAGCACCGCGAGCAGCGCCGCCGCTGGGGTGTCCAGCGCCAGCACCCAGAAGCGATCGAACCACGCGGCGCGCGCGTTCGCCGTCGGCGGGAAGCTGCGCAGTTCGTGCAGCAGCGTCAGCATCTCGAACGGCAAGCCACCGCAGCGCGCGTACGCATGCTGTTCGACGGCCTGTTGCAGCAGCGCCTGGGCGCGCGGGGCGTCGTCGCCGCGGAGTGCGTCGACGTAACGCAGCCAGCCGACGGGCGTCAATTCGTCGTTGGCGGCTGCGTGTGCGAAGTACGGCAGCGCGGCGCTGGGGGCGCCGAGCTCGCAGTGCGCGAGCGCGGCCTGCTCGGCCAGCGCTGCGGTGTGCTGCGTGTCGGCCGCATCGGCAAACGGAGCGACCACGCGCCGCTGTGCGTCGAGCTGCAGCACGATGCGGTCCGAGGCGTGCCGCGCCAATTCGGCGTCGAGCGTTTCCCCGGCGAACGCCAGCACATGGCCGGCGGTGCGCTGCTCGTCGGCGCGCGCTCGCGCGATGCCGCCGCCGGGAACGAGCCACAGCCACCAGACGAAGAACGCCGCCGGCACCGCGAGCGCCAGAGCGAACCACAGGCCGAAGCGAGCCGGAGCGGGTCCCACGCGCGGCAGTGTAGATCGCGGCGCGGGGGCGCCGTCATGGGGTTGTCAAAAGTGCCGCGAGGGTGTGTGCCACCGAGGTGGTTTCACAGGCCCATGACACGGCGGCGAGCCGGATGCCCGTCAATGTGGGCATGGAACGAACCATCCCGATGGGTGCGGCCCGCGCTGCACCGTTCTCGTCCGCGAAGGTCTCGAGTCTCGTTGCGGCGGCCCTGGCCACGGTCCTGGGCGCTGCTGTGCCGGCACAGCAGGATCCCACGACCCTGCCGGGCTACCGGCTCGCCCAGGCCAAGCTCTTGGAAGCGCGCGGCGACGTCGCCGCCGCGCGGCGCGCGCTGGAGGATGCGCTGGCGAAGGCGAGCGAAGCCGACCAGGTGGCCCTGCGCGAAGCGCTGGCGGCGCTGCCGCAGGACGGCAAGACGACCCCTGACGACGAGGGCACGCTTGGCAAGTGGGTCGACGATCCAGCGCTGGCACGGTTCCTTGAGCTTCTGCAGCAGCGCGGCTTCCCTGCCGCCGCCGCTGCCCAGGACCCGGTGCAAAGGCGGATCGCGGTGCTGAACGAAGGCACCCCGGAGGTCAGGGCCGTCGAAGAGGCGATGCGCCAACTGAATCAGCTCGGTGCCCTGGCCGTGGCGCCGCTGCTCGAGGCTCTGCCGAAGGTCGGTCGGTTCGGGCTGGTCAACGTAGTGAGCCTGTTGCAGAGCCAGAGCGATCCGAGGATCGCGCCGGCGTTGCTCGAGCGCGCGAACCGCGACCCGGCGTTCGCCGTCCTGATCGTCGAGCGGCTGCAGAACATGGCGGATGCCGTGCGCCAGGGCTTGGTGGCGGGGATCGACGCGACCAAGCTGCCGCTGGCCGTGCAGCTGCAGTTCGCCGAAGTCATGGGCGGACTCACCGGCCTGGACGAACGCCGCCGAGTTCTGGCCATGCGGCTCGCCGACGAGCCAACGCTGCAGGAGGATCTCTGTTACCGGCTTCGCAGTTGGCAGGTGCCGTGGGCCGACGCGGTGTTGGCGAAGCTGCGCGCGTCCCAGGACCCGGCGACTGCCGCTCAGGCGACCGCGCAGTGGCTGCTGCTGCAGACGGACCTCGACGAACCCAGCGCCCTCGCGGCGCTCCAGCAGCTCGATCCGCGCTACCGCGGGTCGGTCGCGCGCCAAGTGACGACTTGGGCGAAGCACTGGGCCAAGGTCGCACTCCTCGGTTTGGGCGAGGGTGTGAACCACAAGGATCTGCACAAGGAAGCTTGGTTTCTCAGGGTCCTGTGGCGGCACGGCGGCGGTGACGCAGCCACCGCGCTCTTGCGGATCGCCAAGGCGCAGCCCGATGCTCTCGAGGTGATCGTCCCACAGGTGCTCGGGATCGTGGAGGACGGCTGGCTCCTGCCGCGGGAGTGGGACTCGACCCTGGGCAGCTACAACGCAGCGGTCCTCGCGACGGCTTTGCCGAAGGACGACGAGGCACGCGCGCTGGCGGCCTGGCAAGGCCTCGGCAG
>ERZ1066126.332-NODE-332-length-12440-cov-7.371175_pt1 | contig 12440 bp, 11 predicted proteins | sample MGYA00382773_ERZ1066126 | MGnify/ENA primary metagenome ERZ1066126 (study PRJEB33369, sample SAMEA5778356) | biofilm metagenome | biome: Industrial cooling water; feature: Water cooling tower basin; material: Biofilm | place: United Arab Emirates | collected... | reverse complement strand
CCTGCAGGCGACGCTCGACACCTGCCGCTTCGACGGCCCAGGCAGCGAGGGCAAGGTGGTGGTCACGACCACTGCCACGCAGCGCATGCACCTGGATCGGCTGGCTTCGCCGGACGTGCAGCGCGAGCTCACGCAGACGCTGGTGGCGCTGCTGGGCCAAGTGCAGGTCGAGTTCCGACTGCCGAGCAGTGCGGCCGGCGCGCCGGGTGCGGCGGCGGCCACGCCCCCGGCGAAGGTGAGCCTCGGCGAAACCGGGAAACGCGTGTTGGGCCAGTTCCGCGGCCGGGTGGTCGAAGTGAATCCCACCGACCGGCCGCAGCCGAGCGAGCCGGTGCGCGAGGCGCGCGACGAGCCAGCGCCGGGTGCGGAACCCGAGCTGCCCGAACCACAGGACTGAGCGGCGCGACCAACTGACCCGCCCTGACGAGAGCGGATTCGATTTTTCCGCGATCTTAATTGAGATTGAATCTCAATCTCGTTAGATGGATGCCATGTTCCAGCACGCCTTCAAGACCCTCCAAGCCACCACGGCGGTGTGCTGCGCGCACCTCGGCGCGCAGTTCGCATTGGTTCCTTGTCCATGCCAAACGCCTGCCGAGGCACTCGCCAGCCCGACTCCCCCCCTGCTGGTCCGGCAAACGCGCCTGCCTGAAGCCATCGCCAGCTTCGGCGCGTGCGCAGTCGGGCGACACCTGTACGTCTACGGCGGCCACACCGGCCGCATCCACGCCCACAGCCGCCAGAACCTGACCGGCGCCCTGCGACGCCTCGATCTCGACGACCCGGAGGGTCGCTGGCACGAACTGCCTGCTGGCCCACCGCTCCAGGGCACGGCGCTGGTGCCTGGGCCGGACGGCCGCCTGTACCGACTCGGTGGCATGGCGGCGCGCAACGACGCCAACACCGACGAAGATCTGCACTCGACGGCCGAAGTGGCCGTGTTCGACCCGGCACAGAACACCTGGCACGCCGAGACGCCGCTGCCCGAGCCGCGTTCCTCCCACGATGCCGTGGTGGTCGGCAGCCGCTTGTTCGTGGTCGGTGGCTGGCACCTGCATGGTGCAGCCGATGGCGATTGGCACACGACCGCTTGGGTTGCCGACTTGCGCGAACAACCGCTGCGCTGGCAACCCCTGCCGGCCCCGACCGAACCCCGGCGCGCCCATGCCCTGGTCGCCAGCGGCGAACACCTGCTCCTGCTCGGCGGTTTCGGCGCCGATGGCGTGCTGGCTTCGGTCGACGTACTCGCTCCTGGCGCGGTGGCCTGGCAAGCGGGCCCCTCATTGCCGTCCCCGACGATGGGCGCAGCTGCGGCAGCAATCGACGGGCGAGTGTTCGCCACCGACGGCGCGGGTCAGGTGCTGGCGTGGACCAACGATGGACGATGGCACCCCGTGGCAGGTCTGGAACAGCCGCGCGCTTTCCACCGTTTGGTTGCTGCAGGCAGTGACCAACTGCTCGCAATCGGCGGCGCCTACCGCTCTGGCCAGACCACCCGGGTCGAATTGGTGCCACTCGACCGTCCAGCTGCCTGGCAGGTGCTCGAGCATCGGATCCAGGCGCCCGAGACGCTGCACAGTCGTCAGGCCCTGCTGCCGCGCAGCGACGGTCTGTGGCTGTTCGGCGGGCACCGCGGCCGACCTGGCGATCGCTTCGCCGCCGGTCAGCTCGCCACCGGCATCTGGTGTCTCGACTGGGCCACGCTCGAGGTTCGTTCCGTGGGCCAGCTCGACACCGGCCGGCAATCGCTGGCCGTGGCGAACGGCACCGGTTCCGGGGATCTGCTGCTCGGCGGACTGGTCGCCGACCCCACTGGCGCTGTGCGCAGCAGCAACGCCGTGTTTCGCTGGCAGGCGGGCAACCACTCGCTAGCTGTCCTCGGCCACTTGCCCGCAGCGCGCACACAATGCCAGGCTGTACAGCGCGACGGCCAGCTGTGGGTGTTCGGCGGCACCGACTTCGAGCCGGACGCCGACGGCGGCCGCGAACGAGGCGACTCTTGCGCCGTCTTGCGCGGCGATCTGCACACCACGCCACCCACTTTCACCGCGGCTTCGCTGCGTCTGCCGCGGCCCCGGCGTTCCTTCGCCCTGGCGACGCTGGGCGACGACGTGGTGTTGTTGGGTGGGTTGGGCCACGACTTCGCCCCAGCCGGCCCGGCCGACGTGCTCGACTGGCCGAGCCGCACCTGGCGAGAACTCCCATTGCCACGGCCTTGGGTGTCACCGCAGGCTGCCGTGCTCGGCGAACGGATCTATGTCGCGTGCGGCGGCACCATGACGGGCCAGCGCTTCGCCGAAGATCGCTCGCTGTGGTCGTGGCAGAAGACCACGGGCTGGCAGTGTGAGGTCGCGGAGCTGCCGTTCGCGGTGCGCCACGTGCAGATGTTCGCGCACGCCGGACGCCTGTGGTTCTACGGCCTCGAACAACAGACCGACGGTTCGGCGTGCATCCTGCTGCGCAGCCTGGTTCCTGCCGCCGCGACCAGAGGCGGAGCGTGACCATGTGCCGACCGACCAACTTGGCCGCCCGCGGCCCGTTCCGCATCGACCACTGCAGCTGCGGCTGCCTGCACCTGCACCTGGGACCGGTGATGGTGCGACTCGATCTCGCCGCAGCCCCGGCGCTGCTCGCGTTGTTGGAGCAGGCGCAGGAACGCCTCGCCACGCCACCGCGCTGGCTGGGGCCTGGATCGGACCAGAAGCCGGAATCGCGCAACTGAATGCGGCGCACCGGGCCGCCAGCGCCACCGCCTGCGCGCCGACTCAGACGCGGAAGCCGCTGGCGCCGGCGAGCCCGTCGCCGAGCCGCTGCCAGCGACCGCGCAGTTCGCAGCGCCACAACACCCACAGCCCCCCGGCACCACCGACCGCGAGCTGCGCCAGCAGCCACGGCAGACCGCCGGCCCCCGGCACCAAACACGGCAGCGCGGCACCGGCGGCGGTGGCCAAAGCCGCGAGCAGCGGCGCCGTGAGCCAGCGGCGATGGCCGACCAGCAACTCGGCGCGCAGGGCGAACAGCGATCCCGCCAGATAGACCGCGTGCGCCGCAGCGAACCCACCCGCAGCCAGTTCGCCGGCCCCCGGGGCGGCGAACCAAGCCCACCAAGCCAACTGCAACACGGCAGGCCCGAGCAAGCCGAGCGCGTAGGCGCGGTCGCGGCCGGCCGCGAGCAGCGCGTGGCTGCACTGCCAACCGAGGTGCAACAACACACTGCCGGCGAGCCAGAGCCGCAGCACCGGTGCGGTCGCACGGTGCTCGGGACCGAACCAGGCACAGAGTGGTTCGGCCACCACCAGCCCCCCGGCGAGGACCGGCAGCGCGGCGAACGCCGTGGCGCGCAACGCCGCCCGCACCGTGGCGACCCGGTCGCCCCCCACCGGCGCCCGCAGCAGGTGCGGCAGCAGCAACCGGACCAGCTGCGCCGAGGGCAGCAAGGCCGCCGCAGCGAGGCGCTGCGCCAGTGCATACCCGCCGGCCGCGGCATCGCCGAACCACAGCGCGACGAACCACACGTCGCCGGCGGCGAGCACTTCGTGGGCGGCTTGGCCGAGCCCGACCAGGGGGTTGGGGCGCACTGACGCCGGGAACGGCAGGGGGCTGCGCGGCAGCGCCGCCGCGGTGTGCAGCACGCCCAGTGCGTAGAGGCTGCGGCACCCGAGCGCAATCGCCACCAGTGGCCACAGTTCGCCACCGCCGCAGGCGAGCCAGACGGCGACCAGCGCCAACTGCAGCGCGGCGGCTGTGGTCTCGAGGCCGACTTCGCGCCGCGCCAAGCCCATGGCGTCGAACAACAGCTTGCCGTCGCAGGCCAGCGGCAGCGCCAACAGCAGGCTCAGAGTCCAGAACCACGGTGCGGCGGTGCCGGTCCAGGCCCACAGCAGGGCGGGCACCAGCAGGGCACCGGTGTTGCGCAGGCGGGTGCGCAGCGCCAAGCGCAGCAGCGGCCCGGCGGACTGCGGCGCCCTCGCCATCTCGCGCGTCAGCACGAGGCGCACCGGGGCCCCCGCGAGCACGGCGAGCAGGCCGGCGATGGCGAGGCCTTGGGCGTAGACGCCGAGCTGGGCCAGCGGCAGCGCCCGGCCGACCAGCGCGAACGCGGCAAGCTGCAACAGACGCTGGCCGAGGGCGGACAGCCCGAACAGAACCAGCGTGCTGCGGACCCGATGCGCCACACCTTGCCATCGGCAGTTCGGGCCCCGGCGGTGAAGAGCCCGTGCGCCCGCCCGGCCGCGCCGCCGTCAGCGCGGCGGGGCGCCCTTCAGCCAGCGGAACACTTCGCTGTCGGTCGACAGCACCACGTTGGTGCCGGCCAGCACCGCGCGGTAGGTGTCCATGGTCTTCAAGAACGAGAACAGCGCCCGGGACTCGGGGCTCTGGTCGTAGGCCTCGGCATAGATACGGGTCGCCTCGGCATCGGCAGTGCCGCGCAGTTCCTGCACCTTGGAATAGGCTTCGGACTCGATGCGGCGCAGTTCGCGCTCCTTCCGGCCGAGGATGCGCGCCGCCTCGCCTTCGCCCTCGCTGCGGAACCGCTGCGCGATCTGCAGGCGCTCGCTGGTCATGCGCTGGTAGATGCGCGGCAGCACGTCGGAGTTGTAGTTGACGCGCTTGACCCGCACGTCGAGCAGTTCGATGCCGAGCGGCGCCAACTTCGGCGCGGCGGCGGCGAACACGTCCTTCTCCAGTTCGATGCGGCCGCGTTTGGCCGGCAGCAGCACGACGGTGGCCTGCAGCTGCCGCTGCACCTCGGCGGGCAAGGCGCGGTTCTTGTCGCTGCGCACGATCTCGATCAGCTCGTGGGCCGCCACGGCGGTACGCACTTCGCTGCCGAGGATGTCTTCGAGCCGCGAGTGGGCGCTGCGTTCGTCGCGCAGCGCCACGAAGTAGGCCGCCGGGTCGCCGATGCGCCACCGGCTGAAGGTGTCGACCGAGATGTAGGTCTTGTCCTTGGTCGGCATCGCGGTCGCCGGCCCGTCGAACTCGAGCACGCGCTTGTCGAGCACGTGCACTTCCTGCACGAACGGGGTCTTCCAGTGCAGACCCGGGGTCGTGATCGGCGCACCGACCGGCCGCCCGAACTGGGTCAGGATCACGATCTCGGTCTCGCGCACGGTGAACAGCGCGCCGCTCATCAGCAGCAGCACGAACAAGGTGAGCACCGACAGCAATACGAACCGAAGGTTCACTTGCGCACCTCCGGCAGCGGCGCGGCCCCCGGCAGCATCGGCAGCAGCTGCGTGACCTTCTCGTCGACCACCCAGGTGCTGCGCAGCTGCGGCAGCACTTCCTTCATGGTCTCCAGGTAGAGGCGCTTCTGCGTCACTTCGGGCGCCTTGCGGTATTCGGCCAGCACCGACGCGAACGCCGCGGCGTCGCCGCGCGCTTCGTTGACGCGCTTCAACCGATAGCCCTCGGCTTCGCTGAGGCGCTGCTCGGCCTCGCCCGCGGCCCGCGGCACCACCTTGTTGTACTCGCCGTTGGCGATGTTGATCATGTTCTCGCGGTCCTGCTGGGCCTTGTTCACTTCGTGGAACGACGCCTGCACGGCCTCTGGCGGATCGACGTTCTTCAACTGCAACTGGTCGATGCCGATGCCGAGCTGGTAGTTGGCCGCCAGCGCACGCAGACGTGCCATGGCGGTCGCCTCGATCTCGCCGCGACCGACGGTGATGACTTCGTCGACGGTGCGGTCGCCGACCACTTCGCGCATCGCCGCCTCGCTGAGGTCGCGCAGGGTCTGGCCGGCGTCGCGCACGTGGAACAGGTAGAGGCGCGGGTCTTCGACGTGGTACTGGACGATCCACTCGACCAGCACGGCGCTGAGGTCGCCGGTGACCATGCTGCGTTCGGCCGCCGGTTCTTCGCTGGGCTGGTCGGGATTGGTCCAGCGCTCCTGCGCCGGGAACCCGAACTCGAGCTTCATCTGGCGCTTCACCGGGACCAGGGACACGTCGTCGATGCCGAACGGCAGTTTCCAGTGCAGGCCGGGCTGAGCCGTGGTGTGGTAGGCACCGAAGCGCAGCACCACGCCGACGGCGTCGGCCGGCACGGTGTAGTAGAGGCTGAACAGGCCGAACAGGAGCAGGAGGGCTGGAATCAGCCAGAGCAGGCGCAGGCCGCGCGGCAGGGACGGACCGTCGAGGACCAGGGTCGGGCGGGTCATGGCAGCGCATTGGGTACGGCAACCCTGGCGCGGCGCAAGGCGGATCCGGGAATCATGGCGGAGACACGCCGACCCCCACCGATCCATGGCGTCAGGCCAGAATTCCGGGAACCCGCGGGCACCGAGCGGCACTGGACTCGTGCCATGCTGCGCCAGACTCACCTCCTGCCCTTCAGCCTCGTCCCGTGTTTGGCCGCCTTGCCAGCACAGGAACCACGGCCGCAGGATCCACCCGCGCAGGCCCCGAGCCCAGGGCCTGCGACCCGGCGCCAAGCTTTGGAACGCGCGGCTCAGAGCCTGCCGCCGGCCACCCCCGATCAGGGCGCGATGCCGATTCCCGCCCGGGCGCCGTTCCAGAACGGCGGCGGCCTGCCGGGCCCCCTGACGCAGCTCGACGTCAGTGTGGACCTGTTGACGGCCCTCGGCCACTCGAGCGCCCGCGACGGCGAACTGCGGCAGCTGCAAGGTGGCATGCACGACCCGCGCAAGCGCGGCTTCACCCTCCAGCAGGCCGAGCTGCAGATCAACGGCGCTGTCGATCCGTACTTCCGCGGCCAGTTCGTTTTGGTCTCGGCCCTGGACCCGGACGAAGGCGAGACGATCGACGAAGTCGAAGAGGCCTGGTTGACCACCCAGAATCTGCCCTACAACCTGCAGATCAAGGCCGGACACTACCTCACCGAGTTCGGCCGCATGAACCCGGTGCACCCGCACGCCTGGGACTTCCAAGACCAGCCGGTCATGCTGTCGCGCCTGTTCGGTCCGGATGGACTGCGTTCCCCTGGGGCACGCGTGTCGTACCTGGCGCCCACTCCGACCTATCTCGAGTTCTATCTGGGTGCCCAGAACGCCAACGGCGAGACCCTGGAGAGCTTCCGCGCCAACGATGAAGTGTACGAAGAGCGCGGCATCGGCGGGCGCTTCCTCGACGAGGATGCACGCCAGCGGCTCGGGCTCGGCGACCTCATGTGGCAAGGGCGGATCGCCACGGCGATGGACTTCGACGCGGCGAACACGCTCGCCGGCGGCGTCTCGGCACTGTTCGGCCCCAATGCCACCGGCCCCAATGCCGACACCACCATTCTGGGCGCCGATGTGATGTATCGGTGGCGCCCGGTCGACAACCGGCGCGGCTATCCGTTCTTCAAGGTGCAGGCCGAGTTCTTGGCGCGTCGTTTCGACGCAGCCCAGCAACAGGACACGTCCGACCCGCTGAACCCGATCGATCTGCCCAGCACCACGCTTCGCGACTACGGTGCCTACCTCTACGTGGTCTACGGCTTCGCGGTGGGCTGGGCAGTGGGCTTGCGTGGCGAGTTCGCCACTGGCAGCGGTGCCAGCTATCTGGGCGGCGGGGACTTCGCCCGCGCCGACGACCCGTTCCGCAGCAACCGCACCAGGATCTCGCCCATGCTGTCGTACCAGACCTCGGAGTACTCGCGGCTGCGCCTGCAGTACAACTACGATCGCAGCGACCATCTCGACGACCCGGTACACTCGGTGTGGCTCGGCTTCGAGATCTTGATGGGCCCGCATCCGCCGCACGCCTACTGATCCAGTCCGATTTCCGCCGCATCCGGTCCCATGCCGAATCCCATGCACGCGTTCCGTTTCCTCCCGCAGGCGGCCCTGTGCCTGGCAGCCTTGCTGCCAACGTGCGCGGCTGCGACCCAGCAGCTGCCCCGCCACAACGTGGTCGCGGCGACCCCCGACCTCGGGGCGCTGTGCCGGGCGATCGGCGGCGAACACGTCACCGTGACCACGTTCGTCGTGGGCCCGCAGGACCCACACTACCTCGATGCCCGCCCCAGCATGCTCTACGCCTTGCAGAAGGCCGAGCTGCTGGTGTTCTTGGGGCGCGAACTGGAAGGCGGCTGGCTGCCGGTGCTGATCAACAACGGCCGCAACCCGGTGACCCAGGCTGGACAGTTGGGCCACCTCGACTGCAGCAGCGCGGTGCGCGCTCTCGGTGTGCCCCAGTCCGGGACCAACCGCAGCGCCGGCGACATCCACGCGGCCGGCAATCCACACTACCTGCTCGACCCGTTGTGCGGTCTGCAGGTGGCGGAACTGCTGCGCAACCGGATGGCGGCGCTGTGGCCCGCCGAGCGGGACGCGTTCACCGCCAACTTCGCCGCGTTTCGACAACGCCTCGCAACCGCCATGGTCGGCCCCGAGTTGGCGAAGGCCTACGAATACGCCGCCGAATCGCTGGCGCAGGCGTACGGCAACGGCACGCTGCTCGATGTGCTGAAGGAGCAAGGCGACCTGCAGCGGCTGGGCGGCTGGTTCGCGCAGGTGGCGCCCCTGCGCGACCGCGCCTTGGTCGTCGACCACGGTCTGTGGCCCTACTTCGCCGAACGCTTCGGCTTCCGGTTGTTCGGCTACCTCGAACCGAAGCCGGGCATGACGCCGTCGTCCGCGCACCTCGAACAACTGGCGAAGCGCATGCGCGACGGCCAAGCGCACGTGTTGCTCGCCTCCTCCTACTTTCCCCTGCAGTATGCGCAGGCCCTGCAGAAACTCGTGCCGGTGACGGTGGCGGAGGTGGCCCACCAACCCGGCGCCCGGCCTGGCACCGACGACTACCACGCCTTCCTCGACTACAATGTTCGCACCGTGGTGGCGGCGTTCGCCGCCGCCGATCGGCCTGCTGCAGGCCGCTGACCGCGAACTTTGGTGACCGCCACCGCCTCTCCGAGCCAAGCCCTGCTGGGCGCCGAGCACCTGTGCTGCGGCCGTGGCACCGACGTGCTCACCGACGTCACCTGGCACGTGTTCCCAGGGGAGTTCTGGTGCGTGTTCGGCCCGAACGGCGCCGGCAAGTCGACCCTGATCGCCACGCTGCTCGGCCTCTTGCCGGCGCGGGGGGGCGCGGTGCTGCCGGTGGCGCGCGGCGACCGCGGTCGCCTGGGCTATGTGCCCCAGCAGCAGCGCTTCGACCTGCCTCTGCCGATCACCGTCGCCGAGTTCGTGGCCCTCGGCCTCGACCGCCGCGGCTCCCGCGCCGAGGTCCAAGCCCAGGTAGGCGCCGCCTTGCCTCTGCTCGGGCTCACGGAACTCGCTCACCGCCGTGTGCAAGACCTGTCGCTCGGACAGCAGCGGCGCGTGCTGGTCGCCAGGGCGCTGGCACGGCGGCCGCAACTCCTGGTCCTGGACGAGCCCTTGGCGAATCTCGACGAGGACGGCGCCGAACGCCTGCTGGCCGACTTGGTGCGGCTGCGCCGCGAAGACGGCTTGGCCGTGGTCCTGGTGACGCACGAACAGCACCGCGCCAGGTCGGTCGCATCCCACCTCCTCAGACTCGAAGGTGGCCGGGTGTACACCGAACGCGCCGGCGCGGTGCCCTTGGCCGCTGGCCACGGGAGCCGCGGGTGATGCTGGGGCGGATGATGCTGGGACAAGCGGGCGAGTGGTGGCCGGCGTGGGACCTGTTCGGCGATGCCATCCTGGTCGGCACCATGTTGGCGATCGCGCTGCCACTCGGGGGCGTGTTGCTGGTGCTGCGCCAGCAGATGTTCGTCGCCGCGGCCATCGGCCAGGCGGCCACGCTCGGAGTGGCGCTGGCACTGGCCTGCGGCCTGGGTTCGGCGCACGCCTTGACGCATGGAGCTGGACGCGGCGCCGCGCTGGCGTGCGCGTGCGCGGCAGCAGCCGTGACGGCCATCGCGGCACTGCGGGCGCTCTCGGTGCGCCAATCGACCCTGGAAAACCGCAGCGCCTGGACGTTCCTGATCTCGGGCAGTGTCGCCATGCTGCTGCTCGACGGCGTGCCGCACGGCCCCCAGGCAGTGCAGCAGTTGTTCCTGTCGTCGCTGCTGACGGTGGCACCCGGGGAAGTCGGGATGGTGGCGGTCGGCGCAGCACTGACCTTGGGCGCGGCCGCGCGCTCCCGTCGGCTGCTGCTCTGGGCGATCGATCCCACCACCGCGGCGGCCCACGGCGCCCACTTGGTCGCCCACGACGTGGTGGTCGGCGCTCTGCTGGGGCTGTGGCTCGGCTGGGCCATCTTCACGGCCGGGCTCTTGTTCACGTTCGGCGCCACGGTGCTGCCGGTGCTGGCGGCGCGCGCCGCGGCACGATCGCTGCGCGGGGTGCTGGTGCTGGCACCCTTGCTGGGCGGCGGCGGCCAGTGGCTCGCCTTCGTCCTGGCGCACCGTCTGGACCTGCCGCCCGCCCAGGTGTTCGTGGCGCTGCAGGGCACGCTGGCCATGGTGGCACGGCTGGTGGCACGGCGCTGACGGCCCGCGGGCGGACGCGCCATCGCCCCCACGGGCCCCGGCAACGGCTTCAGTCCGGCAGCACCAGCTCCCGCGCCTTCGCCGCCCGGCCCGGATTGCACTCGATGCCCACCGCCGCGAGCCCCAGTTCGTTCGCCGCCGCCAGCGCCGTGCCCTGGCCACAGAACGGCGCCACCACCGTGCGCACGCCCGCGACGTCGCGCAACCACCGCACCGCGAAGCGCGCCGCGGCGACACCCATGCCACGCGACCACACTTGCGCGCCGAGCGCCGGCAGCACGTCCGCGCTGGCCGCCGCCACCGGCTCGCGCAGTTCGCTCGAGAATGCCAGCAAGTGCGCGTAGCCAGGCCGCCCGAACGTCGCCTGGCCCGCCGGCGCCCGGCACACGATCTTGTGCCAGAGCAACCCAGTGCCCACGGCGCCCGCGGCGGCCTGCAGCAGCGCACTCTTGTCGACCCAGGCCCCGTCGCGTTTCACGTCGGTTTGGTAGAACACTGCCGCGCGCTGCCGCGGCGTGCTGCGTAGCACCCGTTCGGCCGTGGCCACGAACCACGCCTGCCAGCGCACCGCGTCGCCGTGGCGGAACTCCACCAGATCGGGCAGCGAGGTCAGGATGCCACAATCCGGCTCGAGCGGCGCCGCAGCGAGCCAAGCCAGCGCGTCCCCTTCGTGCACCGTGCGCGGCGCGCGCGTCACCGGGCCTCCGGCAGAAAGCGCCCGACCGCCCCCGGGAACGGCGACCAGAGCGGTGTCGGCAACCCGGCGGCCCGCAGTGCTGCGGTGGTCCAGACGTTGCACGTGCGCACCAAACTGTAGTGCCCCAGCGCTTCGAAGAACGCGTCGCGGCCGTCGTACGAGTAGCCACGCGCGGCGATCGGCACGGGTTGCCCGGTGGCAGTGCGCGCGAACGCCCCCTGCACGAACTCCACCAGCCGCCGGTAGTGTGCGGCGTCGATGCGCACGCGCTGCACGGTGTTGCCGGGCCATTGCGCCGGCCAGTCCAGGTCGGGCAGGAACTCGACGTGCATGGCCGCGCGGCCCACACCGCTGATGGCGACCAGAGCCGTGCCAAGGCGCAGGTCAGCCCAGGTCGGCGCTTCGAGAAAGAACCCGCGGTCGCCCCAGCCGATCGCCACGTGGGTACAAGCGGCGACGGCGCCGGGAAACGCCGCGCGCGGCAGCCAGGTGGCCCAGTCGGCGTGTTCGTGTTGGAGCGGCAAGAGCACGTCGGTGTGCACCGGCGAAGTCAGCAGGCCGATCTCGACCGAGCCGGCTGCAACCTGCGGTTCGCCCGGCACGGCCCAACGCGACAGGAGCCACGCGAGCCCCAGGTAGAGCAGCAGCGCAGCCAGCAGGGCAGCCAGAGCCCACAGCAGCCAGCGCAGCAGGCGGCGCCAGCGGCGAGGTCGAGGAGCTGCAGGGGCGGTGCTGGACACGGCTGGAGCATCCCCGGTGGGACGCCGCCCGACAATTCCCGACCTGGATCCAGGAACCCGCGCCGCTCTTGCTCGTAGCAGCAGAATCCGTACTCTGTTCGCCCCATTTCCCGAACTGCCAACACCAACATGCGCATTCCGTTCCTCGCCAAGTCTCTGACCCTGCTCTGCCTCGCCCTGCCCGCCACCGCCCAGAAGGTCCAAGTGTACGGCGGCAACGACGGCCGCGCCGCCACCACCCAGGTCCTGTTCGGCGACGGCGTGATGGCCGGCATGTCGATCACCTACGGCCAGCCGCAGTGGCAGGCCAACTACGACGGCATGCTCGACAAGCTGAAGGGCAAGCTGCTGCGCCTCGGCAAGGACTGGTGGACGACGTTCACCACCAGCGCCGACGTCGAGATCGGCGGCGTGAAGGTGCCCGCGGGCGCCTACCTGCTGGGCCTGTCCTGTGACAAGGACGGCAAGTTCGCCCTGGCCGTGCTCGATGCGGCGAAGGCGCTGAAGGCGGCGGCCACGCCGTGGCCGATCGACGACGCCGGCAACATGAACTGGAAGCCGGACATGCTGATCCCGTTGACCCTCAACCAGGGCAC
>ERZ1066126.330-NODE-330-length-12490-cov-16.434017_pt1 | contig 12490 bp, 10 predicted proteins | sample MGYA00382773_ERZ1066126 | MGnify/ENA primary metagenome ERZ1066126 (study PRJEB33369, sample SAMEA5778356) | biofilm metagenome | biome: Industrial cooling water; feature: Water cooling tower basin; material: Biofilm | place: United Arab Emirates | collected... | reverse complement strand
ACAACATCAACGAAATCGCCAACGTAGCGTTGCCCGCCGCCTTCAAGAGCAACTAGCGATGAGCGATCCAAAGGAATATAAGCCCAGTCCCCAGGGCAAGGTTAGTGCTGGAATTGCAGCGAGCGTTGTCGGATACGCCGCCTACAAGACGCACCTGCATAACAAGTATCCCAAGTCCGCCCAAACTGGGGTGAAAGTCCCGTCAAGCGGCAACATGCCCCCCCGCGGCGCGGCTCCATCTGCCACAGCAGCTGCTAACTTCTACAGCACCAGGGCAAGAGCAACTGTCACCGCACAAAGCTTAGAGAATTCCTACCGAATGCCAGCCCAAGCCGCCAGGGGCGAGGGTGCGACCGGACTGTTAGGAGCCGCCCAAAGAGCGTCTAGGGGCATAGTCGGGGCGGGGCGCTGGCTGATTGGCGGAATTTCAGCCACGACGTTGGCACTCTCTGCCGTAGGTGGTAGCGCCATTTTGGGGGTATGGGAGGGATTCTTTACCCGTGGCACTCTAACGGGCGCAGACGAAGCTATAGCCCTATCCCGCGCCCGCCAAAAACAACTAGGACTGCTCCACGTAAGCGACTCATCGCAACAGCTCAACCCACCTCCCTTCAAAGGCGGACAGGACGTAAACGGGTTGTACAGAACTTGGGCTGATATCAGTTTCAACGGTGGGGCAACCTGGCTCTTGAGTAGCAGCCGAAACAGTCCTACTGTAGGACGGGTTTTGGGTTTGCGTAAAGAAAGCACAGGGGGTCAAGGATGGCAGTACCGATTATATATACAACCTCCGAACGGCAATGCTTTTTTTCAAGAATTTGCAACCGGACAAGACCCCGCATTTAGAATGCGGATTAACCGCATCGAACGCTTGGATGGACTGCCAGATACAGCAGGCGATCCACCTTCAGAATTCGGCGAATCCAATTCATCGCTGGGCAACCTAATAGTAAATCCCGACAACAAACAAATTGCCGTCGGGGAAGTGTCAAGTCCGCCACCTGCTCTCATCTCAAGAGCGGGAGATCCCCTATACGACGCGGCGAGAGTCCCCCTGCAATGGGTAATGGACGGCACGCCGCCACCGTGGGCGAGAAACGAGCCGTCCGTGGCAAGACTGCCTGGAGCCAGAACCGTGCCTGCTGCTCCCGCCGCCCCTGCCAATATCCCACAACCGGATGTCGCCCCCTCACCCAATAAAGACTCGCGCCCCGCCAACCCTTATCCTTTCTTCGACCCCGTAACCTTCCCCGACACGACAACGCCGGATATTTTCGACATCCCGCCCGCCTTCACGCCCAAACCCCTGACGGTAGAGCCGATAGTGGTCGAGCCTATCCGTCCCACAACGGACGAGACGTACAAACCAGACCCGATAAAATTTCCCAACCCCGTCCCTACTGGAACGCGGATTCTACCGAATCCAACAACGCGCAATCCTGAGCCAGTCCCCGAAATCTCCCCCAAACTCCTCAAGCAAGCACCAACGCCACCCGACCCCAGCAAAGATTTCCCTGGTTGGTGGACGGCGGTAGGCTTGGCAGGAGTAGGGACGCTACTCTCGCCTACATTCAATCCAACTCTATTTCAAGGAATAGAAACAGCCGCCAAAAATGGGACGTGTCAAAGCTTGAATGGTGGCTGTACGACGGGAAATGTCAATCAACAGTTAGCAAACAATGGGACAAAATTAGACGCGATTAACACCGGATTGCAAGCACTAGATTTGTCGTTGCTCGGAACTATAGACCAAAAGCTAGGGAGCCAAATTCCCAATGGTGGCATTGGTGGATTTTTGACAAGGGCGTTTCAAGCGACAAGGCTAGACAAAATTATCAACGCTTTAACGCTGATTACCACGCTGCACAATGCAGCAATGCTGAGTAAAAGTTTAGGGCAAACATTGGGAGACTTAACGTCTCAAGCACTGAGTGCAATTGGCATCAAAGATGAAAATAATTCACCTCTCGATATCAACGCCGAACTCGGCAGACAAGTGAATAATTTCATGTCTCAATTGTTAGGTGCAGATGTTTGGACGGGCACAAAATTAAATTGGACTAAAGCTTCAGCTATTCTTTCTTCTGCCAACCAAATTATCTGGACTGTGCGTTCTATTGCTGATTCGGGTAGAGAAGTTACTGAATGGATTGCCAACAACACTGGAAAGATCGGCAACGCCTTAAAACGCTTCCGCGTCGTGGGAGAGAACGCCTATCCGCACATGGCTGAAAACGTATCTCACCAAAATGCTTGGATGCTGAAAGTCCAACGCTACAGGGAAGGACTAGACACGCTAGACGACGCAGCGTCATCCCTCCAGGGAGTCTTAGGAGAAGTCCAAAATATCCAGCAAGAAGCAGGCGAATTGATGGAGCAAAAACAACGTTTTGACGCGGCAATTGCATCGGCACAACCGAAGACAATTGCTGACAACGATCCGGTCAAAGATAAAGCGGTGGCGACGAAAATCGCGTCTGTTTCTCCAGCGACGACCGCCGATGTATTTAGAGGAGCGGGAGAAATCGATAATGCCTGAACCAGATAACTTTTCACCGACAGAACAGTTTCAAGATGTTAATAAAAAAATCGCTAATAAGATAATTCGCGAATATTTCAAAGACGTAATTAATCTCGAGTCAGACTTAGACTTGACCGCGCCCAGACAAGCACTGCTAAAAGCATGTTTGCACAAAGAAGATGACTCTTTAATACTGACAGTCGGACGCAATCAATTGTTCGAGCAATACACGAGTTATGCCAGAGATAGACATCCAATAGTCACGGGCGACTTGCTCAACGAATTGAGCGAAGAAACTGCATACAAGCCCAAAATTACGCTTTACTTCAAAGAAGATGATGACGATGTAGACCCCGACTACAAATCCGTGCCAATGGAAGTCAGTTGGCGTTTAATTGACAAAACTAGCACGACGATTACGAAAACCGAACTAACAGCAATTGCCAATAAAATCAAAACAAAATTTGGTAGTGGCAGCGGTTATATCTTCAAAAAAGGCAGAAAAATCGTCAGCTACAGACAGAAATCTTCGGGGTACGAATTTCTGATCCGCGCCAGAACTCTTGCCGATGGCAAGGAATTAATTCGCGACATTCTCACGATGAACGGCGACTCGATAGAAGCCGGATTGCTCAAACTTTCAGAGGTAGACGACGAAGCGGAGGCATTCCCCTATAACCCAGGGACGCAAACCATTTTGGGTAAACGGCATCCCAAAGTCAGAAAAAGACCGCTAGTTAACGTCAGATTTCGCTATGCCTACGCCACGCTCTACGGCAGACAGCAACCAATTTACTTGTACAGTCGCACCCATTCCATCCCCGACGCACTGGTTGAGTAAAACAGATCGAAACCATTGGTTTCTAACCAGAAAAACAGCGATTTGGCGCGGACATAATTGGCGTATCGATTCAAGTATTGAAACACTAATTATGGGTAAGCCTTATTCAGACTTAGATAAGCGCGCCATCGCCATCCTTGCGGGCGGTGGCAACCCCGCTACTTCTCAAGACCAAGCCGTGGCGAAATATTGGTCCTGGAAGATCAACCCATCGGCAGCGTCCCACAAACTTAACGCACAGTCTAAAAGAGCGAACAATAGAAAGAAAGATGAAGTGGCGCTCGTACCTTTTTCTGTAGCTCCGATTCCAAGCGTCTTTGCCGAAGCAATGATCTCGAAGAGATCCAAGACGGCTCTAACTACGACAAATGCTACGGTTTGCGGTCATCAAACTGTATCAAACGGAGAGAAAGTTATCAACTTTGGCAAATACAAACCTGCCTACGTCTACTGGCGCACGGGTGAAGCGGTGGAAAGCGCAGATCGCACCAGCCGCATTACCGGACGCACCTACAAGAGCTACTACACGGCAACCGACGAGGGCTATATGGCTCCGTTTGGCAGACCTACTACCACTTCTACCGACAGCCAAGCCGCCCGACAGACCGCGATCAAAACTGCTTTGGGTACGGGCATCAACTTAATTACGTTTACACCCGAGAAATATCGAGAATAATTCGCTATGGATCTACAAGAGTCGATGCTCTTGTGGGTTCCCGTTAATCGGGAATGTCCGCAAGAATCGGACGAATTAATTGAAAACGTCCAGATAGCCAATGGCGCGGTAATGGATTTTTGCGACGGACTTCTCGAGCTAGACGAAACGTTGCAAATTATCGAATCGGTAGATGCTGACGTTGACGATTATTTAGCTAATTTGGCACGAACGATTAGTGCTTTTGGGGCATAAAAAACCGCGTTTCTATGTGGGACTTTGGCAACAATCTCAACTGGGATTTGGCATTGAGGCAGACTTATAACGCGATCTCGCTATCCGCCGACGATCCAGATCTGTTCAGTCCAATTCCCCCGATTACGCTTTCCGTTTCCGCGAAAATTTTATTGATCGGGGCGAAAAATCAATATGCCAAACCCAATTGGTTTTTGGCGGGTTTTGTGTCTCCGAGATTGCTATTTTCGCCATCTTCAACTAGCGAATTTATCGCTGCTATTTCCAGTTATCCCCGAGTCAAAATTGGCTTGGATAGATTGAATTTAGTCAAGTTCGACAACTACGATCTCTCCACCTATTTACTCGAAATAAATATCCCGAAATGGCACAGGCAAATGATGCTAGAGATCTGGCAGTATTCGGGGGCGATGGGAGATTTGGGCGCGGACTTGGCACGAATTGAATCGAAAATTGACACTCTTACTAACTCATAATTGTGGGGGCATATGCCCGATGAATTTAACTGCCCGACTGACTGCCCCAACCGCCGCGAGAAGCAGTTGGGCAAGGGATATTCGTTTCTGTTTGCGATCGCTCTGACTGGATTGCTGGGATTTTCGGGTTTGGACATGAAGTATTCGCGCTCTTCGGGGGTAGAAGTCTCTTCCCGCGATATCCCTCCCTTGGTATTGATTCCAGGGGTTTTTCTGATTGCAGGGGCGCTGGGAATTAACACCGACCCGATAGCCCAGCTACTTGGAGCATTTTTAGACCGGAGGAAGCCATGAGCGATTCTTTTAGCAAGGCATTGAAATTCGCGCTGCTTTGGGAGGGGGGTTATTCCAACCACAAGAGCGACAAAGGTGGGGAAACCAATTTTGGCGTTACCCACGCCGTTTACGACGCATATCGAAAAAGTCAAAGGTTATCGGTGCAGTCGGTAAGGATGATTAGTGCCACCGAAGTTAGGGACATTTATCAAAAACGCTATTGGGATATATCTGGCTGTGGCTTGCTGCCTCAAAAATTGGCAGTTGCTCATTTTGATTGGGCGGTCAACGCTGGAGTCAACAGGGCGATTAAAACCCTACAGCAAGTCGTGGGAGTGAATGCCGATGGAATAGTGGGACCACTTACCAAACAAGCCATCATTGCTGCTGTTGCCACTCATAAAGAAGTTTGGCTGTGCGATCGCTACAACGCAATTCGTGAAGGTTGCTACCGTCGTTGGGGGGTGGGGAGTCAAGCCGTGTTTTTGACAGGATGGATGAATCGCTTGAATGCTTTGCGCCGAGAACTCAACCAAAAATGATTTTGTGGGGATTCATCATACTAGATGAGGGGCGAGAGGTTAGGGGCTAGGGGCTAGAGAATTTTTGGGACAAGGAAGAAGTTGGTTTTGACTTCTAACTTTTGACTTTTGACTTCCCCTAGCCTCTAGCCCCCAGCCCCTAGCCTCTTCTTCACGCTTCAATCACCACGCGCAGATTGCCGCGTTTTTTCACGACGCGACAGGCGGTAGTACTTCCAGAACGCTCGAATTCTAAGTCTAGTAAGGTAGGACCGACACGCAGATTGTGTATGGATAGGCGATCGATTGACGCTGGTAGAGCCGGATCGATAATTCGCAAGCAATTATTTGGGGCATCAGGTACGAGATTAACAATTGTTTGCAAGAGCTGAAAAATGGTTCCTGTTGCCCAAGCTTGGGGAGAGCAAGCGACGGGATATTGGACTGGAGAGCGATCGCCGTTGCGTTCAAAGCCGCAGAATAGTTCTGGAGGACGCTGATAGGGTTGCTGAAGTGTCATATCAAATAACCCTTGAAATACTTCCAAAGCTTGATCGACTAGTCCTAGCGATCGCAATCCCAGCACGATGAGAGAATTATCGTGGGGCCAAACCGAACCGATATGATAACCCATTGGATTGTACGCAGGGGATAAACTACTCAAAGTCCGAATTCCCCAACCGTTGAACATATCTGGCGCTCGGAGTCTTTCGGCAACGCTATAGGCTTTTTCAGGTGTAAAAATCCCTAGGTGCAAGCAATGCCCAGGATTAGAGGTGATACTATCTACTGGTTTACCTTCTCCATCCAGCGCCAAAGCACAAAAATCTTGGTCGGACAGCCAAAAATCGCGATTAAACCGAACTTTTAACTCTCTGGCTTCATCCTGCCACTTATCGGCAAGGTCAAGTCGCTTTTTCATGCGGGCAATTTCTGCCATGCGGATTTTTGCCGCGTAGACGTAAGCCTGTACTTCGCATAAAGCGATCGCTCCTGTTGCGAGTTCTCCCTGGCGGTTGACTATACAATCGCCAGAATCCTTCCATCCTTGGTTGGCTAAACCTCGGCGCGAGATGCGAGAGTAAGATAAATAACCTGTTAGCTCTAGGCGGCGATCGATCCAATCTATTGCTGCTAATGCATTTGACCACAACCGTTCTAAGGTTTCCAAGTCGTGAGTCCAAGCAAAATATTCGGTGTAGAGCATCAACCACAAAGGGGTAGCATCTATCGTACCGTAATAGGGAGTATGGGGGATTTCGTTGCAGCGTGCCATTTCTCCCGTGCGAATTTCGTGCAGGATTTTTCCTGGTTCTTCTTCCCGCCACTCGTCCTCAATCTTGCCTTGATAAGCAGCGAGTAGGATCAGAGTCTCGCGAGCGATCGCGGGATTTAACATTAAAGTTTGGGCAGCCGCAATCAGCGAATCACGTCCGAATAGCGTAGAAAACCACGGTACGCCAGCAGAAACAGTTTTATACTTACCAAAAGATTGCCGCAGCAGAAACATATCTTGCTCGGCTCGCTCGATAACTTGGTTAAAATCAGCTTTATCGGCGCGAATCTGCGTGCTTTGCTGACACCAATGCTGTTCCTCTGAATCTTCTGCTGCTCTAGCTTGGACTAAGGTAGTAGGAGCGTTGACTGTAGAAGCCGAGCGATCGTTGATTGTCATTGACAACCGATAACCGAGCGTTTTTGTTTCGTGAGAAGCCAATTCTAGCTGCCACACTGCTGTATAGCCTTTGAAGAAGTCAGGCTGCGCGTGTTGAAACTGAAGGCGCGATTCCATAATCGAGCCATCTAAACCTTGGTAAGCAAGGTTTAGAGTTTCTGGGAGTGGGGAGTAGGGAGTCGGGAGTGGAGAGTGGTGAATGTCCCCCTTATCTTCCTTGTCCCCTTGTCCTTGCCTTTTTCCAGCTACAGCAGCTAGCCTTAGCAGTCTGCCGCGTTTTTCCCGATTGAAGCCGCGAATTTCAAATAAATCGAGAAAATCGGCATCAAAACTGAGGCTGATGGCAACGCTGACTGCACTTGTACTGTAGTTAGAAACTTCAATTTCTTCAAACAGTGCGCCATTTAAAACTAGCTCGCGGCGAATGCCTAAAGTATCAGCTTTTAAGCGATTGTCTACTGTAGGATTGGTACATAAGACAGAGAGAGAAAATCCCTTATCGGCGGTACTGCTCAGTAAAACAGGCGATCGCCCCTCAATTTGTAATTCTAGGCGACTCAGAAAGCGGGTATCAGTGCAAAATAAGCCCATACTGGTTGTCATATCGTCTAACGAGCAACCAGCGATATTCCCTAATGTATCTGTGACTAAAAATAAGTCATCATCTTTAATCGTCAAAGTTGGCTGCGGTCTTTCGCTCAACACGCAGGGCCATTCTGGAATTGGTAGCTGTTCTGCGGCGACGAAGACTTTACCATTTATTTCCAATTTTTCTTGAGTTGCGATCGTATCTAGTGTCATACCAAAAGTTTTTTGCTGTGTCAGAGGTGGGCGATCCAGTTTTAATTATTATCAGCCTTCTTAGATGAACCAGCGATCGCAACTTTTTTTAGCAATTCAGTAGAAAGTGAGTAGTGAGTAGTGAGTAGTGAGTAGTGAGTTAATTGTGAATTGACCAATTGTGAATTGTGAATTGGTTTAGCCCCTAGCCCCTCAAGACTTCATACACCTTTTCGTATTCGCTCGTCATTGATTGGACGCTAAAATGCTCGATCGCATAGTCGCGACAAGCTTGGCGATCGATTTTAATTGCATGGGGAATTACTTCAACCATGTGTTCGAGAGAGTGGCAAACAAACCCAGTTTTACCATGAGCGATTACTTCTGGCACAGAACCCAAATCCATGCCAATTACGGGTGTTCCTGTTGCCATTGACTCAATCATGACTAGACCAAATGGTTCGCGCCAAGTAATGGGAAACAAAGTTACAGTAGCTCCACCTAAAAGTTGTGCCTTCTCTTCATGGGTTACTTCCCCAAGGTACTGAATTTGCTCGCCGTCAATTAAAGGCTCGACGCGATCGCGATAATACTCCCGATCTACCGGATCGACTTTGCCAGCCATTTTTAATGGTAGACCAGCAGCACGGGCAATTGTTATCGCTTCGATTGGTCCTTTTTCGGGAGATATGCGACCGACAAAAGCTAAATAAGCTGGTTGACTGGGTTGAGCTTGAAACGGATAGACAGATGTATCAATGCCGTTATACACGGTACGAACGTAATTTAAACCCAGGCGAGGTTCTCGTTGTGCTTCGCTAATACTGACATACGGTTGCCAAGCAAAGCGCCGAAACATTTTTTCATTATCGGGCGTAAAAATTCCGTGAGTCGTATGCACCACTGGCGTTGTGACAAAACCAGTGTAAGGCAAGGCAGCACAGCCAACATGAGAATGAATAAGATCGAAATGGTGGGCGTTGTGAAAAACCTCAAACAGCATCATTTGCTCGTAAAGCCCTGGTTCTTTGACGCTAGCATCGAGTCGTAAGGCTTTATCGTGGACTGATTTGAGCTGAGCATTGGTAATAGAGTCACCAGAAGCAAATAGCGTCACTTCATGACCGCGCCGAACTAACTCGTCTGTAAGTAAACTGACAATTAATTCAATGCCGCCGTAGCGAAAAGGTGGAACTCGCTCCCACAGAGGAGCAATCTGAGCTATTCTCATTTTTTGTTGCAATTAAGCTGTTATTTTAGGAATCGATATAAACTAACTGCCAAACCATCTGCCGTTACGAACTGGCAGCCATGTAACTCGCAAATGACAGAATATTTCTCTCATTGCTAATAAACTCTAATAAAAGTCACAGACGTTTCTAGATGCAACCCTATAAGCTTTAGATCTAAAAAATTAGTCTCCAAAGATTAACATATATTTACCTCATCTTGACTTTTGGAACATCTATCTAGTTAGGGAGGATGGTAGCTGGTAACTGATAACTGGTCACTGATAACTGACTTACTAGCCCCCAGTCCCCAGTATCGGTAGGATGGTTGATAGAGAACCCTCGACGCTTTTCAAGCAGCGATCGCGCTTTCTAGTTCTCCCAGTGGGATCGTACATAGGGGCAGCGATCGACAATTACAGTCATGAGCAAATTGACTTCTATTCTTGGCGATCTGCTGACAGCAGTACCCCAACTGCGACCCCAAATTTATTTCAAAGCTTCTTTAACGGCTCTGTCTCATGCGATGGAAGACCAAGTGCTTGCTTCGACTTCAGACCAACCGCTGCTAATTGCCAGCTTTCAGCGGGAACGTTTCTACCGTCAAGAAGCTCACCGCTACAAGCGCATTGCTCGGCGGACGAATCAAGTTTACGTCCTAGCAGCACCAGAGACAGATTTTACTAACGCTTCTGAATATTACGAAACAATTGCCTTCGATGCAGCCGAACCGTTAAGTCAAGAATGGCATCTCGTCGTCATTGGACAAAACTATAGTACCTGCCTGATTTGCCGCGAGCGCCCCAGCATAGTCCAGATCAAACCTTCACCGCATTTGCCAGCGGTGGATATGGACCCCACCCGCCAGTTTGAAGGGATTTGGACTTCGGAACGGCAAATTAGCTGTATCGCAGCAGAACTTTTACTTCAGCGAGTTTTACACTACAGACCAGAATTAGCTGCCAAAGTCGAATTTGCTCGCGATCGCTTTGCTTTATCTCTACCACAACGGCGATCGACAGGTAAAAAGCTTCAAACAGCTAAAAAGCCTCAAACGTCTAGCAGTATTGCCTTGCCGTCATTAGATGCTGCTGTCATCGATACCAATCCTTTCGTTCAGCGGTTAGTGACGTATCTGCAAGCAGGACAATACAAATTACTCAAAGCCTACCGCTCGATCGCCACTCAAGAACGTAAAGAACGCTTGATCAACTCCATCACCACCGCCATTCGACGGGGGAGTGCCACCGGACTACCGCTACATCCCCAAGAGATTTTAAAAGTCGCAGTGCGTGAATTAGGAATTGCCTTGGCTGCCTGTCGTTGCTTAATTTATCGCGCCCAAGCTAACGAAGACAAGGTAGCGATCGCCCATGAATATTTGCAGCCTGGTGTCTCCTCGGTGGTAGGAAAAACTATTCCCTTGCAACAAAATCTCTTATTTAGAGAAATTGTTTGTCAGCGAGAACCGATTTGTATCGTCGATACCCAAACCGACGCTCGCGTGACCGATTCACCGCTGCTACAACAACTGGTACAGCAGTTTAATATTCGTTCTTGGTTGCTGACTCCAGTACTATATCAAGGTAAGTTATTAGGGATAGTCGAGTCGCATTACTGTGGTTCCCAGCCGCACCAGTGGACGGCGGATGAAACTTCATTAGTTGAAGCGATCGCCACTCAGGTAGGCGCGGCACTAATCCAAGCTGAAGCCTACGCTAACCTTGAAGATTTAAACCAACAACTAGAGGCACTCGATCGCACCCGTAGCAACTTGATCGCGATTACTGGTCACGAACTCCGTACCCCCCTCTCCACAATCCAAGTTTGTTTAGAAAGCCTTGCCACCGAGCCAGATATGCCTTTGGAATTGCGACAAGTCATGCTCAGTACAGCTCTTGACGACTCCGAACGGATGCGAAAATTAGTCCAAGATTTCCTTACCCTATCTAATTTAGAAAGCGGACGAGTAGAATGGCATCCAGAAACGTTACCCCTAGATGAGTGCATCGAACTTGCTCTCAGCCGCATCCGCGTTCGTTCTAACCCAGAAGATTTACCCCAGATCGTGACTAAAATCCCAGATCGACTTCCCCTCGTCAGAGTAGATGGAGACTGGCTAGTAGAATTAATCGCCAAACTGCTAGATAACGCCTGCAAGTTTACGCCTGCCACGGGCAAGATTACGCTCGCAGCTCGTACCAATGGGGGTACAACTTTAGAAGTCACAGTTTCAGACACCGGACGCGGCATCGAACCCAACCGCCTCGAAATCGTGTTCGATCGCTTCTACCAAGAAGAAGGCGCGCTCCGCCGCACTACAGGCGGTACTGGTTTAGGACTAGCAATTTGTCGTCAAATTGTCAATAGCTGGAACGGCAAAATCTGGGCAGAATCGGCAGGAAAAGACAAAGGGAGTACGTTTCACTTTACAATTCCAACCGTGGAATAGTCATTGGTTATTGGTTATTGGTTGATGGTTGATGGTTGATGGTTGACTGATAACTGACAACTGATAACTGACAACTGTAACAGTTCCTTACATACTGGCTAAATAGACGCTATCTCAGTGATAGGATGCCCTAAAAACCTTGAGAGAGAAATCTATGGCAGAAACACTTGAGGGACAAACACCTATATTTGGTGGCAGCACTGGTGGCTTGCTGACCAAAGCAGAAAGAGAGGAAAAATACGTTATTACTTGGACTAGCCCCAAAGAGCAAGTTTTTGAAATGCCTACAGGTGGCTCAGCTATCATGCGGCAAGGCAAAAACAAGCTGGAAATTGCTCGTAAAGAGTACGGTATCGCTTTAGGCGGTCAACAACTGCGGGCGAAATTCAAAATTACCGACTACAAAATCTATCGAGTCTATCCCAACGGGGAAACTCAGATGATCCATCCCGCTGATGGTGTCTTCCCAGAAAAAGTCAACCAAGGTCGTCCAAAAGTACGTTATGTCGATCGCAATATTGGCAGCAATCCCAGTGCAGCCAAGTTGAAATTCAGCGGCGTACAGCCATACGATGCACCCTAACTAGGGGCTAGGGGCTGGGGGCTGGGGGCTAGAGATGTTGTTTCTAGTCTTGAGTTCCCAGTCTCTATTTTTTTGATAAAAAACAAGATAAGACAACTACTCTGTAATAAGTGAGTAGTGAGTAGTGAGTAGTGAGTAGTGGGTTGCCCACCCTACATTTACTCTGTAATAAGTGAGTAGTGAGTAGTGAGTAGTGAGTAGTGAGTAGTGGGGGTTGCCCACCCTA
>ERZ1066126.328-NODE-328-length-12794-cov-8.279457_pt1 | contig 12794 bp, 9 predicted proteins | sample MGYA00382773_ERZ1066126 | MGnify/ENA primary metagenome ERZ1066126 (study PRJEB33369, sample SAMEA5778356) | biofilm metagenome | biome: Industrial cooling water; feature: Water cooling tower basin; material: Biofilm | place: United Arab Emirates | collected... | reverse complement strand
TTTCGGGAGAGTTGCGGGTGCCGGTGGACCAGTTGGAACCAGTGCGCGGTGCCACGCTGCGGCGTTTGGCCTTCGACGTGCTGCTGCGCGCACACACCAGTCCGGGCGCGCCGGCGCCGATCGCCACGATCTTCGACCAGGAGCTGCGCTTGGTTGCCCAGTTCTGCTCTGGCACGGTCTCGCCCACGACCCCGCTCGGCGCACTGCCGAGCGTGCTCGATGCGGATCGCTGGCCCGGCACACCCGAGGATCGAGAACAGCTCGCTGCGGATCTGGCCGAGTTGGCGAACGCCCCCCTGGCGGCGGGCCGCGCCCAGCAACTGGCTCAGGCAGCGTTGGCGCGGCTGCGCACGGCGGCCACGCAGGCCAGTGGCGACGTCGCGGAGCGCTGCCGCCGTCGGATCCTGGCGCTGGAGCAGTTTCTCGCCGCGAGCCTCGGCCTGCAGGTCGAGGTCTCGGTGGCGCCTGGGACGGTGGCCGTGGCCGGCGAAGAGTTCCTGGCCACGGTCGACCTGCGGTCGGCTGTGCAGGCGACTTGCCGTCTCGCCGTGGCCGGTCTCGACGGCGTGCAGGTGGCTGCAGAGGCGAGCGATGGTCGGGACCTTGCCGAGGCGCACCCGTTGCCACGTCAAGCGTCGGTGCGGATCCGTTTGCCGCTGCGCGGCGAGCGCGGCGACGATCCGGTGCTGCGCCAGAGCCGCGGTGATCGCTTCCATCCTGCTGCGCGCCTGGTTTGCACGGTGACCCTCGGTTCGCTGTCGCTGCCGATGGTGGTCGTCGTGCCGGTCGAAGAGCGCGCACCGGTCGAATTGGCGGCGGCGCCGCGCATGCTGCTGCTGCCAACCAACCGGCGGACGGCGCAGTTCAGCGTCGGGGTGCAGCGCAACAGTCAGTTCCCGGTCGAAGGGGAACTCGAAGTGCGCGCTCCGGCCGGTTACGCCCTCACGGGTGCCCGGCGGCAGGTGGTGCTGCGCGAGCACCGCGCCGACCTGTTCGACTGCGCGGTGCAAGTGGCCGGGCCCCAACGCCCGGGAGTCGACGTGTTGCGGGTCACTCTCGGCCCCAACCGCGTGCAGTTGCCCGTGCACAAGATCGACGTGCAAGTGCCCAGCGATCTGCGCATTGGCATCGTGCGCAGCCTCGACGACACCCTGCCGTCGGTGGTCGGGGTGGGTGGCTTCGGCCTGCCGTGGGCCGAACTCAGCGACACCGACATCGTGGCCGGCGATCTGCTCGGCTACGACACCATCGTGGTCGACGTGCGTGCCCTGCGCGACCGGCCCACAGCGCGCCGAGGGTTGCGCCGGCTGTTGGAGTTCGCGGAGCAGCGCGGCCACCGCTTGGTCGTTTTCTACCAGAAAGACGTCGAACTGCAGGTGCCCGGCGAAGGCACCGTGACCGGGCCGTTCGCCCCTTTGCAGATCGGCAAGGCGCGCGTCACCAGGCCCGATGCGCCCGTGCAGATCTTGCTGCCGCAGCACGTGCTGCTGCGCCAGCCGAACGTGATCCAAGCGGGCGACTGGGACGGTTGGGATCAGGAGCGAGCGCTCTACCTGCCGAACCTCTACGCCGCCGACTACGAGGAACTGCTGGAGATCGCCGACCCAGGCATGCCGAGCGAACGCGGTGCCTTGTTGTACGCTCGCAAAGGCGATGGGGAGTTCGTCTACTGCGCGCTGGCGTTGTGGCGGCAGCTCAAGAAGTTGCACCCGGGGTCGGTGCGGCTGCTGGCCAACCTGCTGACGCCGCGGGAGCGCGCCACACCGCGCTGAGAGCCCAGCGCGGTCTTGGCCGCAACCGACCACGGTTGCACGAATGGGCCACGGCCGCGGGTTGCTGGAGGCGTCACGCTCACGAGGCTCCTCGCGCAGCGCGAGGAGCCCAGAGACTACGGCCACGGGCCGTCAGCGGCGCCGACCGAGCAGCATGGCGCAGCCGATCGCGTTGGCGGCGACCAGGGTGCCGAGCGCCAGGCGTGCGTTGCCGGTCTTGAACCACAACACCGCGCTCCAGCCGACCAGCAACACACACAGGGCCAGCATCGCCAGGCCTTGCCGATGGGCGGGGGTGGTGATCGCCACCGTGGGCGAGTGGGTGGTCGTCGCCTTGGGCTGGTTGGCGATGGCTGCGTGCACGGCCAGAGCCACGCCTTGTTCGAGATGCTTGCCGAGCTGACCGAGCCGATCTTCGAGAGCGCCCAGCGCTTTGGCCTGGCTCGCGGTGTGTTCCCGGGTCTGCGCGAGCCCTTCGTGCATGGCCAACACCAGGGGCTGCACGTCGAGGGACGGTGCTGGAGCGGGCGGCGGCGCACTGTGGCGCTGCGCCAGCTCCACCAGCGTTTGCCGCAGTTCGCCGAGGAACGCGGTCACGGCCGTCAGCGCCGCGGGGGCCGCATCGGCGTGCGCCGTCGAGTCGACCGGGATCCCCGAGGGCTGTGGGGCGATCGCATCGGACTCGGCTGGCGCAGGCTCGGGTTCTGGCGCAGGGGCCGCCGGGGCGGTGTCGATCTGTTGCCCTGCGGTTGTGGCCGGCGTGCCGGTCGTGGCCGTTTCGTGGAAAGCGACCGGTTCGCCACCGAACTCGGCCGAGTGCGTCACGGCGTCGGACGGGGCCAGCAACTCGTCCAATTCGGCTTCGGTCGGCCTGGGATCGAGCACTGTTTCGTGGGATGGGGCTGCTGCGGACAGCGGCTCCGACGTCTCCTGGGCGGCAATCGGTGCGTCTGGCTCGTCAGGTTGGTCAGGTTGGTCGGGTTGGTCGGGTTCGTCGGGTTGGTCCGCCTCGGCCGGCGGCAGGACAGCCAGGTCCGCAGTGCTGACGGGCTGGTCTTCGGCAGCAGGCAGCGGCGACGGTGTGTCGGGTGCAGAGAGCGGCATGGCTTCGAGAGGGGTGGGTGGTTCCGCGGCTGCTTCGGCGCGAACGGCACTCTGGCGATTGCCGAACGTCTCGAACAAATCATCGGCATCGAAGAAGTCGCCGTCGCCATCGTCGCCTTCGGCCGGGTCCGCTTCGGCCGGCGGCTCGTGGTCTGGGTCCGCTGGCTCGGGTTCGGCCGGCTGCGGCGCCGCTGGTTCGGGTTCGGCAGGGGTCGCCGCGTGGATCTCGCCCGCAGAGCTGGCGTCCGCTGGCGTCTCTGCTGCCGCGGCACTCGCTGCATCCAGCAGGTCGAGCCGTGCGGCTTCTCGGGCACTGGAGAGCAATTGGTTCACCTCGGCGACGATCGCCTGGGCTTCGTCGGCCAGGGCTTCGACCACGCGCGGGTCGCGGAACACCTCGGCCAACAGATCGCGGGGCACCACCGGCGGCTCGAGTGTGTCGCCGCTCGACGCTGTGCCTGCGAGCTCGTCCGCCAACGGCTGAGCGTGGTCCTGGGGCCGCGGGCTGCCCAGCAGTGAGCAGCGCAGCAGCAACGACCGCGACCGCATCGGCGACACCACCACTTCGGTCTTGCCCAGCCCCTGCAGCTGCTGGGTCAGATCGGCGCGCAACGCCGGATCCGCGATCGCGAACACGGCATCACCGTTCGGATCGTCGATCGGCAGGTTGCCGATCTGCTCGAGCCAACCCTTGCCCAGCCAACGAACCACCTGCGCGGTCGGGACCCCGAGCAACTCGAGGTCGGAACGCTTCAGCAGGTGGCGGCTCAGCGAATGGGTGGGTGTCGGCATGCTCGATGCTGCCGACTCCGATCTTGCCGCTGTGCCTTTCGGCCGAAGCAGCTGCCCGGGTCAAGTCCGCTGCGATCGGTCCCTGCCACGGCCATGGCATGGCCCGGACGCCTGCGCCACACCAGGCGCGATGCCTTGCCAGTGGCCTCCCAGATCCTGCTGCGCGCGCCGAGGTCAGATGCCCTTCGGGAAGCGCATGCGCGCCTGCTTGCCGCGCACCAAGCGGACTTCGCGGGTCGGCCCGGCGTTGCGCAGCAGGTGGAACGCCTGGGCATCGACCAACGAGTAGTCGCCGTTGTCGTAGTAGAGCTCGAGGCGGATACCGTGCGGGTGGTCTTCGAGCACACGAATCTCGACCACGTTGCGCGAGCTGACCACGGTGGTGGTGCCCTGCTGGTTCACGTAGTTCAGTTCGGAGATCGGCAGCACATGGACGATGTCGGCCAGCGACGGGTCGCCAGCGTCCTGGCGGCCTTGCGGCACCATCGCCAGAGCCAGCAGGATCGGAACGGGTAGAAGCAGCTTCCAGGCTTTCATCGGGGCACCTTGGGTTTGGCCTCGCCCCTTCTCGGGACGTGGCTGAGGGACTAGAGGATCGTTATGACGCCACAAACGTGGGTTTCCTGCCAGTGATCTTCGGCGTTCGCGCCTGGATCCTGGCGGCCGCCCTGAGTGTTGGCGGTGTTTCGCAACACCCTGTAGGGCCATCGGTTGCATCCGATTCTGTGCCGGTAGCAGCGCCGGCTGGTCGGGTGGTCGCAGGCGGTGGCGCGCCGCGCCCCGCAGCGCTCGCCGAGGTCGAAGCCCTGGTGGCCACCCAGACCGCCGAAGTCCACGGGCTGTTCGCAGGCCTGCAGATTCGTCCCTTCCTGGTCGCCGTCCACGAGGGCCGCGCGAGCATGCCGGAGCATCTCCAGCGCTTCCTGCACCCGGGCTGCGCTGCGTTCACCTTGCTCGGGCAACGGCAGATCCACTTGGTCTGGGGCGAGATGGCCCGTTCGGGAACCTCGCTCCGCGCCATCGTGACGCACGAGTTGGTGCACGAACTGCTCGACCAGTGGGCGGCGCCGCGCGCGGCGCTGATGCCGCGCTGGTTCCACGAAGGTTTGGCCCAGGTGGTGTCCGGCGAAACCTACCTGGGTGCGCGCGAGCAGGATCTGCTGTGGCGCGTGGGCACCGACCGGCTGCTGCCGTTCGCCGACCTGCGCGACGGATTCCCGCTCGATCCAGAACGGCTGCAACTGGCGTACGCACAGAGCCATTCGTACGTGGCGTGGCTGGTGGGGCGGTTCGGCCTGGCCGGGTTGCTGGCCATCGCAGCCAACGTGGATCGCCAGACGACCTTCGAACGCGCGTTGTCCGGCGGCACGGGGTGGACTTCGCTGCAACTGGTGGACGGCTGGGTCGACCATCTCCGGAACGGTTCGGGGGCATGGTCGCGCATCGCCCTGGAGCAGTCGTTCCACGTGCTGCTGCTGGCGGCGGTGCCCTTGCTGTGGCTCGCGCTGCGCCGACGCAACGCGCGGGAGCTGCGCGCGGCGGGGCGGTTGGATCAGTTGGCGCGTTGGCAGATCGAGGCCGCCGCGCGAGCCAGGGCGGCTGCGCAGGCGGCCGCGCTCGATCCGTTCGCCGGTGGACCCCTGGTCGGGGGGTTGCCGGGACGTCGGGAAGGCGATGCGGGGGCGGATCCGTCTGGACCCGTGGACCCGGCTGCCGACGTCGACATGGCCGAGGACGGCGAGGATGTCGATGGTGTCGAGGACGCCGGGGACGCAGCTGCTGCGGCTGCCGAGGCCGCGTCGGCCGACCGAACGGACGAAGAGCCGCCGCAGGCTGGCGATCGGCACTGGCCTTCGCCACGCCGGTGACGGATAACGCTCGGGTGCGTTCCCTCCATCGGCGGTTCCTGTGGTGCTGTGTGTTCCTGCTCGCAGCGGGTCTGTCGACCTCGTGCGTCGGCCACAACCACGTGGTCGGGCTCGGCGCTGCGGGTGCCAACACGGTCGAAGCTCGTCAGTACTACTGGATCTTCGGTCTCTACCAGGTGAACGACGTCGACGCGCGTCGACTGTCCGGCGATCTCACGTCCTACACGATCGAGACGAAGTTCGGCTGGGTCGACCTGCTGCTGATGCCGCTGTTGCTGCCGCTCACCGCGACTTCGCGCACCGTGGTGGTGCGTACGTGAGCCGCCGCGACACCGCCAGACGCCAGTTCGTCGGGCCCGCGACCGACCCGCAATGCGCATGAGCGCCGATCCCGCCATCTCCCTGCAGTTCTTGGGCGCCGCCCAGCACGTCACCGGCAGCCGGCACCTGCTGACCACGGGCGACACGCGCGTGCTGCTCGATTGCGGCTTGGTGCAGGGCCCGCGCCGGATCGCCGAGCAGCAGAATCGCAACTTGCCGGTCGACGGCCGCACGCTCGACGCCGTGGTGTTGTCCCACGCCCACATCGACCACTGTGGTGCCCTGCCGCGGCTGGTCAAGGACGGCTTCCGCGGCCCGATCTGGTGCACCGAGGCCACGGCGGACCTGTTGCGGCTGATGCTGCTCGATTCGGCGCAGATCCAGGCCCAGGACGCGCGCCATCTGCGCAAACGAGGCCACGACGTCGAGCCGCTCTACGACGTGGAGGACGTCGAACGCACGCTGCGTCTGGTGCGCGGTGTGCCGTACCGGCGTCCGACTGCGGTCACCAGCGAACTGCGCGTCGAGTTCCTCGACGCCGGCCACATTCTCGGCGCGGCGATCGTCGTGCTCGACTGCACGGCGGGTCGCCGCGAACGCCGGGTGGTCTTCACCGGCGACCACGGGCGCAAGAACCTGCCGATCCTGCGCGATCCCGAGCGCATTCCCGAGTGCGATGCGCTGATCACGGAGTCGACCTACGGCGACCGCGACCACCCGTTGCAGGCCGACATGCTCGAACAGTTGGCGGCGATCGTCACCGAAGAACTGCACGACGGGGGCCGCATCGTGGTGCCGGCCTTCGCGGTCGGACGCACGCAGACCCTGGTGCTGTTCCTCGGCCAACTGATGCGTGCCGGGCGCCTGCCGCAGTTGCCGATCCACGTCGACTCACCGATGAGCCGCGAAGCCACCAAGATCATGGCGGCGCATCCGCAGCTCTACGACGACGAGACCCAGGCGTTGCTGCGCGCCGGCCACGATCCACTGTTCTTCCAGGGAGTGCACTACGTGGCCGACGTCGCCGAGAGCAAGGCGCTGAACCATCTGCGCAGCGGTGTGGTGATCGCAGCGTCGGGCATGTGCGAATCCGGTCGGGTGCTGCACCACCTCGCCCATTCCCTCGAACGCCCCCAGGACTGCGTGCTGCTGGTGGGTTACCAGGCCACCGGCACGCTCGGGCGGCGCCTACTCGAAGGCGCCACCGAAGTGTCCATGCTCGGCACCACCTACCCGGTGCGGTGCAAAGTCCGGTCGATGGTCGGCATGTCCGCTCACGCCGATCGCGGCGAACTGCTCGCGGCGACCAGCCACCTGACCGGCCGTTGCAGCCAGGTGTTCGTGGTGCACGGTGAAATCGGTCCGGCCAATGCCCATGCCGAACGCCTGCGCGCCGCGGGTTTCCGTTCGGTGTCGGTGCCGGCCAAGTTCGACCAGGTGGCGATCCCATGAAGCGGGTCCGGTTTCGCAAGATGGAAGGCGCCGGCAACGACTACGTGTTCGTCGACGGCATCCGCGAGGCATTGCCTCTGGATCGTGCCCCGGAGCTGGCGCAGCGGTGGAGCGATCGCCATTTCGGCATCGGTGCCGACGGCCTGATCGTGCTCCTGCGCGGTGCCGGTGCGCCGGTGCGCATGGCGATGTGGAACGCCGACGGCTCGCGCGGCGCGATGTGCGGCAACGGCCTGCGCTGCCTTGCGCGGCTGGCCCGCGACCACGGCCACGTGGCCACCGATGCGTTCCCGGTGGCCACCGACGCCGGTCTGCGCGCCGTCGAGCTGCTGGGGCCCGATCGGGTGCGCACCGATTTGGGCACGGTTCGGTGTGGGTCGCCCACGCGCATCGACCTCGCCGGTGCCGCCCTCGAGTACGTGCCGGGGGACGCCGGCAATCCACATGCGGTCGTGTTCGTCGCGGCCGTCGACCGTTGCGACGTCGCCGGCCTCGGCCGGGCCCTGCAGGCGCGCCGGGACCTGTTTCCCGACAGCGTCAACGTCGAGTTCGTGGAGGTTCTGGCTCCGGATCTGATCTGCCAGCGCACCTACGAACGCGGCAGCGGCGAGACCCTGGCCTGCGGCACCGGCGCCGCCGTCGCAGCGCTCGCGGCGCGACAGACCGGCCGCTGCAGTGGCCACACCATCGACGTGCAACTGCGCGGCGGCCGCCTACGTGCCCTCCTGGGCCGGAGTTCCCTTGCCATCGAAGGGCCGGTTCGTACCGTCTTCACCGGCGAAATCCTGCTGCCCGAATGACGTAATCGTTCGCTGCCGCTCTGCCCGATTTCCCTGCACTGTTCGAGTTCCCCCATGGACCAACTCTACTGGATCGTCCCGCTCGCCATCGTGGTGCTGCTCGTGCTGTGGGCGATCGCCACCCACAACGGCCTGGTCGGCCGCCGCAACGAGACCAAGAATGCGTGGAGCCAGATCGATGTGCAGCTGAAGCGGCGCTACGACCTGATTCCGAATCTCGTCGAGACGGCCAAGGGCTACATGAAGCACGAGCGCGAGACGCTCGAAGCCGTGATCCGCGCCCGGCAGACCTGTGTCGACCTGAAGAACGCGGGCGACATCGGCGAGTTGATGAAGGCCGAGGGTGCGCTGACCAAGACCCTGCGCAGCTTGTTCGCGGTTTCGGAGAACTATCCGGACCTGAAGGCCAACCAGAACATGCTGAAGCTGCAGGAGGAGTTGACCTCGACCGAGAACCGGATCGGGTTCGCCCGGCAGGCCTACAACGATGCGGTGATGCGCTACAACAATGCCGTGGAGCAGTTCCCCGGCTCGATCGTCGCTGGCTTCGGTGGTTTCAAGCCGGCGGTGTTCTTCGAAGTCGAGTCCGCGGAAGAGCGCAAGAACGTCAAGGTTTCCTTCTGACGAGCCGGGGTCGGGCGCCGTCCCCCCTGTCGCTGGCCGCCGTCCCGGGCTAAAAGGCAGGGCATGTCGATCCCTTGGGTGACGACCGCGGCGGCGCTGGCCGTCGCAGCGTGGGCACTGCCGGCGTTGCCCGGGCAGAGTCCGGCACCGGCACCCATCCCCCCCGCCGCCGAGCGGAGTGTCCCCGCCGGCTCGACCGCGGCGGAGCGGCCGCAGGACGACGAACGCGCGGTTGCGGCCAAGGTCGACGCCGCCATTGCTCAGTGGCTGGCATCCGACCGCGGCAACGAGGCTGCGTCGGCCAGCGAAGCGCTGCTCGCCACCACGGTGCAGACGCTGCTCGAACACGCTGCCGTCGGGCTGCCGCGCCTCGGCGCGCGACTGCCGGCCGCGCTCGCCGACCGCACCGAGCTGGTGCACAAGAACGTGATCGCGCTCGCCACCCACACGGTTCTGGGCTTCCTCGAGCGGCAGCGCACGATCGGCTACCAGTATGTGGGGCAGTACGCGCCGCTCGCCGCGCTGCAGCCCTATGCCACCGACCTGCTGTTCGAGCTCTTGCTCGACACCCCGGACTGGTACCCGGACACGTTCCGCGTGCGCTTGGTGCCAGCCCTGCGCGACCTGCAGCCCGGTGCGCCGAGCGAGGCGCGGCTCGAGGGTGTGCAGAAGTTGGTCGCCGCTGCCGACCTCGAGCCAGAACCTCTGTGCCGAGCCCTCGCCTGCCTGCTCTGGCAGTGGGGCGACCGCGCCCCGGCCACGCGGTTGCTCGAAGCCCTGCAGGTGCGGCTCGCCGAAGGGGACGCCGAGGATCGCATCCACGTGCTGCGGGAACTCGCCGATCTGCAGTACCGCCTGCGTGAGTACCGTGCGGCGGCGGCGACCCACCGCACCATGCAGACCATCGCGGCGGCGGCCAAGGTGCTGCTGCGTCCGAGCGACTGGTACTGGGCGGCTTGCATGCACGCTTTGAGCGGCAACGTGGCTCGGGGGCTGGAGGCGCTCGAGCGATGTGCCGACACGCAGCTCGACCCCGGCACCGACAGTTCGCTGCGCCTCTCGCGCTTGGTGTTCGAGCAGGATCCGGAGGTGGCTCCGCTGCGCTCCGATCCGCGCTTCCAAGCGCTCTTGCAGCGGTTGTTCCCCCCGCCCCCTCCCGAATCGCCGCAAGGACGCTGAGGCTTGGCGCCGCCGTTCGTGCTGTTGGTCGGGTTCCTGACCGTGGCCTTCGCTGCCAGTTTCCTGGCTCCGCTGCCCGGTAGCAGTTCGCCTGCCTTGGTTGCGAGCGCTCTGCTGGCATGGCCGCTGCCGGCGGTGCTGGCGGCCATCGGTCTGGGGCGGATCCGTGCTCGGCTCGTCCGCGGCAGCCTCGATCCCGTGCACCCGCGGGCCTGGCTGTTTGCTTCGAGCGCAGCGACTCCTCTGGTGCTGCTGTTCGTGGTGGTGCCGGGCGGATGGTTGGACTGCGTCGAGAGCTGGTCGGCTGGCAGCCACTTGGCGACCTTGCTGCTGTTGGCTCTGCCCCTGTTGGCGATCGAACTGCCCAGGCTGCTGCTGGCCACCCTGGGCATGCTCTGGCTCGAAGGCGAAGCGCTCGGGGTGCCACCTGGCGTCTATCGCACCACCTTGCCGGGTTTCTCCGACGTGTGGCCGATTCTACGGTTGCGGCTCGGCTGGCCGCTCTTGCTGCCGATTCCTTGCTTGGCGATCGGCGGACTGTTGGACCTGCTGCGGTTCGACCGCGCGCTGCACCAGTTCGTGCTGGGCACCACGGTTGGCACCACCCTCGCGCTGCTGGTGGCGCTCGTGGGCATTGGCGTGATGCTGCCGATCTCGTTCCGGTTGGCCTTCGGTGCCACGCGTGCGTTGCCGGCGCCGCTGGCCAAGCCGCTGCGCGCGGTCGCCGAGGCACTCGGGTTCCCCGGCCATCGGGTCCTGTTGCTGCCCACGGGCGGCCGCGCCGTGAACGCGATGCTGGTCGGTCCTCTGCCGTTCGGCAGGATCCTGGTGCTCACCGACGGCCTGCTGCAGACACTCGACACCGAGGCTCTGTCCGGGGTGGTCGCCCACGAAGTTGGGCATGCCAAGATGGGGCACCCGGGCTTGTTGCTGGTCCTGACCACGGTCCTGCCGATGCTGTGGCTCAGTGCCGGGACTCCGCTGTGGGTCGAGCAGGAACTGGTGGTCCAGGCGTTCCTGGGGCTGCTGCTGGTGCCGTTCGGTTGGTCGCTGGTGCGGGCGATGGCCCATCGTTTCGAGCACGAAGCCGACATTGCATCGGTGCGCGCGTTCGGCGCCGGTCCCTGCACCCGGGCGCTGCTGTCGGTGATGCACATGGGCCAGCCGTTGCCGGGAATCGGCTGGCGGCGGCTGACCAGCTTGCACCCCGACGAATCCGCTCGCTGCGCGACGATGCAGCGCTACGAAGTCGATCCGGCGTTCCGCCACCACTTCGACGCGCAAGGCCGGCGCCTACGGCGTACCGTGGTGGCGGCACTGGGTCTCAGCGCAGCGCTGGCCGCAGTGGCATGCCGTCTGGAGTGGCGGTTCGAAGCAGCCATCTGGCGGTTGGCCAGCGGCGACGTGGTGGGGGCGAGCGTGGCCGCGGCTGCCGTCGGCGACGGCGTGCCCGAGCGTTGGCGTGTGCCATGGCGTTCCTTCCGTGAGACGCTTGCTGCGGCCACCGCGGTGGCGCCCACGGCCACCGACTGGAGCACTGCGCAGCCGGCGTTCGCCGAAGTGGCGTTCGAGCGGGGCAAGCAGGTGTTGCGCGCCGATGGGCCCACCGCTGCCAGGCCATGGTTGTTGTTGGCGGCGGATGCGCGGCCCGACGATCGCACTGGCCGTGGCCTGCTTCACGAGTACTGCAGAGCTGCGGCGGACGGTGAGCCGGAGCGCATGGGCGAAGTGCGCGAACTGCTGCTGCGGCACGGTGTGCCACCCGGGCTGGAGCCGGTGTTTCGCGACGATCCGAGGCCGGACGGCAGCCGTGATTCGCGCGTGCCGCGTTAGCCGTTCCGTGGACTTCCGGTGGGCGCAGTGCCCGGACCGCGCCACTCCAACCAGATCCTGGCCGAGTCGCTGGGAGCGCTGCCTCAGTAGCGGTTTGCTTCCACGGCCCAGGTCAGCTTGTCCTTGCGCCAGACCTCGTTGCCGCGGCGATCGAACTCGCGCACTCGATTGTTCTCCGCGACCAGAGTGTGGCCGTTGGGCAGGCGGTCGGCATCGCTGGGCGAACTCAACCCGGTGAGCTCCCAGACCACCTTGCCTTCGCGGTCGAGTTCCTGCACCACCGATTTGTTGCGCAGCGTCACCAGGGTGTTGCCGTTGGGCAGCCGGTCGGCGTCGTAGATGCCGGGCAGGTTGCGCACTTCCCAGACGACTTCCCCGGCGGGGCTCACCTCGATCACGCAATCGCGCAGGTTGTTGGCGATCAGCGTGTTGCCGTTCGCCAGGCGCTCGGCGTCGAAGGGCCGGGTGTCCTTGTCGAAGGTCCAGACGATGGTGCCCTTCGGGTCGACTTCGATCACGCGACCGCCGAAGGTGTCGGCGATCAGCGTGTTGCCGTTGGGCAGCCGGTCCGCGTCGTAGGGGCTCCGCAGCTCCTCGAACGACCACACCGTGTCGCCTTTGCGCGTGACTTCGCGGACGCGGCCCACCGAATACTCGGTGATGAGCAGGTTGCCGTTGTCCAGGCACTCGGCGTCCCACGGGCCGAGCAGGTCCTCGAGCACGAACACTTCGCGGCCCTGGTCGTCGACCTCGAGCACCCGGTTGTCGCTGAAGTCGACGACCAAGGTGAACCCCCACATCGCACCGCCGCCCACCCCGACTTCGATGCGCGCCACCCGGTCGATCGGCACCACGGCGGAGCCGACCTGTGGCAGGTGCATGGCCAGGGCCGCGGGCGAACTGTCGGCGAGGAAGCCGATCCAGCGCTCACCGGTCACCAGGTCGATGCGCGTGTAGATCGTCGGGTCGGGATCCACCTGCCGCGGCCGTTGCAGCAGCAGCCCGGCCACTTCGGCGTTGCTCAGCGCCCCGAACAGCGAAATGACGCC
>ERZ1066126.327-NODE-327-length-12822-cov-8.676588_pt1 | contig 12822 bp, 11 predicted proteins | sample MGYA00382773_ERZ1066126 | MGnify/ENA primary metagenome ERZ1066126 (study PRJEB33369, sample SAMEA5778356) | biofilm metagenome | biome: Industrial cooling water; feature: Water cooling tower basin; material: Biofilm | place: United Arab Emirates | collected... | reverse complement strand
GTCCTGGCGCGCCGGTCGACCGCGATCTCGCCCTACAGCTGCCCGCAGTCGGCGATCACCACGTCCGCCGAGGTCGAGCCCGAGCGCGAGCCGGCGGCTTCCATCTTCTTCACCACGTCCAGGCCTTCGACGACCTTGCCGAACACCACGTGCTTGCCGTCGAGCCACGGCGTCGCCACGGTGGTGATGAAGAACTGCGAGCCGTTGGTGCCGGGGCCGGCGTTGGCCATCGACAAGAGGCCCGCGACCGTGTGCTTGTGCTGGAAGTTCTCGTCCGCGAACTTCTCGCCGTAGATCGACTCGCCGCCGGTGCCGTTGCCGCGCGTGAAGTCACCGCCCTGGCACATGAACTGCTGGATGATGCGGTGGAAGCGCGAGCCCTTGTAGTGCAGGGCCTTGCCGGACTTGCCTTGGCCCTTCTCGCCCGTGCACAGGGCGCGGAAGTTCTCGGCGGTTTTGGGCACGGTGTCGGCGAACAGCTCGAACACGATGCGGCCGGCGGGCTGGTCGCCGATGGTGATGTCGAAGAAAGTGCGTGGGTTGGCCATGGTCTTGGGTCGGTGGGGGGCGGAGGCGGTGGATGGGCTGCAGCAGGTCACTTGCGGGCGGCTGCCACCACTTCCATGCGTGCGTCGATGTCCTTGGCGATGGCGTGGGCCAGCTCGGTCAGCATCTTGCGGCTGTCGCCAGGCTTGGTCTTGAAGGTGACGCCCACGGTCGCGCCGTGGCTGGCGCCGCGCTTCCGGATCGGCACGGTCACGTCCAGTTCGTCGGTGGTCTCGATGACCTTGGTGACGCCGCGGCGCATGGCATCGAGATCCTCCGGATCGGACGGCTTGCCGAGCTTCTCCGACCAGGTGCAGGCGATGGCGATCGGCTCGCTGGTGCCGGGCAGGGCCTGGTGCACCGTGAGGCGGTGCAGTTCGGGATGTTCGCGGTAGACGGCCAGAACGATGGCCTGGGTGTCGGGGCACGGTGCCGGCTTCGGCGCGCTGTGGCAGGCGACGGCGGCGAGCAGCAACGCGGGCGAGAACGAGCGCAGGTTCATGGGCGGTTCCTTGGCGGGTTGGAGAGGGCCGGCAAGGTAGCGCGCAGGGCCGCCAATTGCACCTCGCCGCTGGCGTGGCCGGGCCCTGGCTTGCAAATGCCCGCACAGGATCGAAAGTGCCGTGCGCATGCCGTGTTCCAGTGCATCCCGAGCGCGCGCGGTCCGGTGGGCCGTGGCGGCAGCGTTGCTGCTGGTGGGGGCCGCTGCCGCCTGCGGTGGCGCCCGCGCCGCCACAGCGTCGGTGCGCGTGTTCGCGGCAGCGTCCTTGGCGGTGCCGTTCGCCGAACTGGCTCGCCGGTTCGAGGCCGAGCACCCCGAGCTGCGCATCGAACTGCACACCGCCGGCACCCCGCAGCTGGTGCTGCAACTGCGCGAAGGGGCGCCGGCCGACGTGTTCGCCGCCGCGGCGCCCGAGCACATGGCCCAGGTCGAAGCCATGGGTCGGCTCGCGGGCGCTGCGCGCGAGTTCGCGCGCAACCATCTGGCCATCGCGGTGGCCCCGGGCAATCCCCACGGCATCCAGGGCCTCGCCGATCTGGCGCGGCCCGGCCTGCGCGTCGCCCTGTGCGGGCCCGAAGTGCCCGCCGGCCGGTATGCTCGGGCGGCGTTGGCCAAGGCCGCGGTGGCCGTGGCGTCGCGTTCCGACGAACCGAGCGTGGTGGCGGTGGTGACCAAGGTGCAGTTGGGCGAACTCGACGCCGGCATCGTGTATGCGACCGATGTGCGGGGGCCTGCGGTGCAGGGGATCGCGCTGCCCAGGGAGCACGACCAGATCGCCAGCTATCCGATCGCCGCGTTGGCGAAGGGCGGGGCGCCTTTCGGTGCTGCGGCGTTCGTGGTGTTCGTCACCGGCCCGGTGGGACGCGCGGTGCTGCAAGCCCACGGCTTCGAAGTGCCGTGATGCGTCCCCTGCGTTCCCTCTGGCTCGGCGTGCCGGCTGGTGCTGCGGCGCTGCTGTTCGGCCTGCCGGTGCTCGGCCTGTGCCTGCGCGCGCCGTGGGGCGAACTGGTCGGCTTGCTGGCGCAGCCGGCGGTCGCCGAGGCGCTGTGGCTGTCGCTGCTGAGTTCTGGCGGCGCCACCGTCTTGGCGGTGGCGCTCGGTCTGCCGACCGCGGCCTGGTTGGCCAGCGGCCAGTCGAGACTGCGCACGCTGGTGCGGCTCCTGGTGCTGCTGCCGATCGTGCTGCCACCGATCGTCGGCGGCGTGGCGCTGCTGGCCGCGTTCGGCCGCGCCGGGGTGGTCGGTGGGTGGCTCGCGGCGGCAGGGGTGGTGCTGCCGTTCACCACGCTGGCGACCGTGGTGGCCGCCGCGTACATGGGCATGCCGTTCTTCGTGCTCGGGGCCGAAGCCGGGCTGCGCAGCTTCGACGCCCGTTACGGCGAAGTGGCGGCGACGCTCGGCGCGGGGCCGTGGCGGCGCTTCTGGACGGTGACGATCCCGCTGGTGTGGCCGTCGCTGCGCACCGGGGCGCTGCTGTGCTGGGCGCGCGCGTTGGGCGAGTATTGCGCCACGCAGACGTTCGCCGGCAACCTCGCGGGCACCACGCGCACCATGCCGCTCCTGTGTGGCGTGGCGATGGAGAACGACCCCGGTCGAGCCGTGGCGTTGAGCCTGATCCTGGCGGTGGTGTCGCTGGTGGTCCTGTTCGCCGTGCGCCGCGGTCTGGAGGTCGGGCGATGAACCTCGAACTGTCCGGGTCGGTGTTGCGCGGCGAGTTCGCGCTCGAACTGCAACTCACCGTGTCCGCGGGCCAGACCCTCGCCCTGGTCGGGCCGAACGGGGCCGGCAAGTCGACCTGCCTGTCGGTGTGCGCGGGCCTGTTGGCGCTGGCGCGCGGGCACCTCGTGGTCGGTGGGCGGGTGCTCGACGCGCCGGCGCAGGGTGTGTTCGTGCCGCCCGAGGCGCGGCGCATCGGCTGGCTGCCGCAGCAACCGCTGCTGTTCCCGCACCGCACGGTGCAGGACAACGTCGCGTACGGCCCGCTGGCGCGCGGGGTGCCGGCCGCTGCGGCGCGGGTGCGCGCCGAGCAGTGGCTCGAACGGGTCGGGCTCGCGGGCTACGGGCCGCGGCGGCCGCACGAACTCTCGGGTGGGCAGGCGCAGCGCGCCGCGCTGGCGCGCACGCTGGCCGCCGAACCCGAGGTCTTGCTGCTCGACGAGCCGCTCGCTGCGGTGGACGCGTCGGCACGGCGCGAACTGCGCGCACTGCTGCACGAGCATCTGGGCGCGTTCGCCGGCCCGCGGCTCCTGGTCACCCACGACGCCGTCGATGCGTTCGTGCTCGCCGAGCGCATCGCGGTGCTGGAGGCTGGGCGGGTGGTGCAGATCGGCACCGCGGCCGAACTCGGCAGCGCACCGCGTTCGCGCTACGTCGCGGACCTGGTCGGGCTCAACTTCGTCGTCGGCGCGGTGCACGACAGTGTGTTCACGGCGGCGTCCGGGGCCACGCTGGTGGTCGCCACCGCGATCGAGGGCGCGGCGGTCGCCACCGTGCATCCGCGCGCGATCGCGCTGTTCCGCAGCCGGCCCGACGGTTCGCCGCGCAATGTCTGGCAGGCCCCGGTGCTGGCGATCGAAGCGGTGCCGGAAGCCAACCGGGTGCGGCTCGGCGGGCCGCTGCCGTTGGTCGCCGAGGTCACGCCTGCGGCGATTCTGGCACTCGGGCTCGCAGTCGGGGCCGTGGTCTGGGTGGCGTTGAAAGCCACCGAAGTGCAGGTCGCGCCGGCGTGACCGGTGCCGCGGCGCCGGGTCGCTCAGCGCTTCTTCTTCTTGCGCCGCTTCTGCGGCTCCGACACCGAGCCCTCCGGCGTCGACTCGGGCTGCTTCATGGTCATCTCGAGCAGCGCCTGCTGGCTGCGCAGGGCCGGCTCGGCATCGGCCCGCACGATCCGTTCGCTCGCGCCCGAAGCCAGGACCCGGCGGCCCTTCACGTTGTCGCGCAGGGCCGCGCCCAGCACTTCGTCGACCACCCGCTTCTTCAGTTCGGGGTCGAGGATCGGTGCGGCGACCTCGACGCGGCGGTCGAGGTTGCGCGCCATCCAGTCGGCCGACGACAGGTAGACCAGCGGATTGCCGGCGTTCTCGAAGTAGTAGACGCGGCTGTGTTCGAGGAACCGATCGACGATCGCGACCACCGAGATCTGGTCGCTGAGGCCGGGCAGACCGGGGCGCAGGCAGCACACCGAACGCACGCACAGCTCGATGCGCACGCCGGCGCGCGAGGCTTCGTAGAGCGCCAGGATCACCTGGGCGTCGGCCAGGTTGTTCAGCTTGGCCTTGATGCCCGCGGGGCGCCCGGCCTTCTTGTGCTCGATCTCGTTGCGGATCAGCTGCAGCACCTTGTCGCGCAGCGTGAACGGCGCCACCAGCAAGTGCTCCATCTGCGGCACGCGCGAGTAGCCGGTGATCATGTTGAAGGTCTCGGCGACCTCCTCGCCGATGTCGGCGCGCGCGGTCAGCAAACCGATGTCGGTGTAGAGGCGCGCGGTGCTCGGATTGTAGTTGCCGGTGCCGAGGTGGCAGTAGCGGCGCAAGCTGCCGTCGTCCTCGCGGCGCACCACCAGCGTGCACTTGGCGTGCGTCTTCAGGCCGACGATCCCGTAGACCACGTGCACGCCGGCTTGTTCCATGCGCCGTGCCCACTGGATGTTCGCTTCTTCGTCGAAACGCGCCTTCAGCTCGACGATCGCGGTGACCTGCTTCTTCTGTTGGGCTGCTTCGATCAGCGCTTCGACCAGCGGGTTCTTGCTGCCGGCGCGGTAGATGGTCTGCTTGATCGCCTGCACCTTCGGGTCGCGCGCGGCGAAGCGGATGAAGTCCTCGACCGTGGTGAACGACTCGTAGGGATGATGCAGCAGGATGTCGCCTTCGCGCAGATCGGCGAACATCTCGTCGGCAGAGCCCCAGCTCCACACGCGCCGCGGCTGCACCGGCGGGTCCTTCAGTTCGGGCTGCTCGGTGGTCTGGTACAGCTCCATGATCCGGCCGAGGTTGACCGGGCCGTCGCAGAAGTAGACGTCGTCGGGCTCGAGGTTGAGGGCGCGGGTGAAGCGTTCGACCACGTCGGGGTGCGCGCCGTTGTCGATCTCGAGCCGGATCGGTTCGCCGCGGCGCCGTTTCACCAGCTCCTTCTCGATCGAACTCATCAGGTCGGTGGTCTGCACCTCGTCGACGTCGAGGTTGCTGTCGCGCGTGACGCGGAACGTGCTGGCGTGCACCACTTCGAGCCCGGGGAACAGTTCGCGCAGGTTCTCGCGCACCACGTCGGCGGTGAACACGAACGCGCGTTGGCCCTCGATCTCCGGCAGCTTGCGGATGCGCGGCAGGGTGCGCGGCACCTGCACCACGGCCATGCGCAGCGTGCGCCGCGCCTGCCGCGGGTCGAGCAGCAGCACGGCGAGGTTCAGCGACTTGTTGAGCAGCACCGGGAACGGGTGCGCCGGGTCGACCGCGAGCGGCGTCAGGATCGGGTAGATCTCGCGATGGAACCAGCCGTCGACCCACTTCTGCTGCGCCTGGCTGAGCTGGCGGATCGGCCGGAACTCGATGCCGGCCTTGGCCAGTTCGGGCACCAGTTGTTCGCGCCAGGTCCGGTGCATCGCCGCGGTGAACGTCTGGGCGTCGGCGCGGATGCGTTCGAGTTCTTCTTGCGGCTTGATGCCGTCGGGGTTCTCGCCCTGCAGGCCGGCGTCGACCAGTTCCATCACTCCAGCGACGCGGATCTCGAAGAACTCGTCGAGGTTGGTGCTGGCGATGGCCAGGAACTTGACACGCTCGAGCAGCGGGTTGCTGGCGTCCTGGGCCTCTTCGAGCACGCGCCGGTTGAACGCCAGCCAGGACTGTTCGCGGTTCACGAACAGCGTCGGTCGGTCGATGCTGGCCAGCGGTGCGGTGAGGGGGGCTGGGGTGCTCGGTGGCGTACTGCCGGTCGGGGCCGCGGTGCTGGTCGAGGGACTGCTCCCGCTGCTTGCGGCCACCTCCGCGCTGGTCGGTGCCCCGGAGGCGGCCGGGGCCGGGCCGTCGGGCTGGCGCTGCAAGCGCCCGAAGCTGTCGTCGGGCAGGCGCATCGGCTGCAGTTCGGGCAACTCACTCATGGGGGGTGTCCAGGTATCGGCTGCGATTGGACCCTGGGGGGGTGCGGAAGGCCACCTATGGGACAGTTCTTCACGGGATCTTGATGGGATTCCACGGGGCGCCGACCCGGGCTTTTGGGTGGCATATAAAGTCCTTAGATGAAGATGGTTACGGAATTCTCACTGGCGGGGCATCCACGTTCGGAATGGCGGCGCTCGATGCGGTCAAGCGGAATTGTGGGCCGTTGGCTCACGTTCCCCAGTGTGGTTGCGGGCTCGCGTATGCTGCCGGCTTCCCGTCCACCAACCATGCAGCGGATCCACCTGCTCGTCGCCACTCTCGGTGCGTTGTCCCACGCGCCCGCCCAGAACCAAGCCCTGGCCTTTGCCAATGGCACGGCCGCGTACGCCGACGCGCCCTACGCGCCGACGTTGGTGCCGCGCGGCGGTCTCACCGTCGAAGCCTGGCTCACCTACGACGGCAGCACGCTCGGCTCGGGCTGGCGGCTCCCGACCGTGTGTCGGATGGATCCCTCGCCCAACCAGGCGTCGTACTTCCTGCGCGTCGAGGCTGGCCAGACGCGCGCCAACCGCCTCTTGTGGTGGGTGACCACGGCGAACGGCAACTTCAGCATCGCCTACACCTTTGCCCCGGCCGTGCTGGTCGCCGGCGCGCACGTGGCGGCGAGCTACGACGGCACTGCCTTGCGGCTGTTCCTCAACGGCGCGCAGGTGGCCCAGGGCAATGCCACCGGGGCGATCCTCGACCGCGGCGGGGTGTTCCGCATCGGCGGCGGGGACCTCTCGGTGGCCGGGGGCGAGACCTGGAACGGCACCATCGACGAACTGCGCGTCTGGCCGTTCGCCCGCACGGCGGCGCAGATCGCCGCGAGCATGGGGCAGGATCTGTCGTTGCTGCCCGGCGAGGCGTCGTCGTGGCACTTCGACGGCGACCTGCTCGATGCTTCGGGCACCAACCACGCGACGCTCACTGGACCTGCGACGTTCGGGCCCAGCGTCGCCGTGCTGCAGCCGTTCGCCTTTCCGGGGGCGTTGAACTTCGGCGCCGCGAGCGGCTGTCGGAGCGACGGACTGGCCGCGATCACCGGTCTGGCCAACCTCGGCAACGGTTCGTTCGCCTTCGTCGGCACCCGCGCCCCGGCCAGTGCGCCGGGCTTCGGCGTGGTGTCGCTGGCCAGCCTGCCGACGCCGCTGCCGGTGCTCGGCATCGACGTGTGGGTCGACCCGAATCTCGCCACGTCGTTGTTCTCGACCGCCAGCAGCCTGGGCACGGCGAGCCTGGGTTTTCCGGTGCCGACCAATCCAGGCAACGTGGGGCTGGCGTTCTTCACCCAGTTCGTCTGGCTCGATGGTGCTTGTGCCAGCGGTCTGTCGGCGTCGAACGCCGTGCTCGCATCGATCCTGCCTTGAACGGCCGCCGCGGCTCGGTGAGGCTCGCCACGGCCATGACCAACCTCGTGTTGCCTTGCCCTGGCTGCCGTTCCCTGAGTCGCGTCCCCGAAGCACGCCTCGCCGACCGTCCGGTGTGCGCCAGCTGCCGCACCCGCCTGCTCGGCGCACCGGTGCCGCTCGACGCGGCCTCGTTCGATCGGGTGCTCTCGGCGACGACGCTGCCGGTGCTGGTCGACTTCTGGGCGCCGTGGTGCGGGCCGTGCCGGACGATGGCGCCGCACTTCGACGCGGCGGCGGCAGCGTTCGCGGGGCGGGTGGTGTTCGCCAAGGTCGACACCGAGGCCGAGCCGGGACTCGCGGCGCGGTTCCAGATCCAGGGCATCCCGACCCTGGCGCTGTTCGAGGCCGGCCGCGAACTGCGCCGCAGCAGTGGTGGGCGCAACCAGGCGCAGATCGCGGCGTGGCTGGCCGGCGGGACCTGAGCGCGGGTTGGCTCAGTTGCCGTCGAGTGCTGCGATCAGCAGGTCGACCATGCGCCCGTAGCTGCGCACCCCGTCGCTGTGGCCCGCCGAACGCAGGTAGGTGTGGTTGGTCGCCGTCGCGACGGGAGTGAGCACCACCGTGGCGGTCTTCGGCTGCCGGTCCCAGAAGTCGCGGATCGCATCGACGTCCGCGCGCAGCGCCACCGGGGCGGCGTTCATCAGCCGGTGCCACGCCGGAACGTCGCGCCACGACAGTTCGCCCATCACATACCGCCAGGCGAACAGTTCGGCGGCGTAGCGCAGCGCGGCATCGGGGGCGCGCGACCCGACCCACCACGCCAGGAAGTTCGCTTCGTCCTCGCGGGCGAAGCCGCGCAGGTGCGCGACTTCGTGGCAGGCGACCGCCAGCACCAGCACTCCGGGCGGTTCGGCGTTGACGTTGGGTTCGCCGGTGAACGGGCAGTAGATGCCGGTGGTCGACGCCAGCGTGAGCAGTGGTGAGATCCAGGCGGCGCGCAGCGGCGGGGGCGGGCCCGCGAGGCCAGGGCAGTCCTGGCCGGCCGCGGCGTAGGCGGCGGCGACGCGGTCGCGCCAATCGGCAGGCAGTGGCACCGGATCGAAGTCGGCGGGACGCGCCGCGGCGGCGCGTTCGGCGAGCCGTTCGGCGGTGCGGGCCAGCGCGGCCTTGGTCGCTGGGCGCGGACTGAGGCCCAACTGGCTCGCGACTGGGAGTCGGGCGTGGTTGAGGCCCCACAGGACCACGAACAGGAACAGCAGAACGCCGGCGGTGGCCAGCAACTTGGCGCCGGCGTGGGCCAGGAGGTTGCCGAGGCGCGCTTGGCCGTGCCACCAGCGCCACAGGCCGCGCACCGGCCGCCAGACGCAAGTGCCGATGCCGAGCAGCAGCAGCAGTTCGCCGACCTGGATCGGCGACCAGCTGGCGGCGGTCGCCAGTCCGGTCTGGATCCCGCGGTAGAGGCCGTGGCTGTAGTGCAACTCGACCCACTCGGGGTGCTGCTGGCCGAGCCACAGCAGGCCGTAGCCGAGCGGCCCGAGCAGGAACAGGCCGAGGCAGCGGCGCCAGCGGACGGGCGGGGCCTCGGCCGACGGGGGGCTCGTGGCGGTGGGGGCGTGGGGGGGCGCCGCGGAGTGGGCCATGCCAAGGCAGCATACTCGCTGCGCGGCTTGCCCGACTTACGGCGCGCCGAGCATGGGCTGCTTGACAGGAACGCGGCAGGGGCGTTCGCTGCTCTCTGGGCGGGCAGCCGGTTCGCTCCGATCCGGCGCGCCGCTGTGCACACTGCCATGAACGCCAAGAAGTCCCTGCTCCTGCTCGGCATCCTCGCCGTCACGCTCGCCCCCACGGCCGGTCCGTCGGCACTCGCCGGCTACAGCGTCACCATCGGTGGCGTGCGGGTTTCCTACTCGAGGGCCGGTTGCTTCGCCTACTTCGACCAGAACGACGGCACGCTCACCGTCGAACTGTCCCAGGACGCAGGCACCCTCACCGTGACCGCCCAGCGCACCGCAGCGCAGAACTGGGGCGGCTACACCGACATCTACATCGACGGCGCCGACAGCCTGGTCCGGGGCATCACTTTGAACGGCCGCTCCGACAACCCGTTCTACGTCACGGGCCAGATCGCCTACACCCGGAAGTTCTCGTCGAACTACACGGTGGTCGGTGACACGGACTTCTACGGCGATGCGGGGCTCGGCTCGTCCGACCTGATGCCGTGGCCGGATTCGATCAGCATGAGGAACGGCGGCAGCGTCGGCCCGTTGTTCGGCGTCGACTACAGCTCGTCCGTGGACGGCAACGGCAAGCTCTCGGGTGAGTACCGGCTGAAGCTCAAGTGAGTTCGGCGGCGGTGGCCGGGCGGGCGCGCCGCGCCGCGCCGCACGCGGGAGCGGCAATCGAGGGCACCGCTTGACGCCTGGCCCGGCGACGCCCTGGCGGGTCGAACTGCTGAAACGCGACACCCTCGGCCGGGTCGAGCGGCTGACCGATGCCAGTGGCGGCTGTTGGGTGCGCCGGGCCGCCGTGGGGTCGCGTTGGCCGGGCTCGGCGTGGCTGGCCCGGCTGCTGCTGCGGCGCGAACGGCGCGCCCTGCAGCACTTGGCCGGGCTCGCCCGGGTGCCCCAGCTGCATCCAGAGCCGCCCACGGTCCCCGGGGAGCGCTCGGATGCCGTGTTGCTGCGCAGCTGGCAGCCCGGAGTGCCCCTGTGGCAGGTCGAGGTGCTGCCGGCCGACTTCTTCGCGCACTTGGGCGAACTGGTGCAGGCCATGCACGATCGCGGCGTGTGCCACAACGACCTGCACAAGGAGAACAACATCCTGGTCGGCCCCGGTGGCTGGCCGGCACTCGTCGACTTCCAGCTCGCGTCTTGCCATGGTTCGCGCGGCCGTGGCTTCCGCCGCCGCTGCGCGGAGGACTTGCGCCATGTCGCCAAGCACGCCGCGCGCTACGCGGCACGCGGTGCGGGCCGGGTCGTGATGCCGCCCCGCGGACCGCTGGCGCACGCTTGGCGGTGGAGCGGCAAGCTGCTCTACAACGTGGTCGTGCGCTGGCTGTGCCGCGCCCGCGGCCGCGGCGAGCCGCGCCGGCCCAAGGCCGGTCCGTGGCCGCGGGTCGGACCGCCACTCGGTCCGCCGCTCGGCACAATGACGCCTTGATCGCTCCGGTCTGCGGTGCTTGCGCGGCACCGGCGGCCTTGGTACACAATCGACGCGGCAATCCACCATGCATAGGGCGATCCTCGCGGCGGCGTTCGGACTGTCTTGGTCGACCCAGGTCGCGGCCCAGGCGCCGAACGAGTTCGACTACGAGCCGGCGTCCGCGGTCGCGGTGCCGATCACGCCGAACGGCGCCACCCATGTGATCACTGGGCAGGTGGTCTACACGGGCCAGCATCGAACCCTCAATGCGCCGTTGGAGATCGCCGCTGGCGGCGAGTTGCGGCTGGTGCGCACGGCGTTGCGCGTGTTCGGCAGCGTCACGCTTCGCGAGGGCGGCCGGCTCACGGTGATCGACTCCTCGCTGCTGCTGCCGTGCGCGTTCCAGCGGCAGTACGAATTCCGCACCGAAGGCGGGCTGTTGCACACCGAGCGGGCGGTGTTCGGCTCCGGCTATGTGGGCAGCAATCTCGCGATCACGCGGCTGCTGCACCTGCGCGGCACCTGGCTCGCCCGCGAGACCGTGCTGCAGGGACTGGTGACGATCCTGGCCGACGGTCGGAACGGTTGGTTCGGCGATCCTCGGTACAAGGGTGGTTCGGTGGTGGCCCGCGGCCTCTACGAAGGGGATCGCGCGGATGCCGTCCACCTGAGTGGCATGGGCGACGTGACGCTCGTCGACGGCACCATGAACGTCGGCTTCTACTACGATGCCGCTGCTTCGGCGACGGCGAACGCCACCACCGTCGATCTCTCGGCCCGGACCCCGCTGAGCATCACCTACGGCGACCCGGCGGCGCACACCGGAGTGACCCAGCCGGTCGCGGGGATGGGCGGGCGCTTGCAGCTGGACAACCACCGCTCGCCCACCTGGCAGTTCTTCGCGGTCAATGCGACCTCGAATGGGCCGCTGCACACCCTGACCCTACGCAACGCCGAAGACATCATCTGCAACTTCCGCGGCATCGATCTGGTCGGCAGCCCCGTGCTCGGCGGGCCGTGGGCGAGCCACTACGCCGAGTTGCCGGGCTTGCCGTCGACGTCGCGTCCTGGCTTCCACGCCATGCCGCCCTCGTGCTCGGTGCGGCTCGGGAACGTGCAGTTCCAGTCGGGTCCGGGCCCCAACGATTGGAACCGGATCCGTTCGTGGGGGCTGTATGCGCGCGGGCTGGCCACCAACCTCAGCGTGACGGGGCCGACCTTGCTGGCCGAGCTGCAGTTGACCGACGGCCAGATGCACTTGCAGGGCTCCGGTAGTTTCGACATGGGGGTGTTCGCCAACACGGTGCGGCTCTACCAGACCGCGCAGTTGCATGTGCAGAACGGCGCCCTCGCCGAGTTCGGGGTGCCGACCTCCACCACCGGCCTGATCGAAGCGAACGACGCTGCCCAAGCGGTGCTGACCAACGTGCGTTCGGGGCCGCTGCGTCTGCGCACCACCAATGCCGCCGCCGCGATCACCGCCACGAACGTGTTCGGTGCCGGCAACCTGATCGTGGACAATGCCGGCGGCGGCAACGTATCCGTGCAGCAGGCGACGCCAGCGCAGTCGACCGACCTGCAGAATCTGGGGTTCGATGCGTCGCCGTTGCTGGGTGGGGTGCCACCGTTCTGGTCGGGAGTGGGGGTCAGTGGCGTGCTGGTGCCGCAGGCCGTCGCCGGCACCTTCGCCTACCAGGGCGTGTTCTCGGCCAATGCCACCTTGGCCAAGGTGCCGTTGCTGCCGCCAGGTACCCTGCTCGACGTGCTCGGCGTCGCCACCGTGGTGGTGCCGCCGGCTTCCGGGGCGGCGGCGTTGCAGGTGGTCCAGGGAGCGACTCTGGCGCAGTCGGTGCTCGGTCCCGCCGTCGGGGTGCCCAGAGTCGTCCACGTGCCCAACTTCACGGTGCCCATGCTCGGTCCGACCACCATCCGGTGGCTCGGCGCCGGCAGCAACGCCACGCTGGAGCTCGACCACATGCGCGTCCAGGTCGGCAACTGGTGGGACGCGGACAACCTCGGCAATCTCGGCTTCGAACTCGGTTGCCGCCATCAGGGGTCGGCGCCGAACTACTGGGCAGTGCCTGACTGCTGGTCCGGCACCCAGTTGCACTGCACGCCCGATCCGGCGGTGCTGCGCCCCGGGGCGGCG
>ERZ1066126.325-NODE-325-length-12889-cov-7.619215_pt1 | contig 12889 bp, 12 predicted proteins | sample MGYA00382773_ERZ1066126 | MGnify/ENA primary metagenome ERZ1066126 (study PRJEB33369, sample SAMEA5778356) | biofilm metagenome | biome: Industrial cooling water; feature: Water cooling tower basin; material: Biofilm | place: United Arab Emirates | collected... | reverse complement strand
CAAGGAGCCGAGGGCGAGGCAGGCGCCGGCCGCGAGACCGGGACCGCGCGCCCGGCGCAGTTGGTCACCGAAGCCGGAGCGCACGAACGGCAACAGGCACACCACCGCGAGCCAGAACCGCAGCGCGATCACGGCGAAGGGCGACAGGCTGCCCAGCGTGACTTTCACCACGGCGTAGCTGGCTCCCCAGATCGCGATCATGGCGGTCATCGCGGCATGGGGAGCGAAGCGGCGGGTGCCAGTGGGCATGGGGGGGCGGATAGGATAGACAGCCCCACCTCGGGCGCCAGCGCCGAGGCGCGCGCCGCTGCGGCGCGGCCGACCGGGTGCGCGCCCTCCTGAGCCAACCATGAACAACCGCAGCTCGCTTCGCTCGTTCGTCCTGCTCTGGTGCGTGTTCGGCGCACCGGCCGTGGCCCAAGACTCGACCACCGGCAAAGCCGACGAACGCCAAGAGCTTCTGCGTGGCTCGGTCACGCCCGAACGCGCCTGGTGGGATCTGCAGCACTACGACCTCGCACTCGAGGTGCTGCCCGCGACCAAGAGCGTGCGCGGCAGCAACGCGATCACGTTCCGCGTGCTGCAGCCGGGCGAACGCCTGCAACTCGACCTGCAGCCACCGCTGGCCATCACGGCGGTCGTCCACGGCGAGAAGGCCCTGCCGTTCGAGCGCGAAGGCAATGCCTACTGGATCCGCTTTCCGGCACCGCTGCCGGCCGGCACCGAGGCCACGCTCGTGGTGCGGTACGAGGGCCGACCGCGCGAGAGCAAGCGCCCACCGTGGAGCGGTGGCTTCAGTTGGGCGAAAGACGACCGTGGCCGCGATTTCATCGCCACCACCTGCCAGGGCATCGGGGCGAGCATCTGGTGGCCGAACAAGGACCACGGCTACGACGAGCCGGACCGCGGCGTGGATCTGCGCATCACCGTGCCCGAGGCGTTGACTGCGGTGGGCAACGGCCGGTTGGTCGAGACCAAAGCCGACGCACAGGCCAAGACCCGCACCTTCCATTGGCGGGTGGTGAACCCGATCAACAACTATTCGGTGAACGTCAACATCGGCCACTATGTGGCGATCGACGGCACCCATGCCGGCGAAGGCGGCGAACTGACATTGCAGTACTGGGTGCTCGACCACCAGGTGGAGCGGGCCAAACGGCAGTTCGCCGAGGTGCCGCGCACGCTCGCCGCGTTCGAGCACTGGTTCGGCAAGTACCCGTTCTACGAGGACGGCTACAAGTTGGTGGTGGTGCCCTATCTCGGCATGGAGCACCAGAGTTCGGTGACCTACGGCAACGGCTTCCAGAACGGCTATCTGGGCCGAGACTTGAGCAAGACCGGCGTCGGCATGAAGTTCGACTTCATCGTGGTGCACGAATCCGCGCACGAATGGTGGGGCAACAACGTCTCCATGCAGGACGCCGCCGACATGTGGATCCACGAGAGTTTCGCCAATTACGCCGAGAACTTGTTCGTGGAGCACCATTTCACCGCGGCCGAGGCACAGGACTATGTGATCGGTTGCCGGGCCCTGGTGCTGAACGACAGCCCGATCCAAGGCACCTATGGCCGCAATCGCTCAGGTTCGGGCGACATGTACTACAAGGGCGGCAATCTGCTGCACACCATGCGCCACATCGTGCACGACGACGCCAAGTGGCGCGCGGCGCTGCGCGGCCTGCAGCAGGAATTCTGGCATCGCACGGTGCGCACCGAGGAGTTCGAGGCGTATCTGAGCAAGGCCTGCGGCTTCGACTTCGGCAAGGTGTTCGACCAGTATCTGCGCACCACCAAGATCCCGGTGTTGCGCTACCGGGTCCACGGGGATGGCGTCGAAGTCTGGTGGCACGACGTGGTGCCGGGCTTCCGGGTGCCGGTGTTGCTGCGCATCGATGGCGCAGAGCACCGTGTCGAAGTGCAGGAGAAGCCGACCAGGATTGCGCTGCACAGCAAGCCGAAGAGGGTCGAACTCGACCGCAACTACTACATGCGCCTCGAGGCGCAGTAGCCGAGCCGCGGGATGGGGCTCCCGTCCTGGGACTGGGCGCTGGGTTGGCGGTGGCGCGAGGGGGAGTCGGCGGTGGCAAGGGGGGCTCGACCAGGGCGCACGCGGTCGGCATCTGGGCAACTCTTGGGGAGTGGGGTTGCGCACTTGGGCCCGGGAGGCAGAATCTTCCGTTCCCCGGCGTCGCCCCAACGCCCCTGCCCCACCCACCAGAGCACCCATGCAATCCCCACGGGCCTTGTTGTTCTCCTCCACGCTCGCGCTGCTGCCAGTCGCCCACGCGCAGAGCGTCGTTCCCGCCGACACCACCACCACGATCGCCAACGGCGAACTGCGCTACGCCGCCGGCGACCTGATGGTGCGCCGCTGGAGTGTCGACGGCGTCCCGCACGCGGCGCTGAGCCGCGACCAGGGCCGTTCTTGGCAGGCGCTGGCCAACCCCGACGACCGCCTGCACTTCTTGCTGGCGCAGTTCGATCCGACCACGGCCCAGATCGACTTGCCCGGCGTGCTCGGCGCCCCGTCCGGCAACCGGCTGTTCCTGGTGCAGTTCCAGACCCAGATCCTCGAACCCTACCGCCGGGCGCTCGAAGCGCGCGGCGTCGAAGTGCTGCACTACCTGCCGGAGAACGCGTTCTTCGTGCGCGGCGACCGCGCGCAGGTGCTGGCGCTGCGCCAGCTGCCGTTCGTGCGCTGGGTGGGCGACCTGCAGAACGGCTTCAAGCTCAGCGAGGAGCTGCGCGCGTTCGCCCAGACGGACGGCACGGAAGCGCTGGCAGTCAACCTGATCCTCGCCAAGAAGTCGGATCGCGAGACGCTGGCCACCCAGCTGCAGGGGCTCGGCGCCGAAGTCGCCGATCTCTGCGACGGTTCGGTGATGCTGCAGGCCAAGGTGACGCCTGCCCAGCTGCGCGGCGTGCTGGCACTCGACACCGTGACCTGGGCCGATCCCACCACGGCGATCGGCTACGACATGGACAACGCCCGTAACCAGGGCGGCGCCAACTACGTCGAGAACGTCACCATGGGCAACTACACCGGCCAAGGTGTGCGTGCCGAGATCACCGAGGCATTCGCCGAGACGCATCCCGACTTCACCAACACTCCGGGGCGAGTCTTGGTGCGCGGCACGAACTCGCAGGGTTCCCACGGCCACTGCACCGCCGGCATCGTCGGTGGCAGCGGCGCCAACAACCTCGCCGGCCGCGGCATGATGCCCAACTGCACCTTGATCGAAGGTGCCTACACCAGCTCGGCGGCCATCTTCAGCCAGGCCACCGGCAGCGTGAATCCGACCCTGCCCTGGCGCACGATGGTGGCGACGGCGAGTTGGGGCTCGGCCGTGACCACGCTCTACACGTCCGTGTCGCAGACCATGGACGATGCGCTGTTCGTCAGTGACCTGACGCGGCTCAACAGCCAGAGCAACCAGAACAGCCAGAACTCGCGCCCCGAGGCGTGGGCGAAGAACATCATCTCGGGTGGTGGTGTGACCCACGGCAACAATGCCGACCCGAGCGACGACCGCTGGACCACGGCCAGCTTCGGTCCGGCCAGCGACGGCCGCCAGAAGCCCGACATCTGCTCCTACTACGACAACGTGTTCACGTCGGACCTGCCCGGCACGGCCGGCTACAACACCGCTGCGGGCCTCGCCGGCAACTACACCGCGACGTTCAGCGGCACGTCCTCGGCGACGCCGATCTGCGCTGGCCACACCGGCATCATCCAGCAGATGTTCACCGACGGCCTGTTCGGCAATGCGCTGCCACTGCCAGCCACCGCGGCGAACCGCTTCGAGAACAAGCCGCACATGACCACCAGCAAGGCACTGCTGTGTGGCACCGCGCGGCCGTATCCGGTCACGCAGGTCGAACGGCGCAAGCAGGGCTGGGGCTTCCCCGACCTCGCCAATCTCTACGACAACCGCAACAAGATCGTGGTGGTCGACGAGTACGAAACCCTGCAGATGGGCCAGTCGCGCACCTACTGGGTGTGGGTGGCCCCGGGCACCACAGACTTCCGCGCGGCGATGGCCTACGCGGATCCGGCGGGCCAGGCCAACTCGGCCATCCACCGGGTCAACAACCTCGACCTCAAGGTCACGCGCTTCAGCGACGGGGTGTTCTGGTGGGGCAACAACGGCCTGACCGCCGGCACCACCGGCGGGGACCAGTCGACTCCGGGTGGCGTCGCGAACGACCGCGACACGCTGGAGATGGTGCGCCTCGTGAACCCGCCCGCCGGCATCTACGCGGTCACCGTGACGGCGGCTTCGATCGTGCAGGACGGCAAGGTCGAGACGCCGGCGCTCGACGCCGACTTCGCGTTGGTGGTGTTCCCGACGGGCGGCGGCTTCCGCAACCGTGACGGGCTCACCGTCGACTTCGTGTCGACCGGCCCGGGCAACCTGAGCGTGCAGTGCGGCAACGTGCCCACCACCGGCTGGACCAACGGCTTCACGTTCCTGGCCTTCGACACGTTCCGCCCTCAGGCTTTCGGCGGCTTCTTCGGTCTCGAGGCCGACGGCTTGACCACCGGCATCTGGGGCCTGCCCGCGACGCCCGGCGACGTGTTCCACTTCACCAACGCACCCGGCAACTACCCCTTCCAGAACTACACGTTCGCGCCGGGGTTGGTCACGGCACTCGCCGGTCTGAAGCTCGATGCAATGGTCACGCTGTGGAACAGCGGCACGATCGTGGCGCAGTCGAACGTGGCGCGCGTCACCATCCAGTGAAGGAAGCCCGCCGCGCTGCCCGCCCGCGCTGGGCGTTGGCAGCGCTGGCGGCGTCGCACGTGCCGGCGGAGTAGCGCTGCCCATCGCGACCGGGGCGGCGCTACCATGGCGCAGCCTTGACCGCCCGCGTGCTGCCGTTCGGCTTCTCGCCCTGCCCCAACGACACCTTCGCCTTCTGGGCGGCCGTGCACGGGGCCGTGCCCGGCACAGCACTGACCCTGGAGCCAGTGCTCGCCGACATCGAAGCGCTCAACCAGCGCGCCATCGCCGACCGCGACCCATTGCCGGTCACCAAGCTCTCGCTGCCGGCCCTCGCCGCGGTCGCCGACCGCTACGCCGTGCTCGACAGCGGCGCCGCACTCGGCTTCGGCTGCGGCCCCCTGGTGGTCGTACGCAACAGTTCGCCCTGCCGCAGCCTCGCGGATCTGACCACCGCGCACGTGGCGATCCCCGGGCGGCACACCACCGCGTTCTTGCTGCTCTCGACCCTCGCCCCCACACCCCGCTCCGTGGCGGCGATGCGCTTCGAACAGGTGATGCCGGCGGTCGCCGACGGCACCTGCGACGCCGGGCTCGTGATCCACGAGAGCCGCTTCACCTACCGCGACCACGGCCTGCGCGAGCTGGCCGACCTCGGGGTGCTCTGGGAGCAGGCGACCGCCGGCCCTCTGCCGCTCGGTGTGATCGCGGCCCGCCGCGAACTCGGCCCCACCGTGCACCGGCAGCTCACTGCCCTGCTGCGCGCTTCGGTGCAGCAGGCCCGCGCGGCCCCCGAGCAACCGCGCGCCTATGTGCGCGCGCACAGCCAAGAACTCGAAGACGCGGTCTGCGACCAGCACATCGCGCTCTACGTCAACGACTTCACCGTGACGCTCGGCACGCGCGGCCGCGCCGCGATCGACCACCTGCTCCAGCGCGGCCGCACCGCCGGGCTCCTGCCGCAAGGCCCCTCGGTGTTCCTGGAGGACCTGTGATCTTCCCGCTCGCCGCCGCCCTGGCTCTGACCCTGGCCACGCTGCTGCTGATGGTGCCCCTGGCCCTGGTGCCAGCGCTGCTCGGCCGCCGGCAATGGCCTTACTGGCGGGCGGGCCTGTGGCTGCACGCAGGACTGTTCCTGCTGCACCTGTTCGTCACCTTCCCGGGTCTGCTCGGTTACTGGGGCTCCCGGCAACTCGGCACCCGACCGCACGAACGCACTTACGCCGGCCCCCGACTCGGCACCGACGGGCAGCTGCTGGTGCAGGACTGGGATTCGCTGGAGCGCGAGGCGAAAGCCGGCCGCGCCGAAGTGGCAGAGACCATCGTCACCGCCGCGGCCCGCCGCCAGCAAGCGATCCCGAGCTCCGACGGGGTGACGCTGCGTGCGTTCCGCCTCGAAGCCACCCGCGAGCCACCCGTGGCCACGGCGGTGCTGGTGCACGGGCTGTTCCGTTCGGCCCTCGAGCTCGAGCCGGTGGCGAAGCTGCTGCGCGAACTCGGCTGCGAGTGCTGGCTGGTCGAACTGCGTAACCACGGCGGCAGTTCGCGAGCGCCGTTCACCGCCGGCCTGCGCGAAAGCGACGACGTGGTCGCCGCGGTGCAGCACGTGCGCAACATCCCCGGGCGCGCGCAGGTGCCCATGGTGGTGTTCGGGGTCAGCCTCGGCACGGTGGCGGTGAGTCTGGCGCTGCCGCGGCTCGACGGGCTCAAGGGCGTGGTCCTGGACGCGCCGATCGACGATCTCTCTGCCGCTGCGCGGCGGCTGATGCTGTTCCGCCGGCCCGACGATTCCCGTTCCTGGCTGGCGATCCACGAGCCCTGGCAGTCGCTGGTGCTGCAATCGCTGGAGCTGTGGTCGGGCTTCTCGGTCGACGCCGTGGTGCCGGCGGTGGTGCTGGCGAACCTGCCCGTGGATCTGCCGGTGTTGCTGGTCGCTGCGGGGCGAGACGATCGGGCGACGCCGGAGACGGTACAGCGGTTGTTCGATTCGCTGCCGATGCCGGCCGAACGGCGGCGGCTGTGGTCGGTGCCCGATTCGCGGCACGGGCGGGTGTTCTTGGACGATCCCGAGGGGTATCGGGAACAGTTGCGTTGGTTGCTCTCGGTGGGGCGGCAGCCGCGGTGATGGACTCGGTGCTGGCGAGTTGGTTGGTTAGGATGCACGGGTGACTCTGCTCCGGCCAACGCCTCCGCATCTGCTGGTCGACGAGCGGCAGCGTCCCTATTTTCTGTGGGACCTGGACATGACGATCGACGAGTTTCGGCAACGATTGGCAGATCCAGATCGCTTGGTGCGCGCGTATTTCCTGGGCAAGCTGATGCGTCAGGCGAAGCCGGACGACGTGTTCGAGTTCGTCTCCACCGGCGAACTGGCCGATCTCTGGCAGGACGTGCAGCCCTACCTCGGCCGAACTCGCGATTTCTGGCACTGGCTGGTGGGAGTGTGGCGGCTCGTATGAGCGATCCACTTTCTCCCTTGCAGCGGCGCGTGCTGGCCATCCTGGCGCCGGTGCGCCCCCAGTGGACTCTCACCGGAGGGGCTGCGCTCGCCGGATGGCATCTACAGCACCGCACCACGCGCGACTTGGATCTCTTCTGGCATGGTCTGCGCGCGTTCACTCGCGAGCCCGAAGACTGCCAGCAACACCTGCGGGACGCTGGCTTGGCCGTCGAAGTGCTGCAAAGAGCTCCCGGTTTCGCCCGTATGCGGGTCGCCGATGCCGCCGAAGCGGTTTTGGTGGATCTCGTGGCCGAGCCTGTTGCCCAGAGTCAGCCGCCACAGTCCGTGGCAACTCCGGGTGGCCAGATCCTGGTCGATGCCCCCCAGGAGATTCTCGCCAACAAGCTGGGCGCGTTGCTGCACCGGGCCGAACTGCGGGATCTGGTCGACATCCGTGCCCTGCTGGCCAGTGGCTTGGATCTCGAACGCGGCCTGCATGATGCAGCCGCCAAGGACCTGGGGTTTTCTGCGCTCATGATCGGCCACTTACTGCACAGCTTCCCGGTGGAACGTCTGGGTGGCGCATTGGGGTGGTCCGCAGCCGAGACGGCGGCGATGGCCGAGTTCGCCATCCAGCTTGCCGCGGACATCGGGGCACGGGCCAAGGATGGATGACGCGACAGGCCTGATCCGGCCTCCGCCATCGAGAATCGGCAGTGGCCAGGGCGCGGGCCAACAGGTCGTCGACGCGCAGATCCTGGGCCCAGCGGTGTAGGTAGTCGAGTTCGAGCATGCCCCGCCGGATCCGTAGAATGCTGAGCAGGTCCAGCCACTGGCGCTCGCTCGGTTCCCCGCCTTTGCGATACCACGTCAACTTGTTCAGGACGATGTCTTCGGGAGTGGCGAAGCGAAACTGCCGCGCCGAGCCGCTGCCGGCGAGCTTTGCCAGGGTGAACCGGGCAAACGACTCCCGCGCGTAGGCGGTGTCCTGCACCACGAACACGTCGACCTTGAAGTACTGGGCCAAGTAGAAGAGGTTGAAGCTGCGGCGGCGCTGGACGGCGTAGGTGATGAGTTCTTCGTCGACGTAGTAGGTGTCGCGCAGTGCGTCGGTGATGGGCTTGCTGTGGTGCTGCTCGACGGCCGCCACCAGATCGACGCCCAGGGTGGAGCGAGCCTCGCCAAACGTGGACGACGCGACCGAGCCACCAATGTGGTAGGGGATCGCCATGCGGTCGAACAAGTCGACCACGGGACTCAGCGCCGCAAGAACCCGTTCGCCGCTCATGCCTTGCGGCGCGCCAGGTAGGCACGCAGTCGGTCGGTGAGTTCGCGGCCGTAGTGCAGTTCGCACCAGCGCAGGTGGACGTCGGCCGGCGACGCGTCAGGCATGGTTGCGGCGATTGCGGCCAGGGACTGGTCGATGACGAAGTCGGTCATCTCCGCGGCCATGGCGAAGCGCTGCTCTGGGGTCATGGCCGCGTGCATGCGGGTCATGACGGCGCGGGCCTAGGGGTGGGTGTCGTCGAGGGGCACGGGCGCGGTGAGCGCGGTGGCGGGGGTTGCTGGTCAGGCGGTATTTGGCCGCGATGCGGCCGGTGGTTCCAGAAAGACTGGGCCGCTATCGCAGGATCGCAGTCACGGCCAGTGGCCAAGAGGTCGGTGATGTCGGACGTGGAAATGGCAGCGTTTGGCCCGGATGGGCCCCAAGCCTGTAGGCGCATGCGACTTGGAGGCACTGTGGTTGTCCCCGGAGTGGCAGCAAGCCGAACGGGTGATCGAATCGCAGGTGCGTCGGGGCAGTCCGAAGTGGCGGTGCGACGACGTGGTGTCTGAGGCTCGGTGCCGGCTCATGGAGCACTTGGCCAAGGGCGGGACGATCGACAATCTGCGCGGCTACGCGATGAAGGTGGTGCAGACGGTGGTGCTGGAGCTGCGGGCACAAGGGTAGTTCTGGTTCGAAGCCGCAACATCGGGCCGGACTGCAGCTTGTCGCGCACGATGCCAGCAAGGCCGTTGAACGGCGAACCCCGCCCCACACCGCCCCTCGGAGCGCTACCGCCCGTCAGCCCCACGCCCCCCGGAACTCCCCGCCCCCGCTTCCATCCAGCCCCGCCCCGGCTACCCTCCCCCCCTTCCCCATGCAGCGCCGCGACCGTGCCGCCGAACTCGAACGGCTGCACCTCGACATCCAGCCGCAGCCCGACGACTTCACGTGTGGCCCAACGTGCCTGCACGCGATCTACCGCTATTGGGGCGACGATGTTTCCGTGCGCCAGCTGGTCGACGAAGTCGCCCGCACCCCCTCGGGCGGCACCGCGGACGTGTTCCTGGCCAACCACGCCCTGCGCCGCGGCTACGCCGCCACCATCTTCACCTACAACCTGCGCATCTTCGACCCCACCTGGTTCGGTGGCACGGGCGTCGACATGCGCCAGCGCTTGCGCGCCCAAAGCGAGTTCAAGGCCGCGCAGCGCCCGGTGTTCGGCCTCCTGACCGACGCCTACCTCGAGTTCCTCGACCTCGGCGGCGACCTGCGCTTCGTCGATCTCTCGCCGCCGCTGCTGCGCCGCTGGTTGCGGCGCGGGGTGCCGATCCTGACCGGCTTGTCGTCGACGTATCTGTACCGGCGGTCGCGTGAATACGGGCCGAACGACGACGACGACGACGTGCGGGGCGAGCCCCAGGGCCACTTCGTGGTCCTGTGCGGCTACCGGCGCAGCCGGCGCGCGGTGCTGATCGCCGATCCGTTCCTCGAGAACCCGATGGCGCCCGCAACCCACTACGAAGTGCCCCTCGCCCGCGTGGTCGGCGCCATCTTGCTGGGCGTGCTCACCCACGATGCCAACCTCCTGATGATCGAGCCCCGCGGCAAGGACCGCGGCGCCGATCCACCCTGAAGCCATGCGCAATCTCGTCGTCGTCAACGATCCGAAGGAGTGGTCCTTTCCGCACGAAGGCGTCGAAGTCGTCGCCGCGCGCAAGTACCTGACCCACCCGTCCTACACGACGCTCGAGAAGGTGCGCGTCATCAACCTGTGCCGCTCGGTCGGCTACCAGAAACTCGGCTACTACGTGTCCCTGCTCGCCGATGCGCGCGGCCACAAGCCGATGCCGAGCATCGAGACGATCCAGAACATGAAGGATCGCGCCATCGCCGCGATCGCCGGCAGCGACCTGCAGGAGATCATCGACGAGTCGTTGGCCAAGGTGCAGAGCGAGGAGTTCGTGCTCAGCGTCTACTTCGGCCGCAACCTGGCGCAGCGGCACGAACGCCTGTCCAGCGCCCTGTTCCGCATGTTCCCCAGCCCGTTCCTGCAGGCGACCTTCGCCCGTAGCGAGAAGTCGGGGCGCTGGCGCCTGGAGAGCATCAAGCCGCTGGCACTCGACGACATCCCGCCGGGCCACACCGGGTTCGCCCAGGAGGCGACCACCGACTTCCTGCAGAAGGCCTGGACGCGGCCGCAGAAGCGCGCGCAGCGGCCGTACGATCTGGCGATCCTGATCGATCCGCAGCTGCCGGAGCCGCCGTCGAACAAGAAGGCGCTGCAGAAGTTTCAGAAGGCCGGGGAGGACGTCGGCTTCAACGTCGAGTTCATCCAACAGGAGGACTACGCGCGCATCGGCGAATTCGACGCACTGTTCATCCGCGAGACCACCGGCGTCAACCACCACACGTTCCGCTTCGCCTGCCGCGCCGAAGCGCTGGGCCTGGTGGTGATCGACGACCCGACGTCGATCCTGCGCTGCTCTAACAAAGTGTTCCTGGCCGAGATGGCGGAGCAGCAGGACATCCTGGTGCCGAACACCATGATCGTGCACCGCGGCAACGTCGACGACCTGGTGGCGCGGCTCGGCCTGCCGTGCGTGCTGAAGCAGCCGGACAGTTCGTTCTCCGCCGGCGTGCGCAAGGTCACCACTCCCGGCGAACTCGGCGAGCAGGTCGAAGTCATGCTGGAGAAGTCGGACCTGGTGATCGCCCAGGCGTTCGTGCCCACCGACTTCGACTGGCGCGTCGGCGTGCTGGACGGCCAGCCGCTGTTCGCTTGCCGGTACTTCATGGCCGACGGCCACTGGCAGATCTTGAAGCGCGATGCCGGCGGCCAGAAGGAGGACGTGGGCCGCGCAGAGACGGTGCCGGTCGAGATGGCGCCGACGCGCGTGGTGAAGACGGCCCTGAAGGCCGCCAACCACGTCGGCAAAGGGCTCTACGGCGTCGACCTCAAGGAGGTCGGCGGCAAGGTCTACATGATCGAGGTCAACGACAACCCGAACATCGACGCGGGCTTCGAGGACGAAGTGCTCGGCGACGAGCTCTACCTGCGCATCATGCGCACGTTCTTCGCCCGCGTCACCGCCCGCCACCGCGGCTGGGGCTCGGCATGACGCTGGGCCTGTTCGGCGGGTTCGGCATCGAACTCGAATACATGGTGGTCGACCGCCGCACGCTGGCAGTGCGGCCGATCGTCGATCTGCTGCTGCGCCACTTCGCCGGCCAGACCACCGGCGACTTCGACGACGGCGCGATCTCCTGGTCGAACGAACTGGCCTTGCACGTGGTCGAACTGAAGACCAACGGGCCCGCACCGACCCTGCGCGGCGCGGCGGCGGAGTTCCAACGTTCGGTCGGGCGCCTCGAAGCGGCTCTCGCCGGCATGGACGCGATGCTGCTGCCGGGAGGCATGCACGCGACCATGGATCCGAGTCGCGAGTTCCAGCGCTGGCCGCACGACTACGCCGAAGTCTACGGCGCCTACGACCGCATCTTCGACTGCCGTGGCCATGGCTGGTCGAACCTGCAGAGCTGCCACCTGAACCTGCCGTTCGCCGACGACGCGCAGTTCGGCCGCCTGCACCTCGCAGCCCGCGCGCTGCTGCCCCTGCTGCCGGCCCTCGCCGCCAGTTCGCCGTTCTGCGACGGGCGCTACACCGGCTGGTGCGACCACCGGCTGCGCGTCTACCGACACAACCAGGCACGCGTGCCGCGCATCGCTGGAGCCGTGGTGCCCGAGCCGGTGACCAGCCGCGCGCAATACTTCCGCGAGATCCTGGAGCCGATCTGGGCCGACATCGCGCCGCTCGATCCGGACGGTCTCCTGCGCGAAGAATGGCTGAATTCGCGCGGCGTGGTGGCGAAGTTCTTCCGCGACGCGCTCGAGATCCGGGTGCTCGACGTGCAGGAGTGCCCAGCGGCCGATCTGGCGATCTGCGCCCTGGTCACGGCGGCGCTGCAGGCGCTCTGCGCCGAACGCTGGACTTCACTGGCCAACCTCGCGGCGCTGCCGACCGAAGCACTGGCCGCGGTGCTGTGGCAAGTCGCCGAGCGGGGCGAGCAGGCGCTCGTGGACCACCCGGGCCTGCTGCAAGCGCTCGGTCTGCCGGCGCGGGCGCTGCCGGCCGGCGAACTGTGGCAGCGCTTGGCGGCGGCGGTGCTGCCGGACGCTGGCACGGTCGATCCGGCTCTGGTGGCACCGCTGCGCACGGTGCTGACGCAGGGGCCGTTGGCGCGGCGCATGTTGGCGCGGGTCGGCACGGAACCGAGCCGGGAGGCACTGCGGGAACTGCAGTTGGAGTTGGCCGAGTGCCTCGCGCGGGGCGTGATGTTCGAGGGGCGGTCGAAGTAGGCCTTGGCCACTGCGGCAGTGGCAAGGCAGCCCAGCGGTGCGCGAAGCGGCGCGGGAGCGCAGGCAGCGCGGGAGCAAGCACCTGATGCACCGGGAAACCC
>ERZ1066126.322-NODE-322-length-12974-cov-7.307454_pt1 | contig 12974 bp, 18 predicted proteins | sample MGYA00382773_ERZ1066126 | MGnify/ENA primary metagenome ERZ1066126 (study PRJEB33369, sample SAMEA5778356) | biofilm metagenome | biome: Industrial cooling water; feature: Water cooling tower basin; material: Biofilm | place: United Arab Emirates | collected... | reverse complement strand
TTGCACATAAGACAAATAATCGTTATGATAATCCCAATCTTCCGGAAGAACTCCAAAATGAACAATTTTCGTTTCCTTTTTAAGATCTTCCGGAAAGTTTTTAAAAAGATTTCTAATAAAAGTTGTTTTTCCAGCCTTGTCTGTACCTTCGATAATAATCATTAGATTTCCTTAAAATATTTTTTAATTGCAGGACACGAAATAGAGTCTATTAAGTCAGAAGATAATTCTGATTTTTCTTTTTTACATTTACCAAGGTATAATACTAATCCTAAATCATATAAATCTTTAAGATCTTTTGAAGGTAAAATTTTATTATTTCTTAGTTCTTCTTCATAAGATAATAAGTTCGATAAAGTAGACCAGTTTCGTATAGGTTTCATTGGGGTAGAAATAGGATGAATAGTTTGTTCTTGTTCAGATAATTTTTTTATTGCATTTTCATAAATGTGAAGCGATCCAGCATTATGTTGATAATGTCCTATTTCTACTTTTAGAAGACTTGCGATATATTCTTGGATAATTGTAAAAGCAAATATGTCATAAGGTAATCCTAACCAAAGATCGTTCGATCTCATATTTGTAATCATATACAATTTGTTTTCTCTAATAAAGAATTGCAAATAAACCGTACATGGTAAGTCTTTCGTTTGTTTTTTTAATTCTTCTTTTCTCCAAATAAGAATTATCGCTTGTCTTGAATCAGAATCATTTTTTAATTTATTAATTACATTATTTAGATTATCATGGATTCTTGGACCATATGCTCCATTGAGAGTTGTACCATCGTCAGAAAATCGATCGTAAGATGGAGCATAATTTTGAATCATTTTTAATGAATTATCACCCTTAAGATACCATAAAGTTTCTCCAAGAGCATAATTTAAATCGAATTTTTTGATTTTCGAAAAGATGATTCGATGTCTAGGTTCTTCGATAACAGAAGAAAATCCGATATTTTCATGAACGAAAAGTCCTCTTGGAGATGATTTAAATTGAGGAGCTGTATATAATTTTGTTAATTGATCATGAAATAATGATTGTGATGAATAATAGATCATTCTTACCTCTACCTTAAAGTAGAGAAAACATTTTTTAGGATTGACAATGAAAAAACATTTTGAGAATACAATTTCCTCTCTTATATCTCCTGATAGAGATTTTTTAACGTATCATGATTTACTAAAAGACAAAGGATTTTTTGTAAAAGTTTATAAAAAGATATTTGCTTCTTTTATTGCTTTCTTTCAAAAGAAAGAAGTCGAATTATTAAAAGTAAAATTTACTAATTACTCAGATATTCTTGGTGGAGAGTGTATCTTTAAAATCAAGAATCATACGATTAAATTATATTTTAAGTATAATGCTATCGATTTAGTAATCGATGGAAAGGATATATTGACGAATCATATTTATGGAGCCCTTATTAACAAGGGCGAAATTACAAATATTAAAGTAGATTTAACTTCGATGAAAAATGAAATCAAGAAAGTTCTTGGTTAATTTCATTTAGATCTTCTTCGTTTGGAAATATATCTTCGAGTATTAATTTATCATTTCTCACTGCTCTAGTTTTTATCTTTCGAATATATTTTTGTGTCCATACTTGAAAAGTCCAGTCTTTTTTAGAGCAATAATCTATAGCATATTTCCATTTGGCTTGATTAATTTGCCAATCTACTTGGTTTTCAGGTTTTATTTCTATTACATAGATTCTATTATTTGATAGTTTAATCGTAAAATCTGGCCAATAATTTTTAGGGACTCCATGAAGTTTATATGGAATGCTTAGAAAATCGTCTCCATGGTATTCTAATATATCATCGCATTTTTCTAAACATATCATAATATCACGTTCCCAAGAAGAACGATAATGAATTTCTTTTCCCATTTTATTAGAATTAAAAAACCCATCTTTCCATTTATTTTTCTTATTTTTTTCTTGTCTGTATTTATTATCCCAATCGACTAGTTTTGTAGCTCTGTATCTTGGTAATGAAGGGAGCGTATAATTTGGATGTTTGACACGCCAATGAGATTTAACATCTCTACAAGGATAATTGCAATATGGACATAGAATATAATCTGTACCCTCTTTATGTCCATTAATAATATGTAGTTTATATGTTTCTAAACAAGGAAATTCTGAAGCGCAGATAAAGCAGATATGTTTTTTTTCTATTTCCACGATATATAATATTAGATATAATTATGAAAGAAATAGGAAAAGTTCAATTAAATAAAAGTGAATCAGGAAATAATATTATTATTTCTCCTGCTATAAATCAGTCCTCGGCTGCATACGAAGCGACTTCTAATTGGATTAGAAGGAATTTTAAAGAATATACGAAAACTCAAAGTCCTATTATTTCTATTTCCAAAGAAGATTGGCAAAATTCGGCAGCTAAAAAGTTTGTAAAAAATATTGCCGACGATAAAGTCATGATAACTTGGGAAGATTTATCATCTGATAAAGACGTTATGAAAGGCCATATTTCTCCTCCAAGTTCTGAATTCGGAGGTAGTTCTGGTGGAATGGGGATGGGCGGGTTGAATTTATCGTCTGGTCCTTCTCTAAATATTCCTCCTCCACCACCTACTAGTCCAACTCCAGCGGCACCTTCTCCTCCAACACCACAAAATGCAAACTATGAATATGAGGGAAAGATTACTTTTCAAGAGTATTTAGATCGAGTAAATAAAAACACTAGAAAATCTGGAATTGCGAGAAGAATGGGTATTAAAACTGTTCTTGGAAATCCAAGACTAAATATTCCTCGAACTGGATCGAAAGATTTCGATTATCGTGTTCGATATAAAGATTTAGGAGAAAAGTTTTAATGAATTCATTCTTGCCAGAAGAATCTCACCGTTTTGATCAAATAAAGGATTTAGTAAAAAGAGGAATTCGTATTCCTAATGAAGCTTTTTTATTTGCGGTTAATCATAATCATTTAGAAACTGTTAAATTTTTAGTAAAAAATGGCATGGATGTTCGTGTTGAAAACAATGAAGCATTAAAGTTTTCTGTTATTTATGGCTACAAAGAAATGACCAAATATTTAATAGACAATGGCGCTTTCCCTCAAATAGGATTCAATATTCCAATTGAGTTACAAGATCAAGTTATTAAAAACAATGTAAATAGTATAATTTTTATTAAAAATCTTCGAGAAGATTTAAAAGAAAAATATTCTGGACATATAGGTTTAGCTGAAATTGGTCTTTAATTAAATGTGAAGATTTTATTACTTAATGAACATCAAGGGATAGCATCTCAAAATCTTATTCATTCTTTTTCTGAAAAATTAAAAACATTTCATTGGACAGGTAAAAAATTTTATAGATTAGATTTCTTACCTCGTACAAAAGAAGAAGAAAGTTCATATAAACATGAATCTGAAGCTTTAACTCTTCTACAAGATGGATATTATGATTTCGTAATTTATTCTGAAGGATCTTCTTACATTTACCTTTCTTCTCATCTTAAGACAAAAAAAGTATTTTTAGATTCAAGTGATTTGTCTAGAATCCCAAGATCGTATTGGGAAAATTCTGATTTATATTTCAAAGCACAATTACCAAAAAAAGATATAGTAGTTAAAAATAACAATGAAGAAGGATATCTTGTTGATTCGTACTTATATGATAAATTATATCCATTTTGTTTAGGAACTTCTTTTAAGTTCAATGTTAATTCTTATAACAATAATAATTGCAATTACGATCTATTCTTTTTAGGATCCGCATGGCCAAGAAAAAGAGTAGAAATTATTAGTCAAATTAAGAATCATCCTGAAATAAATTTTTTTGGAGGATTATTTAATAGAAGCGATTTGGAATTTAATTGTGTATTTCCTGATTCGTTGGCATGCAAAAAAATGAGTCCTGAAGATCATTTATACGCAATGTTATCAAGTAAAATGTGTTTAAATATCGAGGGAAATGGAAAAAATTGTTTTAGACAATATGAAATATTGAACTTAAGAAAATGTCTTGTAACTCAAAGACACGATCATTTTTGGGGATTCGAAGAACCTGTAGATAAAGTTCATTGTTTATTCTATGATAATGATATAATCGAAGTTATAAAAAACTATGATGAAAAAATAGCTGAAAATGGTTTTAGATTTTATCAAGATTATTGTACTCCAGACAAAATAACTGAAAATTTATTGAAAATATTTGAGAAAAATTTATGAAAAAAGAAAGAGAACAATCGATTATACAAGAATGTATTAATGTTCTTAAAGAACATGACAATGGAATCATTATGAAATCTTGTAGAGAAATTAGTAATAAAATCAAAAATACGACAGCAATAGAAATATTGAAAATATTAAGTAAAAATCCAGAAATATTCGTATTATGTCTTAATCCAGATTACGATGAAGACCAAGGTCCGATGTTTGCTCTAAAGGAAGATTTAGTCTCTTTAACTTTTCCAGAAGATGTTAAGGATTTGATTGTAACAAACGAGGAAAATGAAAATATGATAGTTCATTTGGCAAATGATATTCGAAATATACTTTCTGATATAGATAATGTGATTGAAATGCATGGGATGAATGTTTTAGAAATAGATGAAAAACTATTCGAATTATTGAATTCTATTAGAAGTGAAACGAATAGGTTTCTTGTAAAGATAGAATTACAAATTAAAAATTTAGAATGAATATTGGAATTATATGCATTAGAAAACGATGGAACAACGCTCCTTCTTTTTTGATCGAAGGTCTAAAAGAAGGAATTTTCTTGTTAAAAGAAAAAAACTTCACTTTCAAAGATACAAAATTTACATTTTGCCCTTTTACTATTCATAATCCTGAAAAAATTTATATTTCTCCTGAATCAGTCAAACATTTTGATTGTATTATAATCCCTTTTTGGATATCAAAATTATTATTCGAAATCAATTTAAAACAAATTAAAGATATGGGAATTAAAGTATATTCCTATACTGGAATTTCTCCTTATCAAACTCCTTATTTTAAAATTGATTTTCCAAATATTTTACAAGATCAATTAAAAGATCATGAATGGCAAAATTATCTTGCAATCGATAAATTTTTCGTAGTTCATAAAACTTTTCCTCAAGAAGTAGAAATAGGCTGTGGTCAAACTGAAAGATATTATTCTTTGGATAAGAAAGAAAACATTCTTTTAGATTTTTGTAAAAAAAATTGGGATGAATTTATATGGGAAGATTTTAATTCTTCTTGGAAAGGAAATAATCTGATCCAATTAGGAGAATACCCTTTTAGAATTAAAAATTCAGGAATATTCACAAGAGATTTTGTTCATTTTCGTCGTATGTGCAAACTATACTCTTCTACAAGAATATTCATTAGTATGAACGAAAGTTTTGGATATCCTATTATTGAAAACAAATTTGCTGGAAATATAGTTTTAGTACACGAAAAAGCGCAATTGCCTTCTTTTCACTTAAAATCAAATTATATTTACTATTGGAACAAAGATAATCTAATGGATATAATAAAAACAATTGCTAATCCTCTAGATATTAGAAAAGATTTTATAAACACTTATCAGAATCAATACGATTGGTCGAAAACAATAGAGAATATCATCGATGAAGTACGACGTAATAATAATTTGTAACAATTATTCTGAACGTCTAGAGGCCGTTTTATTTTATTGGTCTCAGATGGATTATGCTTTTACTCTTCATGTCGTTACTAATCAACAGGATTTGAAGACGCAAAAAGTAGTATCTTCTTATATCGATAAGATCAATATTAGATTACATATTTATTCTGGTAATAAGATTCATAATAAAGGATATTTAATTAAGTATTGTTTGGATCGTATACAAGAAAGCGATTATATTGTACTTACTGATGCCGATATGGTCTTTCATAAAGATTTGTTATTGAAAACTTCATTGTATTTAAATGAGGAAACTTTAATATCCTCATTTAGAGAAGATATATCAGAAATCGATGTAGATTTATTTTTCTCTTTGTATAAGAAGAAACGTTATACATGGGTTTGGGACGATGTTAAGAGAGAGATGGTTTCTCGGTCCCCTTTTATGGGTTGGTTTTTAGTATTTCCATTTAAGGTTGTTAACAAAATCGATTTTCATGTAAATCATGAAGGTTATGATATTATCGATTGGAAGATTTATGGACAATTATTATCTTTAGGATTGAAAGAAAGGTTGGTTTATTTCGATTATTCACCTTTGCATATTTATCATGGAGAGAAAGGGAAAAATTGGAAAGGAATCTAAGTTACTGTATGGAGGTTATATGAAATTTTTTGATGATATTTTAGGACATATTGCAAACGGTAAAAAGAGTTTTATATTTTGGGGATTTAATGAAGATTGTATGACATTGATTGCATTATTAAAAGAATCAGGATTACAAGATTATTGTAAATGTATCGTTGATCATAGAAAAAATTTGCAAGGACAAAAGATTTATGATTTTGTAGTTCAAAAACCTGAAGTAATTAAAGATTTTGATTTAGACGTATTAGTCGTTATGTTAGATAAGGCGAAAGAAGAATGTTTAGAATATTTTGATAGAATTGATCGAAGATTACCTGAAGTTATTTACCATGGAACTCATAATTTCTTTTTTTCTGATCCTGATTTCCATAGGATTAAAAAATCTTGTATAACTAAATCATATGCAAATGGATATCAAAATAGTTTAATTCATATTTATCAATCTCTTAAATATCTATGTGAGAATAATTATCAGGGAGATGTAGTTGAATTTGGTGTTTTTAGAGCTGGTACGATAGTTTTTATTTCTAAAGTACTCGAACACTTTGGAAGAAAAGATGTTAAAGTTTATGGTTTTGATATTTTTAATGAAACTCCTAGAAATAATTCAGTTTTTAATTTGTATAAACATTCTAAGGTTGAAATTACTGATTATGAAGCTGTAATTGATCATTGTAAGAGATATGGAATAGAGATTATCAAAGGCGATATTTGCGATACATATAAATTTATTGAAGATAAGGATTTAATGTTTGCATTTTTCGATACGGATGTTTATACTCCTACGAAAATTGCTATCGAAGCTTGTTATCCTAGAATGTGTAAAGGCGGAATTTTTGCATTCGATCATTGTGTAGCAGACGATAGATTCCCAGATACTTTAGGTGAAAAGATCGCAGCAAAACACGCTTTCCAAAATAAAAAAGTTTTTAATCTTAATGATACAGGAATATTCATTAAATGTTAGAAAATATACCAAAATGGTATAAAGAAAAGCTTTGTTATTTAACAATTGCTGGATCAAGATCTTATTTTTGTCAAAACGACAAAAGCGATTATGATCTATATGGTTTTTATATGCCTACTAAAAGACATATAAAAACCATATTAGAAGATAACAATCCAGAAGACATAAATAATAAAATCCAAAAAAATTACATAAAACGAAAAAAGAATTTTGAATTTAAAATATTTAATTTTTTAGATTTTATTGATTCGATAGCATTTGGATATCGAAGATTTTCTCCATTTTTATTAGAAACACTCTTTTCTGATAGACAGTTTTTAGTATTTCAAAATCATGTAGGTGAAATAGTTTATGAAAATAGGTTGATATTTATCAATCAAACCACAGTTAATTACTTTATAAGAATGGCAAATATTCAATTTGAAGAAGCATTAGAAAATGAAGTCGAATATTCGAGATTAAAACAATTTGGACATGCTTTTCGACTTTTAAATGAAGTCGAATCTATAATTGAACATAGAGTTTTTAATACGACAACGAAAAATGATTTTATATTAACAGTACGAAATAATGAAATTTCTCTTAAAGAGATAAAGAACATATTTTATTCAAATTTAAAAAAAATAAATGAGTATAAAAAATGCTTACTTGGAATAAATATAATGGATTTAAATTCTCTAAAAGAGAAATGTATTTTATTGGAGGAATAAATGATAAATTTTAGAACATTTTTAAAGAATAAGTTACGAGAAAATGCTGAAAATTCAAAAGTTCAACGAGGTAAAGAAGGTGGTTATGATTGGGTTGACGCTGGTCTTTATGATGAAGAAACAGATCATCCTGGAAGAAAAAGATGGTTTAAAAATGGGAAAGAGGTATTCCCTGAAGATCTTATTTTAAAAGAACTTGAAAAAGGAACAGGATTTAATAATGTTTCAATTAATCGTACGTTACAAAAAATGAAAAATATTTCTCAAAATTTTAAAGAAAGATTTGTTGAAATATGGAATGACGAAATTGGAGTTGAATATCCCAACCAGATGTTGACTTTACCGGAATTAGAAAATTGGATTAAAAAAGTTAAACAAGCTGGACCAGAAGAATATATTTGAGAAATATATTGATAATAGATAAAAAAGACCCAAAAACCTTGGGTCTTTTTTTTATGATATTTTTTTTATCATTTGTTGGACAATATTAGGATTATTTTTTTTGAATGTATTGTAAAGTTTAGGATCTCTTTCTTTAAGTGTTTTTGCTTGTCTAATAAATTTATCTTTAGGTAATTTCAATATTCTATTGAATTCATTTGTCAATTTTTTGGAATTTTATAATCATAGGAAATACTTTCATTTAAATTGTAAGAATTTTTTCATGACAATATTTATACGTTTAGGAGAATAAATTACGTTTAGGAGAATAAATATTGTCATGAAAATTTTAAATGAAAATTATGATCCTGAAAAAGAGTATGAATCTAATTGGGAAAATGGTCGGCCGATTCCTTTGTGGGACGATGGTACTCAAAATACTATTAATTCGAATGGTAGTAAAATATGGAAAAATCAAAATAGATTGATTCACCGTGATAATGATAAACCTGCATTTATTGGACAGAGAGAACTCAAATGGCTCCAAAATGGACAATTACATAGAGATAATGATAAACCAGCAGTAATACAACATGCAATTCAGAATGATTATCTAAAATTATGGTACAAAAATGGTCAACAATATTGGCCCATTCATTCTCTAATGAAAGCAATAAAATCATATAAAAACCGAAAACATTTAATTGATTCTTATTTAAGAATAATTAAAGATCAAGATATTATTGATTTATTAAATATTGTTAATATATTATTCGAACAAAATATAGATTTTGATATTATCAATAATAAATTGAACGAATCAATAATTTCTAAGATCAAAAAAATAGTATCAGATAATTTGGACTTGATAAGTATATTCAAACATATTCCTGAAATAAGAGAAGAATTTTCTGGACATGCTTCTTTAGATGATCTTGGAATCTAATTAATCAATAGATCATTAATAATATAAATTCCTTTTCCATTAGGAGTCCAGGTTTCATTAATAATAATTTTATCTGTTTCGAAAATATTATAAATTTTTCCATTAACTTCTAAAGTACCAGAAGAATAAGTGAAAATATTATCCATTTCTAATTTCGTATTAAATAATCCCATATTCGTACGTGAATCTTTAATAAATATTCCATTTTTGAATTCATCCAGATAAACTTTGCAATAATTTTCATTACTAAATTGTAAAGTTAATGTTTTATAATTAGCTCTTTCTTCTGAAAAATAAAATGATAATTGACTAGGTTTAATGCAATTAATCTTTAAAGGAGAACTAACATCCCAAGAAATAGGAAATCCGATTGTACTTTGGATATTTTCTGTTTCTAGTCTTTTATCAGAAAAGATGTAAAGAGTTTCGTTTTCACATTCTAAATCGATAACCAAAAATTCTTCGATAGGTTTATTATCGATAAACCAAGAAAAGAAATAATCATGATGCTTGATAATTTTAATCGTATGATTACCAGGTAACAATTCTGTTATTTTGTTTTCAGCAATATAAAGTTTATGAGATTCATTACACGAATAATGAATTTCTTTATTTTTTATAGGACATATTATTTTGTACGTAGAATTCATCTAGAATAGATTAGGAGAGAATAATGCCATTTTACGATCATAAATGTACTACTTGTGGAAAGATTTCGGATCATATGTATGGACTTTCTAGAGATCCTAAAGAGATCAAATGTCCAGATTGCGGATCAGATACTGAAAGACTTATAGGGAAAATCCATATAGGATGGGAAAGAAAAATATTTAATACTTTTGTAAGAGGAGAAGACGAAAGAGCCGAAGCTCAAGAAACATCTCATATGGGTCCACGACCTTATGATATGCTTCCAGGTGAAGAAAGGTACGATTAACTCCTCCATTCTTAATGGAGGACAATATGGCTCACAATATTTCTCCTGATGCTGAAGCAATCCTAGATCAGGAATTTAAAGTTTTAGATAATGGATTTATACGACTCGTAGATTATCTTGGAAGTGATTCTAGAATCGTACAAGCTGCAAGAGTTAGTTATGGAGATGGTACTAAAACAGTTAGGGAAGATCGAGGATTAATTAATTATCTTATAAAAAATGCTCATTGGTCTCCTTTCGAACAAGTAATTCTTACATTTCATATTAAGTTACCGATATTTGTTGCTAGACAATGGATTCGTCATCGTACTGCACGAGTCAATGAAATTTCAGCTAGATATTCTGTGATGAAAGATGAATTCTATGTTCCTTCGTCTAATCAATTAAAATATCAAAGCAAAAATAATAAACAAGGAAGAAGTGACGAAGAATTGTCTGAAGAAGACAAGAGTAAGATTCTGCAATCAATAATCGATTCACAAACTTCTGCTTTCGATCATTATAAAGAGATGATTGATTTAGGTTTGAGTAGAGAATTATCTAGAATCGTACTTCCTGTAAATTTATATACAGAATGGTATTGGCAGGTCGATTTAAGAAATCTATTTAATTTTCTTAAATTGAGAATGGATTTTCATGCACAGTTTGAAATACGTTCCTATGCTAACGTAATGGCTGATATTACTAAAAAAGTTGCGCCTATTTCATACGAAGCTTTTGAAGAACATGTTCTTTATGCACAATCTTTTTCTCGTTCAGAGATAAGCAGTATTTTATCATTGATTAATAATAAGACTTGTCTCCTACAAGGAAAAGATCAAAAAGAATTATTTAGAAAATTAGGATTAAATGATGAAAGCTGATTGGGAAATATATTTTCCGTTTTCAAAAATTAGACCAGCCCAAAGAGAAGCTATCGATTTTGTAATCGATAGCTTTAAAAATAAAACATATGCAAATGTACAAGCCGCGACCGGAACAGGTAAGAGTGCAATAGCTTTAGCCTTGGCAAAGTATTATTCAAATATTGATGGTGTTTCTGGTGCTTATATTATTACTACTCAGAAGGTATTACAAAAACAATATGTAAACGATTTCGAGAATATTGCAAATATTTGGGGTAAAGATAACTATAAATGTTCTAATTCTGAATATCGAAACGTATCCTGTAAAACAGGATCTTTATTAAATATTTTATTTAAGAAAGCTTGTGAAAGTTGTCCTTATACTCTTGCAAAAGATAGGTTCTTAAAATCATCTATAAGTCTTACGAATGTTCCTTATTTTCTTAATCTAAAAGATATTCCTAAAAGAAAATTATTGATTATCGACGAGTGTCATAATATCGAACAATCGATTATCGATTTCGTTTGTATTAATGTACGTAAAGAATTATGTGAAGAATTAAATATTCTTTTTCCTGAAATTGATACGATCGAACAGTTTAATGTATGGGTAAAAGAACATTATTCTGTAGAATTATTGAAATTATTAGAGCAGTATAAAAACGATATTGTTTCAATGAACGAACATCAAGCAGATTTTCGTCTTTATCTTAAGAAAATCGAAGATCTTGAAGTGATTCTTTCACAGCTTGATCGATATTTGAATCATAGTCAGGAAAAATGGGTTCTTTCTTTAGGAGAGAATTTTATTGAAGCTAAACCTCTTCATGCTGGACCATTTATTAAATCGTTGTTATTTAGTTGCGCTGAAAAGGTTTTGATGATGTCAGCGACAATTTTAGATCATGATACTTTTATTAGAAATATCGGAATTTCTAAAAACGATTCTGCATTTTTAAATCTTCCTTCGCCTTTTAAGAAGGAAAATAGGAAAGTATATTATGCTCCTGTAGGATCTATGTCTTATTCGTCTATCGAAAAGACTCTTCCAGTGTTACATGATACGATAAGTTCGATTATCGATGAATATCGTGGGAAGAAAGGGATTATTCATACTCATACTTATACGATTGCTAAATACCTAAAAGACAATGATAAGACAGGAAGATTGTTACTTCATGATTCTAGAGATCGAATGGATATTTTAGAAGAACATCTTAAGTCAAAAAAGGATACGATTTTATTATCTCCCTCCTTTACAGAGGGAATAGATTTAAGGAATGATTTTAGTAGGTTTCAGATTATTTGTAAGATACCATATCCGTATTTGGGCGATAATTATATCAAAACGAAGATGCAAGTTTGCAAGAATTGGTACGAATGGCAGACTGCAAAGACATTGATACAATCATTAGGTAGATCTATAAGATCAGAAAAAGATTATGCTGATTCTTATATTTTAGACTCTGCTTGGGCATTCTTCTATAAGAAGAATCGATTCTTATTCCCCGAATGGTTTAGAGAGGCTGTAATCAATTTATGAAAGTAAGAGACGTATTAACTAAAAAGAATTTTGTCGAATATCTTAATAAGATTAAAAAGCGAAGTGGAAAGAAAACGATTTGTGGGGTTTCTGGAACAATTTCTTCTTGTCCTATCGCGATTTATCTAAAAAAAATTACAAAATACGATTTTAATATTTTAGATAATGATTCCATAAATGACAAAGGTCAAGATTATTATTATGATTATTATTATTTTAATGGCGATAAAATTATTCGGGGTAAATTACCATTGTGGGTAAATAATTTTATTTATAATCTCGATAATGCTGAACGTGTAATTGAAAGAGATATTTCTGTCGAAGAAGCATTAAGAGTTTTGAATACGAAATATGATAATAAAATTTTATCGTGGTAAAACATGAAG
>ERZ1066126.320-NODE-320-length-13005-cov-16.302857_pt1 | contig 13005 bp, 14 predicted proteins | sample MGYA00382773_ERZ1066126 | MGnify/ENA primary metagenome ERZ1066126 (study PRJEB33369, sample SAMEA5778356) | biofilm metagenome | biome: Industrial cooling water; feature: Water cooling tower basin; material: Biofilm | place: United Arab Emirates | collected... | reverse complement strand
AAATGGCTAAGCCTTTGGCAGTAAAGGGTTTCGGGCACTTGTCGCCCCCTGAAGGTATAGAGATAGATGCATCTGCGGTAAATCTATCGAGTACGAGTTGGTAGCGACTGGGTGGATAAAACTGTACTAGCCACTGTCCTTGATGACAATGCCCCCATCTAATCGTGTTGGATGTCAGCCAGCCTGAATCAACTGGTTCGTTGGCAAATGCTGCTTTTAAAGCTGCTGGGGAGACAAATTTGTAAGTTGTGGCTCGCTCTTCTTGCGTGACTAATAAGTATTGACCTGGCAAAAACAGCAGTTGTGCCAGAATATCTGCATCAACTGTTTTTGTAGCAACTGCAAAAGCGATCGCGCCGACATCGAGTTGGGGTAAGGCTGGAGTTGTTGCAGCGGGGAAAACTACTTGCGGGCAGAATTCCATAGTTTGACGGTTTCTTGTCTACGGACAACTGAAGATTCAATCCATTCCTCGAATTGCTGCTGTCGTAAGAGATATTGTTGAGCTACTTGCCACTCCCGTGCCAGCTCCAACAGCACTTCTTTTGTCCAAGGGTAAGACACGTAAGTTTCGTATGTAATATCTAACCAAATGCAGCCCGTACTGCGATCGAGAATCGAGATTACATCGTATAGATAAGCTAGCGGTTCGACAGCAGAGCGCGACAGTTTTTCTAGTCGCTCCCAATCAATTTCATCGCCTGTTGCTAGATGATTTGGGATAAATCCAAACAGTTCTTGCCATTGTTCTCTAGAGTAACCTTCCCCCACCAGCGATATCACAAATTGTTCGCCCAAAGTTAAATCTTCTAGATCGACTTCCCACACGCTCGCCGTTTGGGGATAGATGGGAATTTCTCCACATCGTTGGCTGAAATCTTCCCAGTTATCCAATGGAAATAGGCGTTCGTTGACCAATCCCAGAAATTCCAGTTCGCGATCGCAATAAACTTCAACCTGCGATCGCTGTGACAAACTCGCTTGCGATCTCGCCCACTCTACGGGAAATATTTGTTTGTAGAGGGAAAGAAGGATGATTTTTTGGTTGAGAGCTTCCAGATATAAATTCCCCTCAGTCGCAGTGAGAGGAATTTGGTAGGCTTTTAAGCCTTCGACAGGTTTCGCTAATTGGAGCAGTTGCATCTAAACAATAACAGGAATTGCTGAAGGAATCGGGAAAGATTGTTTCAAGTATTTGAGGCTTTTTTCTACGTCGGATTTCCACTGTTCTCCTATAGCAATCGCGCTACTAATTTTTGGTTGCAATACTAGCAATTCTTCTAGGCTCAAACCGCTTTTTATTTCTAAATGTTTGAGCTGCCAGCTCAAGGCTAGAGCGGGGTTTAGATTTGGTTCGCTGTCTCTCAGGTGATAGAGAGAATAACAGTTACCCTTAGTCCCTGCTCTTTTGACCATGCGAATGCGCGTTAGTCCGTCAACTTCCGAGCGCGAGATTTCGGCTGTAGCTGCTTCTGGATAAAACGGCGCGATGGCGCTACGAATTGTTTCATCAGTTGCCCCCGACTTCATCGGTGAGAGAAATCTCTTGTCCTTCCAGCATGAGAATGTATGGCATAGTTTAAAATAGCGATAGTTGATTAGATGGTTGTGGCTTGGAGTTGAGCGGTGGTAATTGAGGGGGCAAAACTACTGTTTTCTGTTGCTTCTGGTCGAGCTGACGTTGTTTTTCTGCTCTGAATTTTGCCGACTCTGCTATTTGAGGTAATGCTTGTTTCAACTTTGCTAATATTTCAGTAATAGCCTGAGATTCCTCGATACGATCGAGGATAGTACTACTCAGAATTGGCGGCTCGCCTTGAATACCCGCAGCGATTAGTACCTGTCGCTCAGAGCGATCGGCTGCTGGCAGAATTTGCAATCCGATGACAATCGTGGTTCGCTCGAAGTTGTAGCGGTTGTCTTCAATATCATCGGTGTTTGAGGTTGAATCGTTTTGGGATGAGTCATTGTCTTCAATGTTTTCATCTATAAATTCATCAAAGTCTTGGGGTGTTTCTTCGCTCTGGGACATCATTTTTATTTGGCTGAAAGTGCATTAATCGCAATTTTCCATTAGTCAAGATTGGCAAAGTAATAGAGCGTTCCAATTGTGGTTCTGATTTGCTTGAAACTGTCCCATTTGGATTGACACTCGCCTTCTTTATATTTAGAGGATAGTTGACTCCAACTGTCCCATGCTGGCAGCAAACAGGGACTGATAGATTTCAACGCCATGCCAATTCTGAGCCACGAATCGTAGTCATCGGCAAATTTAGGATGGATGACTTCTAATAGCAGCAAAGCTTTTGCTAGTTCGCTGTTAGTTGACGTTGCAGTTAATCGCTCGAATTTACCGCTCTGTGGGGAAGGCGATCGCGCTTTTACCGGAACGGACATTTGCTCTATTATCCAGTCTGGTGCGACTGCTACTTCTGTTTCATCGGGACGGCATCCAGGCAACCAGCAATAATGTCCGGTAGTTGGGTGGATTGATGGGGGAAGCACCGACGCTAAGTTAGCAGCCCTTAGTTCTAAGGCTTCGTTGGCAGCAGTCCGAATCTTTCTAGATTTGAGTTGTTTTTTGGTAAGATTTGGGATCTTAAACAGATACTGCGCTCTACCCGTTCGCCCTGAAGTAAATGCTACGGTGGAGGGTAGAGGTGTAGGAGCTATCTGCTCGATCTTATCGTAAGCACTTTGTCCGTCGCAATCGACTGCAATCAAAAATTCTCGCTCGTTTTGTCCGCACAGCAAGGCAATTCCGGTTGGCACTGCTTCGTAGCAAGTTTGGTTGTTACCGCAAACTTTGACTCTGCCTTCCTTGGCTAATTGCTGTTGTAGTGCTTTTGGTGTGAAAGGGCGTTGTTGCCACTGGCATCCTAATGGTTTTTTACCGTTGGTAGGAATAATTTGCCAGTGGCAGGGCAGGAGATTTAGGGCTTCAACGATTCTAGTGGTTTGATAGTTTTTTTCAGCATAGTACTTGAGCAACAAGATTGCTAGCGCACCCTTTTGTACCGAAAGCGGACGTGCAAACCTTGTTCTACGGGGCGCGATCGCATCAACATTTTCCCCAGCTTTCCATGCGTCGATTAGTGCTTTAGCATTCACCTTGTACTCTACCCTGACTTCTCGAAATTGTTCGGGAAAGTCAGGAGAATCAGGTGCAATCAGTAGTTTGGTAATTTTAGGGGGACTCGGTTGGATGGCGATAGCTCTAGTTTTGCCCTCTAGCTTGTTATCGATTAAGCCCAAGCTGTAAAGCCACAAGAGTGAAGACTTGAGCATTTCTAGCTCTCTTTGCTTGCGAGCGAGAATTTCATCAACCATTTCCAGCAGCTTGTTTTTCTTCTCCTGCCAAGCAGCAATGTCTGCCTCTAGATAAGCAGCAACAAAACTGTAGCCATCTACTTTGTCAGCAGTAACATCGCTAATTGTAATCCGAGCAAACTTGGAGAAATTCTTCATCCTGGGTTGTTTGAGACAGGGTGGCGCTCAGATCGCGAGCGGCAATAGATAGCTCCTTCAAGCTCATTGTCTTGAATAGAGTTTCTGGGGAAACTTCTCCGGTTTGAGATTGGCTCATAGTGGCGATCGCTCCTGCTTAAAGTCTGTCGGCATACAAATAGCGATCGTGCTGGTACGCTTGCTCCTGGAGCCATTGCTGTTCCCCCTCAATGTATTCTTGGAATTCTGGGTGAGCTAATTTATTGTCATCAGTTGTTGCTTGCCATTGGTTATTCGATAACTCAAACTCTTGCTTTGAGGGTGATTGTAAAGCTGGTTCGGTTATGTACATGAGTGAAGTGTTGAGAAATTTCATTCATCTGCCGCGTTAGCGGCATCAAGCATCAAGATTCAAATTGTTCTCTCCACACTTTGTTCATACAATCTCTGCTCAACAAACCGTCGCTATTCTACTCTGAGGGCAAGCAACTGTCATGACAGTCAAGGGCAAACTTCTATGCTGGGCTGAAATAACTCTCGTGCATGGTGGTCATGCTTACACTTACCAAGCTAAATTTCCAAACTCTAGAACAAGCTAAAGAAAAATACAGAGCAAAAATTGGTAGACACTTGGTAGTTAAAATTATTGAAAGCAGCTAATGGCTTATTCCATAAAGCTTTGAACATTTCATCGCACACCCTTGGTAAGGGTGAGGTCATGAGTTCAATCCTCATCACGGGCTTTAGATGAAACTGTACGTTCGCAAATTAAATGTCGCAATTCGCAAATTCATGTCGTTTTTGCAGCAATTCTTGGATTTTTCACTAATATTCGTAAATTAATGTCGTTAAATATTCTTTCTGTCTATTTCGCGAATTAATGTCGCTTTGAGCAGATACTCTCAGAGTAGAATTATTTGTCTCTGTTTTCAAGGGTGTGCTCCTTTCAGTCCTCCGGTAGTGTATGGTCTGCAAAAACGTAGTTTAGAACAAACGTTGCTCCACATTTCATCAAGTTCAGCCGCCTCGACATATTTGACAATTGATACCGCCGTAGGTTGAAGCTGTTGAATTAGGTGTGTATTCACTGACTCAAGATTTTGTTCTTTTTTTTAACTCTTCGCGTCCCCGTCGTTGGACTAACTTTTAAGACTCGTACTGGATCTCGAATGCCACTCCCATTAACTGCCATATCACTGATTTGTTGTTTGACTTGAGATAAATAACCTCGGTAAGTGAAATCCGCGCTGGAATGAGCGACGACACTCGCTATTACGGCAGCAATAACGCTGTTTACCTGCTGCACTGATGCCATTCACGCTTGTTCGTGCTGTCGCAGTTGGGGCAGTGTATCGGTTCTAAAACCATGAATGAGCTGTTTGTAAGTTAGAATTTCCATTATTGCATTTATCAACACGTCTGAAACATTATCCACTGGCTTTTAAATCTATCATCAGATTGTTACAAAACATCTTGATTTAAGATATAAACTTAAGCGATCGCTAATCAAGCAAACATATTTTTGGATGAAATATCTAGCCGCTTTAACCAAAATTCTATCTGAAGATAGTACGCCAGATACCATTTTTTCTACTTTACTACCTGCGTTAACCAAGGCGTTGCAGTGCGATCGCTGTTTTCTCTATTTACGCCATCCTCAAACTAGTATTGGTAAAGTTGTTAGTTGCTGGTGTCGTAGTCCTGAATATCCTGAGATAATCGATCTAGATTGGAAAGAAGAACCAGCATCTTTAGCAAATGAAGACCCTTTATTTGCAGCCGCACTGCGTACCGAACCATCTATTTTTGTTGAGGATGTAGAGACAGCAGATCCCAACACAGTTAATAAAGATTTTGAACATAAAACTTTCGGACATCGAGCATTGATTCACGCTCATTTATGTTACAAAGGTCAATTGTTTGGAATTCTACAACCTTGTGTATTTGGTAAACCGAGAATTTGGACTGAGGCAGACCGTGCCATAATTTTTACTACGGTTGAACAGCTTACACCCACAGTTGTTAGCTATGTAAAAGCCGTCCATAATTAGCCAGAAATTAATTTTAGCAGCGCGATCGCACGACTCGAGGGGTTGACATACAAACTCATAACGAGTACGCTTTACTGGTAAACTCATTTATGGAGGAAATTCCGTGCTGTCTAACCGCGAAGGACAAAAAGTACCCAGCGTTAAATTTCGGACTCGCAAGGATAACGGATGGCTAGATATCTCTACCAACGAGCTATTTAACGGTAAGACAGTAGTAGTTTTCTCTTTGCCAGGGGCTTACACGCCAACTTGCTCGTCAACCCACGTTCCAGGTTACAACGATTTAGCGCCAGCTTTTAAAGAGAATGGCGTGGATGATATTATTTGCATTTCTGTCAATGATGCCTTTGTCATGAGTGAATGGGCGAAAGATCAGGGCGCAGACAATATTACTTTTCTTCCCGACGGCAATGGCGAGTTTACTGACGGCATGGGAATGCTAGTAGATAAATCAGATTTAGGATTTGGCAAGCGTTCTTGGCGCTATTCCATGTTGGTAAAAGATGGCGTAGTAGAAAAGATGTTTATTGAGCCGCAAGAACCAGGCGATCCTTTTAAAGTATCGGATGCCGAAACCATGCTCAACCATATCAACCCAGCAGCGGCAAAACCGAAGTGCGTCTCTTTGTTTACCAAAGTTGGCTGTCCCTACTGCGCCCGTGCGAAGGACATGTTGCAAGAACGCGGTATTGATTACGAAGAAATCGTTGTAGGCAAAGATGCTACTACTCGTTCTTTACGGGCAATGACAGGGGCGATGACAGTACCTCAAGTCTTTATCGATGCTAAGCTAATTGGTGGTTCGGAAGCATTGGAAGCCTATTTAAGTACCAATTAGTGACTTCCGACTTCCGATTTCCGATTTCCGACTTCTCTCCAATGACTGAGTACCTATCCTACCTCAAACTGTCACAATCGCGGTAGAAGACTGAAGAGAGAATAAGAAGCAATGATTCCGTCTTGGTTAGCAATTGGAGGTGTGACATTTCTCGTCGCCTTCGGTGGCTTTTTCTTCAAGCCTCGCGATTTGAAATGGGCAGTTCAACTAGAACGTCCCCACTGGTTAACTTTTGAGCCATTGATTCCAGTAATCTGGACGGTGGCTTTTACTTGTGGGGCAATTTCAGCTTATATAGTTTGGGAAGCGGAACCAGGTAGCGTCAAAACTTGGTTATTAATGGGCTTATACCTAGTTTTAGAGTTAATTACTGTTGCCTATTTGCCAGTAACGCTACAACTACGCAGTCTCGCAATTGGTACATTTATTGGATTTACAGGCGTACTTTTAAGTATATTGCTGTTACTAATTGTCTTACAAATTTCTGGTTGGGCAGCAGCCTTACTCATCCCCTATACGATTTGGAGTCCTATCGGCACGTATACGACTTGGGAGATGATTCGTCTCAATCCTACAGAACAGTGAGTAGTTATTTAGTTATCAGTTATCAGTGACTCCTAACCAATTACCAACTACCAATTACCAATCACTACTACTCACTACTACGCAGCTAATGTCGTGGAGGAAACCTCCACGCCCGCTGCTTCACCACTCACTACTCACTCATCATGATTAAATCTTGGATGGTAATCGGGGCTGTGACGCTGTTGGTGGCGCTGGGGGCAAATTTTACTACGCCAAGCGATCGCAAATGGTTTAAACGCCTGCGTCGCCCCAATTGGTTGACTTTTGAAGCGTTGATTCCCGTCATTTGGACGATTGTTTTTATTTGCGGTGCTTGGTCGGCTTATATCGTGTGGGAAAATACAAACAGTTGGCTGCTAATGGGTTTCTACTTGATGGTAGAAATTCTTATCGTTGCCTACGCGCCTGTTATGTTTAGAACTCGCAGCCTCAAAATTGGCACGATTATCGGCGGGACGGGGGCGATCGCTGGTTTATTATTAGCTCTAGCTGTCTTCGGCTTCTCTACTTGGGCAACAGCCTTACTCTTACCATATTTAATCTGGAGTCCGATCGGCACTTATACAACTTGGGAAATGGCAAAATTAAACCCTAAGGATGTCTAGCTATAGATTTTAGCTGATTCCTACCCTGTTCGCTCGTAAGTTGATAGACTAAAAGCTCAACAACTACTTCGATCGCGGGGAAAATCAGCACATAATGTTACCTGAGGCAACCCCTTTCGGGAGTCACCTATGCCGCAGGATAGTCCAATTGCAATTGAATTTCGCGATGTCACGCTCATTCAGAACGGACGGGCGCTGGTGTCTAATCTCAATTTCACCATTGACCAAGGTGAAGTATTAGTCCTTTTGGGGCGCAGTGGTAGTGGTAAAACCACTACCATGAAATTGATCAACCGCTTGTTCGTCCCTTCGCACGGCAAAGTTTTGTTTGAAGGCATTCCTACTACCGAGTGGGACGAGATCAAATTGCGCCGTCAGATGGGATACGTGATTCAAGAGACAGGTTTATTTCCCCACTTCACCGTCGAACGAAATGTGGGCTTAGTTCCGGCTTTGGAAAGTTGGAAACCCAAACAAATCAAAACGCGGGTTTACGAACTGTTACGCTTAGTTGGTTTAGAACCGGAACAATTCGCTCACCGCTATCCCCACGAACTTTCTGGAGGACAGCGACAGCGGGTAGGAGTAGCACGGGCGCTAGCTGCCGATCCACCAGTATTATTGATGGACGAACCCTTTGGCGCACTCGATCCGATCACCCGTTTAGAAATTCAACAGCAGTTTCGCCGTTTACAACAGCAGTTAGGTAAAACCGTAATCTTTGTCACCCACGATATTCAAGAAGCTTTTATCTTGGCTTCTCGAATTGGTTTGATGCAGGCAGGACGAATGCTAGTGTTAAGTACGCCAGAGGAGTTTTTAAAATCGCCTAAGCCAGAGGCGCGTGCCTTTATCAAAGGGCTACCGCCGTTTGCACAAATTTACAATTCTGGCGAGAAAAACGGGAAATGAATTGGAATGAATTTTTTCTGGTGAAATACGCGCCGGAAATTTTACAGGAAACTGCTACCCATATCCTCTTGGTAGGAATTTCAATTGGCGTTGCTACCCTTGTGGGTATTCCCCTAGGCATTTGGATCACCCGTAAACCTAGCCTGCGCCAACCGATCTTGGGAATTGCTAACGTATTGCAAACAGTTCCTAGTTTGGCACTATTCGGATTTTTGATTTCCGTACCGCTAATAGGGGGAATTGGAGCGCGAACGGCGATTATCGCCCTAACGCTCTATTCTCTCCTACCAATTATTCGTAATACCTATACGGGAATTATCAACGTCGATCCGGCGATTCGCGAGGCAGGAAAGGGCATGGGTATGACCGATCGCCAATTACTCTTACAAGTCGAGATTCCGTTGGCGCTAGGGGTGATTTTGGCGGGGGTACGGGTAGCTACGGTAATTGCAATTGGCATTGCTACGATCGCAGCAGCAATAGGAGCTGGCGGTTTGGGCGTATTCGTATTTCGGGGAATTGCGATGGTAAATAACCAGTTGATCTTAGCAGGGGCAGTTCCAGCAGCAGTGTTGGCAATTTTAGCAGACTGGGCGATCGCATCTTTAGAACGTCGGCTGACGCGCCGAGGTACGCAGGATCGGGAAGATAGGGAAGCAGAGGAGCAGAGGGGGTTGGTTCAATCTTGATAGGAAGCATCGCATATGAAAAAGTTTCTCATCCTCTGCTTAGTTACTGTTAGTTTAGTTTTGGCGATCGCGAGTTGCAATCGTAATACTTCTGAAGGTGGCGGTGAGATTGTCGTGGCTTCCAAAGGTTTTACCGAGCAAAGCATTTTGGGCGAACTTTTGGCGCAACAAATTGAATCTGCAACTGGACTAAAAGTAGAGCGTCGTTTAGGTTTAGGAGGATCGTTTGTTTGCCATCAAGCAATGCTCGCCGGACAAGTTGATGCTTATGTTGAGTATACTGGAACGGCATTTACAACTATTTTAAAACAAACAGCAATTAGCGATCCGAAAGCTGTTTACCAACAGGTAAAATCTGAGTACGAAAAGCAATTTCAACTAGAAGTTACCCCAGCTTTAGGGTTTGAAAACACCTTTGCCATGATTATTCGTGGAGAAGATGCACGCAAGTACAATCTCCGCACTCTCTCGGAAGCCGCCCAATACGCACCTCAATGGCAAGCTGGTTTTGGCTATGAATTTATCAGCCGCGAGGATGGGTTTCCAGGGTTAGCAAAAACCTACGATTTTAAATTTAATAAACCGCCCCGCGTAATGGATTTAGGATTAATTTATCGGGCAATAGTCGATCGCCAAGTAGATGTAGTTGCGGGTAACTCCACTGATGCCCAAATTTCTCGATTAGATTTAACTATACTGCAAGACGACAAAGGATTTTTTCCCCCTTATGAAGCAACTCCGATTGTGCGGCAAGCAACTTTAAAGAAATATCCCCAATTACGACAGGCGATCGCTCAACTGGGTAGCAAGATTAATGCTGAGGAAATGCGCGGTTTAAATTATCAAGTTGAAGGCGAATTTCGCAGTATTAAGGAAGTCGTAAGCGAGTTTTTGAAATCGAAAGGTTTAGGCAAATTATTAAGTGGTAATGGGTAATGGGTAATAGGTAATGGGTAGTTGCTTATTTAATAATATATGCAGAAGCCTTATTAGTTATTAACAAATAACAAATAACGAATGACAAATGAAAACCAGAATTAGGACAATTGCGCCCTTAATTGAACTGGGTGCGATCGCGCTGTTGATGACTGGCGATCGCGTACTGACGCAAACACTCTCCTTGCCTCATAACCTAATTTCCTTCAACTCCGAAACTGGAGAACAATTATTACTACAAAGTAAAGCGCGGGAAGATTTTTGGGCATTGAGTACGCAGTACGTCACTCAAAATACTCAAGCGTATTGTGGGGTTGCCAGTATGGTGATGGTATTAAATGCCCTCTCAGTTCCCGCTCCTATTGCCCCTGAATATACACCTTATCGGGTATTCACCCAAGCCAACTTTTTTAACAACACCCAAACGAGAAAAATTCTTGCCCCTGAAGTTGTTGCTCGTCAGGGGATAACTTTAGAACAGTTAGGACAGCTACTTGGCAGCTATGCTGTAGAAGCCAAAGTTTATCACAGTAGCGATACTCATCTCGAACAGTTTCGTCAGCTTGTCGCGCAGAATTTAAGCCAAGAAGACAACTTTGTTTTAGTTAACTACTTGCGCCGCAAAATTGGGCAAGAAAGAGGCGGACATATTTCTCCCATCGCCGCCTACAACCAGCAAACAGATCGGTTTTTAATTCTTGATGTTTCCCGTTATAAATATCCTCCCGTTTGGGTAAAAGCAGCAGATTTGTGGCAAGCAATGGATACAAAAGACATGGTTTCAGGTAAAACGCGGGGATTCGTATTAGTGAGTAGAAAAGCGATGCAGTAAGTCAAAAGTTAAAAGTCAAAAGTTAAAACTCACGACTCAGGAGTCATTTTTCTCCCTCAGCTACCTCAGTTCTCTTTCCCCACACCCTACACCCTTCTTAAAACAGGTTGGTAACGAAACAGCCATTCCTCAAACTCTGCTTGACTTGCCTGTGGCTGCATGATATTGCGAAATGTAGCCTCGCTGTCTGGCTTGTAGGCGCGATGTCCTTGATAGGCACTGCGGGCGTAGATAACCTGCGTGCGAGGAATGCGACTTTGCTCGTAGGCATGGAAAGCATCTGTAATCGTAGATCCTTGAGCAAGACACTGGGAAAGTTCCCAAGCATCTTCAAAAGCAGTATTTGCTCCCTGCCCCAATGCAGGTACAATCGGATGAGCCGCATCACCTAGCAGCGTCACCCTGCCAGAACTCCAACTTTGTAACGGTACGCGATCGCAAATCGGTCTTTCTACAATGCGATCGCCTGGAGTAATATTGATAATTTCCTGTAAGGGTTCTGCCCAACCAGCAAACTCTGTCAAGACGCGAGACTTAACCTCAGCAGCATTTTGACAAACAGCGTCGTCTGGAGCCAGCGCCCCCGCACTCCAAAAAATGTATCCTTCACCTACATCAACTAGCAAGAAATTTTTGCCTTCAGCAGACGAAAATAAGACAATCTCGTTAGGAGGGAGTACTTCGAGATCGTATTTGACAACAGCACGCCACGACATCCGACCTTGGTAAATGGGGGAACCGTCATCAAATAGCACTTGTCTGACGACAGAATTTAAACCATCCGCACCAATGAGCAGATCTGCTTCTACAGAATTTCTATCTGCAAAATTAACCTTAACATGGCGATCGCTTTGTTCAAAACCGATACAACGACAATTGAGATGAATAATATCGGCTGGTAGTGCCTCAGCCAAAATTTCTTGCAAGCGCGACCAGCGAATATTCACCATTGGCTGCCCGTATTGCTGCATCATTTTGCTAGGCTGCGAGGCGATCGCTTCTCCAGTACTTTTCTTCAGGTTAAACTGGCTATTTTGACTACCTGCTTGTTTAAGCTTGTTAACGATACCTGGATGAATTGCATCGAGACAATTTAAACCATTGGGCATTAAACTCAAACCAGCACCAATTGGCTGTAAAGCCTGCGTTCGTTCGTAAACTTGCACGTTGAATCTTTGGTTTAAAAGCGCGATCGCAGTTGCTAAACCACCAATCCCACCGCCAACAATAGCAATATTTAAAGGTGATTTAGAGTTCACGTATACCTCCGCTTTCTAGCAAAAACTTCTGATTTGTCCGCTTCACCTTAGTACTCCAACTGACTTCATCTTGTCATAGGGAGAGGATCGCGATCGTTATGCATGTTAGTTGCTCAATTTGCGATCGCAAGGCAAGATCTGAACACAATCAATTATGCAAAGATCGATCTAATGAGTAAAGTAGAGCTGAGGCGATCGCTACTGAAAAAACGTAAATCTCTATCTCAGCAAGAATGGCGAGAAAAAAGCGATCGCATTGTCTCCCATCTGCTCGCTTCACCCTTATTGAGTCCAAGTAAAATTATTCTGGCTTATTTCAGCTGTCGCCAAGAACCCGATTTAAATTCCTTATTTCACCACCACGATCGCAACTGGGGATTACCCCGCTGTGTTGGCGCAGATTTAGCTTGGCACGTCTGGAAACCTGGAGATGAAATTCAAGTCGGCGCGTATGGCATTGCCGAACCCCTACCCACAGCCCCCACTATATCACCCTCAGCAGTCGATTTAATCCTCGTCCCAGCAGTTGCTTGCGATTATCGCGGCTATCGCTTAGGTTACGGTGGCGGTTACTACGATCGCCTCCTGTCTTCTCCTGAGTGGCGATCGAAACCCACCATCGGCATCGCATTTGAATTTGCCTACCTACCCCAACTCCCCACAGATCCTTGGGATGTTCCATTACACGCTGTCTGTACTGAAGAGGGGCTAGAGGCTAGGGGCTAGGGGCTAGGGTAAGAAGTCAAAAGTCAAAACTCACTACTCACTACTCACTACTCACTACTCACTACTCACTGCTCACTACTCACTACTCACTACTCACTACTCACTACTCACTACTCACTACTCAC
>ERZ1066126.318-NODE-318-length-13080-cov-8.969060_pt1 | contig 13080 bp, 7 predicted proteins | sample MGYA00382773_ERZ1066126 | MGnify/ENA primary metagenome ERZ1066126 (study PRJEB33369, sample SAMEA5778356) | biofilm metagenome | biome: Industrial cooling water; feature: Water cooling tower basin; material: Biofilm | place: United Arab Emirates | collected... | reverse complement strand
TCCTCGAAGCCGACACCGATCAGAGAGCCCGCACCTACTGGGTCGCACACCTTCTCAAGGAACAGCGGCGGTGCCAGTCCGAGCTGAAGGGCAGCGAATACCGGACCAGCGCGTCCCAGCAGTTCCCAGACATGGAGTGGCGCGACGAAGCTGCGATCAGGGCCGAGGTCGCCAACATCGAGTCCGTGCTCAACCGTCCCGAGCACGCGACGATTCGCACCGAGTCGGCGGAGAAGAGGAACAGGAAGTTCTGGGCCGCGCGACTTGGCTGCGGGAGCTTCGAGGAGATCGCCAAGAAGCTCGGCCGGTGGAACGAGTATGAGGTTTTCTACCGCTTGCTCTCCGGCATGACGCACTCGTCGAATCCGAAGGCGCACTTGCGAAAGGCAGGCAACGACATCGAGATCACCGACATCCGCGACCCGGAGACGGTCGCCAAGTTCCTGATGCTGAGTTCGATCTGGACCCTGCGCAGCTACCAAACGGTCCTGGGCCACTACAGGCCGGACGAACTACCCAACTTCAGCCGTCGCTACGCCGAGAAGTGGCGAGCCGCGCTGCGGGCGACCCCGCCGGCCGGGTGAAGAAAGCTCCGATCCAGCACATCGATCGAGGTGGACGATGCTTCGAGTGCCACCATCGATGAACCAGAAGCGGGGCTTGTCGCGCCTGCTGCCGCGACTGTCTCCATCCGGTGGCGCAAAGAAGCGCCATCCCTATTCGTCCCGCCACCTCAGGTTCTCGCTTCCTGGCGCGATCTTCCAGCGACACGCGCCCGCGTCCCACCTGTAGCGGCGCGGGTAGTGCATGTCGGAATAGGCGACGAGGTCGGAGGAGAACCAGTTCACCCCGTCGATCATCCAGCCCATTGGCGAATCCACGATGGCACCACGCTTCTTGAAGTCTTGCATCCAGGTCTCGAACTCGCGCTGAACTCGCAGCTTGTTCTCGGCCTTGCCGCCTTCGAACCGGGTCTGCTGATCTCCGCGCCACGCCCTGAGAATCACGGCTACGACTCGGCCCTCTTCGCGCTCCTCCAGGATCTCGTAGACCGTGCGCAACTTCTTGCCGCTGCGAAAGAAGAAGTCCACGAGTCGCACGCAGATGCTGAACTCGCCGTTTGCCTGCGCTGCCGCGTATGCCGCCGCGCGCTCGGACTGCGCCTTCTCGCACGCATCGCATTGCCATAGCTGATGCGGCCCCTCCTTGTGCACGGGGAGCGGCTTCGCGGGCGTCCAGGCAGCGCCTTGGAGGACTGCGATAGCCCGAACCTCGACCCACGGGATCTGCGCGTCGGCGAGAACGCGCGCCTTCTCGTCACCAACGGCATGCGTCGCGAACACTTCGACAGCAGCAACCGCGGCACCGCTACGGAATAGCGTCACGTCCGGCCGTCGCGTGCCCACTCGCCGCTCTACCTCGACCGCATCCCAGGACGCCGCCCATTCCCGCTGCCGCACCTGATCGCATTTCAGGTTCTGGCACTTCTCGCGGAGCGAGATCGTCGTCACTTGGCGGAGCTGGCTGGCAAGGTGGAACTTTGCGTTCAAGTGCAGCGCCGTCTCGGCGGCCGTTGCGACGCAAACGTCCTGCGCCCGGTGTGCGGCGTGGTGAGCGCGCACCTTCCCGAGCTTGAGAATGATGCGACGGTCGCACTGCGGGCAGAACGCGAGTGGGCGATCCTGGGGCGGCAGGCTGGCGAACTCGGACACCTCGCGGAGGTCGCCGTCGACTACTACCCAGGTGAGTGCGGCATCGTGGCTGGTTGCCGCACCTGAGTTCCCCGAACTCGTGTCGCCTGTCTCCATGCTCGTTCACGCAAGCGATCGCAGCGCATCTACTGCGCGGCATCGACACACAGGTGGTGACCCAGGTTGAGCTGCATGTGCCCTCGGCCGCTGCTTGTTCACGTCGACTCGGCTTCGTCCTTCGTCTTTGTCGCCTTGCGCGTTCCGTCGCCCAGGACTCGCAACAGCGGGTGAACTTCAGCGCCGCGGAGCAATCCGGTTGGGCTTGGCGTCAGCAAGAACCGGAACAGTGCCCGCCCGGCGTTCTCATCCAATTGGCCGCGGAACCTCATCCCGACGAACGTGTGGATAGCAGCGAGCCGGTGCCTCGCATCCTTCAGCGAGAACAGGCTCGACAAGTAAACCCGGCTCAAGATGCCGATCGCCCACATCGAGATGAGCCCGCAAGCCACGACCGAGACGGCTACGCCGATGTGCTCGGTATCAATCTGCAGGTGCGGCGCAGCAGCGACGGCCGCCGAGAAGAGACCGCCGAGCAGAACCGTGAGCAGTAACCCGCTGACGACCGCAGCGAAGCGATGGTTCGTCTCCTGCTTCGACCAGTAGACCTGCATATCCTCGATCCTGGCGACCTCCTTCATCAGCTTCTGCGCGAACTTCTCCTTCTCTTCGAACAGGAACTGCCCGTGCTTGTCGGCATCCTCCTTCACCTTGGCCAGGGTCTCGGCTACAGCCTTGGCCACACTCTGCTGCGCCTCATGGGCCTGCGTGACCGCCGCGTCGCCGGCCGTCTGCGCAGCGCGCTGGCGAGCCTCGATCGCCGCGACTGCGGCTTCCCCGCGCTGCTGCTGTGCCCGGATCGGGTCGCTGAGGTCCTTCGACGCTTCAGCCATGACGAGTTTCGCGACCTCGGCGGTGACCTGCTTGAGAAAGAGGTCCTTGCCTCCAGGGCCAGCGAGGTGTTGCAGCCAAAGCTGAGGGATCTGATTCGGATCGACCAACGGACTTGCCCTCCCCGGCCCGTCGTTCAGGCCAAGTTGGGTAGCAACGTAGCGACGTGCGCACTCTGTTCCACAGAGTGCGAGCCGGCCAGAGCCAGCGGCGGTCGCCAAAGTCGCGCTTAGCCCGCGAAACTCGCGCTGGATCCGGACTCCTGCTCGCGATCTACTTCGCCGGCAGCTCCACGCGGGATCGCAGCGCGAGTCGTGGAAGCCACCGGACGGGTCCGGCGGCGCTCGCGTCCGGTCCCCCAGAACGTCTCGCCGAATCCGGTAATGCCGAAGCTCGCGGCCCCGAGGCAGCCCACCCCAGCTCGACGCGCGACGTTGCCCCTCTTGGGCGCAAGCCGGCTCCGTTGTGCCACCGGCCGGCCTGGCGAGCCGGCGTCCCCCCTCGGGGTGCTCCGTGGTCCCCAGCGGGTGGCCACGGCTGTTACCCCCCGGCTGGCTGCGCCCTTGGTCCGGAGGCGGCGTTGACCACCCCGTTCCAGGCGAAGCTCTGGGCCACCCAGTTGACCCTCAAGGGGCCAGCCGGCTCGGTCGGCCAGCTCTCCCGGTCGATCTCCAACTCGCGCGTCGACCTGAACCCGCATCAGGTGGACGCCGCCCTGTTCGCCGTCCGGTCGCCACTGTCTAAGGGCGTCCTGCTGGCCGACGAGGTGGGGCTAGGCAAGACCATCGAAGCCGGGCTGGTCATCGCGCAGCGTTGGGCCGAGCGGCGGCGGCGCATCCTGGTGATCGTGCCCGCGACGCTACGGAAGCAGTGGGCACAGGAGATCGACGAGAAGTTCGGCATGCCCGCGACGGTGCTGGAAGCCTCGTCCTTCAACCGGCTGAGCAAGGCCGGCTCGGCGAACCCGTTCGAGGTCGACGACCACGTCGTCATTTGCTCCTACCACTTCGCCGCGAACAAGTCCGAGCAGGTCGCTCGGGTGCCGTGGGATCTCGTCGTGATCGACGAGTCGCACCGGCTGCGCAACGTCTACAAGACCGGCAACAAGATGGCGCGCACGCTGCGGGACGCGCTCCGTTCGCCGACCAAGCTGCTGCTGACCGCGACGCCGCTCCAGAACAGCCTCATGGAGCTGTTCGGGATCGTCAGCTTCATCGACGAGCACGTATTCGGCGACGAGCCATCCTTCCGCGACCAGTTCCTTCGATCCGACAACGAGGACCTGCGCAACCTCGACCTGCGCCGACGCCTCGCACCGCTCTGCCACCGAACACTGCGCCGGCAGGTGCTCGAATACATCCGCTTCACCAAGCGCATTCCAATCACCTGGGACTTCTTTCCCACGGACGAGGAGCAGCGGCTCTACCAGGACGTCTCGGACTACCTGCAGCGCGACGAACTGTTCGCCCTGCCTTCCGCACAGCGGATGCTGATGACGATGGTCCTGCGCAAGCTGCTCGCGTCGTCCACCTTCGCGATCGCCGGGACGCTGCGCACGCTGGTCCGCCGACTTGAGAAGCAGCTCGCCAACGCCAAGGCCGACAGCCCGGAAGACGAGGACGCGATCGCCGCAGACTTCGACACGCTCCCCGAGACCCGCGAGGAATGGGGCGACGATGAGGCTGGCGCGACCCCTTCGGGCACCGACCGCCAACGCCTGCAGGCTGAGATCGAGGCGCTGAGACGCTACTTGGCGCTCGCCGAGAGCATCCAGCACAACGCGAAGGGCAGCGCACTGCTCGAAGCCCTCGCAGCGGCCTTCCGCCAGACTGCCCAGCTGGGCGGCTCCCGGAAGGCCGTCGTGTTCACCGAGTCGCAGCGCACGCAGAGCTACCTGTTCGGCCTCCTCGAACGATCGGGCTACCAGGGCGAAGTCGTCATGCTCAACGGGAGCAACAACGACGACCGCTCGAAGCAGATCTACAAGGAGTGGCTCGCTCGGCACGAGGGCAAGGAGGTCGTCACCGGCAGTCGCCCCGTCGACGTGAAGGCGGCGATCGTCGAGGCGTTCCGCGAGCGAGCCTCGCTCCTCGTCGCGACCGAGGCTGCGGCCGAGGGCGTCAACCTGCAGTTCTGCTCCTTGGTCGTGAACTTCGACCTGCCTTGGAATCCGCAGCGGATCGAGCAGCGCATCGGACGCTGCCACCGCTACGGCCAGAAGCACGACGTGGTCGTCGTGAACTTTCTCAATCGAAGGAACGCCGCCGACCAGCGCGTCTTCGAACTGCTCGACGAGAAGCTTCACCTATTCGACGGTGTGTTCGGCACCAGCGATCAGGTCCTCGGCGCGCTCGAATCCGGGGTCGACGTCGAGCGCCGCATCGCGGGCATCTACCAACAGTGCCGCACCGAGGCCGAGATCGCGGCGGCCTTCGCCAAGCTCCAGGCGGACCTCGACGAGCAGATCCAGGACCGTCTTGCGCGCACCCGGCAGACGGTTCTCGACAACTTCGACGAGGAGGTTCACGACCGTCTCCGCGTGCATCGGGACGAGGCCCGAGCGGCCCTGGACGAACGCGAGCGACGACTTCTCGCGCTCGCCGAGGTCGAGCTGGCGGGCGATGCCGAGTTCGAGACCGCCGTGCCCCGCTTCCGCTACGCGCCGAAGGGCGAAGCCCTCGCCCGTCCCGGCCTCTACAATCTGCACTGGAAGGAAGCCGAGCAGCGTGGGGATCACTTCTTCCGCACGGATCATCCGCTGGCGCAGGCGATCATCGCACGGGCCGAGGCGCGTGATCTGCCGCCCAGCGAACTCGTCTTCGACTGCGCTGCCTACGGCGCGCCCGTCGCGATTCTCACGCAGCGCCTTGGCCAGTCTGGTTGGCTGTCGGTGGCGAAGGCTCGGATCACCTCGGTCGCGGACGAGGAACACGTCCTCGTGGCGGTGCTAGCTGAAGCGGCCACAGGGACTGTCGGAACGCCTGCACTTGCCGCGCTCGACGAAGAGTGGGGCCATCGGCTCCTGAGTCTGCCTGCGAGCATCCAGCGACCGACGGTCGTCCCCGCCCTTGTCCAGCAGCAACTCGACGCGCAACTGGCTCGTCACGAGTCGGCGCGACTTGAGGACCTTGCAGTGCGAAACGCGGCCCACTTCGAGGTCGAGACGGACAAGATCGATCGTTGGGCCGAGGACCTCAAGCTCACCCTCGAACGCGAGCTGAAGGAGCTGGACGCCGAGATTCGCGCTACTCGCAAGGAGTCGAAGGCGCAGGTTGCTCTAGCGGACAAGCTCGAAGCCCTGCGACGCATCAAGAGCTTGGAGCAACGCCGCAGCCAGCAGCGACGCCGACTCTTCGACGCGCAGGACGAAGTGGACTCGCGGCGAACGCAGCTCATCGAAGAGATCGAGCAACAGTTGCGCGCCAGCGTTGCGCGCCAAACGCTCTTCACGATCCGCTGGAGGCTACCCGCAGCGGGTGCCGGTGATGAACATGGCTGACCGACGACAGAAGCTCGAGCTGACTTGGATTGGCAAAGATGAACGGCCTCGTTTAGAGCCGCGCATCCTGCTGGAGGACCCGGAGCTCTCCTTCCACGCGCCGAAGCGGATCAGCGAGACGGACCTGTTCGACAACATGCTGATCCATGGGGACAACCTGTTGGCGCTGAAGGCGTTGGAACAGAGCTTGGCCGGCAAGGTCAAGTGCGTGTTCATAGATCCACCCTACAACACCGGCTCCGCATTCCCGCAGTATGCCGACGGCTTGGAGCATTCTCTGTGGCTGTCGCTGATGCGAGATCGGCTGGCGCTGATACGAGACCTGCTTGCCTTCGACGGATCGTTGTGGGTAACCATTGATGACCACGAGGCGCACTACCTCAAGGTTCTGCTGGACGAGGTTTTCGGCCGCTCCTGTTTCGTTGCCAGCGTGGTGTGGCGCTCAACCGACAACAGCAACAATGACGCGAAGCAGTTTTCGACCGACCACAACTACGTCATCGTCTATGGGCGCGAGCCAGGATGGCAACCCAAGAAGCTTGCTGAGACCGACAAGCGATCGCACTTTCGCAATCCAGACGGCGATCCCCGGGGGCCATGGTTCGACGGCAACCCGTTGAACTCGCCAAAGCCGCGCCCCAACCTGAAGTTCGACCTCATTGGACCAAATGGTGACGTCATCAAGCCTCCCAAGAACGGGTGGCGTTGGTCGCGCGAGACAATAGCTGAGAGGATGGCAACAGGTGAGATCCGCTTCACCCCAGACGGAAAGGGGATTCGGAGGCGGACATACCTCGCCGACATGAAGGGCCTGCCCCCGTCGACCCTGTGGGCCGATCTCGAACAGGGCACAATCGGCAGGCCAAATATGAACTAAAGCAGTTGTTCCCTGAGCGAGCTGCCAGCGAACTCTTCGCTACACCGAAGCCGGAACGGCTGCTGGCGAGGATTCTGGATCTGGCAACCGAACCGGGCGACGTAGTCCTCGATTCATTTGCAGGGTCCGGCACAACGGGCTGCGTTGCTCACAAGATGGGGCGCAAGTGGGTGCTCGTAGAGGTTGGCGATCACTGCTTCACGGAACTGCTGCCCAGGATCCGCAAGGTGGTCAGCGGTGACGACGCGGGCGGCATCAGCGAGCTCATGAATTGGAAGGGAGGCGGCGGCTTTCGCTTCTTCCGCCTCGCTTCATCGCTCCTGGAGAAGGATAGCTGGGGCAACTGGGTTGTTAGCAAGAGCTACAACGCCGCGATGCTTGCGGAGGCGATGTGCAAGCTCGAAGGCTTCCGCTACGAGCCCGATCCCGAGACTTTTTGGCTGCACGGTCGGTCGACGGAGAGCGATTTCCTCTACGTAACGACGCAGAACTTGAGCCGCGCGCAGATCCAGTTCATCAGCGAACAAGTCGGACCCAGCCGAACGCTCCTGATTTGCTGTGGCGCGTTCCGCGCGAAGCGAGAGGACTTCCCCAACCTGACTTTGAAGAAGATCCCGCAGGCAGTCCTGCACCGCTGCGAGTGGGGTCGCGACGACTACAGTCTCAACGTCCAGTCGCTGCCGCCTGCCGAAGCGATGAATGATCCCGGGGCGAATGTCGACGCCGCGGAGAATTCCGCGCCAGCGCCTACCGGGACGGGGAAGGCCGCGAAGCGCCCGAGCAAGAAGTCGGCCCGCGGGATGCAGCAGCTCCCTCTGTTCGACGGAGCCAAAAAGGAGAAGGGGAAGCGATGAACCGCAACGTAAGCACGATCTGCGGCCGGCTCAGCCTCCGGCCACCGCAGCAGAAGTCGCTGGAGATCCTGCAGCGCGTCATGGAGCTGGCGCAGCCGCAGGATCGAGATGATCCGGCGGGCATCCTCGCGCGCGTTCGCAGCGAGTTCGGTAGCGTCGAGGACTTCGAGCGTTCCTTCCCGAGCCTGTGCTTCGCCCTCGCAACCGGAGTAGGCAAGACTCGGCTCATGGGAGCATTCATCGCCTACCTGCACCTGGAACACGGGGTGCGCAACTTCTTCGTGCTCGCCCCCAACCTCACGATCTACGACAAGCTCCTCGGCGACTTCTCGCCGGTGAGCCCGAAGTATGTCTTCCAGGGGATCGCCGAGTTCGCGGTGAAGAGCCCGATGCTGGTCACCGGGGACAACTTCGAAGAGCGCCCGCAGGTGATGCAGCTCTTCGAGACGGACGACGTCGTCATCAACGTCTTCAACATCGCCAAGTTCGGCGTGAAGTCGAAGGAGTCGCGCAAGGCGTGGCAGCTCTCGGAGTATCTGGGTCAGTCCTACTTCGAGCATCTCGCCGAGCAGAAAGACCTCGTGCTGCTGATGGACGAAAGTCACCGCTACCGCGGCGAGGCGGCCATGCAGGCGATCGCGGCCCTTCGGCCGATGTTGGCGCTAGAGCTGACCGCGACACCTCAGGTTGAAGGCAGCGCAGGCCCGACGCGCTTCCGCAACATCATCTACGAGTATCCGCTCGCCAACGCGATGCGCGACGGCTTCGTCAAGGAGCCGGCGGTTGCGACCCGGCGCGACTTCAAGGCGTCGGGGATGACCAAGGAGCAGCTCGATCGCCTGAAGCTGGAGGACGGCATCCGCATCCACGAGGACGCGAAGGTCAGCCTGGATGTCTACGCGCGCGAACGCGGTCTGCCAGCGGTGAAGCCGTTCATGCTCGTGATCGCAACCGACACCGAGCACGCGAATCGACTCGTTGCCGAGATGGAGAGCGAGTCCTTCTTCGCGGGCCGCTACCGAGGGCGAGTGATCCAGGTCCACTCGGGCCAGAAGGGCGCGGAGAAAGACGAGAACGTCGCGCGCCTGCTCGCGGTCGAGCGCGCCGACGAGCCGACGGAGATCGTCGTGCACGTCAACATGCTGAAGGAAGGGTGGGACGTGACGAACCTGTTCACGATCGTGCCGCTGCGCGCGGCCGACTCGCGCACGCTCGTCGAGCAGTCCATCGGGCGCGGCCTGCGCCTCCCCTACGGCAAGAGGACCGGCGTCCCCGCCGTCGATCGGCTCACGATCGTCGCGCACGATCGCTTCCAGGACATTGTCGACGAGGCGCGGAAGGGCGGCTTCTCGTTCAGCGTGCTTCACCTGGGCGAGGACATCGCCGACAAGCCGCGCCAATCGGTCGTGGTGCGCCCCGTCTTCGAGACCATTCTGACGGGCGCACTGGCAGTCGAGTCCGGCACGTCGCCGGGGAGCGCGGTCTCTGCCATGCTGCGGCCGGCGGTTGCGCCTCGCTTCGAGACGCCCGAGGAGGTCGCGGCAGCCGGGCTCGCCATCGAGGCAATTCGCAAAGCGACACGAGACGTGGTGGCCGTCCCGGGCACGAAGGCGCTGGAGACGCCCGAGGTTCAGCAGCGCCTCGCGGACGAGGTGAAGAAGCAGTTGGGCTTCGGTGGCCCCAGGCTATTCCCGCAGATCGATCCGTCCAGGCTGGTGAGCATCGTGCGTGAGACGACGGCGGTCTACCTCAGCAACACGATCGCGATCCCGCGCGTGATTGTGCTACCTTCGGGCGATGTTCGAGCCGGCTTCGACAAGTTCCAGCTCGACCTGTCCTCGATGCGACTCCAGCCCGTTGCTGACGAGATCCTGATCCAGAACCTCTCCAACGACGACCAGCACATCATCGGCGAGGCCGACGAGGGACAGCGTCGTGAAGAGCGGCTGGAAGACTACGTCGTGCGCGCCTTGATCGACTTCGACGACGTGAACTACGACGAGCAAGCGGACGTGCTCTACGACCTCGCGCAGCAGGTCGCGCGCCACCTGCGCAGCTACCTGTCTCCCGACGACAAGGTTCGGAACGTTCTACTGTTCTACCAGCGGCAGATCGGCACCCTCGTGCACGAGCAGATGCAGGGGCACTCGTGGGAGAAGGCGACTTCCTACGAGGTGAAGGTAAGCGCCGGCTTCAGCGAGGTCCGGCAACAGGGGTTCCTGGCGGATGCCGGCGAAGTTGTCCGCCCGCTTCACGCGCCCGTCGACCGGAAGCTGGAGATCCGGGGCATGCTGTTCGGCGGCTTCAAGCGGTGCATCTACCCGACGCAGAAGTTCGACGTGGACGCAGAGCGCCGCTTCGCCGTGATCCTCGAACGTGATGCGCTGAAGTGGTTCAAGCCAGGACGCGGCGTCTTCCAGATCCGCTACTCACCTGACGCCGACTACGAGCCTGACTTCGCAGTCGAGACCAAGGCCGAGAAGCTGCTGTGCGAGACGAAGCGTGCGGACCAGCTTCAGGATCCCGTGGTGCTCGCGAAGGCGCGCGCCGCTGCGACTTGGTGCCGGCATGCGACGAAGCACGAGCTTGCGCACGCCGGGAAGCCTTGGCGCTACGTGCTGATCCCGCACGACTCGGTGCAGGAGAACATGACCCTGGCCGGATTGGTGGCGACGCACGAGTTCCGCGGCGAACAGGCAGGTGAATCTTGATGGCGTTCGGAGGGGCCACGGATCGCGCCTGCGCATCCGTGACTCAATGTGAGTGGGAAGGGGCTCCAACCGCTTCGGGGGCGACATGGCAACGGTGTTTCTGAGTGCGGTCATGGCGGGCATGGAAGCGATGCGGCGAGCGGCTGAGGCCGCTTGCGAGTCGCTCGGCATCAAGGTCATCAAGGCCGAGGACTTCGTTGCCGACCCAGCGTCTCCACGCGGCGCGTGTCTTCGCGGCGTCGCGAACGCGGACGGCTTCCTGCTGCTCCTCGGAGCCCGCGACGGATCGCGGTTGTCGAGTGGCATGTCGATTCACGAGGGGAATCCGCCAGTTGGGTCGGTCGTGTTCGAACAAGAGGTGCTCATATGATGGTATTGACGGACAGCGAGACCAAAGTCGACCTTCTCAACAACGAGGCGATCGCCGCAACGATCATCAAGCTACTTCGCGACCGTCCTGAGCAGCCTGTAACGGTCGGGGTTCACGGCGATTGGGGCGCTGGCAAGTCAAGCGTGCTGGAGATGATCGAGGCTGGCTTCGCAGACCAAGGGAAGGTCCTTTGCCTCAAGTTTAATGGCTGGAGGTTCCAGGGATTCGAAGACGCCAAGATCGCGCTCATCGAGGGGATCGTCACTGGACTGCTCGAGAAGCGACCGGTCCTCACCAAGGCAAGCGATGTCGTCAAGGGCATCCTGCGCCGGATCGACTTGCTGAAGGTGGCGAAGAAGGCTGGTGGCTTGGCGATGACCGCCTTCACCGGGATTCCGACCGCCGACCAAGTGCAATCTATCGCTCGCAAGTTGGAGGGGCTCGTCACCGAGCCCTCGAAGCTCGCAACAAGAGAGAATCTTGAGGCAGCCATCGAAGGCGTGAAGGGACTGTTGAAGCCGAAGGGAGAAGGTGACTCGATCAACGTGCCTGAGGAGATCAACGAGTTCCGAAAGGCTTTCGACGAGCTACTGAACAAGGCCGGCATCGAACAACTCGTTGTCCTCATCGACGATCTCGATCGTTGTCTGCCCGATACGGCCATCGAGACCCTGGAAGCCGTCCGCCTCTTTGTCTTCACATCGCGAACGGCGTTCGTGGTCGCTGCCGACGAGGCGATGATCGAGTATGCAGTGCGCAAGCACTTCCCCGACCTCCCGGACACCACTGGGCCTCAAACTTACGCGCGCAACTACCTTGAGAAGCTAATTCAGGTGCCCTTCCGAATCCCAGCACTCGGGGAAACGGAGACACGAATCTACGTAACACTCCTCTTGGTGGGGGCCGAGCTCGGTGAGAACTCCCCTGAGTTCACTGCACTGATCGGGGTGGCCCGAGATCGACTCAAACGACCTTGGACCTCCGGTGCCCTCGATGCCGCATCCGTCCGCGCCGCGCTCAAGGACAAGGTTGCGCGCACCAACAGCGCGTTGGCGCTTAGTGACCAGATCGGGCCGATCCTGGCAAGTGGCACGAAGGGAAATCCCCGGCAGATCAAACGGTTCCTCAATGCAATGGTCCTGCGTCAGCGGACGGCGGACGCGAGAGGTTTCGGGGGCGACGTAAAGCCGCCGATTCTTGCGAAGCTCATGCTCGCTGAGCGGTTTCTCCCGCGTGTCTTCGATCAGATTGCGGCGGTAGCAGCCGGCGCGCCGGATGGCAAGTGCCCTGACCTCGCCGAGCTCGAAGCATCTGTGGCTGCGGGGAAACATGCGAAGTCGTCGACGAAGATCGAGGGCGCTGCCCCCAAGTCCGGCAGCGACAAGGGTCCGTCGACAGTGGAAGCTGCGAGACCTACGGACGTTCTAGTGAGCGAGTGGCTCTCGTCGCCCGCCATAGTGACGTGGGCCGCTGTGCCAATCGAAATCGGGGGCGAGGATCTCCGCCCGTATCTCTTCATTGCTAAGGACCGGAAGGACTATTTTGGTGCCGCGTCAGTGTTGGGTCATCTATCTGCTCTGGTTGAGCAGCTCTTCGGCGGAAAGATGGCAGTTCAGCCTCTTGAGTCTGACTTGAAGCGTTTAGCGCCACCGGAAGCCGCCCAGGTGTTCGAGGCAGTGCGTGGCCGCATCATCGGCAGCGACAACCTCGACACCGAGCCGCCTGGAGCGGCGGGGCTAGCGGTTCTCGTGAAGGCCCACCCGACGCTTCAGGGCAACCTCGTCTCCTTCCTAGAGTCGCTGCCGCGGGATCGCGTTGGTCCGTGGGCATGCAGTGGTTGGGAAGGTGCGGTCAAAGACCCTGACGCGACTCAACGCTTCGACCGCGTCCTTCAGGGTTGGGCCGTGGATGGAAACGCTATGCTAAAGGCAACTGCCACCGCAGTTACTCGCACCCGCAAGAAGGTGCGTTGATGGGCACGTCTAGCGCGTTTGGCGGTCAAGGCGGTGGCACGCCGCTTGTTCCGAGTTGGCTCGCTGATGCGGGTGCCCCACCGGTCGGACCCGACGAAGCGCCGCCTCAAGGTGCGACACCAGCGTCACCCTCGACAAGCTTGGGCAGCGATGGCCG
>ERZ1066126.313-NODE-313-length-13350-cov-8.058443_pt1 | contig 13350 bp, 21 predicted proteins | sample MGYA00382773_ERZ1066126 | MGnify/ENA primary metagenome ERZ1066126 (study PRJEB33369, sample SAMEA5778356) | biofilm metagenome | biome: Industrial cooling water; feature: Water cooling tower basin; material: Biofilm | place: United Arab Emirates | collected... | reverse complement strand
AAAAGCACCCCCAACATCAGCTGATCGTTGGTTAGGATTAGAAATGGAAAAATTAGGAAAATTAGGATTCGTTAACTTGAAATTATACCGTCATCGATTTATGAGAAAAGGAAGTACCACCAAAGAAAAACGAGAATTACAATTACGAACCATTCAACAACTAATTTCATCATATGAACGAGACTTACCAAATTGAGTCCAAGTTCGTTCATTATTCGTATAAGTGCAATAATCTACAATTAATTTTCGATATCGATCTTTATCCTCGAGGTTTCCTGATTCTTGTTCTGTTTTCATACTTTGCGTATAAAGCGTATTTTTTGTAAAATCTTTAATTCCTATTACCGAATCCGTCATGAATTTAATAGAATCTTTATCCCAATAACAACCTTGCGAAAATATTAAATAATCTTTTTTTCGAATATCAAAATCTTTTTTTTCTTGTAAGAAATTAGATAACGTATTGTGAAGATCTATATGATCGGTAAGAATATCAATTTCTTTTTCAGAGAAAATATTCTTTCCTTTATACCACATTAACAAAGGAACACGAAGAACTTCATTTGAAAAACAAGTTGCATGTCCACAGTTTCCTTTTTTAATTTCTTCGAAATCTTCCCCATGATCTGAAGTAAGAATTATCAAAGTATCGTTTGGAACATTATCATATATGTAATTAATCTTTTGATTTAATCGATTTGCTTGAAATTGCATTTTTTCATCAAGAAAATTAATCGAATTATAAAACTCATCTGTATCTAATCCAAATTCAGAATGAGTTTTTACTGTATGGTAAATATGAAAAAAAGGAGTAGGAAGCGATTTTAATTTTATGCCATTTTTACGATCGAATCTTTTTTGATAATATCCTTCGCGAAATGGATTCGATAAATAAGGAGTTTCAGTTTGAATACATTGAGTACCATAAATTCTATTTATATTTGAACAAAGTTCTAAAATAGGACTCCAAGGAGAAGAAATAATAGAATAATATTTTCCATAGATATTATTCCATAAATCATTATTCAAATATTGTTGAGAAATCCGATGAGGATCAGAAGAATAAATTGGATAACAATTGTTAGGTAATTTTCCTGTTAAAATAGTAGAAAAAGAAGGAATCGTCCAAGTATTATTCGTCCAATGATTATTAAATCGAATACTTGGAGGAATCTCAAAATCAATATTTTGAGCTATATCGAATCTTAAAGAATCGGAAATAATAAATATAATATTCATTTAGCAACAATCGCCTGGACCACAAGCTGGAGGTGGAAATTTGCTAGTTGGAGTAAAAATGCGAACCGCAGATCCTCCTAAATTGATAGTTGCATCGTATGTAATATCACAACATGCAAAAGGATTGTTACAATAAGCCGGACTTGATGCAAAAGGTGCCGTATAATATGATAAACCAGGAACACTACACACGCCGCCATTTCTTGGCTTAAGAGATTCATGGTAATTATGATCATTTTGTTTCTTATTGATCTCGACTTCCATTTTCATCTGTAGTATTGTTGGAATTTTAATCATCATATCACCTAATTTTCGCTATCTTTTCTAAGAAAAGAGAAGAAGCATCGACGATGTTTTCTTTAGTATTATTTATATTAGATTTAAATCTATGTGAAACTATAAAATCGAATATTCCATTTTTACTTTTTAAAAAAGTATCGATAAAAACTACGATCGAATCAAACTCTTGATTTATACTTATTGGTTTCGTAGAAACTTCTGAAATTATTTTACACAATGACTCATTCTTTTTTTCTTTAATTAGAGAAAAAAAGTTTATTCCGCGAGGCATTATCAAATTATCTAATAATTTATAAAATTTAATAAATTCAAGATATAGTGTTTGAATACGTCCAGAATAAAAATTATTTTGCTTAAAATACATTCGACAATTTAATCCAGATGTAAAAAAAACAAAATTAGAATTATTCATATATTTCAAAGGCAATTCGTCATTTTTTGCAAAAATGAAATTTCTAGATCCAATATTCAGATCTTGCATAATCCTGGTTCTTGGACTATCGATCTTTTCATAGTTAGTACAAACTTTTTTATCAAACGCAAAATATTCTAATAAATCATAAAACATTTCATGTTCGAAAACATGATTATAACTGGATACGAATGTCAAATCGATATTTTCATCAGGAAAACTATTTTCATATTCTTGATCATACACGAATCCATCGATTATACATGATGGTTCTAATATAAATTTTTCACTTATTAATGCATAAATATTTTTACCAAATCCAATAAAATATTGGTACTTATTATATGCATGATAATTATTAATTTGTTCGAAATGATTACAAGCTAAATATACGCAATTTTTAGCTTTTACTTTTTCTCCTAATATCAACGTATCGCAAAAAAGTATATCGTATTTTTCGTTAGGATCAGTACCAATATTATACTGTCCACAATTCGATAAAAATCTTTTCATGATACCATTATTAAGAGCTAAATAAGCTGATTGTTTCATTTAGTTTTCCGCCCAAAATATAGGAGCTTTATATGAAGTTCCAGGATAAAATATCTTATCGTCTATTTCGATATTTACACCAATATCCTGATAAACGTCATAAATAAAATATTTTACCTTCGTATAATCATTATCTGTAATATACTTATTAGGCACTATAATTTTAAACGTATTTCTATTTTGAATAATTTGAAAATATTCATAATAATTTTCCAAATCATTTTGTGTTAACGGTTTTATTCGAGATGAAATTTGTCCTTTTGCATTATAAAACCATCGAATCGCTTGCGGTTTAAAATTAAATGATCGATAATAAGTTCCGCACTCACAAATATTAAAATTATTTTCAATAGGATAGATCTCGTCGACATTGACCGAATCGGTACTATGAAAATTATACAAATCGATTATTTTTTTATCGTCTACGAAAAATAGATTTTCAGTAAAATGAAATTTACCAAACGGGCACGTATAAAATCCAGTTCCTTCTTTCCATGATCTCATTTGATTGATAATAGGAATCTTAACAATATCAAAATTAAAAAAAGAACTATCAATTTCAGTCAAAGATATTACCGAGCGTGATTTATTAAGAATATTCAAAAAATTAAAATTAGATATTAGTCTACTTAAATTAATAGGATTTGTAATAAGAACAGAATTATTTAACAAATCTTCGATTTTATCTAACTCACGAAAACATATATTCAAAACTTTTCCTTCGCAACGTACATGACTATGCAATACCGTCTTGTCTGATGAATAATTCAACCAATACTTATTTTGAAATTTATAAAATCGATGATACATGTCCCAAACAGTATCGATAAACTTTTTTGTATTTGGGCCCCATTTATAATTACTTTTAAAGAAATTAGAAGAACCAGAACTCGTTAATACTAGGTATTCAAAATCTTTGAATTTAAAATATTTTTGATATATTTCATATAAATCATTTGTCCATTGTGAAGAAATATATGAGTAATATTTAATATCATATAATGTTTGATCTATTTCATTTAATGGATCAAGTAAATAGTTTTTATAATTACGTAAAATTCTATCTTTAATTAGAGATTGATTCATGCTAAATTGCCAAAGATATCCAGATCGCGTTTATATCATTAACGTAGAATACCAAGAAGATTTTCATTGGATACCTGAAGGTATTAATATATTTATGGCCGAATGGAAACAACGTACTTCGTATATTCCTAAATATATTAAAATTTATTCGTTAGAAGAAACAATCGATTTACCCGATCATTCGACCATTTTATTTCCTCTTTATAAAGATCCAATACCTAACATTAATCATTTTCTTAATTTAAAAGCGCAAAAGTTTCTTTGCGGCCCATTGGTATTAATGGTACCTGAAAAGATTATTTCAAATATTTCATGCGACGGATTAATAGGAAACGAACCGGTTATTTCTCTTCTTGATGAAAATTCAAGAATAATGACAGATAAAAATATTCCTAAAAATTTCTATAAAATAGAAAACGATAAATTACCAAATATAGAAATCCCATGGTTCGTTAAAAATAATAATGAGTTACAAATATTTCCAGAATCTTATGCAACATGTCAAAATCGTTGTTCTTTTTGTCAAATAGGTCAAAATCTTCATTTACAAAAAAATAATAAAAAATATACTTTCGATCAAATACTATCAAGAATAGGAAAATATGAACTAAATCCTTATAAACAAGCAAAGGTCAGTTTAAATTATGTAAGTATATTCGATGCTTTAGAAGTCGATGAAATTAGATATTTACTTCATAAGATACATGAAAAATTCAAATATCAGACTATCAATTTGTGGGCTCGTACAGCCTCGATTATTAAATACCAAGAAATTTTACATACTTTAAGCCCGAAAAAAATCAATTGGAATATCGGATTTGAAGCATTTAATCGAAATCAATTAAAAAGATATAATAAAAGTGGATTAAAACATAATCTTGAAGTATTAGAAATCATTAATAAACAAAAACTTCATGTTAGCCCATTAATGATCATGCTTGATCCTTGGTCTACGAATCAAGAATTAGCAGAAAATTTCTATTATTTGTCCAAAATAAATAAAATAAATCTTGCATGCGGACAATCTGGAATGATATGGAATGGGAATATACTTAACAGATTGTGGATTCCTTATCCTAATACAAATCTGACTATTCAAGCTAAAAATGAAAATTTATTGAATTTAGAAAGATTCAACGAATTTGATTATCCATTTTCGCAAGATATTAAAAATCCCAATACTATGAGTTGGCACTTCAAAAATCAAATAAGACCAATAATCGACAATCTATTAAATTTCAATTATATCATGGATTGGACTAAACAAAAACTTACAGAAACAGGAAAATCAGGATGTTCATTTTGTTCTGGAGGACTTGTTTTCAATCATAATAAAACTGGAAGAGTATTTCAAGATATGGAAGAACAATTAGTCGAATATATCTCTACTATGAACGAGAATCTATATTCGAAAATAATGAATAAAATTACGATTCTTGCAGAGGAAATTCTTAATGGATGAAGATATAAAAAAAATAATATCACAAAGAAGATATGTTCAATTAACAGGATCGATTAATGAAAATACATCGGATCAATTTATTTCTAATTTATTAAAATTAGAAATGTCAGATCCGATGAAAGATATTTTAGTAATCATTAATTCGTATGGAGGATTAATTCATTCTGCATGGGCTATGATCGATACTATGAATCTAGTTAATTGTAACATTCATACTTTAGTAATAGGAAAAGCAATCTCTGCAGCATCATTAATACTGATGAATGGTACAAAAGGAAAAAGATATAGTACAAAACATTCGTCGATTATGATGCATAAACTACAAGGTGAAACATCCGGAAATATCGATCATATGTTTACAGATATAAATGAAACACGAAGAATGCAAAAAGAAATCGAATCTTATATTATCGAAAAAACAAACATCATACAAGAAGATTTAGATAAAATGATCATCAACGATTGTTATTTAACACCCACAAAAGCGCAAGAATTAGGAATTATCGATCGAATTATCGATAAATTTAGCGATATCAAATTAGAATCTCAATGAATCAATCCTTGTTTAATATATCCAAATAAAATGGACCAACAAACAGTACTTATTTTTTTATCGCCATTCACGAATTCGGCTAATTGATTGTAATTCAATACATAAGGAATAATTTCGGTTTTTTTAATTTTTCCTTTACAAGATACGATAACTATTTTATTACATTCATCGGTAAACCCAGTCGAAGAATATACGTTCGGACTAACTTCTTCGATTTCTATTAACTCTAACCCCGTTTCTTCTAATAATTCTCTTCGAATATTATCTTCTAAAGATACAGAATAATCAATATGACCCGAAGGAAAACTAATTTCGTAATCGTTAATTGATGATCTAAATTCTTCGATAACTACAATTTGATTATCGATAATATTTTTACATCTCACGATCGGAACAATTATAATTCCATTTGGTTTATGTAAAAATGGCGAATCATGTCTAGATGAAAAAATCCATGATTCGCCATTTTTTTCTACTTCGTAAAGTTTTAAATATTTACTATCGAATATTTTCATTCTTCTTTTTCAATTTCTTGAATTTCTTTATCTATTAATTCTCCGCCGAGAATTCTTTTAATCATAACGGCATGAGAATTTTTCGATCCAGTACAAGCTTGAGCATCAGGCAAATCGATTCGCTTGATCCTTCCACAAGATGAACATTTAACAAATTCATTGTTTTTGTTATCAAAACGATGATGTTCCCAAGAACATCTTATTGTCTTATTTTTCTTTAGGGTTTTAGACATAAAAATACCTCTAAAGAAAATAGATTATTTCCTATTTTTACGAACAACTTTTACTACTGACTGATCTGGTCCAGCAGTATTAATAATACTCCTAATTTTTGCATCTTCTTTTTGATCGCGTAAACCAGAAATTTTTTCAGCAATTTGAGAAGAAATATCTCCCGATAATTTTTCAGAAATTTTTTCAACTAAAGTTTCAGACAATCTATCAGCAATTTTATCTGAAAACTTATTTGAAATCAATTCTGCCAAATTTGGATTATCTAATGCTCTATCGATCATTACATCCAAAACTCTTTCGACCCTTGTTTTTTCCACTTTTATCTCCTTATAGATTTCCAAACCCAATTCGTTCTAATTAGTCTCCTTTCGTATATATGTAAAATCTATCATCTAATAATTCGCAGTATTTTCTTACTTCATTCCAATCTAATTTTCCGTTATTACAACCCGGTCTTGGCAAGATTACTTTTTTCCATTTATTCGAATTTGTTAACTCGACTAATTCTAATAACGATTTTTTAATCAACTCAATATCAGACGGATCTTTCCAATGATTTTTTGTAGGAAACGAAAAAATATTAGGTTTTCCTGAAATCAAAAGATGTACTTTATTCCCTAATTTTAATTTCTCTCCAAGAATAAGATTGATACCTGGATATTTATTTTTAAATGCTAAAGCAATCCCTTTCCCCATAACCGCTCTTCCACTACGATCCACGATTCCATTCGTAGTAATTCCGATAGCATCAGCCGGAATTGAAAAAATATCTCCTTTAATTTCCATCATATTCTAAATCCCAAATACTTGTGCTTCCTTTATATCTACGTTCTAAATGGAACATGCCTAACTGAAATCCTGATTGAGGGAAATTTTTTGGCTGATCGAATAAAATAATCTCTTTAATCCCAAAACCATTATTCTTAATATTTCTTATTCTTGCTTTAGTCCATAAATGATTAATTGTCGCTACAAAACATACATGGTCAGCAATCTCCATAGAATGGACCAAAAATTTACCAATAAGACTCCAAGGAGGATTCGTGATAATCCAATCTACCTTTTCATTGTAATCAAAAAAATCTTTTCCCTCTTTAATCTCACACCAAGGAGAACCTTCAGGAAAAAAAGAATAAAAATTACCGCTTCCTCTACAAGGTTCTAAAATAACTCCGTTAGGAGATAAATGATAATACAATATATCACAAAGACTCTTAGGAGTCATCACATCGTCGTTACTTACATAATCTCTATTTGGCTGAAATCTCATTTTACTCCTTAATTCCAAGTAGCAATCAAACCATACTTTATTTCAATCTTATTATACAAAGACGATAATATTTCAAACTCTTCTTGATAATTTTTCTTAAAACTCTCAATGCTTTGTTCAGGATTATCTATTTCATGAATAAACCCGTCGTCAGGAAAATAAAAATACTTATAATCTCCTTTAATCGCATTAACTCCCCAAAAATCTTTATCTTGCGGCAAGCATCCGCATTCGCTATGAACATAAAACAAAACTTCGTTTATTCTTTCCTGTGTTTTCCAATGATCGACTTTTCCAATACATTCTAAATATGTCCCAAGATAAAAATTTTGATGTGAACTCATTTGATCCTCAATTCGTTACAAACATAATTTACGATATCATAGACAGACGATATTTTCTCGAAATCCTTATCTTCAATCTTATGAAGACTGAAATGCTCTTCATAAATCATAATAAGTTCAATAGTATCAATAGAATCAAATCCTAAATCTTCATAAGTATCTTCTAATCTAATATCGTCTCTAGATAGATACGATTTCAAAATTGCTAAAACTTCATTTTCGACTTCATTTCGAGTCATTCAAAAAACTCTCCAATTCTTTATTTTTATAAATTATTACATCTTCAATCGATTTAATCTTATCTAACGTCTCCTGTTTAAGGAAGGGAACCGCTACGACATTTTTATCATGATAGATCATAACAACAGAAACAGTTTCATCTTCTGAAATTATTCTCTTCAGAAGATGAAACTGTTCTTTGTTCGTTTGAATAATAAATTGCATTATTCTACTACTTCGGCTTCTACATTCTGAGTCTTATTCTCATACATTCGAATCGATATCTTATGTTGTTCTTGAATTAATTCTTCTTGCAACCTTTTAATATCTTCAATAGACTCGGCTTTTTTAAGAGCATCGATCTTTTCTTGGAGATTATTCTTTTCTTCGTCAGAAATTTCATTTTCCTTCATAAATTTTTCTGATGTATAAATCATCGACTCAGAATGATTTCTAACTTCAATCTCTTCTCTCTTCTTTCGATCTTCTTCAGCATGTCTTTCAGACTCTTCAACCATTTTCTTGATTTCATCATCTGAAAGACCAGAAGAAGCAATAATCTCAATCTTCTGTTCTTTACCAGTAGCCATATCTTTTGCACTGACAGTAACGATTCCATTAACATCGATATTAAATGTAACTTCAATCTGCGGAATACCCCTAGGAGAAGGTGGAATACCAACAAGATCAAATTTACCTAACGTCTTATTATACTGAGCAAAATCTCTTTCACCCTGAAGTACGTGAATCGAGACCTGACTTTGATTATCGATAACTGTAGAAAAAACTTGGCTCTTCTTAGTAGGAATCGTAGTGTTTCTCTCGATAATCTTATGAAAAATTCCACCTTGAAGTTCAAGACCTAATGAAAGAGGAGTAACATCAAGAAGAACGATATCAGAAGCAGATTTATCTCCTGACAAAACGGCTCCTTGAACTGCAGCTCCAATTGCCACTGCCTCGTCAGGATTTACCGACATATTTGGTTTCTTACCAAATAACTTTTCGACTAATTCCTGAACAGCTGGAATTCTTGTAGTACCACCCACGAGGATAACTTCATCGATCTTATCTGGTGTCAATCCTGCATCTTTTAACGCTTGCAAACAAGGTGCCTTAGACTTCTCGAGTAAATGAGAGACGAGAGATTCGAATTTACTTCTAGTCAAATCGATAGCAAGATGTTTAGGACCATTTGCATCGGCGGTAATAAATGGAAGATTAACCGAATATGTCAAAGAACTAGAAAGAGCTATTTTAGCTTTTTCAGATTCTTCTTTTAATCTCTGAAGAGCCATATTATCTTTTGAAAGATCGATTCCGTGTTCTTTCTTAAACTCTTGAACCAACCAATCCATAATCGCTTGATCAAAATCGTCACCACCAAGATGAGTATCTCCTGAAGTAGCTTTCACCTCAAAAACACCATCTCCAATCTCAAGAATAGAGAAATCAAAAGTTCCACCTCCTTCGTCAAATACAGCAATCGTAGCATTCTCTTTCTTATCTACACCATAAGCTAAAGCAGCAGCCGTCGGTTCAGCGATGATTCTTAATACGTTCAATCCTGCAATAACACAAGCGGTCTTAGTTGCTGCGCGGGAAGCATCATCGAAATAAGCTGGAACTGTTACTATAATATCAGTAACCTTTTCACCAAGATAATCTTCAGCTACTTGTTTCATCTTCTGTACAACTTTAGACGAAATTTCTTCAGGCGTATATGTTTTTCCCATAATTTCAAAACACACATCACCATTTGATGTGGCTTTAACTTCATAAGGAACTTTTTCATCGAGACAGTCTTTGTATTTTCTTCCAATGAATCTTTTGGCTGAAAAAATAGTATTCTTAGGATTTGTTACAGCTTGTCTTTTAGCGACTTGTCCAACGAGTCTATCTCCATCCTTAGTAAAAGCAACTACAGAAGGAGTTGTTCGACTTCCTTCTTGATTACATAAAACGACTGGCTGTCCATTCTCAAGAACCGCTACGCATGAATTGCTTGTACCAAGATCTAGATACATAGCTCTTCCCATATTTTATTCCTCCTTTACAATATTTCTAATAAACCATTAAAAAATAATATAAACCATTACAAAATAATACTAAGGCTATTGCCATAATCCAAATATCTGCAATGACAACCCATTTCAGTTGTTTCATTGTAAATGAATGTAGATTTTTTAATGCCCAAAAAGTATATACTAATCCTATACTAGCCGTAATTAAAGCTAAAACAATCATTCTACATCTCCATTTTCTTGTATTTTCTTATCTTCGTAAGGATGAAGAAATCTTCGTTCGATTTCAGAGATAGAACAATGCAATTCTCCAATCAATTCCTTGTAATTATTATATGATGGAGTGACATAACGCTTACAATACGTAAATAATAAATAATTTATCTCCCCGTTTGGGGAGATATCTTTTAATAATTCTACGATATGTTCTAATTCTTTCCTTCGTTCTTTTTTAATGTACGGCATCTTCTGTTACCCTATCTAAAAGATCTTTTAGTGTTTGAATATTATCATCTTGAATACCATGACGAGCAATAATGTCTTTGAATTCTTCGACATCGTGAGTACTAATCTTCCATTTTGGAACTCCATTTTCATCACGCTGAATATCGTTCGACAATTGTTTACGACCATATTCATCTTTGATTACTTTCATCTTGTTGCCTACGCGTTCTTTTAATGGTTCATATTGAACGCCACAGTGAGATAACTGATGATCTAAACAAGCTTTCTTTTGATCTATAGAAAGATCTCCCCAAGGCATCATTCGAAGCGTAATAGTAAAATCTGCTCCTGTTGAAACTTTTAATCTAGGCGGAGCTTTTGCTACTTCTGCAAAAACGACATTTTGATCTTTTACTTTGTTTTTATCTGTAGCATAAAGAAGAATTTTAGCCTCACCAAGATGTTGGTGATATTGACTAATTAATTCTCTCATCATCGTATATTCTACTGAATCTGATTGTAATTCCCAAATACTCATTTGATCTCCTTTAAAAGTAAAGGAGACTAAGAATTTCACATGTTTTACGTATAAATAAAACATGTCAATGAAAGAAGATTTAGATAAATTGCCAGAATTAACTGGCCTCGCAAAAGTAAACTTTATTAATTCTATCAAAAAAGAAGATTATTCTGTTGAAGATTTTAAAGAAATAATTAAAAGATTTACTCAAGTTAAATTTTGGAATTCATATGTTGATTTTACCGCACATGCAAATTTTATCAAAGCGTTATTAAAACTCAATAAATTAAAAAAATCTGATATTAAACAAATATACCTTTTAGAATTTATTAGAAATTTTAGTATTAATAATCAAATAATCAATTTATTCGCATTCATTAAAAATGAAATTACAGAAAAAGATTTTATAGAAATTCTTGAAAAAATAATTGAGCATTTTGGATTTACTGAAGCAACGCTTGAAATAAAAAGCCTATTAGAAAATCTATTAAAATATAATGGATTAGACTACACGCAAATGTCGAAAGAATTTATGAGAAATATGATTAACAAACTTATCGAAATGAAATTACAAATAGAAGTACCTGAAGATAAACAAAAATTTTTTATTTATGCAAGTGGCGTAGGATATCAAGTCATAAAAAATTTATCTGAAGAATTTGCTGGACTTAAACAATTAGGGGATTTAGGTTTATGACTATAGAACAAGCTATAGAACAACTTAATAGAGATAATATTTCGAGACATGAAATGGATTCGATTATTTATGATATAATTGGATGGGATATTTCTATCGAAATCTTAGAAAAATTATTAAATACTAAACAAAAAAATTATATTCGAAAAGAATTGGCTAATCACTTAATATATCAACCAAGAGAACCAATACTTAAAACATTGTTAAAACTAAATCTTTTAAAAGAAGAAGAAGCAAAAATAATTTATTTGGGATTACTAATAGACAATAGCACAAAATGTCTACATTTAGTCGAATATATTAAATCGAAAATAACAGAAGACGATATCATAAAATTCACAATTGAATCTGAACAAATAACTCCTAATATAATGGATTTAATTAGTGCCTTATTAAGAGAAAATATCGATATTACTAAAATGCCAAAAGTAATGGAAAAAATAGTAAAAATTCTTGGCTTTGCTTTAAATCATATAATAAACCATAATTATCAAATTAAAATACCAGAAAATAAACAAAAAGCTTTTATAGAATTAAACCCTCAGTTATACGTTATGTTCGAAAATTTAGCCGAAGAATTTACTGGACTTCGAGAATTAGGAGATATCGGATTATGACTTTTCAAGATGCTCTTAATACTGTCAAAACAACTAAAGATTTAGATAAATTTATATCAGATGAACTAATTTATAAAAAATATTCAGTAGATGAGTTTAGACAAATTATTAGAATAATAAAAGAAAGACTTAAACTGCGTACGATCGGTTGGGCTGGATATTTTTATTATCGACCTAGTTATCTATTTTTAGCAGCTTTACTTAAAGAAAATCTACTTCAACATTATGAAATCAAATATATTTATTTATTTTTGATTGGTGACGAATATAATTTATTCCATATCGACCAAGCATCACCAGGAGAACGTGTTTCTCTAAACAAAGACAATATAATGAAATGTCTTGATCTTGTTAAATATGTTATACCAGAAATCTCAGAAAACGAATTATTAGATCAAATAATATCTTTAGAAGAACCTGTTTCTAACAAAATACGTTTTTTTAATAACTTATTAAAATATCCAGAATATGGAATCGATTATACAAAAATGCCACGAGTCGTTGAAGAGCTTATCGAATTGTGTTTTAGTTATAAAAATGTTCCTAAACTAAAAGTTCCCAAAGACAAGCAAAAGGCTTTTATAGATGTAAATCCTATGAGCTATATTTATATCGAAGATTTATCAGAAGAATTTACCGGACTTGAAGAATTAGGGAATTTAGGATTATGAACTTATTTGTTTATGGAACACTTAAAAAAGGACATGGAAACCATTATCTAATTGAATCTTGTAAACAAATAACAAAAGGATATATCGAAGGATTTCAAATGGTATCTGCTATGATACCATTCGTATGGTATGGAAATCAAAACGACAAAGTCTATGGCGAAGTTTACGAAGTATCTGATTTTATCATAAAA
>ERZ1066126.310-NODE-310-length-13427-cov-8.411756_pt1 | contig 13427 bp, 8 predicted proteins | sample MGYA00382773_ERZ1066126 | MGnify/ENA primary metagenome ERZ1066126 (study PRJEB33369, sample SAMEA5778356) | biofilm metagenome | biome: Industrial cooling water; feature: Water cooling tower basin; material: Biofilm | place: United Arab Emirates | collected... | reverse complement strand
GCCCTGGCCGATGTCGGTGCTGCCGCAGAACGCGGTCACGAGCCCGCTGCGGTCGAGTTTGAGCTGCACACCCGAGTGCGGCAGGCCGTTCCAGTAGATCGGCAGGCCGGCACCCGACAGGTAGCTGCTGCAGGCGAGGCCGAGGCCGCGGATGCGCCCGTCCTTGGTCACCTCACGCTTGCCGCGGCGTTCCTTCCAGCCCGAGCCGGTGACGACCTTCTCGATGCAGGTGCCGAGGCCCATCGAGCCGATGCGCAGGTAGTTCGCGGTCAGCGATTCGCGCGGCGCCAAGTTGTCGAGGCGGAGCTTGGCCGGGTCGATGCCAAGGTCGCAGGCGATCTTGTCGAGCTGCACTTCGACGGCGAAGCGTGGCTGCACGGTGCCGTGGCCACGCTTCGGGCCGCACGGCGCCTTGCAGGTGAAGAAGCGCGCGCCGCGGAAGTGGTAGTTCTCGACCGCGTAGGTCACTGTCTGCAGCGCCCCCGTGTAGAACGTGCTCGCGGTGCCGTAGCTGCCGTAGGCGCCACCGTCGAGGTAGCTCTCGAAGTCGAGTGCGGTGATGCGGCCGGTCTTGCTGACGCCCATCTTGCTGCGCATCAGCACCGGATGGCGGCCGCGGTGGCAGAAGAACACTTCCTCGCGCGTGAGCGCGATCTTGACCGGGCGGCCGGTCAGCATCGACATCTTGGCAGCGCAGATCTCGTGGTTGAACGGATCGCTCTTGCCGCCGAAACCGCCGCCGTTCTGCACCGCGATCACGCGGATGTGATGCGCCGGCAACGGGTGCAGCACGCGCGCGAGCGCGCGGTGCAGGTAGTGCGGCGTCTGCGTCGACGACCAGACCGTCAGCTTGCCGTCGCGGTCGAAGTGGGCCAACGTCGCGTGCTGCTCCATCGGCAGGTGCGTGTTGCCTTCGAAGAAGAACGTGTCCTCGCGCACGTGGTCGGCGCGCGCGAAACCGTCCCGCAGGTCGCCGAATTCGAGGTTCTCGAGCCGGTGGATGTTGCCGCGCACGCCGTAGTCGTGCAGCCGTGGCTCGTTGGTTGCGGCCGCCTCGTGGATGCCGCCGATGGTCTGCTTCTCGCGATACTGCACGTCGACGAGGCGGCATGCTTCCCAAGCGATCTCCTCTTCGGTCGCCGCGATCGCGACCACCGGATCGCCGACGAAGCGCACCAGATCCGGGCACAGCGCGTGCTCGTCCTGGCTCACCGGCAGGATGCCGAACGGGATCGGCAGGTCCTTGCCCGTGAGGATGCCCTTCACGCCGGCGAGCGCCGCCGCCTTGCTGGTGTCGATCGACACGATCTCGGCGTGCGCGACGGTGCTGCGCAGCAGCTTCATGTGCAGCATGCGCGGCAGCGTCAGGTCGTCCGCGTACTTGGTCAGGCCGCTCACCTTGCTGCGCGCGTCGACCTTGCGGATCGGCTTGCCGATCGACTTCAGGTCTTCCTTCTTCTTGTCGTGCTGCCACGGCGCGTCGGTGCGAGCCTGGGCCGGGCGCGTGCTCGGATCGTCAAGAACCATGGATCGACTCCTTGCGCGGCTCGGCCTGTTCACCGCGGCAGCGCGCCGCCGCCAGTTCGACCGCTTCGAAGATCTTGATGTAGCCCGTGCAACGGCACAGGTTGCCGGCGAGGCACTGCTTGATCTCCTCGCGGCTGGGGCTCTGGTTCTGCGTGAGCAGCGCGTCGGCCGCCATCAGCACCCCGGGTGTGCAGTAACCGCACTGGGCCGCGCCGAGGTCGGCGAAGGCGTGCTGCAGGGGCGACAGTTCGGGGCCGTTCGCCAGCCCTTCCACGGTGCGGATCTGCTTGCCGACCGCATCCACCGCGAGCACCAGGCAGCTCAGGACCGGCACGCCGTCGATCTGCACGGTGCAGGCGCCGCATTCGCCGAGTTCGCACCCGTGCTTGGTGCCGGTGAGGTCGAGATCCTCGCGCAGCACTTCGAGCAGGGTCTTGTGCGGCAGGAACGCCGCCTCCTGGGGCTCGCCGTTCACGAGGAACGTCGCCAGGACCTTGTTGGGTTCGGTCATGGTAGGGGGCGAACAGGATAGCCGGGGCGGCGCCGAGGGGGAAGCCGAAGCGGGTCCCGGCAACCGGTCGCTGGTGCCGACGCGAAGCCGGCCCGTGCCCAGGCTGCCGACCGTGCCCCACCGCCGCCTGCGGCCTGCCCTTGCAACCCTGTTACGCTCCAGCGCCCCATTGCCGGGCCTGGCACATACAATGCGGCGTCTGTCCATTCCCCAAACAGGAGCCCCCATGCCGATCCATCCGCGTCTTGCACTGCTCGCCATCGCAGCGGCCGCCAGCCAGTTGCCGGCCCAGGCTGGTTGGTCGCCGCCCCAAGCGGCGACCGCGTTGAACAGCACCGCAGCCGATTCCGGTCCACACCTGTCGTTCGACGGATTGACCCTGCACTTCTCGTCGTTCCGCTCGGGCAACTGGGAGATCTACCAGAGCACGCGTTCGGCACCGGGAGCGGCATGGTCGGTGCCGGCGCTCGTCACCGAACTGTCGGACTCGAGCGTCGAAGACCAGCCGTTCCTGGCCTTCGGCGACCTCGAGCTGTACTTCGGCAGCATGCGCGCTGGCGGCGCCGGTGGCCTCGACATCCTGCGCTGCACCCGCCCGGCCCAGAACCTGCCCTGGAGTCCGCCGACGTTCGTCACCGAGCTGAACAGCTCCCGAACACCCACCGCGACTGCGAGATCGCCTGGGACGGGCTCAGCATCGTCTACACCGAGTTCATCGGTTCGCGGCTCAAAGTGCTTCATGCCACGCGGCCGACCCGCAACGACCCGTTCGGGCCGCCGGTGGTCTGGAGCGAGTTCGACAGCGTCGGCACGGCGACCGGCGTGTTCTCCTTCACCCGTTCCTACACCGGCAACGACGCCTACTTGGCGGCCGGTTTCTCTGCAGCAGCGGGCGGCCAGGAGATCATGAGCACCAAGTTCAACGGCCTCACCCAGGCCGGTCGCGCTGGACTCGGCTCGTTCATGAATCTGCACCTGCGCGACAGCGCCCGCCCTGGTCACTGGTATTCGATCGGTGCCGCGCTGGGCAACACCGGCTTCGTCATCGGCAGCCGCACGGTGCCGCTCGATCCGGATTGGCTCCTGTTCGCGACCCTGGGCGTGGACGTGGCCGGCTACACAGCGGGTTGGGGAGGCACCCTCGACGCGAACGGTGAGGCATTTGCCAGCCTGACGTGCAGTGCCGCTTGGCTGCTGGGGTTCGATCTGCACGTCGGCGCACTGGTGTGGGACGTGTCGGGACCATTCGGTGTCGGCCTCGTCGCCAACTCGATTCCGGTCAAGTTCCACTGATTCCACGGCTCGGCGCACCGCCGCGCTGCGGTGCCACGCCGTCAACTGATCAGCAGGAGCCGAGGCGGCCGGTCGGGTGGATCGGGGGCGCGGTGCAGGCACGGCGGCACCGCCGCGCCAGGATGCTCCACCGCGATCCGCCACAGGTTGCCGAGGCCGAACGAATAGGGCTGCCCGCCCGGTCGCGGCCCGTAGTGCAGGTCGTAGTGGTGCTCGCGCAACCACGCGGCGAAGGCCAGCGGATCGCTGCCGCCGAAGCGTTCGCGCAGCGCTGCGCGCAGGGCCGGTCGGTCGACCAGCCGTTCCGCGGCGTCGTTGGGCAGGGCTTCGCTGGCAGCGCCGGTGTAGCTGCACAGGAGCGTTGCGATCGGTACTTCGGCGCGATCGGCGTGGAACGAGTAGACGTCGGTCGGCAGCAGCGGATCGGGATCGCGCGGGTAGTCGCGCAGACACTCGAGGCTCGGCTCGTGGCCGGCTGCGCGCAGGGCGGCGAGGTCGGCCAGCAGCGTGTCGATCGCGGCCCGGAGCGCCGGCGGAGCCGGCAGCTGTCGCAGCTCGCTCTCGTCGATCGGCCGGCGTCCCGCGCGCGGCGCGAAGTGCGCCGCAATCGCTGCGAAGTCGCCGTCCAGCACCCGGGCCCAGCAGATCGCGTTCTTGCCGCCGGCGAACGGCGTCGCCAGCAGTTCGGCGCAGCTGCTCACCACTTGGATGCGCGGGTCGGCGAGTTGCGAGAGGGATGACATCCAGGGGCTCCTTCGGTCACCCCAGCGCCCGCTGCAGCCGAGCCAGCGTCAGCTCGACCCGCCGCACCGTGCCCAGCTCCGCCGGCACCAGCATCGGCACCGAGCCACGCCGCGCCTTCTTGTCGTGCTGGGCCCGCGTCCACAGCGCGTCCGGCCGCGCCAGTTCGGCCGGCACCGTGGTGTCGATGCCGAGCCGCTGCAGCCACGCCGCCAATCGCCCCACCACCGCGCCGTCGACGCCCGCGGCCCGGCATTCGGCCAGCATGCCGATCGCCACGGCGTGTCCATGCCGCAGTTGCTCGTTGGACAGACTCTCCAGCGCGTGGCCGATGGTGTGGCCGAAGTTCAGCGCCATGCGCCGGTCGGCTTCGCGTTCGTCGGCCTGCACCACGGCCATCTTCATCGCCACGGCCATTTCGACCGCGGCCAGCGCGGCGGTGCGCTCGCGCGCGGCCAGGTGCGGTGCGAGTTCCTCCAGGGCGGCGAAGCAGGTCGCGTCGAGCACCGCCGCCTTCTTGATCGCTTCGACGAAGCCCTCGCGGAACTGGGGCCCTGGCAGCGTGTCGAGCCAGTCGACGTCCGCGCAGATCAGTTCGGGTTGGTGGATCGTGCCGAGCTGGTTCTTCAAGCCGTCGTGGTCGACCCCGTTCTTGCCGCCGAGCGCGGCATCGCACATCGCCAGCGACGTGGTCGGGCAGGCCACGAACGGCATGCCGCGGCGGTAGATGGCGGCCACGAAGCCCCCGAGGTCGGTGATGGTGCCGCCGCCGAACGCGACCAGGGCGGTGCCGCGGCTGGCGCCGGCCTGCTGCAGGGCGCTGGCCAGTTCGCCTGCGAGGTGCAGCCGCTTCTGCGCCGCGCCGCCCGGCAACTGCAGGCAGGCGCGGGCGCGCAGGCGTTGGGCGTGCTCGACGGCCAGGCCGCGGACCGACGCGTCGTGCACGACGACCACGCCGTCGTCGGCCAGGCCGGCGACGAACTCGGGCAAGTGCGCGGCGATGCCGGAGCCGACCACGATGCGCGAACGGCTGGTTGCGGGGAACTCGAAGCTGCGGTCCATGCCCTTGGTGTAGCCAGCCGGGTCGTGCGGGGCACCAGCAAGGTGCTGGTTGCCGCTCAGCAAAGCCGTTCGCGGAACGGCTGGAAGCCGAGCGCGCCGAGGTCCTGCAAAGGCAGGTACAGCCCCGCGAGCAGGGGCAACCCGCGGGCGCGGCACCACGGGCGCAGCTCCGCCAGGGTCGGCACGGGGCGCTCCGGCACGGTCGCCCACCACGCTTCGTACGGGGACCAGTCTGTGATCGGTGCCAGGAAGTCCTCGACCAGGCGCGCGGCGACTTCGGGGGCCAGGAACTGCACCATGCGCCTGGCTTCCTGCACGATGGCCATGGGCTCGGCGAACGGGGAGGTGCCGGCGATCGGCGCGGCCAGCAGGCCGTCGCAATGGCGGTTGGTGTTGGTGTACTGCGGTCGCCAACTCGGCCCGCGCCCCGCCAATTCGGTGCGCAGCAGGGACAGCAGGAAGTCGTAACTGGCGAGATTGGCGAAGTCGGGGAACTCGGCCCGCAGCCGTTCGCGCCAGGTGACCAAGTGGTCCAGCACGTAGCGCAACTGCTCGTCGGGCAGCGTGTAGAGCGTGACGTTGTGCGGGTGCAGGCAGGTGTTGACGTGGATCGGCAGACGCCGCGGTTCGGCGAAGCGGAACACTTCGGGCAGGTCGAACCAGTTCTTGCGGTGTTCGGTGACGTTGAGCCCGATGCGCACGCCGCGGCGTTCGCGCAGCTGGAGCAGGTAGTCGACGTTGCGCAGGAAGGCGTCGTGTTGCAGACCGCGCCGCACCGCGCCGTGCACGGCGGGGTTGGCGGCGTCCATCGACACCGCGATCTCGACGAAGTTCAGCGTCTCCAGAGCGCGTCGTGCCGCCGGATGGAACGCCGTGGTGTTGGTGTTGACGTAGATCGTGCAGCGCGCGCCGAGCCGCTGCAGCAGATCGAAGATGCGCTGGTGTTCGGCGACCAGGAACGGTTCGCCGCCGTAGAACTCGAGATGTTCGACGTGCGGCAGGATCTCCGCCATCTCGGTGAAGAACGCTTCGTCGTAGGCCGAACGGGTCGGCGGCAGGCCGTCGCGTTCTTTGCGGATGCGCGACGAGGTCACACCGTCGCACATCACACAGGCCAGGTTGCAGGTGCTGTTGAGGCGGAAGATCAGGCGCTTTGGGTAGGCAGGCGTGGCGTCGTCGGTGGCCCAGCGGTCGAACTGCTCGGTGGCGAAGACGTGCTGGGCCGTGCCCGCTTCGCACTGGCGCACGCAGTGCCGGCAGTTGTCGGCGTCGAACACGTACTCGGCGAAGGTGCGTCGGTAGTGTTGGTAGACCGCACCGCGCCAGATCTCGAGCACCGACTGGCCGCGGCCGACGTGGCCGACGGCGCGGTGCGAGTGGTTGCAGAGCCGGATTGCGCCCGAAGCGTCGAAATCCATGCTCAGGAACGGCGCATAGCAGACGGCGCGCAGGCGGCGCGCCGCCACCACTGGGCGCGCGGCGTCGTAGTCGCGAACCGTCATCGGCAGGGCACGGCCGTCGTCGAGGCGCACTGGGAGCTCGGGCATGGCGGCCGGCAGCATCGCATGGGGCGGCCGTTCGGCGCCAGACCTGCACCCACTCCACCGTCAGGGCCGCGGCCCACGCGCTCGATGCCAAGGCGGCTTCACTCGTGCGGCAGCTCCCGCAGCGCCTTCTTGGTGATCTTGCCCGAGCCCGTGCGCGGCAGCGCCGGCAGGAACTGCACTTGCTTGGGCGCCTTGTAGTGGGCGATCCGCTCGCGCACGAACGCGACCAGCTCGGCTGCCGTCGCCGCCGCTCCGGGGCGCAGCACCACCGCTGCCACCACCCGTTCGCCCCACAGCGGATCGGGCCGCCCGAAGACCGCGCACTCCAGCACGGCGGGGTGGCTGTACAACACGTGCTCGACTTCGACCGAGTACACGGCTTCGCCACCGGTTTTGATCACGTCCTTCTTGCGATCAACGATGTCGACGTAGCCGTGTGCGTCGATCGTCGCCAGGTCCCCGGTGCGCAGGAAGCCCTCGCCGTCGAAGGCTGCCGCGGTCGCTTCGGGATTCTGCCAGTAGCCGGGCGTCACGGTGCGTCCCTTCACCCGGATCTCGCCGACCGTGCGCCCGTCGGGTGGCACCGGTCGGCCCGCGTCGTCGACCACTTCGAGCTGCACGCCGTCGAACGCGCGCCCGGTCTTGCACTTCCACAGCAGTTGCTGCTCGAACGGCAAGCGCTGCAGCTCCGGCTTCAGCAGGCTGAGGGTCAGGTACGGACTGGTCTCGGTCATGCCGTAGGTCTGCACGTAGTCACAGCGGAAGGTGGCGAGGATCGCGCGCACGACGTCGGGCGCGATCGGGGCGCCTCCGCTCAGCATCACCCGCAATGAGTACTGCCGCGTGCGCGCACTCGGCTCGGCGACCATCAGGTTGAGCATGGTCGGTACCAGATTGGTGATGGTGACCCGTTCGGCGGCCAGCAGGTCCAAGGCGCCCGGTGCCGTGAAGTGCGGCAGGAACACGTGCCGGCCGCGCGCGTGGGTCACCGCGAACGTCGCCCAGGCGTCGGCGAGATGGAACATCGGCGCGATGTGCGCCCAGCGGTCCGCCGCGGTGATGGTGAGTTCGCGCACGGCGGTGCACGCGTGGGTGGCCACGTTGTCGTGCGTCAGCACCACGCCCTTCGGCGCCCCGGTGGTGCCGCTGGTGTAGTAGAGCTGGGCCGGCGTGTGCGCCTCGGCCAGGGTCGGTGCGAACGGCGCTGGCGCGGTCGCCGCCAGTGTGGACGCGACCGCCAGGGCGCCGCGCGGCAGCGCGGGTGCCAGCTCGGCGGCACGCGCCTGGTGGTCGGCGTCGTGCAGCAGCAGCACGCTGCCACTGTGCCGCAACACCATGAGCTGTTCGGCGGCGGCGAGGCGGGTGTTCAGGGACACCAGGATCGCGCCGGCGGCGGCGATGGCTTGGTAGGCGAGCCAGTGTTCGGGATGGTTGTGCATCAGGCAGCCGACTCGGTCGCCCGGGGCGACGCCCGCCGCGCGCAGCGACGCGGCGCAGCGCAGGGCCAAGGCGAGTGCTTCGGCGTAGGTGGTGTCGCGGCCGTGGTGGTGCAGGGCGGGCGCGGTGGGCGCGGCGGCAGCGGCCTGGGCCAGGAAGTCGAAGACGTTCACTCGGGTGGTGTAGCGCCAGGTTGCGCTGGTGTCGCTGTGCGGTTGTGGTGGCGGTGGGGAAGCGCTCTAGTGCGCGGCCCCGATGGCCACGCCGCCCGAACCCACCGAATCCCCCCAGCCGACGGCGGCCGGGGCCGGGCCGGCTGACCCGGCACCGGCCGAACCGTCTGGGTCGCCTGCGGCATCGCTGCGGCCGAGCACCGGAGACACCCACCCCCCGCTGCCGGTGGTGCTGCTCGACGAGGACTTCGTGGCGGTCAGCAAGCCGAGTGGTCTGTTGGTGCACCGCGACGAACACCACCCCTCGGCCGCGGCGGCGCTGCAGACCGTGCGCGACCAGCTCGGCCGGCATCTGTATCCGTTCCATCGGCTCGACCGTGCGACGTCGGGGCTGTTGCTGTTCGGCTTCTCGCGGGCCGCGGCGGCGGCGCTGCAGGAGTCGTTGGCGGCTGCGGACGCCCACAAGGACTATCTGGCGCTGTTGCGCTGGCCCGGCAGCAACCGCGAGCTCCCCGACACCTGGCTGTGCGATCGACCGTTGCACGACGAGAAGGACGTCGCGCGGGAAGCGCGCACCGAGTTCACGCTGCTCGAGCGTTTCTCGCACTGCGCGCTGGTGCGCTGCCGCTTGTTCACCGGGCGTTACCACCAGATCCGTCGGCACGCCAACCACAGCGGTCGGCACGTGCTCGGCGACACGACCCACGGCAAGGGGCGGATCAACGCCGCATTCCGCAGCCGCTACGGTCTCACGCGCCTGTTCCTGCACCTGGAGCACATCCGCATGCGCCATCCGCGCTCGGGCGAGCCCCTGGAATTGTGCGATCCACTGCCGGCCGAACTGGCTCTGGTGCTGGCCCGTTTGCGCGCCGAACCACCTCAAATCGGCGCGGTCGACTCTGGGCCAGGGGAAAGCCCTTGACTGCGCCGGGTTCTCCACCAAGATGGGCACTGAAACTCGCCCAAACTCCGGTCCCACCGGATCTTGCGACGCTGGCGCCCAAGCACCGTGCTACTTGTAAACTCTGGTTCTGAAGACACTTGCGACGCATTCGTGCGCCGCGCCAGCGCTTTCTCTCGGGCGAAAAACCAATCCTCCCCCAGTGGGCTGTCAAGCCCCCGACCCGGGACTTCGGAATGAACCAGAAGAAAAAGTTTGCGCTCGCCGGTGGCGGCTACTGCCTCTACGCGCCGCGCTACCCGCGCTTTCTCGACGTGCCGGGCTTCGCCGACGAGGCCCAGATCGGCAACGCCACGGTGCCGTCGGTGTTCTTCCTGTCGTTCCTGGAGCATGGTCGGCCCTTGGCCATGGTCTGCAAGCAGACCACGTTCGACCACGGCCGCGCCACGTTGCACTTCGAGGAGGCGGGTGGACTGAAGGTGGTCGAGCGGCGCATGGTCACCTCCGACGACCGCTTCGTCTCGGACCTGGAGATCACCAACTCGAGCAAGGCCGACCGTGAGATCACGGTGGTGCAATGGACGACCACCGATCCGGAGGGCGAGCCGGTGTCGCTCGAGGGCGACAGTTTCCGCATCCGGCGGATGCTCAAGAACGGCAACCAGCCGGAAGTGCCTGCCGACATCCACTTCAACAATCCGGACAGCAAGGGGGCGCGGTGCCTCCAGGGTTTCTTCGCCGAGGGCGGCAGTGATCGCCCCGACTTCGAGGAGACGCCGTGGTTCGAGCTCGAGGCCCTGCCGGTGCCGCGCGCCAAGCGGCCGATGGAGAAGCCGAGTCCGATCGTCGCCGGCTCGCGTGTCTATGTCGGTCTGTTCCGGCTGCTGCCCCTGAAGGCGAGCCACAAGGCCGCCCACCGCTTCGAGGCGAACGTCATCTACAAGGGCAAGGGCGTCAATTTCCGCGCCCGTCGCCCCGACACCAAGGACGAGAACGGCTGGAGCGCATTCTGGGAGAAGGTGCCGAAGTTCTCCTGTGACAACAAAGAGCTCGAGCGCGTGGTGCGCCACCGCTTCGAGCTGCTGTTCCTGCTGCGGCAGTCGCACGGTGCCGGCAATTTCTCGTCGCCGTCGGTGTGCGAGGGCAATGGCCAGTTCCATCAGCCAAGCGCTTTCAGCACGCCGGCGGTCATGCGCGAGGCGCGCTGGCTGCAGGATCCTGCACTCGCCCGAGGCTGCCTGAAGACCTTCTTCGACAACATCCACCACAACGGGCAGGTGCCGGGCCGCGTCTACATGAGCGGCTTGGACGCAGCCGACTTCTATCACGCCGACTGGGGCGGTGGCTTCGAGGCGCTCGACGCCATCCACCCCGACAAGGCCACCAAGAAGGCGGTGCTGATGGCGATGCAGCGCTACGTGAAGTGGCTCGCCAACAACCGCGATCCGGAGGGCAGTGGTCTCACGGACATCGTCAACCACTTCGAGGCCGGCCAGGAGTTCTCGCGCCGCTACACGGTGATCGACGACAAGGCCGACCGCGCCATCGAGTTCACCGAGCAGTTCCGGTTGAAGGGCATCGACGCATCGGTGTTCCGCTACCGGATGGTGAAGTGGCTCTACAAGGTCGCCGAGGAGATCCAAGAGAAGGCGATGGCCAATCGCTTCCAGGCGGAAGTGGAGGTCATCCTCGACACGATCCGCAAGAAGATGTGGGACGAGAAGGCGGGTCTGTTCATGGACCTCGATCCCGACAATCGGCGCAAGACCAACGTCAAGGCCGCGGTCGGCTTCTACCCACTGGCCACCGACATCCCGAATCCCAAGCAGGTCGAAGCCATGCTCGATCTGCTGTCGAACCGCGAGGAGTTCTGGGCCAAGTATCCGGTGCCGAGCATCGCCATGAGCGATTCGACGTTCGATGCCGCCGGCCGCTGGAAAGGCACGCGCAAGGGTTGCCCCTGGAACGGTCGCGTCTGGCCGGTGATCAACAGCCACATCCTCGAAGGGCTCACCTATTGGGGCGAACGCGGCAACAAGCGGGCGCAGAAGCTCGCTGCCGAACTGCTGAAGAAGACGGTGTCGATGCTCAGCGGTGCGTGTGAGGGCGGCGAGTTGGCGACGTCGTTCGAGCACTACAGCCCGGAGACGGGACGCGGCTCGCGCTATCGCGGCGTCGACCTCTACATGAACGCGTTCGTGCTCGACAACATCTTCCGCATCGCTTGCGGTTTTGCGATCCGCTACGGCGAGGTGCAGGACGATCCGCTCGGGGAAGCCATCGACTTCCGGCTGCAGGGCATGCCGCTCGGCAACAAGCTGTTCGACGTCGAGCGCAAAGCCGGTCGCCTGAAGGTGCAGCCGGCCTGAGAGGCCGAGCAGAAATCATCATTCGGCCTCTCGGATTGCCGATTGGCGGCCGCCACCGCGGCCGCGCCGGGCCTTCGAGAGGTTTCTCTCTCAGGCCCTGAGCCCTGCGAACGGCGCCGCGGAGGCTATGCTGCCGCGGCGATGGTTCGCTGGTGCGTGTTCTGGGTCCCGATCCTGCTGGCCGCTTGCGGCGGCCAGGGGCATGACTCATCTGGACCGACCTGGGCCCAGCACGTGGCCCCGTTGGTCCATCGGTCCTGCGCGCCCTGCCACCGCCCTGGGCAGCCGGCGCCGTTCGCGCTGCTGACGTACGACGACGCGCGCAAGAAGAGCCGGCAGATCGCCGAAGTGACCAACCAGCGGGTGATGCCGCCTTGGCTGATGGTGCACGGCGACTTCGCCGACGACCGGCGCCTGACCGCTGCCGAAATCGCCCTGCTGCAGGACTGGGTGGCTGCCGGCTCGCCTCGCGGCGACGCCAGCCAGGAGCCGGCCCCACCGCAGTGGTCCGCCGATTGGCAGTTGGGCGAACCGGACCTGGTCCTGCAGCTGGCCGAGCCATTTCCGGTGCCCGCTTCCGGCCCGAACCTGTTCCGCAACTTCGTGGTGCCGGTGGCGCTCGAGCGCCTGCGCCACGTCGAAGCCGTGGAGATTCGTCCGCAGAGCCCAGCGGTGCACCACGTGGTGCTCGCGGTGGATGCCACTTCGAGCTGCCGACAACTCGACGCAGCGGATCCCGTGCCAGGTTTCCCCGGCATGGTGGCGGGCGCCGCGTTGCCGCCCGATGGGCATTTCCTCGGCTGGACACCGGGCAAGCGTGTGCGCCGCGAACCTCCCGGCATGGCGTGGCGCCTGCGGCCCGGTGACGACCTGGTGCTCCAGTTGCACATGGTGCCAACAGGCAAGGTCGAACACGTCCGGCCCAGCATCGGCCTCTACTTCACCGACCAGCCGACCACGATCGAACCGTTCCCGCTGGCTCTGTTCTCCGAGCAGATCGACATTGCCGCCGGCGATGCCGACTTCGTGTTGCGCGACCAGATCACGCTGCCGGTGCCCGTCGTCCTGCACCGGGTCTACCCGCATGCCCACTATCTGGGCCGTCGGCTGCGCGCATGGATCCGCTTGCCGGACGGTGCCGAGCGCGATCTGTTCCGCATCGATGCCTGGGACTTCGATTGGCAGGACGACTACGAGTTCGCCCAGCCCGTCGAGTTGCCCGCGGGCACCACACTCGGCATCGAGTACCACTACGACAACAGCGCCGGCAATCCGTCGAACCCGCATCGCCCACCGGTGCGAGTGCGCTTCGGGCAAGCCTCCGAAGACGAGATGGGCACGCTGACCTTGATGGTCACCACCGAGCCCGGCCGCCATCGGTTGCAGTTGGCGGCGGCGGTCTGGCAGCACGATTGCACCAAGTGCCCGCGCGATGCCGGGCTCTGGCGCAAGCTGGCCAGCGTGCAGCGCGAACTCGGCCAGGACCGCGAAGCGCTGGCGTCACTCGCCGCGGCGATGGAGCGCGCCCCCGACCATGCGGAGACGCATTACGAGCTGGGCATGTGCCACGAACGCGCGAGTCGGTTCGACGCAGCCGAACGCGCCTACCGCGCTGCGTTGCGCGCCGCTCCGGACCACGGTGGCAGCAATCTGCAGCTCGGCGGCTTGCTGGCGCGCGCCGGGCAGACCGAGGCGGCGCTCGCGTGCTTCGAGTTGGCTCTACAGAGTCTGCCGAACCTGCCGCTGCTGCACTGCAATCTCGGCACTGCTTGGTTCGTGAAGGGCGATCTGGCGGCCGCCGAGTCGCGCTACCGGCGCGCGCTGGCCTTGGACGATCGCTACGTCAACGCGTGGTTCCTGTTCGGG
>ERZ1066126.306-NODE-306-length-13729-cov-7.920360_pt1 | contig 13729 bp, 13 predicted proteins | sample MGYA00382773_ERZ1066126 | MGnify/ENA primary metagenome ERZ1066126 (study PRJEB33369, sample SAMEA5778356) | biofilm metagenome | biome: Industrial cooling water; feature: Water cooling tower basin; material: Biofilm | place: United Arab Emirates | collected... | reverse complement strand
ATGGATGGCCATAGGCGGGCATCCATTGGCCGACTGCGGATTCTACCAGATTTTCCGCATCTACTTGTGGATTCTTTCTGCCGACCCAGCGCAGCCAGACTCGCGATTCGATTCGTGAGCCGCGTCGACACCCGCGATCCGACTGCACCGAACCGTGGCTCTGCCGGATCCCGGGCGACGGATCGGTGCTCTGGACGGGCCAGAGCGCTCGTTCCCGCCGGAATTCGCTAACACCACCGGCGGCGCAGCGTCCTCTCCCCACGAGGACCCACCCATGACCCGACGTTTCCCGTTCGCCATCACCCTGTGCACCCTCTCGGCTGCCGCCCTGCTGCTCGCCGCCACCGCTCGCCCCGCGCCCGTGCCGGGACCGGGCGCCGTGGTCGCCGCGCTCCAGGCCGTGTTCGCCGACCTCGACGCGGGTCGCCCGGTCGCGGCGCGCTTCGAAGTCGAAGGCTCCAATCGCGACGCCGCGCTCGTGGTCGACGGCAAGTACACGGCCGCCGACGCAACCGACCTTCCGCTGCTGCTCGACGTGGATGCTGCCGGCCAACCGATCACCGCGGCGAATCCGGCCCAGTTCGGCCAACTGCTGGCCGCCGGTCTCGCCACCGACCCCGCAGCCAAGCGCACCCTGCGCACCCGTGTGGTCCGTGTGCTGGCCAGCTGCAGCTCCACCGAGGCTTCGCGCGCCATCGTCGAGTTCGAACGCACCCTGACCATCGACGGTCGCGAACAGCGGGTGCCGATGCGCGCCACGGCCCTCGTGCACTACGACGCCAAGTTCGAGCCGCCGTTCAAGATCCACCACTGGCATGCCTCGCGGGCCGTAGCTCCAGCACCCGTGGGCAAATGATCGAACACCAAGGGCCCCACGGCGACCGCCCCCCACCCTCCCGAGCCGGCCAGCGGGCGCTACGCTGGTGGGCGTGACGAACCGCCTGCACGCCCTGTGCGCCGGCACCCTGGCCCTGACGCTCGCCGCGCCGGCCCAGCACGACCTGCGCGATCGCCTGGTCCGCCGCGACGGCAAAGAGGTCACCGGCCGCTTGCTGACGCCGCACGCCGCCGACGAACTCCTGGTGGTGCAGGGCGGCAAACGCCAGCGCATCGCCCGGTCCGAAGTCGCCGAGTTCCACCTGGTCGCCGACGCCGTGCGCGAGTTCTGCCGCCGCCGGATCGCCCTGCAGAACCAGCCGCGCGCCCAGTGGCTGTTGGTCGAGTGGGCCGAGGCCAGAGGCCTGCCGGGTTTGGCGCGTGCCCAGGCCACCCTGTTGGTGCTCGACGACGACAGCCACGAGGCCGCCCACGAGTTCCTCGGCCACCGCCGATCGCCGAAGGGCTGGCTGTGGGAGCTGCGCGGCCGGCGCCTGCTGCTCGAACAGTACCAAGCGGCGATGCTCGAGAAGCCGATCGACCTGGTCGGCGAGCGCTTCGTGGTGCAGTGTGACACGGGCCTGCGGGCGAACGTCGCCGCCCTGCTCGATCTCGAGCACCTGGCCGTGGTGTTCCACGAACAACTCGGGGTGCTGCTCGGCGCCAAGGAGAGCCTCGCGCCGATCCGTGTCGTCTGCAGCCGCAACGACGAGGTGTTCCCGCGCTGGGGCTTCCGCCCGGTGCCCTACTACGTCCCAGCACCGCATGGCGACCGCGCCCACACCTTCTACGCCGGCGCCAACCCGACCCGGCCGGAGCAGCTGTTCTTCGTCGGCGCGCACGCGTTGCTCTACCACACCCTGATCGGCGAAGTGCGCATCGAAGACGACCGCGACCGCGTCTGTGCGTGGCTGGAGATCGGCCTGTCGTCCTGGTTCCAGAACCTGATGCAGGGCCCGGCGGGCTTCGCGGCGCCTGGCCAATCGCCGACCCTGGACCTGCAGGCACTCACCGCACTGGCCCGTCAGCAGCGTCTCGTGCAGCTGCTGCACCAGCCGATGTACACCGGCTACTACCTCGGTGACGACCTGCAGCGCGCGCTCCACTGGCGTGCCGCGACGATGTTCGCGGCGTTCCTGCTCGATCCGGCGAACGTGCCGCGCACCCGCGAACCGTTCCTCGAGTTCGTGCGCCAAGCGCTGGTCGAACGCAAAGGCGACAGCAGCAGCGCGTTCGACAAGGCGCTCGGTCGACGCGCCGAGGATTTCGAGGAGCCGTTCACGCGCTGGCTCGGCAAGCAGGCCGCCGGCAAGTGATGGCGGACCGCGGCGCGCGCCGCGGCGCACTCAGCTCCCGGCCAGCGCGCGCAGCTCGCGGCCGTCGAGCCGGCAGATGCGCCAGTCGGTGAGCACCCGCGCCCCGCACCGTTCGTAGAACCGGATCGCGTCGGTGTTCCAGTCGAGCACCGACCAGTCGAGCCGCGGGCAACCGAGCGCCACCGCCGCGGCGGCCACCGCGCGCAGCAGGGCCAGGCCTGCGCCGTGGCCGCGGTGCTCGGGCAAGACGAACAGGTCCTCGAGCCACAGACAGGGCTGGGTCCGGAACGTCGAATAGCTGGTGAAGTACAGCGCGAAACCGACGGCCTGCCCCGCGACTTCGGCGATCAGGGCCCGGCACACCGGCTCGGCGCCGAACAGGTGCCGGTGCAGGCGCGCGGCGTCGAGCTCCAGCTGCTGCTCGAGCCGTTCGTAGACCGCGAGTGCCTCGATGCAGCGGAGCAGGTGGGGCAGATCCGCAGACTGCGCCGGGCGGACCGCGACCGAAGCCCCGTTCGCCGCCATCAGGCGCGGTAGGTGATGCGCCCGCGGGTCAGGTCGTACGGGGACAGTTCGACGGTGACGCGGTCGCCAGGGATGATGCGGATGTAGTTCTTGCGCATCTTGCCGGAGATGTGGGCGAGCACGATGTGGCCGCCCTCGATCTGGATCCGGAACTTGGTGTTGGCGAGGGTCTCGACGACGGTTCCGTCGAGGACGATGGCTTCTTCTTTCGGCACGTAAACTCCAGAACGACGACGGCGTCGCACGACGACGCCAGGGGGGTGGGACAGTAGGGCGAACATGATACCGCGGCGGCCGGACTCCGCACAGGCGGTACAAACCGGGCTTGCACAGAGGCTTGCGTAACCGCTCTCGACCCGACAAAGTGCCGGGATGGCGAGCACACGACGGCCTCGGCCCGCCACGGCGCGGCCCGCGGCCACCACCGACGCGAAATCGCGATTCGACGCGGACTACTACCGCCGCTTCTACGGCGACCCCAAGACGCGGGTGGTGAACGCCGCCGCGGTGGCGCGACTGGCCGGCTTCGTCGCCGGCTACTTGCGTTACCTGGACGTGCCCGTGCGTTCGATCCTCGACATCGGCTGCGGCCTGGGCCACTGGCGTACGGCGGCCCGGCGCCTGTGGCCACGGGCGCGCTACCACGGCGTGGAGTACAGCGAACACCTCTGCGCGCGCTTCGGCTGGACCCAGGGCTCGGTCGTCGACTTCGCGCCCGAACGCCTGCGCCCCGACGGCCAGTTCGACCTGATCGTCTGCCAAGGCGTCTTGCAGTATCTCGAAGCCGAGGCCGCGCAGCAGGCGCTCGCCAATCTGGGCCGCTGGTGCCGCGGCGCCCTCTACCTCGAAGCCCTGACCACGCGCGATTGGCGCGAGAACTGCGACCGCGGCCGCACCGACGGGCAAGTCCACCTGCGCAGCGGTGCCTGGTATCGAACCGCACTGCGCCGCGACTTCGTCGCCGCCGGCGGCGGCGTGTTCCTGCCGCGCCGAGGCGGTGTCACCCTGTTCGAACTGGAGAGCACATGAGCGCAGCCCGCGGCAGCAGCATGGACTTCTTCGGCCACCAGGAACGGGCTCGTTCCGCCACTCGCTGGCTGCTGGTGCTGTTCACCCTGGCGGTCTTGGCGATCGTGGCCTGCATCCACACCGCGGCCACCCTGCTGCTGGTGGCCGCAGACGGTGCGCAGCTCTGGCAGCCCGAAGTGCTGCTGGTGTCGGCGGCGAGCACCCTGCTGGTGGTCGGACTGGCCACGGCCTTCAAGACGGCGCAGCTGCGCAGCGGTGGCGGCAAAGTGGCGCGGCTGCTCGGGGGCCGCCGCGTCGATCCGTCGACCCACGACCCGCAGGAACGGGTGCTGCGCAACCTGGTCGAGGAGATGGCGATCGCCTCGGGCGTGCCGGTGCCCGAGGTCTACGTGCTGGACGACGAACCGGGGCTGAACGCCTTCGCCGCCGGCTGGCAGCCGCGCGACGCCGCGATCGCCGTGACCCGCGGCTGCCTCGACCAGCTCGATCGCGACGAGCTGCAAGGCGTGGTCGCCCACGAGTTCAGCCACGTGTTCCACGGCGACATGCGGCTCAACATCCGGCTGATGGGCGTGCTGTTCGGCATCGTCTGCATCGCCACGCTCGGCCGCGTGATCGTGCGCAGCGTCGGCCGCGCGCCGATCCGCAGCAGCGGCAACAAGAAGGGCGGCGGCGCCGCGGGCATCTTGCTGTTCGGGGTGGCCTTGGTCGCGATCGGCTACCTCGGCGTGTTCTTCGCCCGGCTGATCCAGGCGGCGGTGTCGCGCCAACGCGAGTTCCTCGCCGACGCCAGCGCAGTGCAGTACACGCGCAATCCGCGCGGCATCGGCATGGCCCTGGCGAAGATCGGTGGACTCGGCGCCCGACTACAGACCCCGGAAGCCGAGACCGCGAGCCACATGCTGTTCGCCGACGGGGTGCCGCGGCTGTTCGGCGGCCTGCTGGCCACGCATCCGCCGCTGCGCGACCGGGTGGCGCGCATTCTGCCGGGCGCCACCGCGCTGTTGGCCAAGGGCGCGACACTGACCGCGGCAGCGGCGACGGCGCCACTGCCAGCCGCGCCAGAAGCCGCCCGTTCCACCGCCGGCACGCTGGGAGTCAGCAGCTTCGTGGCCAGCGTCGGCGCGCCGCAGCAGGAACATCTCACCGCCGCCCAGCAGTTGTTGCGCGATCTGCCACTGGAAGTGCTGAGCGCCACCCGCGAACCCAAACGCGCGAGCGCGCTGGTGCTGGCACTGCTGCTCGACGGCGATCCCGAACGGCGCCGGTCCCAGCTGGACGAATTGGTCCGCACCGACGCAGCGCTGGGCCACGACACCGCAGGGCTGGCGCAGGCGCTGCGCGGCACGGCCGACGCCGCGCGCTTGCCCCTGCTCGACCTCGCGGTGCCGGCGTTGCGGCAGCTGCCGGCCACCGACCGGCAGGCACTCGAGCGCTCTGCACGCCAGTTGGCACTCGCCGACGGGCAGCTGCAGCCGTTCGAGTTCGCCTTGCTGCAAGTGCTGGCGCGCCATCTGCTGGTCCGCGAATCGCCACCGCAGCGCAGCACACGGGTCACGTCGCTGGTGGGCCACGCCGAGTCGGTGCGGCTCCTGGTCGGCTTCCTGGCGCACGCCGGCAATCCCGACGACACCGCGGCGGCGGCAGCGTTCGCGGCGGCGCAGCGGCACCTGGGCGCCCCCGCCCTCGGCACGCCGCCGGAGCGCGGCGCCACCGCACCCGCGGCCCTGGCCGCAGCCGTGACCGACCTCGGCACGGTGTCACCACTGGGCAAACGCAATCTGCTGGCGGCCTGTGCCGTGGCGGCCGGCCACGACGGCCAGATCGCTGCGGCCGAGGTCGACCTGCTGCGTGCCCTGGCCGATTGCTTCGACTGCCCGGTGCCGCTGCTGGTCCCAGCGCCGGCGACCGCAACCCTCTAGCGCCGCTGGCAACGGCGGTCCAGGCGCAGCGTCGACGCAGCGCAGGGCACCGCCGAGCGAGTCTGGGATCCTGGGTCGGGACTCTCCGCCCGCCTGCCGTCAAGGCGCGCCGCCACGGACCGATAGGCAGCGCCGCAGGCACGAGGATTCCAATGGAACAACGAACACTCGCCAGAATCTGGTGCGGTGCAGCAGCCACTGCTGCCCTGGTCGCAGCCCAAGCCGGAGCCACCGGCGCGGCCCTGGCGATCGCCGGCACCGGTGCCGCCGCCCTCGCCGCCGGCTGGCTGGCGCGCCGCTCCCATCTGCGCCAGTTGGCCCGCTGCCAGCAGCGGCAGGACGCAGCTCTGGCGCACACGGTCCACGAACTGCGCACGCCGCTGGCGTCGATCAGCATGGCGCTCGAAATGGTCCGCGAGGGCTATCTCGCCGAACCCGAAGAGCTGGCCAATTGCCTCGACCAAGCGGCTCTCGCCGCGCGCCACCTCGGGTTTCTGGTCGACGACGTGTTGGACAGCGCGGCCATCGCCGCTGGCCAGTTGCGCCTGCAGCGGCGTCCCCACCGCGTCGCCGATCTGTTCGCCGAGACCCAGGAGTTGCTGGGCGTACAAGCCGAAACCCGCGGGCTGCAATTGCGGTTCCTGGCGCCCGACCCGGCGCTGCAGGTGCACACCGACAGCCGTCGGTTCCTGCAGATCCTGCTGAACCTGGCCGCCAACGCCCTGAAGTTCTCGGCTCCCGGCGAGTGCATCACGATCGACGCCGTCCGGCTCGGCGCAATGGTCCGTTTCGCCGTGCACGACCACGGTCCAGGGGTGCCGAAGCATCTGCGCGAACGGTTGTTCCAGCCCTATGGCACCGCCGACGACGCGGGTGGCAATGGCCCGAGCACTGGGCTCGGCTTGCACGTCTGCACCGTGCTGGCCCAGCAGTTGGGCGGCAACATCGGCTACCAACCCGGTCCGACGCGCGGGTCGGTGTTCTGGTTCGAGTTGCCAGCGGCCAGCACCCAGACCCCGGCCGGTCCGCACGGCCGGGCGCAGGAGGCCGAGCGGGACTCGGGTGCATCGTTGCACCCGGCGGCCGCCGTTCGATGATGCCGGGATGCTGTCCTGCTCGCGCCGCGGCTGCCGGTTCGTCGCCATCGCGGTGATCGCCCTGGGCCTGCCGGGCCAAGCCCCCACCCCGGGGGACGCACCGACCGAACTGCGCCAGTTCCAGAATCGCAACCGCACTTTCCACGTCGACCTGCCCGCGGGTTGGCGGCAGATCGCGCCGAACGAAGCGCTGCGCGTGGCCGAAGTCGGCGGAGCCCCCCGCGATCTGTGCCGAGCCGACCCACGCGCCCAATACGCGGTCGGCCCGGTCGAACGCTGGTTGGCCGGCGACTTCGGTTCGGCCTGGCTGCATGTCACGGAGATCAACGAAGAAGCCGTGCTCCCGGAGGACTTCGCCGGAGAGCTGCAACGCATGTGGCGCGAACACGGCGAACACACCGGCGCCACCATCGAACTGACGCGGATCCAGCAGGAACCGCTCGGGCCCGGCAAGCACCCGGCACTCACCGCAGTACGCCGAACCAGCCGTGACAACGGCAGTTCGGTGACCCGCTCCCTCGACGCCTACGTGGCGACCGGGCGCCAACAGCTGACCCTGGCGTTCACCTGCGCCGACCGCGACTTCGACCGGTGGCTGCCGGAATTCCGCCGCTGGCTGAGCACCGCGACGTTCGCCCGGCCGTCCCGGGCCACCCAGAAGCTGTCCGACCGGCTGTGGACACCATTGACGACCGGGGCCGTGGTGACCGTCCTGTTGCTGGTCCTCTACAAGCTCGGCCGGAGCAAACGTTGAGCCCAGCCACGCCTGCGCCTAAACTCTTTGCGCCCAACGCGGCGGTCAGGCCGCATCGGGACCAGCGCGCAGCGAGCCCACCACCTTGAAGAACCCTGCCTCGCCCAAGTCCCCCCGCAATCTCGACAAGCATCGATTCGAAGCGGGTCAACAGTGCCAGAAGCGACTCTGGCTCGACCACCACGAGCCGGTCGAGAGCGAGCCACCGAGTTCCCGCCGTGCCATGTCCGTGGTCGGGCAACAACTGCTGGACCTGGCCCGCAGCGTGTTCCCCAAGGGCATCCTGATCGAGGCGAAGACGTTCGCGAAAGCCCTCGCGACGACCAAGGAGCATCTGGCGGCCGGCGATTCCGTGCTGTTCGGCGCCTGCTTCGAACACGAAGGTGTCGAAGCGCGTTCCGACATCCTGGTGCAGCACAAAGACGGCCAGATCGATCTCTACGAGGTCAAGTCGGGCGTCAAGATCAAACACCGCTACGTCAACGACCTCGCTTTGCAGATGCACGTGGTCGAAAGTGCCGGCCACAAAGTGCGCGCCGCATTCCTGCTGCACGTGAACGCGAAGTACGTGCACAAGGAAGGTTCGGACTATCCGCCGATGCAGCTGCTGCGCAGCGCCGACGTGACCAACAAGGTGCGCAAGCAGCTCGACCAGGTGCGGATCCGCTTGCCGCACTTCCAGGCAGCCCTCGCCGACGACAGCGTGCTCGCGCTGCCGATGGGCACGTTCTGCACGGTGCCGTTCGCCTGTCCACATCTGGCGCGTTGCACCGCCGAAGGTCCGAAGCTGCCGCTGCGCGAACTGCCGGAGCTGACCCGCACCCAGGAACTCGAGCTGCACAAGGACGGCATCGAGGATCTGCCCAGCATCGACCCGAAGCGCCCCGGCCTGTCGTTCAAGCAGCGGCGCACCCTGGCCTGCCTGCAGTCCGGCGAACCGATCACGGAGCCGTTCGTGCGCGAGGAGCTGCGCCAGTGCGCCCATCCGCTGCACTTCGTCGCGCTGGCCACCCTGACCGAGCCGCTGCCGCGCTTCGAGGGCCAGCGCCCGTGGCGGCACCTGCCGTACGCCTTCGCCTGCCACACCCTGCATCGCGATGGACGCGTCGAGACCACCAGCTTCGCCCACATCGACAAGACCGACCCACGCCCAGCCTTCATCGCTGCGCTGGCCAAGCATCTCGAGATCGGCGGGACCCTGCTGTGCTGGGACAAAGAACCACTCGACGCGCTGCGTGAGCTGCTGGACGACCTCCCAGCGGCCAAGGCGGCGATCCGCACGGTCCTAGGGCGGCAGCAGATCGACCTGATGCAACTGTTCGATGCCGGAGTCTTCCATCCGGCCTTGCGCGGCCATCAGGACCTGGTCGCCACGGCCAAGACCCTGCTGGGCAAGGCGGACCATCCGGATGCTCTCGGCCCCGATGCGTGGCGCGATGCCGTCGAGAAGGCCAGCACGCCGCGTGCGCGCAGCGCGACCAAGGAGAAACTGGCCGCCGAGATCCAGGCCGGCCTCGCCTGGCAGACCGAACAGCTGCTGGAGCTGTTCCGCAAGTACGCCGAGGTCACCGAGATTCGTCTCAAGCCTCCGACCAGCGAAATCCCGACTGCGGCCAAGCCGGCACCGAAGCCGCTGCCGAAGCCCCTGCCCAAACCGCTGCCGAAGCCATTGCCGGGGCAGTGACGAAGCCTGGCGGCTGGCGCCGCTGACGCGCGCCGCTGCCGAAGGCGCCGCTGACGAGCGCCACAGTCGAGCGCCAAACCCGAACGCCACCGCCGAGCCGGTCGGCGAGCCAGCACCTGCGCGGCGCTCGTGCCGCGGCCACCGTCATGCCGCCGCGTAGGCACTGAGCAAAGCGCGGATCTCGGCTTGGGCGGTGAAGCGGCGCGAGAAGTCCTCGCGGATGCGCACGCCGAGTGCCCCCGCGGCATTGCGGTTGCGATAGAGGGCGAGCACCTGCTTCGCCATCTCCTCTTCGTTGCCGAACAACAACCCGGTCTCCTTGTGCCGCAGCAGTTCGCGATTGCCGGGAACGTCGGCAGCCACCACCGGCCGCCCCAGCACACCGGCTTCGAGAATGGTCGGCGCGCAGCCTTCGCTCAGCGAGGTGTTCAGCACCACGTCGGCGTCGAGGTAGGCAGCGCCCATGCGCTCGGCGTCGAGTGCGGTGAGCACTCGCACGCCCGATTGCTCCCCGGCCATCGCGCGGATGGCCGCTGCATAGGTCGGCTCCTGGTCGGGCCCCGCGAGCACCATTTCGACGTCGGCACCTGCCGCGCGCAGCACCGGGATCAGAGACATGGCCCGGTGCTGGCCCTTCACCGGCCGCAGCCCCCCGGGCAAGAACACCAGAAACCGATGCGGTGGAATGCCGAACGAACGGCGCAAGTCGGTGCCATTGGTCGCCAAGCGCACCGCCGCCCGCGGCACCACGTCGATCTTGCCGACGGCATCCGGCACGCGCCGCACGACCAGATCCCCCGCCTCGGGGTTCGGCACCAGGACCCGACTGGCGCGGCGCAGCACTTCGCAGACCAGCGGGCCGCGCTCGGCATCGATCATGTCTTCGTGCAGGTCTTCGCCACGCACCGACACCACCCATGGCAGACGCAGACCGAGCAGCTGCAGGCCGCAGCGATGGATGTCGTGCGCATGGACGAGATCGGGGCGAAACCGACTCACCGTGCCTTCGAGCGACTGCCGCAGGCCACCGTCCCCGGTACTGCCCACGACCTCGCACAGGTGCCCCATCTGCTGCAAGCCGTCGCGATAGCGGCTCACGGTGGCGAAGCCACCGAGATGCTGCTGCGCCGGCGCAGGGGTCAGGAGCAAGACCTTCATCCATTGGCCTTTTCGGCCAAACGAACCCGCCGACCTTATTCGCAGGCCTGGCGCAAGGCTCGCACCCGGTCGGGATCGACCGGCGCATCGACGCAACCGCCGCGCTTGCACGCGGTGCCGACGATCGCCCCGTCGCAGCGGGGCCACAGCTGCGCGGCATTCTGCGGCGTGAGGCCCGAACCGATCCAGATCGGGAATCGACCGACCGCCTGCCGCACCGTGTCGAGCAATGCCACGTCGACTGGCGCTCCCGTCCGACTGCCGGACAGCACCAAGCCTGCCGCCCCGGAACGCTCGGCCAGGTCCTTGGCCGCATCGGCAATCGCGACCGGCGCCAAGGGCGCGGCGTGTTTGACCAGGAAATCGGCGAGCACCTCGACGGAGCTGTGGAGCTGCCGCCGGTAGGCGAACAAGCGCGCTGCCTCACCCGCGATCAATCCCTGGTCCGTCACACAGGCTCCGGTCAGCACATTGACGCGAATCCAGCGCGCCCCGCACGCGGCTGCGGCACCGAGCGCAGCGACACCGTCGTTGCGCAGGCAATTGATCGCGATCGGCAGCCCCGTGGCAGCGCGTAGCCGATCCCCGACCACGGCCAGAGCCGCAGGCACGTCGGGGGTGTTGGGATCCTCGGCATCCCCCCGGCGGAACGGCGCGTCGCCGAAGTTTTCGACCACCAGACCGTCCACACCGCCGGCCGCCAGTGCGTGGCCATCGGCGAGGGCCCGCTCGAGCACTTCGGTCATCGAGCGATGGCGGGCCGCCGAGGGCAGTGCCTGCAGGTGGACGACCCCCAACAGGAGCTTCCGTCCAGCGGCACCACGCACTCGGTTGGGGTTCTTGGACATGCTCGGCTGGACGTTGGGTGGCGGGTCGCGGGGGTGCGCGGGCGGCACCTCAGAAGGGCAGCAAGGTGCGCAGCCACATGCGGTATCCCTTCCAGGTGCGCGCCTGGTGCTGGGCCTCGTCGATCAAGGTGCGAGCTTCCTGGCGGGCCCCGGCACGCAACCGGTCGTAGGCGACGTCCAAGCGCAGTTCGGCGCGGCGCCGCTGCACGAGTTCGAGGAAGTGCGCCTCGCCCGGGTGCTGCGCCACGACCTTGTCCAGGATGCGATCGACACCGCGCAGGAACCTGGTGTTGGCGGACAAGCTGCCCTGATGGACCCGGTAGAAGGACAACGGTTCGGCCAGGTAGGCGATCGGCTCGCGCGCAGCCAGCCGCAGCCACAAGTCGTAGTCCTCGCTCGCCAGCAGGTCCGGAGCCTCGTCGAAGCCCCCCACTTCGAGCAGTTCCGTGCGCCGGCACATCACCGTGCTGCAGATGATCGGGTTGCCGCGCAGGAGGCGTTCCATCGTCACCACCTCGGGCACGAACCGTCGTTCGTTCTTGCGGTGCTCGACGCGGTCGCCGCGCACCAGCCACGCGTCCGTGGCCACGCAGCGCGCGCCGAGCCGCTGCAGCGTGGCGACCGAACGCTCTAGCTTGCTCAGAGCGAACCAGTCGTCGGCGTCCAGGAAGGCGACGAACTCGGCGGTGGCGCGGCGCAAACCGCGATTGCGGGCCGCCCCGGGCCCGGCCTGGTCCTGGCGCAGCACCGTCGCGCCCAGGCGTTCGGCCACCGCGGCCGTGTCGTCGCGCGAACCGTCGTCGACGACGATGACCTCCGCCGGCACGGTGGTCTGCTGGCGCAGCGAATCGAGCGCCAGCGGCAGGTACTGCGCCGCGTTGTGGGCCGGGATCACCACGGCGACTGGCGCAGTCCGGGTCATTTCCGCCTCCGCAGCTTGGCGGCCACGGCGGCACCGATCTCCCGCAGGTAGCGGAAATCGCTCGGCTGCACGATCAGGCATCGATGCATGGCAGTGCCGGTTTGGCGCGCGTACACCACCAAGGTGTAACCCGTCGACACGGTGTACGCGATGGTGGACGACAGCGCCGCGCCCACGGCGCCGTGTTCGGGCACCAGGACCACGTTGCACAGCAACAGAACGACCAGCAGCAGCAGCTGGGCGTGCACACAGGTCTGCAGCCGGTCGCGCGCGGCGAGGTCCGCTTGCAGGACCTTCGACACCGTGTAGGCCGCGGTGCCGGGCACCAGGGCCCACAGCGACGCGGTGACGCTGGGGGACCAATCGGCGTACCACTTGGCCGACGTGCCCTTGGCCACCCAAGTGACGCCCGCCATCGCCGGATCGACCAGGAACACGATCGCCAGGGCGCCCACCACGGAGATGCTCAGGCCGATGCGCGACAGCACGGGCGTCAGCGCGCGCGCCTGCGCATGGGTGCTGCCGGCGACCTTGGAGAAGAACAGGTCGCGCATGGCTTCGGGGAAGTGCCACACCAGCTCTGCCCAGGTGATCGCCATCGAATAGAACGCCACTTGGGTGTTGGCCGACTCCTCGGCCCCCGCGTCGCCGGCACCGCTGCGCCGCTGGTGTTCGTAGAGGATGGCGAACAACACCACCATGCCGATGCGCTGATTCAGATAGGTCAGCGTCGAGGTGAGGTTCGCTTTCCAGCCGTAGCGAATCGCCTCGCCGAGGAAGTCGCGGTGCACCCGTACGCGCAGGGCCACCACGCTGCGCACCATCCACAACGTCACGACCACCACGACGGCCGTCGAGGCCAACCGACCCCACGCCACGCCGAGCGTGACATGCCCTTGTTCGACCCGCCCGCCGCAGCCGTAGAAGATCAGGAAGAACGCCGGCAGGAAACTGAGCGAGGTGACCAGATGCACGATGCCGTAGTCGCGCACCCGATCCGTCGCCAGCTGGGTGCTGTTCGCGTAGCTGGCGACCAGCAACAACGGCACCACCGCGCAGAACGGCACCGCGAGCCAGGGACTCACGACCCACGACGGATCGAGCGCCGGCAAGGCGTACAAGACCACGAAGATCGACAGCAGTGCCAGCAGGCCACCCCAGACCAGCGCCACCGCCATGCTGGTCTCGAAGGCCACCTGCGCCTGGTGGCGTCCGCGGCGCACCAGGAACACCAGCGCCGACGCGAGACCGAGGTTGGCGATCGCGCCCAGGATGAACGGCAGCGACGCGATGATGCCCGCCGCTCCGTGCCACTTCGGCTGGTCTGCGGTCAGGAGGTACAGCACCAAGCCGCCCCCCTTGTCGATGGCCACGACCAGCACGTGCACCAAGAAGGTGAACACGACCCAGCGCCGGAAGTTCATCCGCCGCACCTCCGGCGCCGACCGACCGACGACCGCACCTTCACGCCGCGCAGCCCGCGCCGCTCACCACGGCACTTCCGAAGCGGCGAAGTCCTCGCGAATCTGCGGCAGCAGCTGCTCGACCCGCTCTGGATCGAGGCCGATCTGGTCGTACACCTCGTGCTGCATGGCCCC
>ERZ1066126.298-NODE-298-length-14151-cov-6.148624_pt1 | contig 14151 bp, 9 predicted proteins | sample MGYA00382773_ERZ1066126 | MGnify/ENA primary metagenome ERZ1066126 (study PRJEB33369, sample SAMEA5778356) | biofilm metagenome | biome: Industrial cooling water; feature: Water cooling tower basin; material: Biofilm | place: United Arab Emirates | collected... | reverse complement strand
TATCAATGGCACCCTTGATCACGTTTTTCATCATTTCATCGGGATCATTGATGACCTTAAATTCAACCGTGACGGGTCGATTGAGCTTACGCTGAAGTTCCTCCCGGATGAGTTCCATCACGTCAACCGATAAGCCCACGACTTTCTCTTTATCGTTGACATAGGCGTAAGGGATAATATCCACCCGTGTGCCAAAGGTCAGAACCCCTGTCCGAGCGACTTTATCAAAGACCGTTTCAGCTTTAGCTAATTGAGGCGTTACTAGTGCCATTAGTAGTCCAAGAGCGGTAATTGATAGTTTCTTCAACATTTTAATTCCTCATCTTTTATACAATTTCAATCAGGTTCAACGGCTACTCAGCGTCAGGCTATCGCCCATGTGATCGGCGTGCAGGTGGGTGATAAACAGCTTATCGAACAGATTCACCGGCGGTTTCAGGCTGGCATAGTTGATCAGGGCACCCGTCCCCAGGTCAAACAGCAGCAGGTCGCGCTCAGGATTACCGACTTCCACCAGAACGCTCGGTGAGGCTTGGGCACGGGTTGACCACGGATTGTCGCTGCCCAGGATCGTCACGCGCAGTTCGCCATCCTCAAATGCCTCCTCTCCTGGAATGAACACCTCGGCGTATTCCCGCTTGGGGGTGCCGATGACGGGAGTCAGGGGCATTGCCTGGGTGCCGCCCAGACAAGCCAACGCTGTGAGTGTATTGGCTTGGTTGATTTGTATTGCCATAAAATTCACTCATGATGAAGTAAGGGATAGTTTGGCGATCGCAGTAACCCTTGTCATCGCTGGATCATTGCTGGAGAGGCGGTTTGCGCCGCTGGCTTAGGGCGTAGCCCACTGCCCCTGGCATTGCCAGCAATGTGATCAAAATCGTGGTCGATGCACTCAAACGACTGGAAAGAGAACGGGCGGCTTCTAGACCATCCACAATGAAACGCCAGGTGACCGCAATCGCAAACAGCCCCACGGTGACAGCACTCAGGCTAGAGAGAAAGTCTTTGAGGGTGGGCAGGTGGGCTTGGGGAATGCGGCGACCCACCAGCACCCCAGAGATGCCCCCCGCGATGGATTGGCTGACCACCAGAATCAGGCGCAGATGTACTCCAATTGGCTCTTTTACGGCGGCTAAATGTTCAGCCATGACGCCCCCCAGTCCGATGATCATGCCCGCGATCGCCCCCACCCCAATCCACCAGTACAGCGGCTTGGAGATATAAGCACAAGCCACAATCAAACTCGCCAAGCTAATGGAACTCACCACTGCCGCCTGCTCAAGGGGCAACTGGGTGATGATCACCAGAGTCAGGGCGACACCAACAAAGGTGCCAGCCAGCAGCAGCAGCGATTGTCGGGGGCCAGAGATTTGGGGGTAGTTTTGCATAGTGCCCGATTTAGAGAACTAGAAAGCCAGTTTCTGCAGCAGAAAATGCTAGTAGAATACGGCGTAAGTTTAGTTATCCTTTAGAGTTCCAGTCATTAGTCACTGGTTATTTGCGAGTAACCAATGACCAATGACCAATAACGAACAGCAATGGTGCAAACAATTGCGCCTACGAGTACGCGGCAAGAACCGTAAAGAAACTGGCTTTCTGGAGAATGCCTACTGCCGTGCCATCGCCACCCGCAGTCGCTCATCTGGCGAAATTAGATGGTCATGGTCATCCTTACCCACATCAAGTTGCACCCAGTGGATCTTGCCGGTGAACTTACTGGTGTGTGGGGTGTAATCTGGGCTAACGGGGGTTCCCGATTCATAGCCGATATCGGTGGTTTCGTCTGCTGAGAAAATCATTGCCTGTGTCGCTTCAACCCGTCCATTGCCCACGGATTGACCATCATAGTAAAGGGTGACAGTGCCGCCCTTGCCTAAACCGCCACCATCGTAGGCAAACTCCATGCGCACCTGATGTTTCCCGACAGGAATGTCGGTTGTGGCCTCAACGGGAAACTCCTGAATGCCCAACACGTTATAGGTAAACTTGAGCTTTCCGTCTTTGGTGTAGACACTCCATCCGCCGAATTTGCCACCCTGAGCGATTATGACACCATTAGCAGGGGTGTCTTTCACTTCAATTTCGGCAGTGATGGAGAAGGACTTGTTTTTGATGTTGATGACGCTGTTTTCTGAGAGTCGCCCCATCCCGGCAAAGAAGATCTGTGAGTCACCGTGAACTAGGGTTGGGCGTCCTGCTGTCGTCGGATCAATGCGTTCCGTCTGGCGATCGTCCAGCGGCACCACATTGTACTTCACCGCTTCAATCAAAAATAGGCGTTGCAGTTGGTGTAGTTTCTCCGGCATTTCCTGAGCCAGGTTGTGGAACTGCGTCCAGTCTTTGCTGCCGTCGTACAGTTCCCACACATCGTCGTCAAAGGCGGGCATCTGCTGACCCACCATGATCCACGGGGTGCGGTGCTTGGTGATGGCGCTCCAGCCTTTGTAGTAGATGCCCCGGTTGCCAAACATCTCGAAGTACTGAATCTCATGCTGTTCCGGCGCGTTGGCATCAGTAAAACTGTAGACCATGCTGGTGCCTTCGTAGGGGCTTTGCAGCACGCCATTCACCATCGTCGGTTCAGGAATTCCGGCTACTTCCAAAACGGTAGGAGCCACATCAATCACATGGCTGAATTGGTGCCGCAGACCGCCTTTTTCTTGAATGGCCTTGGGATAGCGAATGATGGTGCCGTTGCGGGTGCCGCCCCAGTGAGACGCGACCTGCTTCGTCCATTGGTAGGGGGTATCCATCGCCCAGGCCCAACCGACGGCGAAGTGATTGTAGGAGTCGGGGCCGCCAAAGTCGTCGATCTTCGACAGCAAGAATTCCGGCGTTTCTAGGGACGCCATGCCGTTGAAGTTGGCCATTTCGTTGAATGCGCCCTGAAGGGTGCCTTCAGCGGATGCGCCATTGTCGCCGACGATCACATAGATCAAGGTGTCATCGAGAATTTCCAGATCTTCCAGGGCGTCAATCAGTCGTCCGACCTGGTAGTCGGTATGCTCCATGAACCCGGCGTAGACCTCCATCTCCCGCTCCAGCACGGGCTTCAGTTGGGGATCCATGTCATCCCAAGCGGGAATTTCGGCATGACGGGGCGTGAGTTCCGCATCGGGGCCAATCACCCCCAATTCTTTCTGTTTGGCAAAAGTGATTTCTCGCTGTCTGTCCCAACCGTGGGCAAACTTACCTTTGTACTTGTCAGCCCACTCCTTTGGTACATGGTGCGGCGCGTGGGTGGCACCAGGGGCAAAGTACATGAAGAATGGTTTATCGGGCATCAGCGCTTTTTGCTGACTAACCCAGGCGATCGCTTTATCCGCCAAATCTTCCGTCAGGTGATAGCCTTCTTCTGGGGTTGCCGGGGGTTCGATCGGAATCGTGCCTTCATACAGAGCCGGATCCCACTGGTTATTTTCCCCACCAATAAAGCCGTAGAAGTACTCAAACCCGCCGCCGCCCGTCGGCCAGGCATCAAACGGCCCCATCGGTGAGGTTTGCCATGCCGGCACCTCATGGCACTTGCCAAACTGCGCTGTGGAGTAGCCATTCAGCTTCAGGGTCAAGGCTAGGGGCGCTTTGGTATTGGATCGCACCGAGCTTTGACCCGGCGCGGCAGTGGCGGTTTCGGTGATGTTGCCCATCCCGACTGAGTGGTGGTTGCGCCCGGTTAGCAAGGCTTGGCGAGTTGGCGAACAGAGGGCAGTGGTATGGAAGCGGGTGTATTTCAGCCCTTCAGATGCCAGTTTCTCGAAGGTGGGGGTGTGGCAAGGCCCACCAAAGGCACTAGATGAGCCAAAACCCGCATCGTCAATTAACACAATCAGCACATTGGGCGCACCGGCAGGCGGACGCAGGTCGCGAATGGGAGGATAGTGGGTGTCGGGGTCTTTGGCATCATAAGTCGTAATCCCAAAGTGGGTTTGATCAGGAATGGGAAGAATTTGGCGTTGAATGTGACTGTTTTGTGACATGGTAACTCTCATGGGTAAAGATTGGAGGTTGGCAAGACAAACAGGTACAGGGAATGTTCATCACCCTGAAAGACGTTCTTTAACTCGCAACCAAGCTGCGTTTCCGCCAAACGGTGTAAGGAATCGAGACAACCGCTGAAATCAACGCATAGGTAATCAGAGTGCTGATAATGCCGCCTTTGACAAAATCCAGGTTGGGAAAATTGAGCGTGACCAGGAGAACCGCTAGTCCAGCGTTGCGCGTGACGGTGGCATAGGCGAGATCGCTGCGGGTGTCGGGTTGAGGGCCCCCAAGTAAATGCCCACAGACCAATGACGCGATCGCCATGCCTGCGATCGCCAGATAGGTCATAAATCCGGCAGCAAGGACTTTGTGCAAGCACACAACGAGCAACGAGATCGCCAATAGTGTGAACAGCAGGTTAGCCATTTTGCCAATGGGATCAAGCCATTCCGCCGCTAATTTCGGCAAGTATTGCCCCAAGAGCACCCCTATCCCCATTGGTAACACCTGGGCAAAAAAGATTTGTTTCGCAATCTCCTGGGGGGATAGCCAGACTTGGTTGGGATAGAATTGCGCCAATACACTGGCAGTCAAGGGAATACTGACGATCGCCAACAGGCAAACGGTAAATTGTAAGCTAGCGATAAATTGCTCATTGCCTCCCGCTTTCAAACTTTTTTTGGGAATCGTTGGTGCTCCGGGACAGATCATCATTGCCCCAATGCCCAACCGTTCGGCAACGGTAAAGCCTGGAATCAAGCCAATCAGTACCCCAAACAACGGCACTGCGATGAACACAGAGATCAGCGATCGCAGCAACAACGAAGGACGCTGCCACAACCAAAGCACATCCGCAAACGTCCAGCGCAAGCCCATAGAAAACATCAGAGCAAAGAGAGTGAGGGCAGCGAAGTTTTTAAAACTTGTCTGAATCAGATCACGGGTGGGGTTGTCTGGTTGCGGTTGTGCTGAAATATCGGGAATTTTACGCGCGATCTCAACCTGCTGCCCGCCCTGGTTATAGATAATGGTGCCACCCTTGAAGATGGTCAAATTAGAAGCACCCAATGGGCTAATGGTGACGATATATTCCTGGTCACCGATTCTGGCAAGGTATTTCGTTGGGTCTTTTTCAGGGTCGCTTGCGGGTGTAATGGAAACAGGCACCTTATCCAAAGGCTGAGTTTGAGTCTCCTTGTTATACATATTCAGATACGCCTGCTCCCCTTCTTTGTAGATCCTCACCGCATAGCGATCGTTTTGAAACAATAACGCTGTGTCCGTAACCGGAATTTCGGGAGGGGCGATTGGTGCTGCGAGCGAAGGAGCAGGAGCGGGCGTGGGAGTTTGGACAATCAAGCCTTGAGACTCAATTAAGTGCTGTGTTTTCCAGTCAGACTGAGAAAAGGATGCGATCGCGGATAATGGCATCGTCCCAAGCAACGCCAGCATCAAAATACTCAGAAAAATGACTAAAAAATCTTTTCTCGATACTCTTCTTAACAAAGAAGAAAACTTAAATGGAATCATTTTTAGATTATTTCAATCAATAATTCAATTGAGACTAAAAACTGATGACCGCCCTTGTTCTGCCACTTTTTAACCCCCTAAGCAAACACACCCTTGATGTCTTCTCCTTACAGATCAGGGGAAACAAAAATTGGATCATGGCACTGGCAGACTCATTTTCCAGATTCATTCATTGTTAGGTAAGCTCCATCCAAGTTCTTGTCATTTTGCGCCAAAGGAAATGGCGATCGTAAGGGACCTCTAATGTTCACAACGTTTATGGCTAAATCTGGAAAAAACATGCCAGATTGCCAATTTGAAATTGGGTCGGCACCCTGCATCTTGAAGTATCTTCACACAATTAAGTTTTATAAAAATTGTCTTGTCACTTGGTGCCAACTTGTATTCTTCTCTTAGAAAGTTAACCCATATCAAATTTGTCATCTACCTAACGATAGAGCTTTACACTTGTAAAGCAACCACCTTTTACATCTTCGTTTTACATCTTTAATAATCTTCATAAATCACGAATGGAAACGATCCCCCTTGTCAAGGCATCCCTAGCGCTGCCATTTGTCAAATTTCTCGACCAAAGTGGGGCACCCACTGAGCGCTACTTAGATCAAGTTCACTTACCGATAGATATCTTCTACGATTTGAATACCTTGATCCCTTTGCATCAGGCGTGTGCGTTTCTAGAACTAGCCGCACAAAGAGAAGGAGAAGAACTAGCAATTCTTGTGGCTCAACAGACTCAGGTTTTCGAGTTAGGGGCAGCGTGGCCCCTCCTATCTCAATCTCTCACCTTACATGACCTGTTGCGCAAAGTTTTGCAGTTCTCTAGAACATGGAATTCTGGTGAACGAGTGTGGCTCATGAACGCTGGGGATTATCAGTGGTTGCATCATCAGTATCTCCTACCCCAGTTCCAAACTCACCAAGCCGACTACTTCGTGATCTCACTGTATTTAGATTTGATTCGTTTAGCGGCTGGATCCGAGTGGCAACCGGAACAAATCCATTTCAAATGTGAAAAACGCAAAGTGCTTTTAGAACTGGATTGTGTATCATCCAACACGCAGATTCATTTCAACCAAGCGAGTGATGCCATTTGCTTCTCTAAAGCCTTGTTAAGTCAACCTTTAATGCTCCCAAATACTGTTTTCCCCTCTGATCATTCGACAGAGAGTTTGCTATCAACCGTTCCTGCCGATGGCTTCCAAGAATCACTCTGTCAGCTCATCCAAAATCTCTTGCCGAGAAAGTACCCTAGTTTGACGATCGCCGCAGAAGCTGTAGGCGTCAGCGTTCGAACCTTGCAACGACGATTGGAGGAACATCAGTTAAACTACTCTCAGTTAGTTGAACAAGTTCGGTTTGATCAAGCTGTGAAACTGCTACAAGCCCCCAGCAATCAACTCATTGATATTGCGTTTGAACTAGGCTACACCGATGCGGCCAACTTCACGAGAGCATTTAAACGCTGGACGGGCATTTCACCCCGTGAGTTTCGGCGATTGCATTTGCAAGGATAAGGGTAATAAGGAGTTCACTAAATTTGATGCAATGGCATCTAGTGACAAGACAGCATCAGATAGGTTTGCTGGAATAAATTAACCAGTCAATTCCTGAAAATGTAGAACTCCCATGACAGATATCCCGCTTATTCGGGTCAATGGGTTACATGGAGTTATCGAGTTTCTTCAACAGTTAAATGCACCAATTGATCGCTTGCTGGCAAAAGCAAAGCTTTCCCCCTTAATTCTCCATGAGCCAGAGACACTGCTTCCCCTCAAGCAGATGCTTCAATTCATTGATATTGCCGCGGCAACAGAAGGAATCACGCAGTTTGGTCTATTAGCCGGACAACACACTCAAATTGCCAAAATGGGAGCGTTCGGACGTTTGCTCTGTCATTCCCTCACGCTCTACGATGCCATACAAACTGTAATCAATTTAGTCTACAGATACAATTCTGGCGATCGCGTCTGGTTGGAATATCAGGATAAGAAGGTGTGGTTATGTCGTCGGTTTACCCACAAACTGGAAGCAGAGCATCCTCAAGCGGTGCAGTGCTCCTTAATCATCATGATTCATCTTGTACAGCTTGCAACCGGAACGCAATGGCAACCCACCGAAGTGCACCTAACCACCAATCCAGTTCAAGGCATTCATCAGATTGAACTCCTTTCCAATACAGATATTCAGTTTAATCAGGATAAAACCGCGATCGCCATTCCAGTTAATCTCCTGAGTTTGCCCTTAAACTCGAATTCTGCTTACAATCAGCACCAGCGAAACATTGATTACAAAATCCTACAATCATTTGATTTGAAAGCTAATTTTTTAGAATCTCTCAAACAAATTATTAAGAATCAATTAAAACTAGGCTACCCATCGATTGAATCCATTGCGGAAATTCTGGGAATTAGTGTGCGCACGTTTCAACGGCAACTCAGTGATGAAAATCTGACCTATTCTCACCTGATTGATCAAGTTCGTTTTGAATGTTCCTTAACACTTCTCAGTAATCCATTCAATAAAGTTGCTGATGTTGCGGCTGAAATTGGCTATAAGGATGCTGGCAACTTTACTCGCGCCTTCAAACGCTGGACAGGAATTTCGCCTAAGGTCTACTCGATGCGCCATTTGAACATCCGTCATTAATCTTGTTCAAAAATCCGGTTTCCAATGTTCGTAATCCACACGTCTTTGTCTCAAGGCGTAGACGATCCTTGTGTAGCACTCATCTGCAAACCGCTGTAACTAGTCTGCACGCTTTTTTGCCTTGTGCATTGCTCGTCATCAATACAAGCAGGCATAACCAGTGTCCTCAATCGATGGCACCAAATGACAAGAACTTGATGATGGGATTCCCTATGATTTCGATGTGCTTTACTCAATCGATTCGCTCAAAAAGCAAGTGCATGTCGTAAACGTTGATTATGACTGATTTTACGATACTTCCAGTGCTTGAGTAGTGGCTTAACCATAGTATTCGGCGTTGCTTTGAAGCACCAACACGATTGCTAGTTTATGTGTGCCGCTTGTTTTTTCGGAGGTGCTAATGGTTGTCGAACTATCAACAGAAAAACCAATCACATCCCCCCAACCCTCCAATCATCCTGGGATGGGCGCGATCGTGTATCCAGGTGGAGTTGCTTTTCGGGTCTGGGCACCCTTTGCCTCTCAAGTATTTGTTGGCGGGGACTTTAATAACTGGTCTGCTGATGCTAACCCACTGGCATCTGAAGGCAATGGCTATTGGTCAGTGGATGTTCTGGGTGCTCAGAATGGGCAGAAATATTGTTACGCCATTCATAATCCCAATTACCCCGAACCACTGCTGCGAACCGATCCCTATGCCCGGAGTGTAGAGGACGATCGCGGTAAAGCCACCATTCTGGCGTCAGAATACGACTGGGGCGATCACCACTTTGAAATGCCTGCCTGGAATGAAATGGTGATTTACGAACTGCATCCTGGTTCATTTCGGATGGCGACGAAACAAGAAGTTCCCTTCCCGCGCATTGAGTACTTGAAGGAATTAGGCATCAATGCGGTTGAGTTATTACCCATTTCTGGATTTCCTGGTGACATCTCGATGGGCTATAACACGGCACTGCCCTTTGCGGTGGAAAGTAGCTATGCCAAAACAGCAACGGTGCTTAAAGACTTGGCGAAAACAGCTCATGCAGCAGGGATCGCACTCATTTTGGATGTGGTCTATAACCACTGGGGCCCAATGGGCTTAGAAACCTGCTTGTATCGGTTCGATGGCTGGTACGAGAATGATGGCGGTGGCATTTACTTTTACAATGATTGGCGGCGAAAAACAGCCTTTGGCGATCGCCCAGATTTCGGTCGTCCAGAAGTGCGCCAATATATTCGTGATAATGCCCTCATGTGGTTAGAAGAGTTCCAACTGGATGGATTGCGATTTGATTCCACAGTGAATATTCGCAATGCCCACGGTCATGAAGGACCTGATGGGGATTTGCCGGAAGGATGGAGTTGGCTGCAATGGGTCAACAACGAAATTGACGCGCATAGCCCCTGGAAAATTACGATCGCAGAAGATCTGCAAAATAATGAGTGGATCGTCAAAGATACAGGCTCCGGCGGCGCTGGATTTGATGCCCAGTGGGGTAGTTCCTTCTACTGGCCTGTTCATGAAGCATTGACCAATCCCAGTGACCAGGGTCGGGATATGGAAAAAGTGCGCGATGCGTTGTGTGGTCGCTTCTGTGGCGATGCCTTTAAGCGCATTATTTACATTGAAAATCACGATGAAGTCGCGGAATGCAATGGTAAGGTGCGCCTACCCGAAGCGATTTCGCCCGGTCACGCGGATAACTGGTATGCCAAGAAGCGATCGACCCTGGGAGCAGCGTTGCTGATGACGGCTCCGGGCATCCCCATGATTTTCCAAGGTCAAGAATTTTTGTCATGGGGCACATGGAAAGATAGCGAACCGATGGATTGGAGTCATCTCGATACGTTTAGAGGCATTCATGATCTCTATCGTGATCTGATCCATTTACGACGGAATTGGTTTGACAATACACAGGGATTACGAGGGCAGCATATCAATGTCTTCCATGTCAATAACACTGATAAATTGATTGCTTATCATCGCTGGGACAATGGTGGTCCAGGTGATGATGTGATTGTAATCTTGAATTTTGCCGATCGCGCCTATGACAGTTATGCGATCGGGTTGCCCCATGATGGAGTTTGGTGGACTCGATTCAATAGTGATTGGAACGGCTACGATGCCTACTTCGGTAACTTTGGTGGATATAACACCACCGCATCATGGGGTGGCAAAGATGGTATGCCGTGCTCTGGTAACGTGGGCATTGCTCCCTACAGTGCCCTAATCCTATCCCAGTAATGCAGTTGAGTACTGTATTGATAGAACTCGATTGATACATATGGATGAGAGGTCTTGTGAGCATCTATCAACATCACTGAGAAGTAGTTTACATATCAAATGATGAACTTAAAAAATTTGGGTTTTGAGGGAATTTGAATATGAAAAAGCAAACGCAAGTGTCCACTCAAACGCCGCGATCGCATCAATCATTCCTACTCCAACTTGGCTTATTTTCGACGCTCTGTTTCAACCTAGCGATAGTTGGTTGGTTGGCACCAGTTCGGGCAAATGAGTTAGATACGCAGCAACAACCTACCACCCTAGAGAGTGATCTGGAACCTACCACAACAACCGCTGTGACAACCGAGAAGAGCACTCTGGCACAAGCTGAAGGGCAATCCGCGATCGCGGCTCAACCCGCTTCAGAACCATTATCGATCCGTGCAGACTCTTCGACGGTGGAACCCACTGCTGAAATCTCCGCAACAAATTTCTCACCCCTTGATCGCAAAGCACAATCCATCAGCACACAAGCGAGTGATCTCTTAGGTACACCCATCCCCCAAACCGTTTCGCAAGCAGAGTCAGAGACTCCTACCGAAGCCCAACCTGCCGACACATCGCCGCCCAAGCCAGTCAATAACCCCCTACTCCCCCCTCCCGGATGGCGGTTTGACATTGAACCGTATCTGTTTGTGCCGTTCAAATTTGATGGAGATATTTTCTTTGGTCGCGGCAGAAGACTCCTATTCCCCAACCGTCCAGGCGAAATCTTGCCTACTTCTGGCTTCAACCTGAATGTGAATGCCAATCTGTCGGACGTTACCGCCGATCTCACCAACATCTTTGGCATTTCTGGGCGCGTACAAGCCTGGAATGGTGACTTTGGCATTGTCGCCGATGGTTTGTATGTCAATACAAAGTTTAGTAGCAGTAGTGATGGCGGAGTCCTGACATTGCGCGATCGCGTTAATATCTCTGTACCTGGATTTGAACTCGCCACCCAGACCACGATCTCATCCTTTTCCCTGGCGGGCAGTTACCGTGTTGTTACCGTTCCTTTTCGCACCATTACCGATCCATCCAACCCCAGCAATTACTATCCCGCCATTTCGTTTGAAGTGTTAGCGGGTGCCCGCTATGCCTCGGTATTCCAAAGTGTGGACTTTGAAAACGGCCCTGATTTTGAATTCTTTGGCAATAAGATCAACCCGATGCTAGGCGGAACAGTCAAGCTGCTGTTGAACGATAAATTTGCCCTGTATTTTAGAGGAGATACCTCTGGTTTTGGTGCCGATCCCATTCGGCAGTATTACAACCTCCACGCTGGCATTGACTGGAAGTTTTCGGGTAGTTTTGCCCTGCGTCTGGCGTATCGCATCAACCAGATTGAATTTGTCAAAAAAGGTGCCCTAGATGGGGATAACGGCTTACGGCTGCGCTCAGAAGGGGTACAACTGGGTGTTGCATGGCAATTTTGACAATGATTTGATATGAAACTAGTGCACATGCGGTTCTCCCCATCCGCCCCTTGGTTCTAGTGTTAGCGGCGCGAAGCATGAGAGGCGCCAGATGACGTTCGGCGATGCTCAGTCGATCTGCGCAGGGGTGAAATGCAAGTTTCATAGTTTCAATCAGTATGACCTGATCTAAATTCGATTTTGCCCAAAAAAGTTATTGAAAGCAGTACTGAATCTGGACTGATTCATGACTCATTTGTAAGATTGAAAATTTGGAAATATTTCGAAGCCTTCTATCGTTACGCCTTAAACTTCAACCCTGTTTATGACCATACCTCTAATTCAATCCTCTAATCACCGTTCTATGCCTAAAAAATTGAGGTTTTACAAGTCTGTTCAATGGTTAACCTTGGGCATGATTTCGGCTTTGCTGACAGCACACCCCGGCAAGACGGCTGAAAAAATCTATTTTAAGTACGGCCCTTTTACAGAATCGCTGCAAGTGAGTTCTTTGGAAACATTTGCTAAAACAGGTAAGGTTAACTCCGACCTGGGATTCTATTTCAAGATTGCCAAAGCTAACGACACAACCAAGCAGAAGTTTCGAGAACTGCTCGTCAAGCGAGTTGAGCTTCCAGCCTTTGAGGTCTCTCAATTTTTCAATAGTGAGCTAGGGTATGACATCCTGGAGCGATTAGGGCAATATTTGCAAACGCCGATTTGGATAAATGGCAAACAATCTTTGCGGGCTGGGATTGTTTTATCTGCCTTTGATGCAGAAGGACTGACCTTTCTCAACATTCTCAAAAAACTACCTGTGGATATGACGGTTGACGTAGCATTAGCGCTGGAAGGCTTTCAATCTCTAGAACGGGTCATTAAGGCAACCGAGTTTTTTACGGAAAAAATGTCAGCCTTTGCCATACAGGAGTCAGGAGGAGTAACTGTAGATTTTGATCGCTTACCAAATTTGCGCCAACCTGGTTCTTTCGGAGTCCAAAAACAACGATGGGTTTTAAATGATGCTAGTCGCAAACGCCAATTTTATGTGCTGGTGTATCAACCACAACAATTGCGATCGGGCAAAACGCCCGTTGTGATCTTGTCACATGGATTGGGTTCCAGACCTGAAGATTTTGCCAGACGGGCAGAGCATTTAGCATCCTATGGGTTTATCGTTGCTTTACCCCAACATCCAGGCAGCGATGCAGAACAAGTGCAAGCGCTTAAAGAAGGTTTATCAGCAGCGTACTTTCTCACCAGTGACTTTATCGATCGCCCCAAAGATATCAGCTATGTGATTGATGAATTGGAACGCCGCAATCAATCTGAGTTTGCTGGACAATTAGACTTACAATCTGTGGGGCTTGTAGGGCATTCCTTTGGTGGATATGGCGTATTGGCGGTTGCTGGTGCCACTATTGATTTTGATTTCCTTCAACAACAGTGCGATCGCTCATTTGCCTATCTCAATACATCGATGCTGATGCAGTGCCGAGTGTTGCAACTATCTCGGCAAGCCTATAACTTCCGCGATCCGAGAGTGAAGGCAGTCTTTGCCGTTAATCCCGTGAATTATGCAGTCTTTGGACCAAAGGGATTAGGTCAAATTACTATCCCGGCGATGCTGGTTGGTGGAAGTGAGGATCCAGCAACACCAGTCGTGTTTGAACAAGCTCAGTCTTTCCCGTTATTAGGTTCCCCGATTAAATATCTAGCTCTGGCAGAAGGGCAAGCGCATATTAACTTAGCAAATCTCGATGCCGGAATGACTCACACGCTCAATTCCATCCAAGGTCTATCCCTGGCAAGCCCTTATGTGCTTGAAAGTTACGCGGATGCCATGTTGTTAGCCTTTTTCGAGACCTATATTGTTGGGAATTCAGCCTATCAGCCCTATATGCAGCCTGCCTATGCCGATTATCTGAGTCGAGAGCAAAAGTTCAAACTGTTTTTGATCAGTGCGGCATCGGACAATGCCTTGAAACAGGCGATCGCGGAGTTCAAATCTAAACACTAAAACAACGCCAAGCAAGTCACAAATTGCAACTCAAACAGGCGTTGTTGCATAAAAGATATGAGATAGCTTATGGGGTCTCCACGATTGAACCTGGGGAGCGTGCACAAGACCCGCTTAAATCTGTCCACCAAAATCGCCTAATAACGCTCGAATCTGCACCCGATGTTTGGGTTGAATCGTTCGTTGCCCCTTCAGCCAACGTGTCACTAGAGAGCGATCGACCTGCAAAGCATCTGCTAGTTGAGCCTTGGTCATGCCCTTTGCATCCAGTGCCGCTTGAATCACATCACCTGTTAAGG
>ERZ1066126.293-NODE-293-length-14559-cov-8.749173_pt1 | contig 14559 bp, 22 predicted proteins | sample MGYA00382773_ERZ1066126 | MGnify/ENA primary metagenome ERZ1066126 (study PRJEB33369, sample SAMEA5778356) | biofilm metagenome | biome: Industrial cooling water; feature: Water cooling tower basin; material: Biofilm | place: United Arab Emirates | collected... | reverse complement strand
ATTGAAATGCCCGTCAATGCTGAAGGTCAGGGCCCAGTGACTATCGCCGAGGCCACGGACATCCTATATGAGGTGTGGGACAAGACCCTTCAGTCTCATGACAGCTTCGACAATCTGCCCGACGCTATCAACGATGCTATGAGGCGGAACCACCATGGCCTGTGACGACCTTGTCTACCGAAAGCTCAAGGCCCTGGTGGATGAGAGGGGCAGTTGGCGTCGTGTTGCTGATCACTTCGGGGTTCACCCGACTTTCATCAGCAACATCATCGCCGGTATAGCCCAGCCGAGCGCGTCCATGTGTCGAAAGATGGGCATCGTGAAGAAAACTACCCGAACCACAACCGTCATCTATGAGGAGAAACCCGATGACTCTGTATGAACAGCTGGAGGACGCGACACATGCCGACTGGTCCGGAGGTACGCCGGCCGTCGAACTTCGTTTCGCCCGGGAACTGGTTGAAGAAGTTCTTCGACTGCGTTCGCTCGTGAGGTATCAGCCACTCATCTGTGGCCACTTGGTCGATGACGTGCTGGGGTATTTGGGCATGGCGCTTGCCCCTGAGGCCTTTGAGAGCATCAGGGATCGCGTCGAAAGGTTCAAGACTCACGCCTACGCTCAGGATATTCCACAGGCCTGGCTTGATGTGATCGATGAGCGGCGGCGGCAGTTCGAGAAGTTGGGCTTCACCCACCAACAGGACGACGGCTACGTCTACGCTGAACTGACTCGGGCGGCTTTGTGCTACATTCGCACGGCGATGGGGCACCCCAACATCGATCCTCCGATGGAATGGCCATGGTCGCTTCAGCACTGGAAGCCCCGCTCGCCTCGCGAAGACCTGGTTCGTGCTGTCGCGCTGGGCATCGCCGAGATCGAACGCCTCGACCGTCAACCCAAAGGAGTATAAAGATGTCTGCACCCACTTACAACGGCCTTTGCCTTGGCGGCCCCAATCGTGGAAAGATCATGGAGTCCGATGGGCCTGTCGTCCAGATCGAACAAAAGGTGCTCGGGTTCCACAAGAACTACTACTACGTGCCGCTGTTCGGCCGTCAGGGCTATTGGCTTTGGGAGGATGAGACCAAGGGCACTATGCCCTACGATGACATCATCCGCATCCTAGTGTCGACCTACATCGAGCACTACAAGCAATGATCGCCACGCTGCTCAATCATTGCGGCACACACTACCTCGTCCATTATACGGGCGGGGTACTTATTCAAGTCTACCCCATCCATGAGAGGCTACCCCTAAACGTCAAGCTTCGGCTTAAAAATGCTGACGGCCGACTCCAGGTGAACGCCACCTACAACGACAGGGATGGCTGGTCCTTCAAACGTTGGCAAGATTAGCGTTGCAAGGATCAAACCTTGATGATATGGATAAATGATCAGGAGGATACCAATGAGCAGCAGCTTCGAAAACAGCCCCTACGTTCGGACGAAAACTTTGGCCAACGCGGCGGTGGGCATCAAGGCACTTCGCGAGGAAGATTTCGTCGACCTCGTATCCGAAACCCTCGTTGCACAATATGGAAAGGAACGCGCGACCCGGATCATTGTGGCCACCATGGAGAGGATTGCATCGGTGCAGCTATCTGTTCCCGTGCAATCTCGCACGAACGGAGACACAACATGAGAAAGCTTCTTGTTACCTGTTTGATGATCTGGACGCCGGGCCTCGGGCTTGCCGACGGCCTGACGACCCCCTACGACGATCCTGTGGTGATGGCGCCTGAGAATACCTGGACCGGACCCTATGCTGGCGTGAGCTACGGCCGGGACGACAAGATCACCGAAACGCAGCAGTGCTTCAAGCTCGACACGCCGAAAGCTTGCGACGATCCGATCTTTCAGCAGTACCCTGAGTTCAAGCGGATCGAGATTTCCTCGACCAAGTCGACCGAGGACTTGTTCGGCGTCTTCGCCGGCTACCGTCATGACTTCGGCCGTATCGTTGCGGGCGTCGAGCTTGGCCACATGGGCGAAGCGACGACCTTCGAGGGACAGGTGGGCGCTGACCTTGGCCGAGTTCTCATCTACACCCTGGCCGGAGTGAACGACGACAGCGACACGATCTATGGCGCCGGCGCTGACGTGAGGCTGGGTCGATCCCTGTTTTTTAATGATACGGCGACCACCGAGATCTACACCTTGAGGGTGGGGGTGAAGTTCTGATGGAGCCTGCACTCGGTTTCGCGCTCATCCTCTTCTTCTGGGGCAGCTGCCTCACGATGGTGGGCGCGCTTGGCCTGGCCGGCGTCTTCAGCCTCAAATAACAACTTGCCCGGTGCTTAACTGTGCCGGGCTCCAATAAGGGGGCAGACCATGAAAGACCTTCACATCCGATTGCCCGAACGCCTACACGATTGGCTATTGGGCGAATGTCGAAATCGTGGCCTATCGATGAACGTGTATGTGGCCAAGATCCTCGAAGACCGTATCGCTATGGACGGCGTGAAGCAGGCCGCGGAAGCAACGAAAGGCCTGACCGCTGCTGAGTTCGCCGACGCGCTTGACTGTTTCTGGAATGCCGCCATCGGCGAGTCCCACAGACAGCAAGAGGGTATCTCGACAGCAGCCATTATGGCGGAAGGTATTCAGGCCGTTGCTAATCGGCTGAGGGAGATTGACAATGCTAAAGGGTAAGCCACCATTTCCCCTTCCTGACTTCTTCTGTCGGGGTTGCGGCACCACAACGGTGGATTGCCCCATGCTCCGTCATGACGTGTGGGCTCAGGTGGAAGCGCTGATACCACGTGGCGAAGCCCGCCGGGACTTGGTGTGCCTTCAGTGTGTGGAAAAGGCACTTGGCCGTCACATCGGTGTGGCCGACCTCCACAACTGCCCGGGCAACGCTTTCACTATCATCCACGATGAACGGCTGATGGCTCACGCCGAGCGGATGGTGCTTGAGGAGTTGATCAAGGACTCTCGGGGTGATAGTGTGCTCACGCGATTAGCGAGGGCCTCTCATCGGGCAACATCCGAAGAAGTTGCTATAGCGAACATCCACACTATTCTGGCGAGCATCCTGGAGGAATAATGAAAAGCTACACCGACGTATCTGTGGACCTTGAAACCTATGGCACCGAACCTGGCTGTGTCATTCTCGAAGTGGCGTTCACGGCCTTTGACCGACGCAACTCTGGCCGCTCGATGGCCACCATTCACCGGTTCTTGAACATTCAGGAGCAGGTCGAAATGGGCTTCAAGATCAACCATGACACCGTAACTTGGTGGGCAAGCCAGCCGGACAAGTGGGCTCGGCAGAACAGCGCCGAACGCTACCCGGTCGATGAGTGTGTCCATGACCTCCTCAAGTTCATTCACGACTATACCAACCCGCAAGAAGTGCTGGTGTGGGCGAAGGGCAGCCACTTTGACCTGCCCATTCTTCGGACGATCATGCCTGACCCCTGGCACTTTCGGAATATCCATGATCTCCGAACGCTGGCCTTCGCTTTCCCGTTCAGCAACCGCTTGGATCGGGATACTGAAAAGTTTCCGACCCATCATGGGCTCGAGGACTCCCTTTTCCAGGCCATGGAGGTTCAGGCGCTGTGTTCTATGATCGTGACGGGCGAATAGTCCAGAACATCCTGCCGAACCACGATGATCGGCGCCCACAGGTTGAGCTTACCTCGCGCGTTCAGCAACCCTTGCTGGCGCGCGTTTCTCGTATACTAGTGCCCTGCCAGCGATATAACCTCTTCATCGGTAGGGGCAACGAGCTGGGCCTTGTGGCTATACACTGGGACGAGAAGGGTGAGTATGCGGTTCGCATGAAGCCAAGAGTATGCGAGTTAAAGCTGTCGCCGATCATCTGCCTAAAGGATGACACGTATCGGTCGGCGTTTAAGCTGGGTCGACAGGTGTTGGTCTTCAGAATACCGGACTCTCGGCACGAACTGGAGAGCTGGTGGCGACGGCTTCCTGATGTGCTGGACAATCCCGGCGACCGTGTCCGAAATCTTGCCAAAAGGTAAGCAAGCCAAATAATTGTTGACTTGGCAATAACAATCGAATAGATTGTATATGCGAGCTGAGCTCGTTCTCATGATCGAGAAACCTTGGCGGGTCATTCATTTGGCTCGCCACTTTTTTTAGGCGTTGCCCTTTCATAACCCCCGCGATATGATGCGACATCGACAACGTGAGGGCAATATGAAGATCGCAGACTATGATAATAACTGCGGGCCAACCGCATTCCACCAAATTCTTCCCGACCGATCCGAACGTGAAATCTTGAAAGCCTGCTTCAAAGCCGGCTACCACCCCGACATCGGCATGCTACCCACGTATATCCACAAAGCAGCTGACCTGCTCGGGTTGCGGTGGGAGTCAATTAGCCTTCGCTCGATCAAACCTTCACACGGCGCGGGCGGTGATATGCGAAACAACATCACCCTCTCCCAGGCCCTTCTTGCGCTGCCTGACGAGGTGTGCATCATCCGGGTCAACGGGCACGTTCTCGCGTCAAATCGGGGATTGTCTCTTGATCCCAATATCGCGCAAAGGGGATCGCGCAGGCGCGTCCTAGAAATCATGACGATACGCAACGCGACGATTGCGGAACATCGCCCAGGCATCGAATTTGACGACCCTTTGATACGTTTCCAGCGCGACATTCTCGACGAAACGCAACGCAGGTCATACCGGCGTCAGGTTTATGAGCGGGTGGTCAATGTGATCGGCGATAGCGATGCTATTCGGTTCAGTCAGCTTCGGCCTTGCGGCTACACCAAGAAAATGCTGAAGCGACATCACAGCCGCGGCGACGTGATCATTTTAGATCAGTAGGCGCTTTCTTGTAGAAACGGGTGTCTCCCCGCCCCATCATCGAGTAACCTAGCCGGCGCATTTCCACAGGCAGGTTCTTGATCACAAAGGCTTCCCGTTCGAAGCGAGCTTCCACTTCTTTGACCGGGACCTTCATCTTTCCAGCGAACATCTCTTCCAGGACGCCCGACATACGAGCACGTTCCTGCTTGGCCTCTTTCTGTTTCTGAGGCGCATCCTTCGAAGCGGCCACAATCTCATAATCACTCAGGTCAAGCCACTTGCCCCAACGCATACGTGTCCGGTCGCGAAGAGCCGTCTCTGTAGCACCGGGGAAAACAGGCTCGAGCGAATAGCTCAGTGAACGAAGGTCGCTCTTGGACGCAAGCGAGGATTTTGAGATCGTCACGACCCGAGTGTCTGGGTCATCCGGGTGTCTGTGGACACCAAGCATAGCGCGACACGTTGCAGCGAACTGAGTCGAGCCCATCCCGCGGTGCATTGAGTTCGAGTGCTGGGTTTTACCGTAGTGACGGATGATCGCAACAGCACAATCCTCCTCCTCAGCAAGCGTCTTGAGGTTGCCCAGGGCGTTCATGACATCGCTCTGCTTGTTCGTGTCGGTGTCCCCGGAAAAGTTGATGAAGGTGTCAAACAGAATAAGCGAAACCTTGGTGCTATACTTCTTGTTATTCTTGTATAGCTTCAATGTGGCCTTGATCCGGTCGCGTATCTGATCGATGGCCTCCTCCTCACGAAAGTCAACCCGCATCTTCACATGGAAGAATGGCGCCTGATCGTGGGGGTTCTTCACGTGGGTGAACATATCACTATCTTCCATACGCTGAGCGACGTTGCCGATGTCATTCTCCGCGTCGAAGTAGAAAACAGCGCCGCGCTCGTTGGTGTCCTGCCATCCATCAGTCGGCATAAGCTTTTTGCCTTCCGAGATAGCTGCTGCCACCGCAAGACAGAACCAAGATTTACCGACCTCGGGATCACCCTCGATGGACGTGATGTGACCACGAGCAAGATAGGGATACACGACCCACCGAGGCGTTTCCTTTTCGGCGATACCCAAGAAGGACTTGAGTATTTCGGACTCGGGTGTTTCTTCCTCATCACCCTCGTCGGGTATATCGCTCTCCTCCTCATATTGCTGCTGTGGGTTGATGCCATCCATCTTCGAGGAGTAGACCTTTTCGATCTCTCGATTGAGCTGCTTCTGCCCATCACGACGATCCTTGAACTTATTCCAGGGTGATGCCCACAGGATTTCAAAAGCTTCGGTCTCGTCGGCACCCGCTTCGAGGATCTCGTTTGTCAGCTTCCAGAAAACTTCCGAACGTGTTCCACGACGGGGTTTACCATTCAACAATTCCCGACGAGCCCACGGGGAAAGGTGTGCGCGGTACTTCTTGAAAATGGCGTTGGCGTTCGGTGCGCCTGTCTCCGGTCGTTCCTTGGATTTGGGCAGCTGCCGTTTGATCTGATCGAGCGTGTAGCTTTGGCCATCCTGCCACAGTAGCCTTACGCGCGGGGCCGCGGGGTATTTGTAGTTGTTCGTGCCAGGTACTCGAAGAACTTGGGTCAAGTCCCACCCGCCCTTGTCGGCACCGAGGTGGTAGGTCAGTTTTTGGTTGGTGGTGTCTTCATCAAGGGTCTCGTTCAAAACCCACAGTGCGGCGAAGCGACCGGGTGAAGACTCCCACGCAATGGTGGGCTTCAGTTTGTCGAGACCCCGGGGGTCAACCTCATCAAGGTCCGCCCACAATAGCTTGGGCATTTCCGCATATCGTTGAAGTCGGCGCTTCTTGTTGAAGCCGTGGGGACACCAATATATGTCATGCTTCGAAGCCTTCTTCTCGTCGATGTAAGCTTGAACGATGGGGAATTGCTTGCGGCTAAAGAATTCGTCGTGCCATTCACCATCCCTGTCTTTGGTGGATATACAGAAGTAGGCCCCGGGCTGTTCGCCCCAAACTCTAGTTAGTAGCATTGTTATTCTTTGCCCCTCGGACTTCGTCTTTATGGATCAAGTGGAAACGACCGACTCGTACCGTCTTGATCTTCCCCCTGTCGATGCGAGCCATCAGCGTCGCGTAGTTAAGGCCCAATTCCGCAGCCGCATCCATGGGCGTCATGTAATCATCAAGATCTACCACCATCGTATTGGCATTCCCTCGGTTGACTGGGCGGAGTTTTCACATTACAAAAATGCTTTGATTAAATCAACACAAGAGGGTGGCACTGATGATGATAGTACTCGAGGGTCCCGATGGTGGTGGAAAGAGCACTCTTGCTAAGACGATCGTCCACGAGCTCGGCCTGACGTATGTTCCGAGCGAGGGTCCCGCGCGTGGCGAAGGCGAGATTGATCGACGGATTGAGCGGTACTTTATGATGAAGGGTGATCTGCTCTTTGACCGCCACCCATGCGTCAGCCAACTCGCCTATCGTGTGGTTCACGATCAACCGGCGCCCGAGGGCTTCCTGATCGACCAGTTCTATCGGTTGAAGCCAATCCTCATCTACTGTCGACCCATCAGCTCGGGCAATCATCAAGCCTCGGGTGAGTGGGACACCCCGGAATACTTGGCCGCTGTGGACAAGAATTTCGGCGCGCTGATGGAGTGGTACGATCAGTGGGCGGTTCGCCGCGCTCGGTATATTTACCGCATCGGTGACAGCATTCCGCAGCTCATTCACTGTCTTAAAGGAGAGAACTATGCCCGACTTCATGGCTGACATTGTGGCCTTTCACAAGAAGTTCGAGGTAGACTACGCGGGGCCTCCGCGTCAACTGCCTACCGACCTTCTTGATTTTCGCGTGAAGTTCCTCAAGGAAGAGCTCCGTGAATACGAGGACGACGCCAACGCGCTTGCTTGCCACTTGCTCACCGACAAGACCGACGTGGCGAACACCACCCACCTGCTCGAGAAGCAGCTCGACGCTCTTGTGGACTTGGTCTATGTGGCTCTGGGCACCGCTCATCTACATGGTTTCGACTTCGACGAGGCATGGCGCCGGGTTCATGAGGCGAACATGAAGAAGATCCGCACGGCTCGTGCCGAAGACTCGAAACGGGGCTCGACCCATGACGTGGTCAAGCCCGAAGGGTGGGAGCCGCCATCGCACACCGATCTTGTCGAGGGGCATATCCACAGATGAGCGAACCCCCGTTGAAAAAGCTGTTCACCGGCCCCGAGCATGAGGCCTTCAAGGCGGAAGCATTGGAGCTCCTTCAGAAGCACTGTGCAGTTATGGGTGCTGAGCAAGTCCTTGCTCTGATGGCCAACATGGTGGGTCAGGCTGCTGCTCAGCTTGATCAACGGAGGTTTACACCCGAGGCTGCATCCGCCATAATTCGAGCCAACATCGAGGCGGGAAACAGGCATGCCCTGGGCCCGCTTGCCAACTTCAAGGGTACCAAGCAATGACATCACTTCGACGGACATGGGCCGAGTGGGTTGGTGAACAATCCCGAATTCCGCCCTACATCACTGCGGGGTCACAGTCGATCTATCAAAACCTGGAGTGGACCATTCCCGCATCGCTGCTCCTGTCCGACGAGGAGATGACGCCGGAAAGCATCGGCTTCACCGATACGAAAATCCGGATGCTGAGGACCCACTATGAAAACCCCGAAACCATCGCCCGAGCCAAACGAGACCTCGATGATCGACTCCGTGATCGAAAATATGGCTCGGGCGTTTGGGATTTCCGAGGGCTGGAAAAAAAGACTACTAAGCAAGATTTTTGCCTCACCGCCGGGGTCATTGCGTATTACCCTCCCAAGAAGCACACGTCGATCTTCATCCGGTATCGGACAGTTGAGCTCATATTCCGGTACCGAGCCGACCTTGTGTTTCTTCGGGACGTCATCCTTCCACAGTTCGACCTTCAGACCGCACCTCCCGACACCATCACCTTTTCCTTTGTCAACGCGACAATCCATCCGATGTTCTACATCATGCTTCTGCTGGATCACCCCAAGCCCTTGAGGCTCCTGCATCGCATCGAGCGTGAGAACCCCGACTTCCACAATCAGGTCGTGCGATGGTCGAAGATCCACCTTCAGGGTGGCTACAAGACCTATCAAACGGCGCAACGAGTCCAGAAGTTCGTCAACCGCTACCCCGAAGAAACCCGCAACCGCATCGCTGAGGCACTCGAATGATCTACAATAACTTCACCCAAGCTCGCGCCGACCTGCTTGCCCAGTTCCGCCGGGCACCAACGTTGCACCCACAGCGGTGGCAGGGCGTCGATGTCTCGAAGCGTCCGGAAGCGAAGATGGTCGAGGTCCTTCACCCCGAGGTCCGGGTGCCCATTTCGGGCGAGTCCCTCGACTTTCACCGGTTCGACATCAAGCCCAATTTGCCCTGGGCGGATGACCACTTCAGCGAACGCATCTGTGGAGTGCCGATCAACCCCGGTGTCGAGTGGGCGAATTGGCCTTGGGGCGTCAGCGCTGATGACTTTCGAGATGAGGAGGGTACCTTCGGTCCATCCATGATCCCAAGTCATGATTGGGCCTATCTTGCTGGCATGATTGATGGTGAAGGTACTATCTATTTTCGTGAAGGTGAAAGATGGCAAGGCGTTATTCGGGTGTATCAAAAGGATAGGGGTATCTGTGATCAGCTGCTAGGCCTTTTCAAAGTTGGTAAGGTTACAAGCAATAATGAAAAAACTAAAACCAACATTCATGGTAAAGATGTAGACAACCATTGTTGGTATTGGCAGGTGAACTCACAGTTAGAGGTTCGTTGGCTTCTTTATTATGTAATGCCCTTTCTTCGCATCAAACAAGGTAAAGCCAAGCTGGCTTTTGATAAAGTAACGGAAAGTCTTAACAGCAAAAAAGGCGATCATGCCCTAAAGAAAGTTTGGGGCCAGGACTGGGAGCCTACTTTCAATCACAACTATATGACGAGATATTGGCCTAAGGGCGAAAACGGAAGTAGATATAAGGGTATTCGATATGAGTATGGCGATCTCGGTGACCTGATCGACCTGCTCGCCGCTGAGCCGGACACCCGCCAGGCCTACCTGCCGATCTTTTTCCCCGAGGACACGGGCACTCGGAACCCCACCCGAAAGCCCTGCACCCTCGGCTACCATTTCATTCTGCGGCACGGCTACTTCCACATCACCTACTACATGAGGTCGTGCGATTTCTATCGGCACTGGGCGGATGACTGCTACCTGACCGTAAGGCTTCTCCTGTGGGTCCTGGATCGTCTTCGGGAGAAGCAGCCCGACACCTGGAACACAGTGAAGCCGGGGTACTTCATCATGCACATCACCAGCTTGCATATGTTCACCAACGATCTTCGGGTGCTGAACAAGCAAGATAAGCGTTGACGGGGCAGCCCGTCTTCGCGTAATGTGTCTCAACAGGGAGATGACACATGCCCAAACGACTTCGTGAGGTGGTCAGCTACGACCCACTCCAACCCGGTTATTGGTATCGAGTTGATCTGAACGCTGAGCGCCACCCCGAGTTCACCCCCGACTTCACACCTCAGCTATGTCTTCGGCTGGGTGTGTTCGGCGGCGCATATTTTCGGCAGTACCCGAAGCTGAAGCGTGAGTTTCCCCACTTCGAATACGTCCGATCCGAAACCGAGGTTGCGGAAAACAACTTCTATGGCGTCAATGCCTCGATGAGTCGTCATGAGTGGGTTATGCGAGGCTGGATGCACGTTGACGATCCGCGGGGGTGGTTTCAGTGGTGGTGCAGATATGAGCTTGGTCGGCGCCATGAGGACGATGAGCGTCAAATCAGTCGATGGCTGTCGTTCAAAGCTCGAAAGCTTCGTGAAATCGACGGCAACACCGATCAAACGAAGCATGTCCGTACCCGTCAGGGTCTTCTTCACTGGGGCATCAAGTCCCCCGGCATGGGTGTCTACTAAATGATGATGGTCTACCGAAATCCGCCTGTCGACCTGGCGGCGCTCTTCGAAAAAGCCGAAAAACTTTACCCCCATTACGCGATCAGCCCTGTAGGCAAGGGGCCTGATCCTCGAGCTGTGGACACGAAGCGTCATGGGCACTTCATGAGACTGCCGTTGGGTAACGGCTACAACCGGTGGTGCTTCGAAACCGACGTTCATCGGGATAGGTTCATCATCGACTACAATCACCTGGGGGTCAGCAATGAGAATTAGTCGTAAGCAGATGTTCATGGGCATCGCCGAGTTGGCGGCCAAACGTTCAACCTGCTATCGCGGAAATGTAGGTGCGGTTCTTGTCTTGGACAACAACCCCATCAGCCTGGGCTATAACGGCCCGCCAGCCGGCGATGAGCACTGCAAAGGCAATGACTGCGAGATCCATGCCGAGACCAAGGGCTGCCTTCGCTCGGTTCATGCGGAGATCAACGCGCTCCACCGGATACCCTTCGGGACGGATTGCAAGTTCCATGCGTGTGACCTGTTTGTCACCTCCAATCCGTGTCCAGCCTGTGCCGCTGCCATCATTGACTCGGGTGTCGTGGGGCGTGTATACTATCAAGCGCCCTATCGAATTACCACCGGAATTCAGGAAATGGTCAATGCTCAAATCCAAGTCTACCGCTTCTCGCCGTCCGGCTACCTCGTTGACGAAAAAACGGGCCGGGTCCTCGAAGCAAGCTGAGCTTGATCTCCAAGTACCGACATTCGACCGAAACTGCACCTCATGCAAACTCCACAGCATGGGGTGCAAAACCGTTTGTATGGATGGCGTAGGTCCACGAAAAACTAAGGTGATGGTGATCGGCGAAGCGCCGGGTGCAACTGAGGACGAAGCGGGTGTGCCCTTTATCGGTCGATCCGGTAAGCTAGTTCGTGATGCCTTGCTTAATGCGGGCATTGACCCCGACACCTGTTACATTACCAACGCCGTCAACTGTCGACCCCCTGAGAACAAGACGCCCACCTCGGCTCAGATACGAGAATGCCGTCGGTGGGTTCAAGAACGTATCAAGCAAGTGAAGCCCAAGTATGTGTTGCTGCTTGGCAACGTCCCCATGGAGTCGCTGTTGGGCTTCACGGGTATCAAGAAGGCCCGCGGAAACCCCATCGAGCGAGATGGCATCATCTACCTGCCGACCTATCACCCGGCCTATGTCCTTCGTGATCCCAGAGCTGAAGCACCTTTCACTGCTGACCTTAAGCTGTTTGCGCGGATTATTCGTGAAGGCGGCATGCCCGCTGAAGAGGACTTGAATGTGGTCCTCGTCAACAGCCCCTCCAAGATACGTCAGATGCTCGATGACCTCAAGGGCACCGTATCCTATGACCTTGAAACCAATGATCTATACCCCTGGGATGTCCCGCTAACGCCCAAGGAGATTGCATCCGGCGTACCCATCCCAAACAAGAAGCAGATTGTATCACTTCAGCTGGGTACTCGCAAGGCTCAGTATATCATACTTCTCAACCACCCCGAGAACCCCGTCCCGTTCACCGAGGATGAAAAACAAGACCTGATTACCCGCATCGATAAGCGGATGAGAAACTGCTACATCGTCACCCACAACGGCAAATTCGACGCCCTGTGGATGTTGGTGCATTTTGGCGTAAGGTGGTTTCCGAGCTTTGACACAATGCTTGCCCACTACATTCTTGACGAGAATTCGCTTCATACCCTGAAAGTACTTCCACAGGTGTTCCTCGGCGCCATGCCCTATGACATCAACGTGGAAGAGAAAAAGGGCGGTGGCAGCCTACCCGCCTTTATCAAGTATGGCGCTAAGGATGTTTACTATACCCGTAAGCTTCGATTTGTCTTTGGTAAGATGCTTGATGAGGACACGGCGGTTAAGCGGGTCTTCGAAGAAATACTCATGCCCTGTGTGGAGCTGTTCGTTGAGGCCGAGTACCACGGCGTCTACATTGACACCGAACGAATGGACGAAGTTGAGATATACCTTCAAGAGAAAATCGACGAGGCTGAGGTTGAGCTCAATCGGTATTCCTCCAAGGTGGTGTGGGACACATCGACCAAGTCCTTTGTCGACCGTAAGACCGTGGCCATCGGCGACATCGGAGTAAACAAGCGATCCCAGTATCAAGAGCTTAATTGGGGCAGTTCTCAACAGCTCGGCGCTTTTCTCTACAACTATCTCAAGCTGCCCATTATTGAGAAGACTGAGGGCGGCGCGCCATCGACCTCCGAAAGCGTATTGCTCCGCACCGATCACAAAATTGCTAGGGCTTTGCTTGATTACCGGGCTGCGCAGAAACAACTGACCGCGTTCATCGATGGTTGGCGTAGGTACCTTGTTGATAGCCGACTTCACCCCTCCTTTAAGCTTCACGGCACCGTTACGGGTCGACTGTCCTGCGAAAACCCCAACCTTCAGCAGGTGCCCCGCGACCCCAAAATCCGCACTCTTATCACCGCGCCGCCCGGTTGGACCATGATCGAAGCGGACTTGTCGCAGATTGAGATGCGAATTGCCGCGGAGTTGTCGGGCGACAAGGCACTGCTCGAAGCGTATCGACTGGGGATTGACGTTCATTGGCTTACTGCAATGCGGGAGATCGGTCGAGCGGGCGCAATGAAGGACGAGGTCATCGCCACTGTCGAGGCGCTAACTCAGAAAAAGGGTTGGTCCTTCGGCGACGCCATCGATGAGCTCATCAGGATTGGCCCGAAAGCAGCCGAAGCAATCGGTAAAGAGATGGGCATACCGTGGAAGGAAACACGGAAAAAAGCAAAGGCGATCAACTTCGGTTACCTATATGGGATGTGGTGGAAGAAGTTCCGTATCTACGCCCGCGACAACTATGGCGTGGATATCACTGACCTAGACGCTCAGAATTCCCGTATCGCCTACTTCGAGCTTTACAGTGATCTTCCACAGTGGCACAATCGTCAACGGCGCAAGGCCCGAGTTGATGGCTATGTTCGTAGCTTGACGGGTCGCAAGCGTCGACTGCCGGATGCGGTTCGCAACGATGGCAGCTATGATGCCCAAGCCGCTGAACGTCAGGCCATCAACAGCCCGGTGCAATCGTTCGCCAATGACATCAACCTCATGGCTGCTATTCAGCTTCGCAAGGAGTTTGGCCCAGACGTCCTTCATATTGTGGGTACCGTTCATGACGCCATTCTCTTCGAAGTTCGGAACGACATGATCGAGGTGATCTACAAGCGTATCCTTGAGGTGATGTCTCGACCCGAGCTGTTTGATGTATTCCGGATTAGGCTGTCGGTTCCTATCGAGGCCGAGGCGTCCATCGGTCCCTGGGGCGCGGGTGTGGACCTTGAAACCTGGCGCGCCAAGCAGCGACCCGCTGTCCGGACTCCTCCGATGAGGCCCGCAAAGCGCCCCGTAGGCAAACGTAGACTGGCCATGTAAGGGTTGACAGCGCCACCTCAATGCGTGATAATGGTGACTTCCCAGGGAGCGAAATGATGTCAGACCTGCCCACAGTGAGCCAATCTAAGGCCAATCGATACAACACTTGCAAGGCAAGCTACAACTACAAGTACAACATGAAGCTCAGCCGCCGTCGTGTCGCACGGCCTCTGACGTTTGGTTCGGCCATCCACAAGGTGATCGAGGACAGCACGCTGGGCCTGGACGAACGGAAGCTCAAGCGGTCGCTCAAGCGGTGGGCTGACGAAGAACTCAGCAAGTCCAATTACTTCACCGCTGAACTCGAGATGTTTCACGAAGCGGTGGATAGTGCTTGGACTATCATGCGGGAGTACCACGACTTTTGGCCCAAGGATCACCTGACCTATCTGGAGATCGACGGGAAAAAGGC
>ERZ1066126.292-NODE-292-length-14631-cov-8.719951_pt1 | contig 14631 bp, 11 predicted proteins | sample MGYA00382773_ERZ1066126 | MGnify/ENA primary metagenome ERZ1066126 (study PRJEB33369, sample SAMEA5778356) | biofilm metagenome | biome: Industrial cooling water; feature: Water cooling tower basin; material: Biofilm | place: United Arab Emirates | collected... | reverse complement strand
CCACGGGGCCCCTGACCGGTCCGCGCACGCAGTTGCGTCGGGCGCTGGCCTACGCGATGGCGGGCATCAACCGGCTCCTGGATGCGTTGCCGCCGCTGCACCGTCTGCATCGGCGGGTGCGCGCCGGACTCGAATTCACCGCACTCGAGCTGCCGGTGCCGCAGGCCGGTCTGGACGGTTTGCGCCTGGCGTTCGTCTCGGACGTGCACGCGGGGTCGTTCCTCGACGCCGCCGATCTGGACGAGCTGTTCGGCCGAATCGCGGCGGCGGCGCCGGATCTGGTGTTGTTCGGCGGCGATCTGATCAACTCGCGCGAAGCCGAACTGGCACTGTTCGCCGGACCGCTGCGGCGGCTCACGCCGCCGCTCGGCATGTTCGCGGTGCCGGGCAACCACGACCACTTCTGGGGGCCGGACGTGAGCGCGTGGACGCAGTTTCTCGAGGACCATGGGGTCACGGTGCTGTGCAACCGCGGGGTGCGTGTCGAGCACGGCGGCGCCTCGCTGTGGCTGTGTGGTGTGGACGATCTGACCGAAGGGCGCCCCGACCTGCCGGCGGCGCTCGCCGGCCGGCGCGCCGGCGAGCCGGCGATCCTGCTCAGCCACCATCCCGACTTCTTCTTCGAAGCGGCGGCGGTCGACGTCGATCTGACCTTGGCCGGGCACACCCATGGCGGGCAGATCCGGATCGCCGGACGCGCGCCGATCCACCACAGCCGGTTCGGCTACGAACGTGGCTGGTTCGCCGAGAACGGCTGCCGCCTCTACGTCGGGCGCGGGGTCGGAGTCACGGTGCTGCCGTGGCGGTGGGACGCCGCGCCGGAAGTGCCCCTGGTCACGCTGCGGGCCGCCGCGGTCGCGCCGGCGGTGCAGCGGCCGGCTGCCGGGTCGCGCGCGGACTCGGGCGGTGCGCCGGTTACCATGCCGCGGTGACCACGCTCGTCGACGTCGAAGCTGCTGCCGCCCGCATCCGCCCGTTCGTGCATCGCACGCCGGTGCTGACTTCCGCCACGCTGGATCGGGAGTTCGACGCGCGGTTGTTCGCCAAGTGCGAGAACCTGCAGAAGTGCGGCGCATTCAAGGCGCGTGGCGCCTGCAACGCGGTGTTCGCCTTGCCCGAAGCGCTCGCGGCGCACGGGGTCATCACCCACAGCAGCGGCAACCATGGCGCTGCGCTGGCGTACGCCGCGGGCCGCCGCGGCATTCCTTGCACGGTGGTGATGCCGGACACGGCGCCGGCGGTGAAGGTGGCGGCGGTGCGCGGCTACGGCGCCACGGTGCACTTCTGTCCGGCGGCCCAGCGCGATGCCACCTGTGCCGCGCTGCAGGCGGAGAGTGGCGCCGTGCTGGTCCACCCGTTCGAGAATGCGCACGTGATCGCGGGGCAGGGCACGGCAGTGCTCGAACTGATCCAGGAGGTCCCGGACCTGGACGTGGTGGTCGTGCCGGTCGGCGGTGGCGGACTCTGTGCCGGCAGTGCCGTGGTGGTGCGCAGCCTGCTGCCTGCGGCGGCCATGCTCGGCGCCGAGCCGCTCGCGGTCGACGACGCGGCGCGTTCGCTGGCGACCGGCGTGCGGCAGGGGCGGGTCGTCGGCGCCACCAGCATGGCGGACGGCCTGCTGACCGGGCTCGGTGCGCCCAACTTCGAACTGTTGGTGCGCCATTGTGTGCGCATCGTCACCTGCGACGAGCCCGCGATCGCCCTGGCGTGCCGGTTCTTCGCCGAACGCATGAAACTCGTGGTCGAGCCCAGTGGCGCGGTGCCGCTGGCCGCGCTGCGCAGCATCGCCACCGAACTGCGCGGCAAGCGGGTCGGCATGGTGCTGTCCGGCGGCAACACCGATTTCGCCTGGTTGCGCTGAGAGGCCGAGAAGAGAGCCTCCTACGGCCTCTCAGATTGTCGATTGGCGGCTGCCTTCGCGGCTGCGCAGAGCCTTCGAGAGGTTGCTCTCTCAGGCTCTGAGCGTTCGCCGTGTGACCCGCCAGACCGTGGTTGCCGCGTCCTGCGGTGCCGGCAGCTGGGTCAGCGAACCGGCACCGACATGCGCACCGTGAGTGCCTCGAGCTGTGCGGCGGTCGGCGGCCCGTCCTCGAGATGCAGGTAGGGTTGGCACACCAGCTCGCCGGTGGCCGTCAAAGCCTGCGCCGTCAGAGCGCTGTGCAGCAGGCGCTCGCCGTCCTGGCGGCGGGCGGCGAAGTCGCCCTGGGGTGGGAACACCACCAGTTGGCGGCCTGCCGGCACCGCGGCGATGCGCCAGCCGGCGGGCGCTTGGAAGGTGCGTGCTGCGTTTCTGGGCCGGAACGGCACGGCCAGCACCGACCGACCCTGCTGCTGCAGGAGCATCGGGAAGCCGAACACCGTCTGGTCCTGGCGTTCGAGTTCCTGGTGCACGGGCAGATAGGCGGCGGCGCGGCGCGGCCAGTCGCCGGGATCGTCGAGCAGCACGCGGCTGTGGCCGCGCAGCTCTTGGAGCTGCGGCACGGCCGGCCGCGTCTCGCCCCCGCTCGGCGACCACTGGGTCGATTGCGGGGGCGGGGTCGGCGCACTGGCGGGAGCCGTGGCCGGTTCCGGTGGCGCGAAGAAGTCCGGCCGCCAATCCAGACCGGCGTGTTCGAAGGTGAGCGCCACCGTGCCCAACGACGACGAAGCGGCCCGTGCCACCATCCACGTGGAGCTGGTGCGCAGGTAGTCCACGCAGGCCACGGCGGCGTCCCCCGTACCGAAACGTTCCGGCAGCAAGGTGCCCGCGCGCAGCTGCAGCGCCGTTTCGTGGCCCGAGGCATCGCGCAGCACGAAGTGGGTCCCGTCGCGGCGGCACTGCTGCGCGCGGTGCAGAGGACCGAAGGCCGCCGCATCCACCAGCGGCAGCAAAGCCCGCAGTTCGGCGGCCAACGGCGCTGGCACGGATTGGGGCGTGGGCGTGCCGAGCGCGAAAACCTGCGGGCCGCGCACCAAGTAAGAGCCCCCTTCGCCGACCGCGCGCAGGGCCTCTGGCAGGGCGGTGAACACCTGCCACTTGGCCCCCGAGGGCAACTGCACGGTCACCTCGAGGTGCCGCATGCGCTGGCGCAGCGGACGGTGGCATTCGTCCAGCACCGCATCCGGCACCGCCTCGGCCGCCAGGGTCGCAATGTCGAACGCCCTGGGGGCGGGATCCGGGTTCGGCCGCGCACAGGCGGCGCAGGCCAGCAGACCGAGCATGCACCGCCGGGCCACGCCGTTCACCGACCGCGGTCGAATGTCTTGCGCCACGCCGCGATGTCGTAGCCGTGGTCCTCGCCACCGGACAAGGCCGACAGGGCTTTTTGTGCCGCCAGGCGCACGTTGGGCACGGTCTCGGCGGGCGAGATCATGGCCAGCAGGTCGTCGACGTGCTGCTGCGCGTTGAGTCGGCCGAGCGCCACGGCGGTGGCTTCGCGCACCTTGGGCACCGGATGCTTGACGAACTTGGCGACCAGGGCGATGTGCTGCGCGTCGCGTTCGGCGCCGAGGCCGCGGATCGCTTGCACCACGACGCCCGCCGGGAGATTGCCGGCGCCTTCGGTGAGGCAGTTGCGCCAGATCGCCACGATCTCGGGGCGGCGTTCGCTGATGTCCTGCAGGTGGTAGAGCGCCCAGGCGGCCTGGGTACGGCTCGCTTCCGTGCGCTTGCCGTCGGCCAGCACCGCCGCGAGCAGACCCGGCGGCGTCGCCGGGGCGCGCAGCACGGCGAGGCCGAACACGGCGCGGTCGACCAGCACGGGGTCCGGTGCCTGCGTCGCCTGGGCGATCAGCGGCATCACCTCGGGGCGTCCCGAGAAGCCGAGGGCGGCGACGGCGATCGCCCGCTGGGCCGGCTCGCGCTCGTCGACGGCCAGCGACTGCAACAGCACGAAGTTGTGGCCCGGCGCGCGTTCGGCCTCCCCCGGCCGGCGGGCTTGGGTGCCGATGTCGAGCACGTTCTCGCGGATCAGCCGGTAGAGGCGGGTGGCATCGCTCTCACTGCGCGCGGAACTGGCGAACAGCGCGCGGCTGTAGCTCTCCATCGATTGGTCGAGCTTGACCAGCACGGCCAACAGATTGCGTCGCTCCCCATCGGCTTCGCGCAGCTGCCGTTCGCGCTCGGCCTCGTCCGGCGCAGGCTCCCCGCGCGGTCCAGACGAGGTCGCCGTGCAAGCGGCGAGCAGGAGCAGCAGGAAGGGCAGGGTCAGCCGGCAGGGGGTCATGCTTGGACTTGGAAGGGGCTGGGCGGGGAATCTTCCCACGCCGACGCCGCAGTGCCAGGGCCGAACCGCGGCGCCCGCGGCTTGAAGGTGGCGCTGGTTGGCCTGCGCCGCGGGTCGGGCGCCGCGTATGCTGGCGCCGATGGAGCCGTTCCCCCCGCCGGTGCACCACGTGCGCGTGCGTTACTGCGAGACCGATCGCATGGCCGTTGCCCACCACGGCAGCTACGTGGCCTGGTTCGAAGAGGCCCGAACCGAGTGGATGCGCCGCCGCGGCAAGACCTACCGGCAGATGGAGGACGAGGGCAACTTGCTGCAGGTGGTGGAGTTCGTGTGCCGCTACCACAAGCCGGTCGACTACGACGAAGTGGTGGCGATTGCGGTCCGGGTGGCGGAGCTGGCGAAGGTCTCGGTCGTGCTCGAGTACGAGTGCCGGCGCGCGGTCGACGGTGCCGTGTGCGCGACGGGTTCGACCAAGCTGGCGTGCGTCGGGCGCGATGGCCGGCTCCGGCGCTTGCCAGCGGAGCTGGCCGCGCCGACCGCGACCTAGGCGGTCGGCTGGACTGGGCTGCAGGCGGTGGGCGGCTGGTTCGCCGCCCCAGTCCGTGCGTGTCCCGGGGGCCCTCTACCCCCTGGGTCCCTTGGCCGCTGGGTCACTGACCGATCATCAAGCCGGCAGCGTCCGAAAGCACCGCGCCGAGCGCGTTGAAGCCTGGGTCGAGCACCAGCGCCTGATTGTACATCTGCACGCCGATCAGGCCCAGAGACACCGGGACGCTCAAGTTCCAGGTCACGGTGTTGCCCGCGCCGAACAGGAACAGCGAGGCGTCCGGACTGACCCGGCCGGTGCAACCCGGCGCGCCATACGGCGCCAGATTCAGCGGCAGGGGGCCGAACGGCGAAGCCGTGCGGCTGAATCCCGTCAGCAGCAGAGCGGCCGACTGTGGCAGGTTGTTCAGGGTCACCGTCATGGTCGTTCCCAGCGCCGGCATGCGGTTCTGGACCATGCGGCTCACCGGCAGCGTCCCCGCGCAGCCCGGTGCGAAGAAGCCGAAGCCGGCCAGGTCGCCGTTGTTGCGGGTGCTGTAGTGCAGCGTGCCGTTCCAGCAACGACTGACGATCCCGGTGCCGGTGAACAGCGTCGTGCTGACACGGCCAGGAGCCCCGGCGGGGTTCGGGAAGAACGTCACGTCCGGCGTCACGATCGGGCCTTGGGGGCCGTTCGTGTAGGAGACGTTCATTGCGCCACCCGGCCGGCTCAAGAAGACCACCATGCCGTAGTTGCCCGCGGGCAGGTGGAACGGCGCATTGAGTGCGACCGGATACGGAGTCGAAGGCGTGACCGGGCCACCAGCCGAGACCCCCGATCCCGAAGCGACCAGGCGCCACGCACCGGGATTCGCTTCTTTACCGAGATAGCTGCCTTCGGTGACGTAAACGTCGGCCTGGAATGGACCCGAGTAGTTGTAGATGCCCTGCGTCAGGGCGCACACCGTGATGCCACTGGAGTTGGTCACCACCAGGTCGAACATGTTGCCGACATACGCTGCGCCCGAGGTGCCGTTGCCGCCAAGGAACGGCACGGCCGTCGCTGCGGCCGGCGACAGCACCAGCGGTCGAGTCGTGCTCCAGGGACCGGCGCAGGTGCTGGAGACCTGCAGGCGGACGTTCACCGAGGTGCAGGGCGATGCATAGGCCCACACCGGGTTCTGCGCCGTGCTGTCGGTGATGCCGTCGCCGTCGAGATCCCAGGCCCAGGAGGCGGGTGCGGGCACCGACGTGTCGGTGAACTGGAAGACGTTCGGCGCCAGTGCCGTGAACGTGAACGACGGCGTGATCGGCGAGATGCCCACTTGGATGTAGCCGGTGCGCGTGGTGGTGCTCGGTGCGTGGGTGCCGTCGGTGACCGTCAGCGAGACGTCGTAGGCACCGCAGGCGTTGTAGGTCCATGACGGGTTCTGGGCCGTGCTGTCCACGACGTTGTCGCCGTTGAAGTCCCAGGCCCAACTGGTGATGCCGTTCGGGTCGCTGGTGAACGACGTGTTCGCGAAGTTGACGGTCAGCGGTGCCGCTCCGGCGGTCACGTTCGCCTGGAAGTTGGCGTACAGGCCCGAAGCCGGTTGCACGAACATCTCGATGCGCGACAAGGCGCCGCCGGGCTCTTGCCACACCGGATTGTTGCCACCCGATGCGGCGATGCCGAATTGCGTGCCGAAGCGGGTCAGCGTCACGGGGTTGCCCAGGATGTCACTGGCGAACGAGCCAGCCGGGGTGCCGTAGGAGCTGTAGTGAGTGCCGCCGCCCTGGATGTTGGTGCATGCGCCCAGCACGCCGATCACTTCGCCGGCTTGCACCGTGATGGTGCAAGGGATGACCAAGCCGCTCGCCTGGTTGTTGCTGTAGAACATCTGGGTGCCGTTCACCGTGCCGGAGAACACCGGCGGCGGCGTGGTGCCGAGGTTCACGACTTCGACCACTTGGAACGGTTGGGCTGCTTCGTTGGGCACGCGCAGGCCGGTGATGACGAACGGCACCGGAGCCGTGAACCAGAAGCCGCGGGTGGCGGAAGGACTCGTGAACGTGGAGCCGAATGGGGGCAGGTTGATCTGGGCGCTGGCGGCACTGGCCAACAGCAAGCCAGCACAAACGAGGAGTCGTGGCATGGGACCCTTGCAGTGTCGGGGAAACGAGGACCGGGGCCGCCCACACCGGGTGGCCCGGAGCGAGCCAGTCTAAACGGTCTCGGACGGGCCGTCAGGGGGTCGGCGGCAGGGCGCCGTAGAAGGCCACCCCGAGCTGCAGGGTCGTCGCCGTGCGGCCGGCCTTGGCAAAAGCCTCGACCATCGCTCGGGCGATCGCCGGGCCTTCGCTGTTGCCCAGCACGAACGCCAACAGCCCCGGGCCGTGGCCGCAGATCGTGGCTCCAGCTGCACCTGCGGCCACTGCGGCGTCCAGTGCGTCCGACATGCCCGGCAGCAGCCGCCGCCGGTAGGGCACGTGCAGTTCGTCGATCAGGCAGTCGCGCAGCAGGGCTGCGTTGCCGCGCTGCAGTGCCTCCAGCACACCGAGCGTCCGTCCCACGGCGCGGGCCGCCGCGCCGTGGGGGAGGGTTGGCGGCAGGACCCGCTTGGTCTCGGCGGTGCCCAGCTGCGCATCCGGCAGCGCCACCACACAGTGCCAGTCCGGGTGGATCGGATGGGCCTGCACGTGGTGCCGTTGCGCGGGCGCTTGGGGCGTGGTGAGGGGCACCGTGGCGCACAGTCCGCCGAGCAACGCCGCGGCGCCGTGGGCGGGATCGGCACCGAGCGGCACGATGCGGTCGAGCATCGCGCCGGCGCCGACCCGCTGCCGGTGCAGACGCACTGCCGCGCCGATGCCTGCCGCGTAGCTCGCCGAGATGGTGCCGAGCCCCGCGCCGCGCGGGATGGTGCCTTCGACCCGAACGGTGTAGCCCTTGGCGAGCGACACGCCGAGGGCGTCGGCGCCGCTGCGCAGGCCGCGCAGCACCGGGTCGTGGCGCGGATCGTCCCGATGCGCGTGCGGGTCGTCGCCGCGCGCGACCACCAGTTCGCCGTCGGAGCGCGGTTCGAGCGTGATGCCGAGCGGCAGGTCGAGCGCCAGCGACAACACGCCATAGCCAGAGCCGAGGTTCGCGGCGCTGGCGGGAACGTGGAAGGTGATCGGCTCGGCGCGGGCCACGCTGTGCTATCGACCGTCGAGGGATGGGGACGCGAGCCGCCTGGCCGCGGCGCAGGCGTTGCCGTTCAGAAATTGCCGAAGCGAATGCCCTGTGACAGCGGCAGTTCGTTGCCCCAATTGACGGTGCTGGTCTGCCGGCGCATGTAGGCCTTCCAGGAATCCGAACCCGACTCGCGGCCGCCGCCGGTCTCCTTCTCACCGCCGAACGCCCCGCCGATCTCGGCACCGCTGGTGCCGATGTTGACGTTGGCGATGCCGCAGTCGCTGCCGCCCGCGGCCATGAACTGCTCCGCGGCTCGCACGTTGTTGGTGAAGATGGCGCTGCTGAGGCCTTGCGGCACGTCGTTGTTGAGCGCGATCGCTTCGTCGACCGACTCGACCGGGATGACGTAGAGGATCGGCGCGAAGGTCTCTTCGCGCACGATCGGCAGCATCTCGTCGCAGCGGATGATGGTCGGTTGCACGTAGGCGCCACCGCGCAGGGGCCCCGGGACCTTGGCGCGGCCACCGCCGCACACCACCTTGCCGCCCTGTTCGACCGCGCTCCGCACCGCGTGGTCGAACGCCTTGGCGGCGGCTTCGTCGACCAGCGGGCCGACCAGGACGTTCTTCTCCAGCGGGTTGCCGATCTTGCACTGCTTGTAGGCGGCGGCGAGCTGGCCGAGCAACTGCTCGTAGATCGCGTAGTGCACCAGCAAGCGCCGCGTCGTGGTGCAGCGCTGGCCGGCGGTGCCGACCGCGCCGAACACGATCGCGCGCACCGCGAGGTCGAGATCGGCGTCGTCCATCACCACCATGGCGTTGTTGCCGCCCAGTTCGAGCAGCGTGCGGCCGAAGCGCTGCGCCACGCGCGGGCCGACGATGCGGCCCATGCGGGTGCTGCCGGTGGCCGACACCAGCGGCACGTTCGGGTCGTCGAGCAGGGCGCTGCCGACGGTGCTGTCCGGGCCGATCACGAGGCCGGCCAGGGCTTGCCATTCGCCGCCCAGCACCTCGGCCGCGATCTTGGTCATGGCGATGGCGGTCAGCGGCGTCTTCAGCGACGGCTTCCAGATCAGGCCGTCGCCGCACACCAGCGCCAGCATGGCGTTCCACGCCCACACGGCGATCGGGAAGTTGAAGGCCGTGACGATCCCGACCGGACCCAGTGGGTGCCAGGTCTCGCGCATGCTGTGGTAGCGGCGTTCGCTGGCGATGGTGAGGCCGTAGAGTTGGCGCGACAGGCCGACCGCGAAGTCGGCGATGTCGATGCACTCCTGCACTTCACCGAGGCCTTCGGGCAGGATCTTGCCGGTCTCGAGCGTGACCAGGCGGCCGAGCGCTTCTTTGTGCTGGCGGAAGCGTTCGCCCATCAGGCGCACGTATTCGCCGCGCTTGGGCGCCGGCAGTTCGCGCCAGCGGCGGAACGCCGCCAGGCTGCCGCGGCTCACTTCGGCGTAGTCGGCGGCGTCGGCCAGGTTCACCGTGGCCAGCGTGCTGCCGTCGATCGGGGAGCGCACGGCCAGGGCTTCGCCCTTGGTCTTGCGCCACTTGCCGGCGTAGGCGCCGCTGTTGGTCTGATCGATGCCGAGAGTCTTCAGGCAGGAGAGATCCATGGAGGCGGTGACTTTGGGGGCGGCGGGCCGCGGGTGCAAGTTCGCCTTCGGTGGACGGGACCGGCCGAACCAGTTCCCCCGGTTGTGTGGTGCGCCCGGGCTGCTTAGGTTCGGCGCTTTGGACCACCTCATGAACGCCCCGAACCGCTCGCTGTTCCTGTTCGCCGCTGGCTTCTTGCTCACCGCGTGCGCCACGCCGCCAGCACCGCTGCGCGGCCGTTCGCAGTGGACTTTCGACGAAGTCCAGGAGGGCAAGCTGCCGGCCGGCTTCACCATCGACGCCACCCGTCGCGCCGGCGCGCTGGCGTCGTGGGAAGTGGTGGCTTCGGCCACTGCGCCGAGCGCACCCAAGGTGCTGGCGCTCACCTACCCGAACCACAAGAGCTACGACTCGTTCAACCTGTGCTGGCTGCCCGGCACGGCGTTCCGCGACGGCAGTCTGTCGGTGAAGCTGCGCGCCCGCAGCGGCAAGGAGGATCAGGGCGGCGGTCTGATCTGGCGGGCGGCCGGGCCGAACGACTACTACGTGGTCCGGCTCAATCCGCTCGAGTCCAACCTGCGTCTCTACCACGTCCTCGGTGGGACGCGAACCATGCTGGGCAGCGCGGACTGCGCGGCGCGCACCGGGGAGTGGCACGAGCTGCGCATCGAGCACCGCGGCGAGTGGATCACCTGTTCGGTCGACGGCCAGGAGCGCTTGGCGGTGCGGGATGCAGCGCTGCCGGCCGCGGGTGGCATCGGCCTGTGGACCAAGGCCGACGCGGCCACCGAGTTCGACGATCTGGTGGCGGAAGGGGCCAACTGAAGGCTCGCCGGGCGGCGGCGGATGGGTTGGTGCTAGGATCTCTGCGCGGACAATTTCGTCCGCTGTACCCAACGATCCCACATGATCCATTCTCTGCTCCCCGTGGCCCTGCTGGCCACCCTGCTGCCGGCGCAGCAGGAAACCAAGCCTGCGGCGAAGCTGACCGCGCCGCCGGCAGCCGAGGCCAAACAGGGCCCGTCCCAGGCCGAACTCGTCGAACTGCGCACCAAGAAGCTGGCCAAGCCGGTGTTCCAGAAGGCCCCTTGGGTCATGGACTACGACCAGGCACGCCAGCAGGCGAAGCAGGAAGGCAAGCTGCTGTTCACCTACTTCACGCGTTCCTACGCGGGTTGAGCGCCGTGTGATGCACTGGAGGGCAGTTCGCTCTCCGACCCAGCGTTCGCCGAGTTCGCCAAGTCCGTCGTGCTGTTCCTGCACAACACCTCGCGCGTCGAGGGGGAACCGTATCCACGGCTGTTGCAAGAGAAGGGCTTCAGCGGTTTCCCATCGCTGTGCTTCATGGATGCCGAGGGCAATGTGCTGGCCAAGCCGGCGCAGCGCACGGTGGCCGCGTATGCCGAGACCCTCGCCAGCGCCAAGGACCTTCTGGCCCTGCGGCAGAAGGGAGACGCGCGCACCGAAGCCGAAACCAAGCAGCTGTTCTTGACCGAGCTGAAGCTCGACCTGATCCCGGTTGGCGAGATCGAAGCGCGCGCCGCCGCGGTGAAGGGGCTCACTGCCGAGGAGCAAGCGGCAGCGCAGCAGAAGATCGTCGACGGCCAGTACCAGGCCCTGATGGGCAAGATGCGGCAGTTGAAGCCCGAAGAACTGGCCGCGCAGGTCGCGGCGATGGCCAAGGCGGGCCGCATTCCGTCGGGCCGCAGCCAGCTGTCGTTCTGGAATCAGGTGCTGACGCACGCGGCGAACAGCAAGGACGTGCCGCTCGCCGAGCAGGCGTTCGGCAAGCTGCAGGAGCAGCCCAGCCAGCTGCCTGCCGAGAGCCGGAAGCGCATGCAGGACAACTGGCAGAAGTTGCTCGACCAGGCCAAGGCGAAGTAGCGCCGCGGCCATGGCTGTTCCGGCGCCGGTTCGCGGCGGTGCGCACTGGCGCGGCGGCGTAGTCTCGTGGCATGGCTGCCATGCCGCATGCTTCGCTGCTCGTGCCGCTGTTCTGCGCCGCGTGCTCGGTTGCGCCCGAGCCATCGCCGCAGATCACTGCGGCGACGTTCCTGCCGGAGATCGCTGGCGAGGGCGCGCGCGAAGCCCAGGTGCTCTACCAGGACGGTGCGCTGCCGACTCCGGTTGCCGGCGGCACGCTGTGGACTTTCGGCGACACGTTCCTGGGCACACGCCGTGCCGATGGCGCACCGGCCTACACGGGCAACCGCAGCAACACGATGGCGTTCTTGCCGGAGGGGGCGCGAGAGTTGCCGCCGCGGCTGCAGTACCTGCGTGGTGGCGATGGAGTCGCTGCTGCGCCGCTGGCTCTGCTGGCGGACGAAGACGTCGAGAAGCGGCGGCTGTGGCCGTTGGCGGGTGTGCAACTCGGCGCGCGCAGTTACCTGTACTACGGTTTGATCGACGTGACCGGGCCGGGGCCGTGGGGGTTCCGCGCGGTGGGCACTGGGCTGGCGACTGCGGCGCAGCCATGCGGGCCGTACCAGCGGTTGGTGGGGCCGCCGGGTGGATGGCCGATCGATCCAACCTCGATCGTCGCCGATGGGCCGTGGCTGTACCTGTTCGCGCCGCGCCGCTTCTGGGGCGAACAGGAGTTTCGCAGCGGTCTCCTGATCGCGCGGGTGGCCGCAGAGGCGATCGAACAGCCTGCGGCATACGAGTTCTTCGGCGGACTCGGCGCCGAGGGTGCGCCACGCTGGGTGGCGACGGTCGAGGCCGCGGTGCCGGCCGCCGAAGAAGTGTGGGGACAGGCCAGTGTGGTGTGGCATCCGGAGGTCAGCTGCCATGTGCTGGCAACCTCCTCGCACTTCGGGCGCCCGCGTGGCATCCAGCTGCGCTGGAGTGCTGCACCCTGGGGGCCTTGGCAGCCGTTCGGGCCCGGCGATGGCTGGTTCGAAGTGCCCGAGCGCGCCGGCGAACGGACGCAGCTGGTGTATTGCACCATGCTGCATCCGGAATTGGATCTGCCCGGGGAGCGGGTGGTGACGCTGACGTTCTGCCGGCTGCTCGAGCGGGCGTGGGCGTTCACCAATCCGGAGGTGGTGCGGGTGGGGTTGGCCGCGCCGGAGCGGTAGCTCCAGAGAAACTGGGCCGCGCTTCAGGCACCAAGTCTGCCTTGCGCCCCCCCGGCCGGTGGCTACTTTGGGATCCGCGATTGCTGCATGGAGATCACCGACCACCACGCCAAGTTGTTTGCCCACGAACTGACGCGGCGTTGTGCGTCGGACGAAGTGGACAAGCTGGCGCCGGTGCTCGCCGATGCCCAGGTCGACCTGAATCCGCACCAGGTCGAAGCAGCGCTGTTCGCCTTCCAGAATCCGCTTCGCAAAGGCGCGATCCTGGCCGACGAGGTTGGTCTCGGCAAGACCATCGAGGCGGCGCTGTTGCTGGCCCAGAAGTGGGCTGAAGGCAAACGGCGTCTGCTCGTGATCCTGCCGGCCAATCTGCGCAAGCAATGGAGCCAGGAGCTTGCAGACAAGTTCCATCTGCCGAGCGTCATCCTCGAGACCAAGTCGTTTCAGGAGGAGATCGGGCGCGGCAACCTGAATCCGTTCGTGCAGGCCGGCATCGTGCTCTGCTCGTTCCAGTTCGCTCGCAACAAGGCTCCCTACGTCACCCAGACTCCTTGGGACCTGGTCGTGGTCGACGAAGCCCATCGGCTGCGCAACGTCTATCGGGCGACCAACAAGATCGCACAAGCCATCAAGGCCGCGATCGCCCCCTTTCCCAAAGTCCTGCTCACCGCCACGCCTCTGCAGAATTCGCTGTTGGAGCTGTTTGGTCTCGTCAGCATCCTCGACGACCACACGTTCGGCGACCTCGACAGCTTCCGCAGCCGGTTCGTGCGCCCTGGCGAGGACGACTACGAGGACTTGAAGCTGCGCTTGCGTCCCTTGTGCAAGCGCACCCTGCGCAAGCAGGTCCTCGAATATGTTCGCTACACGAACCGCCTTGCCCTGGTGCAGGAGTTCGTGCCGTTTCCGCCAGAGCAAGAGCTCTACGATCGGGTCTCCGATTACCTGCGCAGCGAGCGCCTCTATGCCCTGCCGGCCAGCCAACGCCACCTCGTCACGCTGATCCTGCGCAAGTTGCTCGCGTCCTCCACGCGCGCCATCGCCAGCACGCTCGCCGGCTTGGTGAAGAAACTCGAAGATGCCGAACGGGCGCAGACCGCGGTCACGGCGATCCCCGACGAGCTTCCTGAGAACTGGGAACCCACCGACGAACTGCTCGACGAGTGGGATGGCGACGACGAAGCCCCCGCTGCCCGCCGCATCTACTCGCCCGAGGAGCTCGCCGAACTGCGCCAGGAACTGCAGCTCCTGCGCGAGTTCCTCCAGCTCGCCGACTCCATCGATCAGAACAGCAAGGGCGAAGTCCTACTGACCGCACTCCGACGCGGTTTCGCGGCCGCCGCCGAGGCCCGCCACCGCGAAGGCGGCACGCTGCAGGAGAAGGCCGTCGTCTTCACCGAGTCCCGCAAGACGCAGGAGTACCTCCTCCGTCTGCTCGACGAAGGCGGCTTCAAGGACCAGGTCCTGGTGTTCAACGGCACCAACACCGACCCGCTCAGCAAGCAGATCCTCGCGCGCTGGCAGCAGCGCCACGCCGGCACCGACCGCGTCACCGGTTCGGTCTCCGCCGACATGCGCGCGGCCCTCGTCGACTGCTTCCGCGACGAACGCAAGATCCTGATCGCGACCGAAGCCGCCGCCGAAGGCATCAACCTGCAGTTCTGCAACCTGGTCGTGAACTACGACTTGCCTTGGAACCCGCAACGCATCGAGCAGCGCATCGGCCGCTGCCACCGCTATGGCCAGAAGTTCGACGTCGTCGTCGTCAACTTCCTCAACAAGCAGAACGCTGCCGACCAGCGGGTCTACCAGCTTCTGGCGCAGAAGTTCCGACTGTTCGACGGCGTCTTCGGTGCCTCCGACGAGGTGCTCGGTGCGATCGAATCAGGCGTCGACTTCGAGAAGCGCATCGCCGCGATCTACCAGAGCTGTCGCACCGAGGCGCAGATCGAACACGAGTTCGACCAGCTCCAGCGCGACCTGGAGCAGCAGATCGACGCGGCCCAACGCGACGCCCGCGAGAAGCTGCTCGTGCACTTCGACCAGGCCGTGGTCGAACGGGTCAAGCTCGAGAGCCG
>ERZ1066126.291-NODE-291-length-14745-cov-15.967325_pt1 | contig 14745 bp, 15 predicted proteins | sample MGYA00382773_ERZ1066126 | MGnify/ENA primary metagenome ERZ1066126 (study PRJEB33369, sample SAMEA5778356) | biofilm metagenome | biome: Industrial cooling water; feature: Water cooling tower basin; material: Biofilm | place: United Arab Emirates | collected... | reverse complement strand
CATTTTGAGTGGTTCAGAGCTTAACTCCCTGTCCAGTTTTTTGGTTCCACTTCAGTTTAACAGCCTTTCAACAGGCGATCGCTCTTTACAAAAAGAGTAATCCTGCTGTAGCTGAGCAACTGCACCAAAGTTTGCAAGAAATGGGATTTCAGTAACTAGTTATCAGTTATCAGTTAACTGTCAACCAATGACAAATGACGAATGACAAATGACCGTTAATAACTCTACCCTAGGATCTACCTGCTGGCTGGAAAAATTATATACCGTGAACGTATCTGCTCCAGCATGAGGAATCGACATGACAACCGATCTTTCTACTAACACTAACAAAGGTATCGATCGCTCCCTCGTTATTGGCATACTGCTAACTGTTTTCGGAGTTATTGCGATCGCTTTACCTGCTGTCTCAACCATCTTTTTTGAGACTTGGGTTGCCATAATTTTGATTAGTTCGGGAATTGCCAAGCTAGTTTATGCGTTTCAAACTCGCGATCGTGGAGGTTTTGCTTGGAAACTAGTATTGAGCATTCTTTACATCGCAACAGGCATAATGCTGTTTTTCTATCCCTTGACAGGTGTATTGACATTAACATTACTGCTAGGCAGCTTTCTCCTAACCGAAGGCGTATTTGAGACAGTTCTTGCCTTTCGGCTACGTCCGCAACAAAATTGGACTTGGGTACTCGGCGACGGTATTATTACCTTGCTGCTGGGTGGGATGATTTGGTTTCAGTATCCCTTCAATGCACCGTGGATAATTGGGACATTGGTTGGCGCTAGTATTCTGTTTACAGGAATCTCGCGGGTAATGCTATCGTTAAGCGGGCGATCGGTAGATAGGACTAACTTACCAACTTCAGCATAGACTGTCTAGATTGCTCATTTTGTGTCGATTACGGTTGTTCCAACTTCTGTTGTTTGAATTATTGTTGTTTGCGCTACATCTTAACGCTTATGCTGACTAGCTTAGAACTGCGCTGGTTTTCTCCTGGAGAATTACCCTCGGATGTTGCAAGTTGGTTTAGCACCGCCGAATTAGGCGGACAACTGCAAGCACCAGAAGCAAGGGAAGATGTGTATCTATATGCTCCTGAATGCGAATATATGGGAATTAAATTGCGTCAGGGGCGTTTGGAAATTAAGTGGCGACATGCAGAATTAGAGATTTTGCAGTTTAAACGGGCAGAAGGTAAGTTAGAGAAATGGGGTAAATGGCTGTGTGAAGATCCTACCTCTGAAAGCTTTCAGTCCGAACGTGTATTGAACCAAAAATCGTGGATAAGGATTGGCAAAGTGCGATCGCAACGTTTATATGACGACTGTGCTTTAGAACTCACCCAATTAACGATTAAACATAATCTCTGGTGGAGTCTGGCTTTGGAAACGTTTGGAGCAGAACCACAGAAAATGGATGCGTTGCAAAGTATATTTGAGTTATTAGACAAAACATATGTTGGGTCGCAGCTACAAGTCCTGAACTCTTATGCATATCCCAAGTGGATAGAAATCGCGATCGCACCTTAGATGAAAAAAGTCAAAAGTTAAAAGTCAAAACTGGCTCCTCACAAATGACAAATGGCAAATCACGTCTTCTCCACAAAAGTAATATCTAACAAATCTTCTTGAAAAACAATCTGACTGTTGTATTGTTCGATGAGGCTACTGAGAGAAACTTGAGTGCGATCGCGAATTACAACTCGATCGTTTTCATTGCGGGATTGCTGTCGAGAAACATCTTCTAGCCAGTCTGTGAGATTGCCGCGAAAACCCCCGTCTACAGCTTTGAGATAATCTATACAGCGCCGAAATAGTTTGGGTAAAATCAATTGTCCATCGGGAGGAGTAACAGAATCGAAATCTACTAGTCTAAAGATACTGGTACTATCTGCTGCCCATAGTCCTAGATCTTGTTCTCGTGCTGCTAAAGCTGCTTCCCGCAGGACTTGACGGTGCGATCGCGGTGTAGAAGTGTAAACAGTATAATAAGCCCTACCCTCTGCCATCATCACATAGTTAAGAGTTTGACGCAAAAGTTCTGGTTCAACTTGCGTCCAGTCTCCGTTTTCTAGTTGGGCAGCATCTCTTCCCAGCAGTATATAAGATATGGGTCGTCCGTTGATATCAGCAGCTTGAGATAAGATGACCCCAGATATAGTATCGGGATCGGCAGATTGAACGCGATCTCCCTGAAATTTAATCTTGGCAAAACCCATTTTTTTCAGCAGAAAATCGCGGGCTTCGTCTCCTAGAGGTTGAGCATATTTGCCATAATGGACTTCAGGAGCGTCTATGCCTTCAAACCGCAATTGAACGCTGCGATCGCGAGAAGGTTTAATCCGATAGTTGCGTTGGAGTTCTTGGTATAAATCCAGATCGTCAGCAATAAAGCGTACAGAATCTCCATCTGGTTCTTTACCTGCAATGACGAATTTCCCTTTAATCGCTAAGTAGAAAGGTGATGTCATTGAAATCTCGAAATGAATTGTTGCCAGTCAATTAGAGTCTCAGACTAGCAGCAATAGATTATGGAGAGATTATCGAGAGTTTGTCTTTGCTGCTATTTTGTCGGAAAGTCACCCATCCACAAAATATTATTAGTGTCTGTATCTTTCGCTACAGCAGGACGAACTCTTTCGTATAATTCGGGATGTTTTTCGGCAAGTCCCTCTTCGTTCAAGTTGGCATCCAACACCGTGCCATTTTGAGCAAGGACGGAGTAATTTAACCCTTGGGATGTAGAAGTAATTTTGACGATGCGATCGCGCAATTCTAGCTGAGTAATTGTTTGCCGATTTTCTGCCAAGGCACGAGCAGAAAGCACGCTGATGACGATCAAAACTAAAGTTATCAATGAGACTGGACGCATCATCTCATCTCCAAAAGGTAGTAGTATCTGTGAATCTCTGCCTACACGAATAGTATAATGCCAGAAAGAGCTTAGGAAGCCGAACAGTTTAGGCGATCGTCGTCCGAGCCAAACAACTTCGAGAAGACGTTGTTAGCTGCTAATTGTACGTAAAGTCTGCCAAGACGAACGGCATATCGTCTCTGCCAAAAACTGGCTGGTTTGCGGTTAAATTCTCGATCGTTCATGGAATTGTCAATCACTATCATAGATATTTTGCGTGCGAAATTTTTCATCGATTGTCATAAGCCAGCAACAGACTGCTGCTAACTTAAACTCTAACTATGACATATCTATCAAGTCTTCCCACTGCGGTTACAGTTTTGGTAACGATATTACTCGCACTTAGTTGAGTTGACGGCGTAATGGGCTGTCATTAGTCATTGGTCATCGGTCATTGGTAGACACAAATGACTAATGACCGTATTTAAAATTGCTGCAAGAAGCGCAAGTCGCTGCTGTAGAAGCGGCGAATATCGTCAATTTGGTGGAGTACCATTGCCAGCCGCTCCACACCCATGCCCGCAGCAAAACCCGTGTATACTTCAGGATCGTAGCCTACCGCTTTCATCACGTTGGGATCGATCGCACCGCAGCCCATAACTTCTAACCAGCGTCCTTTCCACTGTACGTCTACTTCTGCTGAAGGTTCGGTAAAGGGGAAATAACTGGCGCGGAAGCGGATCGGCACGTCACCGAACATTTCCTGGAGAAATATTTGGATCGTACCTTTGAGATCGGTGAAAGTTATGCCCTCATCAACAGCAAAAAATTCTATTTGATGGAAAACTGCGGCATGAGTAGCATCTACTGTATCTCGACGGTAACAGCGCCCTGGAACGACAATCCGCACGGGAGGCTCGTTGTCTTCCATGTAATGAATTTGCCCGTTTGATGTATGGGTACGTAGTAAATTGCCATCGGGGAGATAGAGAGTATCCTGCATATCCCGCGCTGGATGGTCGGGTAAGAAATTCAGCGCCTCGAAGTTGTAGTAATCCGTTTCAATTTCTGGTCCCGTCGCTACGGTGTAACCCAGACCGACAAAAATATCGATAATTCTGTCAGTGGTACTATTGAGTGGATGGGCGTGACCGAGAGGACGAAAAACCCCAGGCATCGTAACATCTATTGTTTCCGATTCCAACTGCGTCTGGAGTCGAGCTGCCTGAAGCTTAGTACGTCGATTGTCTAAATCTGCTTGTACTGCTTCTTTAACAGTATTGGCGATCGCCCCAAATTGCGGACGTTCCTCAGCTGAGAGCTGACCCATTTGCCGCATCAGTGCAGACAACTGCCCCTTTTTGCCCAGGTAAACTACTCTAAGTTCCTCCAATCGCTCTAGCGTATCAGCAGCAGCGATCGCAGTTTGTGCTTCCTGTCGTAGTGTTTCCAGTTGAGTCACTAAATTGCTTGGCTGGTCAGTCATGTTTTAGCTGCTAACAATAATAAAATATCTAACTGCGTCTATCCTATCAGTTGTCAGTTGTCAGTTATCAGTGGTAATTGGTAATTGGTAATTGGTAATTGCACGCCTGCACAAGAAGCACACCTGCTCACCTGCTTTCTTCCCCGACTCCTGTACGGGCGGGTTTATCCGCAGAATAATTTGTTCTAGTACAGGTCTCCTTAGAAAACCCGCCCCTACGACTCACGACACCCTCATGAAACTACTCATTAGCAATGACGATGGCATTTACGCTCTTGGTGTTCGCAGCCTTGCTAATACTTTAGTGAAGGCGGGACACGATGTATTTGTCGTCTGTCCAGATCGCGAGAGATCGGCTACCGGACACGGTTTGACCCTACATCAACCAATCCGCGCCGAACAGATCGAATCAATTTTTCACCCCAAAATCAAAGCCTGGGCGTGTGATGGCACTCCTTCTGACTGCGTAAAGTTAGCTTTGTGGGCTTTACTCGACAGTCCCCCCGATTTAGTTTTGTCTGGGATCAATCAGGGGGCAAATTTAGGTACGGACATCTTGTATTCCGGTACGGTTTCTGCCGCGATGGAAGGTACGATCGAGCGCATTCCTAGTATTGCTTTTAGTCTCACGAGTTTTACCCATAAAGATTTTCAAGTTGCGGCAAACTTTGCCAGCTCTCTAGTTTCCCAGTTAGAAAAAGAGCCGCTTCCTCAGTTGATGTTACTCAATGTCAACGTTCCCCCCGTGCCACAGTCTGAAATTGCTGGAGTCGTCTTCACTCGTCAGGGAATACGGCGTTATATAGATGTATTTGAAAAGCGGGTCGATCCCCGTGGCAAAAATTATTACTGGCTAGCAGGGGAACTGTTAGAAGAAGTAGAACCAGAACCAGAGCTGCATTTGCCTCAAGACATACCTACTGATGTAGAAGCGATTCGCCAAAATTATATTACCGTCACGCCGTTGCAATATAACCTAACTTATGCCTCGGGGTTGCAACAGTTAAGTCAGAGGCAATTGAATTTTCCGCCTGAGTCCGATCGCGATAAATAAGCCCAGACGAATTACCACCGCGATCGCAGAATTTGTGTCAAACTATAATTTGTGACAAAATGTAAAGCGTGTGGATAACTGAATCTATTACTAAAGTTCTGACTCCAACTGCTGTTGCCTTAGGAAATTTTGACGGATTGCATCGCGGGCATCGGCAGGTAATTCAGCCTGCAATCGATTTTGGTAGGAGACAGAAGACGTTTTCCCCCTCAGCCTCCTCAGCTCCCTCGGCTCTCTTCCCCCACTCCCCACTCCCCACTCCCCACTCAACGGTTGTAACATTTAATCCCCATCCGCAGGAGTACTTTAGTGGTAAGTCGCGGCAGTTATTGACACCATTACCGGAAAAAGTACAACAGCTCAGTAGTTGGGGAATCGAGCAGTTGATATTGCTGCCCTTCAACCGAGAACTAGCGGTATTGAGTCCTGAAGATTTTGTCGAGCAAATTCTGGTACAACAACTACAAGCAAAAACAATTAGCGTCGGGCAAGACTTTCGCTTTGGCAAGCAGCGAAGCGGTACGGCGACAGATTTACAGGCGATCGCGGCTCGATTTGATATTCCCGTAGCGATCGTCCCGAATTACAATCATGAAGGCGAGCGGATCAGTAGTTCTGCCATTCGGCAAGCATTATCTGAAGGCAATGTCAAACGCGCCCAAATGTTAATAGACCGTCCCTATACTCTGATAGGCACAGTCGTAAAAGGGCAGCAATTAGGTAGAACCATTGGCTTTCCCACAGCGAATATGCAACTACCCGAAAATAAGTTTTTACCCCGCCTCGGTGTCTACGCCGTCAGAGTTTTTATAGCAGCCGAGAAAATTATTGAAGAAGTCGGAAGTCGGAAGTCAGAATTGACTTCTTGTCTTTTACCTCTTGCTAATGGCGTGATGAATCTCGGTTATCGTCCAACTGTAAATGGAATTGGGCTAACGGTAGAAGTGCATTTATTTGATTGGTCGGGCGATCTATATGGTAAAGCGATCGCCGTGCAGTTAGAAGAATTTATTCGACCGGAGCAGAAGTTTGCATCTCTAGACGAACTGAAAGCACAAATTGCAGCCGATTCTGCTCAAGCAAAATCTTTACTGATGCATGAATTTGGAGAAGGGGCTAGGGGCTAGGGACAGTTATCAGTTATCAGTTATCAGTGGTCAGTGACTAAAAAAGAATCCAGCTACTAGCCACTCACTAATGATAAATGACAAATGACCAATGACTAAAGATCGAATTTTATTTCGCAAAAAGCCGCCAAAATTTCGATGCAGTTAGCGATCGCACCCAAGTGAGCAATCTCGTATCCGTGAGTATTCTGCGTTGGAAACGCCAAACAAGCTGCACGAGCAACGTGCCCAAATTTCATGGCGATTGACGCATCACTACCAAACCCGCTCAATGTTGCTAGCTGTAAGGGAACATTGCGCGTTTCTGCTGCATGGCGCAGTTGTTGGTTCAAGCCCTCATCATAAATCCCGTAACCATCCTGAGCCAAAATTACGGGTGCTGCTCCAGACTCAATCGGATATTCTGAAGAAAGGGGACAAATTTCTAAAGCAATCAATCCATCCAAACGCTGCTGCTGCGTGAAGTAAAGCGCCCCAATTGCTCCTACCTCTTCTTTTGCCGAAGCTACTAAATAGATATCTACAGCTGGCTGTTTGACTCTTTCAGCTAGGGCAAGCAAAATCGCTACTGAAGCCTTGTTATCTAGAGTGTAACTGGCGATGTGGTCTTTTAATCGCACCGGACGCTTGCGATGCTTGCCGATGACCATCCGCGTCCCCGCACGAACTCCCGCAGCCGCAAGTTCTTCAGGAGTACGCATAGTTTCAATCCAGGCATCTTCCCACCTGACAGGTGTATCTTCCTGCTGTATCTTTTGGGGTGACTCGTGGGAAACGTGACGGGAACCGAAGCTGAGAACGCCGCTAACGGTTTCATTGTCTCCCAGTAAATCCACAACTCCCTCACCATACACCCAAGGAAAAGCACCGCCGAGTTTTCTGACTTCCACGCAGCCATCATCGCCTATACTCTTGACAATTGCGCCAATTTCATCTTTGTGGGCAGTAATCGCGATCGCACCTTCGGCATTTTGTCCAGGAATTTTAGCAATAATATTATCGGCACGATCTAACCACACTTCTACTCCCAAAGCGGAGAAGCGATCGAGCAACAACTGGTTAATCTCTCCCTCTACCCCACTGGGGGAGTGATGCAAGACTAATTCTTCGATGGTGGTAAATAGGCGATCGTACATTTGTGATGGGCGAGGAGTACTATTAACTGTCCCTAGTCCCTACTCCCTTCTTATACGAATAAGCTCCGAGAGTAGCTAAAGCTAATATACCTAAACCTACTGTAGGTTCGGGGACGGCTTCAGATTTGAGGCTAGATAAAGCTGCTTCGCCTACTAACTCGTGAACTACAGTCGTGGGGTGAATAGTGTCCCAAAATAAATATTGGTTGGGATTGCTGCATACACCTGCTTGAGTCAGACAAGCATCGGTGACGTTTGTCAGCCCAAACTCGCTGGGATTGGCGATCGCGCGTCTGAATAAAGAATTGACATCTAGAGAAATAATATTAGTATCGGTTTGCTGGCTCAAGATATCGAGGCTATTGGTTAAACCAATATTATGAAATTCACTCAACACGTTCAAATTACCAGCAATCTGCGGATTATTACTAGTGGCAGGAATTTGACCTAAATCTGGCAAATTTGCCACCAAAATATTTTTTGCTCCGTAGTTAGATAAAGTACTCACCGTTGATGTGAGATTATTAACTGGTACTGTCGGATCGGTAATATTTCCCCCTAAATAATCGTTCGCTCCAGCCCAGACTACATAAAGAGCGTTTGGATCGGCAGTCGTATTAGTGGCTGTAAAACTGTTGAGTTGCTGTTGCAATCCTGGTAAAGGTGGTACGCTAGCGGGAAGTTGAGTTGTATTTTCGCTACCAGTTGTAGCTCCCCCAAAAGCATAATTCGTGCGGCGATCGCTACTCAAACCCAGATCTTCAGCGAGATAATCTACCCAAACCGGACCGTTAGAAAAACGTCCTTCATAATATGGCGGACTGGGAGGAATGCCTGTAGCTTCAAACATATTCCCAGTATCCGAGAGACTATCGCCAAATACAACAATCTGACTAAAGCTTGCTGCTTGCACTTGTGATGGCACCCAACACGAAGCGATCGCAATTCCTGTAGCGAGAACTTGTTTTCTCACGCTCTTTTTCTTTGCCATTTAACTATACCTTGCATTTAGGAGTAATGGTAATGGGTAATTGGTAATGGGTAATTGGTAATTGGTAATTGGTAGTTGGTAATTGGTAGTTGGTCAGTCGTAAGTCGGAATTAACTGGTTACTGACAACTGACAACTGATAACTGATAACTGATAACTGGCTTCTGCCCAAAAATTCTACCATTAGTTAGATCGGCTTCACTGCAATTCGCACCGCTTTTATACTACAATGTAATACGCAAAGAAAACTAGCTACTAAGTCACAACACCAAATGCTCAGAGCATCAGGTTTTTTGACTTTTGACTTGGAGTACGGGCGCTCCTTAGCAGATGAATTGACAACCTCAACCGTAAATCTTTGGTCAAAACCCGCCCTTACAACTTCTAACTTCTCATGACAAGTATTGCTACACTACAAACTGATGCGATCGCCTTAGTAGCCTACGACCTGTGGAAATCGTATCGCGATCGCCCAGTCGTGCAGGGGGTTAACTTCAGCCTTAATCCAGGGGAGGTTTTGGGCTTACTCGGTCCTAATGGTGCGGGCAAAACAACAATTGTCAGAATGCTCTACGGTACTGTGAAACCCGATCGTGGTTTCGTTCAGTTAGGGCAAAATCAAATTCAGTTGCAGGGACGAGCAGCCAGAGCCAAAATGGGAATTGTCACTCAAGAAGACAATCTCGATCCCGACTTCACGGTATGGGAAAATTTAACTCACTTTGCCCATCACTACCGAATTACCGGACAAGCAGCCCGCCAACGTGCCGGAGAATTACTAGCTCTGGTAGGATTAGAAGACCGTGGCAGTTCTTTAGTTGATGAACTTTCAGGGGGGATGAAGCGGCGGTTAGTTCTAGCACGCGCTTTGATCAACCATCCCCAAGTCGTATTTCTCGACGAACCAACAACGGGACTTGACCCGAACGCACGACAAGATTTCTGGCGTTTGGTATTGCAATTAAAACAAGAGGGCTGCGGAGTACTGCTGACAACTCATTATATGGATGAAGCGCAACGACTGTGCGATCGCCTCCTATTACTCCAGCAGGGCAAAATTCTCGATTGCGGTACACCAGTGGAATTAATCGAACGTACAGTAGGTTTAGAAGTGGCGGAAATTACGGGAGTTCCCGAATCTACTATTCAACAGCTTGCCCAACAAGCAGGCACTTGGTATCACCCATTTGGCACGAGTTATCTACTTGGACTACCTACCAATCCCCAATTCTGGGAACAACTTCATACTATAGCCCCAATCCCTCCGATTCGTCGTCCTACCAACCTCGAAGATGTCTTCTTACGACTTACAGGAACAGCACTGGCATGAAACGAATTTCAGTTACAGCTTGGGGTGTTTATTCAGTCTGGCATCGTCATGCCAAGGTTTACCAAAAGACTTGGTTAGTTAACAGCTTACCTCCTTTATCCGAACCCCTGATTTATTTAATTGCATTCGGTTACGGTCTGACTCCCCTGATTGGCAATGTATCTTATCAAGGACAAACAATTAGCTACTTGCAATTTATTGCTCCAGGAATGATTGCAGTTGGAATCCTGTTCCAATCTTTTTTTGAAGGTTCCTTTGGTAGTTTTATCCGTCTGAGTTATCAAAAAACCTGGCAAGCATTGCTTACCGCACCCCTGAGTTTTACTGAAGTATTCTTGGGCGATTGGTTGTGGGCAACAACAAAAGGCTCAATTGCGGGGACATTGACTGGTATAGTTGCAATTGGCTTAGGACTCTATTCTGTGGGGAATTTGCTCGTATCTCTGCCCTTAATTATCTTGGGTAGTATGCTATTTAGTGCGCTCGGACTTTTCACCGCAGGCACGGTAAGAACTATCGATCAAATTAACGTGCCGATCTTCTTATTTGTTGTTCCCATGTTTACCATTTGCGGGACATATTTCCCGCGCGACACCTTACCTCCAGTTTTGGGCTATATTGCCAATATTTTACCCCTAGCGTCATTGGTTGACCTGTTGCGTTGGTCGCTGGGCTTACCTCAATTTTGGTATTTACAGCTCGTCTGGCTATTATTGTGGTTGAGTGTCTCTGCCCTATTAGCTTGGCGACAGATTCATCCGCAATTAATTCAGTAAAATGATATTTGTCATTGGTTATTGGTCGTTTGTCATTTTTGATTTGCTGGAGCGATCGCACCTGCGATTATAAACATCTTTAGTAATTCAGCTCCGATCTGTCTTTCTGAAGGAGGATGACAGAGAGCCAAGAGACGTGTATATTCTCTGGTAAAAAGACAATTTATCAAAAGATAATACTTTTATACAAAAAGAGGAATCAAATCTAGGGCAGTAGGTTATAAAAAATATTTCCTACCGCTCTTTTTAGTGAAATTTAATCCTAATTCTAAAGCATAAAAAGCATTTATTGTCAAATCGAGCCGCCTAACTTATCTCATCTAAACTTACATGTTTCGCTCTCGCTTTTCACGACTACTATCTAACTTTCTAGCTACAATTTTTGCCACAGTTTTAGTTTTAGGATTGTGGTTTCCCGCGATCGCTCAGACACCTGCTAAAGCTCCCGTAGTGCTGGACGGGGAGCAGATTTTTCAAGTCAGTAATTCGGGTCGATATAACGCTAGGGAACGGGCAGAGGCGATTAGTTCGCAACTGAAAAATGCGGTTCAAACTTCCCAGCCAGTTCGGGTTAGCATCGAGCAGCGCAATCAGCTACCCACAATTCTATTGAACGATCGCTACCTGTTGACAGTTACAGAAACGGATGCAATTCCAGGTAGTACGCCTCAAGAGCAAGCTAGTCTTTGGACGCAACAAATTCAAACAGCGTTGCAGCAAGCTCAGCAAGAAAGAACCGCAACTTATCTCTGGCAAACAGCTCTTTTAGTAGCTGTAATTGTATTAACAGCTGCTGCTTTAACTTGGTTGTTGGGATGGATCAAGCATCATTTCTTTCAAGCTGCACAAGAACGATTGACAGCTAGCACGGAAGCTGACTCAGATCGCCAACCGCTGAAAGTATTAGAATTTTTGTTCAAATTGGTATTAGCGATCGCTCGGATCGGACTGTGGATAGGCGTTGCCCTTTACATCACTAACTTATTTCCCTTCACGCGGCAGTGGAGTTACCAAATTGCCAGCGTTCTTACCACTAGTCTCGCATCGCCTATTCTGACGCTCAGCAACAAGTCCTATTCTGTCATCGACCTCGTAATTCTAGCAGGATTGTTGTTTGGCTTAGTCATTTTTGCCGGAATTATTACCAATATCTTTCGCTCTCGCGTTCTGCGGTATGCTGGCATCAACCGCGGCGCTCAAGAAGCGATCGCCATTCTGTCTAAATACGGTCTGATTTTCGTTGGTACGCTGGTATTATTACAAGTCTGGGGACTTGATATTAGTTCGTTAGCGATCGTTGCCAGTGCCTTGGGTGTAGGAATTGGCTTAGGCTTGCAGGATATTGCCAAAAATTTCGGTAGCGGTATAGTGTTGGTGTTTGAGCGTCCGATTCAGGTAGGGGATTTTGTCGAAGTTGGGGATTATAAAGGTACTATCGAGCGGATCGGAGCTAGAAGCACCGAAATTCGTACTCTCGATCGCATTTCGATCATCGTACCTAACTCCCGCTTTCTCGAAAATGAAGTGATTAATTGGAGCCATCGCAACCCGATTTCGCGCCTCCATCTCCCCGTCGGAGTTGCCTATGGATGCAACCCAAAAGCTGTGGAAGCGGCGCTGCTAGAAGCAGTTGGCAACCATTCCAGCGTCTTAAAATCTCCCCCGCCTCAAGTACTGTTTAAAAAATTTGGCGACAGTTCGCTAGATTTTGAGTTATTAGTATGGACTAAGGAACCGGAGCGGCAATTTCTCCTCACCAGCGACCTATACTATAAAATCTACGAAGCGTTAGAACAACGGCAAATTGAGATCCCCTTTCCGCAGCGAGATCTTAATTTGCGCTCTGGTACGTTGGAATTTTCGCCACAAGTAGAGTCAGCTTTAACTCAGATGCTCGTACATTTGTCCAATAACGGCGGAAACCAGCACTCAAACGCATCAGGTGACGGTGCAACAGAAGGCTAAAACTAGAAAAGCCTTGAATTAAGGGTTCTATGCTTTAAATCGGGATGACTGGATTCGAACCAGCGGCCCCTTCGTCCCGAACGAAGTGCGCTACCAAGCTGCGCTACATCCCGCCACAACATTCCTTAGCTTATACTAACCTATAGTGTCTATTTTCGCTCCTCAATTTTAGCGATCGCCTCTAAGACAACAGCAAGTCAAATAAATTTACTATTTTATGCGTGTAGTCAAGAGTGGCGCAGGTTGGCGAATTGGGTTCGATCCAGAGGCAAGAGAATTTAAAGGTTTAGTGGGTGCTGATGACTGGGCAATTGAACTGACGCAGACAGAATTAGAAGATTTTTGCCGACTGTCAGCGCAGCTATCAAATACTATGAGCCAAATCGCCAGCGAACTAATGGATGAGGAAGCGATCGCTTGTGAAGCTGAAAGTAACTCAATCTGGATGGAAGTAGAAGGCTATCCCGATGCCTACAGTCTTAGGCTCATCCTTAGTACAGGGAGGCGAGTTGAAGTCAGTTGGACGGCAGACGCAGTTGCCGATTTAATTAAAGCGGCTCAAATGCTGTTCGTTTTTTAGCTGCTGTTTATTTGATAGCGCGATCGCAATTTCTTGTGCTATGATAATCAGGCTGTGAACGGGGCGTAGCGCAGCTTGGTAGCGCGCCACTTTGGGGTAGTGGAGGTCGTGGGTTCAAATCCCGCCGCTCCGATTCAATCAAATACTTTATACAGAAAGAGTTCTGGCATTTTAGATGCTGGGACTCTTTCTCTATCTATTCTCAATAAAGGGTGCAGTTTGGCTATGTTTGGGGCAGTTTTCCTCAAAAATTGAGATAGGTTTGAGATACGGTTTTTCAGCATCAGCAGCTTATGGCAAACAATAGAGTCACTACAGCTCAGGTGAATGAGCTGAACCGATCGTCTCAATCTATATCTCAATCTCGAAAAAAAGCTTTTAAAGGGACAGTTGTAGTCCAAGTGTTTAAGAGGATGTTTGAAAAGTTTTGAGAGGTCAGATTTTATGCCAACCGCCTCACCATAATCCGGATCGTGGCAAGGTAGATCGATGTCTCTGAAGTTTCGGGCAACAACCCATGGTCTCTGACCAATCGGCGACAGCCCATCAGCCAACCGAAGGTGCGCTCCACGACCCACCGCTTTTTGAGCAACACGAACCGCTTGGATTGCAAGGCGTCGTAGCACCACCTGCTCTGGTCTAACGGCAAACGTCCATCACCCACATCATGAACGGTGTACCATCAAAGCCGCCATCAACCCAAACAGTGTGGAGACGGGACACTCCTTTACCCATCCGTTTGACTCGTTTGAGGACTTGTTTGCCCCTTCCCACTCTCCGAAGCTAGCTGCACTCACCAATACCCGCAGGACTAACCCCAAGGTGTCCACCGTCATAAACCGTTTGCATCCTTTGATTTGTTTGCCTACGTCGTATCCCACCGCTTGGTGGAGCATCGCTGCACTCTTCACACTTTGACTGTCAACGAGCGCTTCTGATGAACCAATCGCCCGTCCTTGAACGACTCTTACCCAAGCCCGCAACCGCTCGTGAATCACAACCCAAGTCCCGTCTTTGCGCCAAGTGCGAAAATAACTGTACACCATCTGTCATGCTGGCAAGTCTCCAGGTAGGTTGCGCCACGTACAGCCTTGCGCGCTTCACAGATACAGGATGGCGTTGAGAATGTCCCAGACATTGACTTCGCGGGGTCGCCCACCAGGTTTTGCACTCGGAATCAACGGTTCAAGCAGTTCCCATTGTTCCAGGGTGAGGTTACTGGAGTATGCTTTACTCATAGCTCTCATCGGTGCTGTGTGTTTATGTATCTACAGCTTATGCCGCGAGAGCTTTTTTACTGAACCTCTGGCTTTTCAAACATCCTTTTAATTTAGCCGAATAAATTTAGCCGAATATCTGATACATCTTTTACGACTTCAGCTTCTACATCATCTTCCTATTAGGCGTAAATAGAAGGTTCGTGCAACCAGGGGCAACCTTGTAAAATTTAGTA
>ERZ1066126.290-NODE-290-length-15117-cov-16.640752_pt1 | contig 15117 bp, 13 predicted proteins | sample MGYA00382773_ERZ1066126 | MGnify/ENA primary metagenome ERZ1066126 (study PRJEB33369, sample SAMEA5778356) | biofilm metagenome | biome: Industrial cooling water; feature: Water cooling tower basin; material: Biofilm | place: United Arab Emirates | collected... | reverse complement strand
GACATAGAATCAAAGTACAAGATATTGTCATTTGGCACGAAAGGATGGGAATGTCACCAGATGAAATTGTATTTCAATATTCTAGTATTACTTTATCTGATATATATGCTGCCTTAGCTTATTATCATGACCATTTTGAGGAGATTAGGCAGCAAATACAAAATGATGAAGCATTGGCTAGAGAAATGCAAGCCGAAACTCCCTCTTTAGTGCAACAAAAGCTCAAAGATGTAGATGGCAGAAGAAATTAGATTTCACTTGTATGAAAATGTCGCTAACGCCGTTGCTGAGGGATTACGTAAATTTTTAATTTGGAAATTATTAGAACTTAACAATATACTTGTTAAGTTGAGTTTTTTTAAGAGGCGATCGCAGCGATCTCTTTGAAATGAAGTAGAATAGCGATGATGCAAACTTCATCCTCTCGATCTGTGACTTTATGCAGAAATTTTCCAGTTTTTGAGCCTCAAGTGATTCAGCAAGAAATTTTGAAGTACTACTCGTTGTGTATAGCAACCACCTAAGTAACAAAGCTATCAAGCCGTAAGTTGTCCAAAAAATCGAAAGTCGAAGCATGAACTATCCAAATGTTACTACCAATTTGGTTAACAGATTTTGCCTAAGTACTGGCAGCAGTGAATGGAGTTAGCATGCACATAGCACATTCCTATGCTAAAACAGACTGAGGGGCATAATCAGTTTAATAAGCTATTGGGGATCTTCTGAATTTAGCTAGTAAAATTATAGATGAGGGCTTTTCCTCTATCTAACATCAAATGCTCTTATTACATATGCAGTCAAATCAAGGATTTATCATAGATTCCCATCACTTCTACAACATTGCTAAAGAATCTTACTACAAGGCTCAGCAAGGTTTTACTATTCACAGACAGGATGATGCCTTAGTAGCTATTATTTTTGCGGCACTATCACTTGAAGCATTTATTAATGAGCTTGGCGATCTAGCAAGAGATGCGAAAGCTAGCGGGTATAAAGAAGATTTCTTTGATAAACTCATTAATGTAATAGATGAGTCTCAGGGAAGTAAGAAAACTACGCAAGATAAATTCATGATGGCAAGTGTTGCCTTGTTTAATGAATTTGATAAGGGAAAACACCCTTATCAAGATTTTGCAGATCTTTTTCGATTGCGAGATTGTCTCGTGCACCTTAAGCCACAAGATCGCCTAGCAATTGATGAGGACAGTAACTGGTCTTATTCAGGGAGGAAGCTGATAGATAAGTTACGTAGTAAAGGTATTTTTCAAGAACATACCTCAATCGAATCGATCACATTGTTGGTCAGTACTGCAAAAGCAGCTAGATGGGCTTGTAATACAGCTTCAGCAATGGTTAATGCAATCCTAGATATGATTCCTAACTCAGGATTTAGTAAAGATAATCAGGTAATCTCTTTGTACAAGAACATGTTCCAACCATTGGAAGCAGAGGCTCAACAGAGATTAGAAGAGGAGCAACATAATCGTCAACTCGCTGTTGCTCAAGCAGATGAACTTCGCACACGTCTACTTGAAACATATGGGGAGTTTCCTGACTCTGTTGAGTTGCTATACGAAGATAGTTAAGGTAACAGTGAAAAAAATTGTAGTTGATAGTAGCTTGGTAGTTAAGTGGTATGTACCACAACCCTACTCTTCAAAGGCGCGTGAGATACTCAATGCTTATCAAGATGGTAATCTTTTGCTACTTGCGCCCGATTTAATCTATGCAGAAGTAGGTAATATTATCTGGAAGCTGCAAAGATTCCAAGGTTTATCTGAGACAGATGCACAAGCTATTCTCAACGCATTCCAATTAGTGACATTTGTACTAACTCCGGCAGCCTCACTGCTTAATGATGCTTATTGTCTTGCGGTTAGCCACCAACGAACTGTTTATGATGCTCTCTATGTTGCCCTTAGTCTTCGACAACAATGCCAGTTCGTTACTGCTGACGAAAAACTTGTCAATGCTGTGAGCAGTACGTTCCAGGATGTCATCCTATTTACTAATTGGTCATAAGATCTGCCATGCAGTAATAAACACTTATTAGCAAGTACAATAAGGCATAAAATGTTTGACTTGGGCAACTAATGTTGCAGGTGGAAACAGAGTGAATGCGCCATAGGTAGGGAATTAGGGTTAATGTAATATGATGTTTTATATAATGTCTATACTAAACTCATACAATCGATCCCTCTTTCTGTTCAGTTTAAAAAAGAGCGAGTCACAATTTTAATTTTATAAATAGCGATTGCACTAGGGTTGATTTGACAGTGTGCTGCTCAAGGGGACAAATTCCGGTTGATAGGAGACAACAGCAGTTTAGATCAAACATACACACATAGTTTTTAATCCTAAGAGCTGGACAGTACCAACTACTAGCAACGATTTTTTGATTTTGCTACTGCGTATTTGGTTGTTAGTAATAATCCTATACCCAAAACACCAGCTACCATCGTAATTGTCAATACCGGACCGATAATTACTGCCTCCGGTACTGCTGCCAGCATCAACCAGTTGGTACTGGGAACTCTTTCATAAGCCCAGAATTTACCTCCCGTTTGCAATAGTCCCGCTTGCGTTTTGTCTTGCGGTAATTTCGACCAGATTGCTTTGAGTTCTGGAATTGTCTCGTAACTGCTCTGGTTTTTGGCGCGATCCGGTGCGGGTGGATAAGACAGCAGCGTACCCCTTTCGTTAGCCAGAACAAAATAGCCTTGGTTGCGAATCACAGATTTTGAGATCTGGTCGCTCAAAGCCCCTAAGTTCACATCAATCGCAGCATTGCCTAGGATCTTATCGCTGCGATCGCGAATGATGACGCTAAAAGTGGTCATGGGGATGCCATACCAAGAATAAGGCTCCGACCAATTTTCCTTGCCGAGGGCGATGCTATCTTTATAGTACGGCTGGTTCGGGTAATTATCCTCTTTGAGCAAATCCACTTGGAATACTCGATCGTTGGGTGCAGCTAGGCGCTTACCTGGCTGCTTTGGCTCTTTTTGGTCTACGTAGAAATAAGTCCCATGCCACTGGCGGTCTGGGAGAACTGCATAGGCTGTTTGTCCCATCATTACACCCATAGTCAAGGGAGGACGTTTGCGAAAGGAGCTTAGAATTAAGCTATTGTAAAGCTCTGGAGTTAAGGCTTTCTCGCTGCTTAATAACTCAGTTGTGCCAGCCAGGTCGCGCATCGATTGCTTTACAGGTTCTAGCTTGCCTTCAATAGAGATCACCTCAGTGTTTAGATTTTTGCGGATCTGAGTGAGTGACTGTTCTTTTAACAATTGATAGAAGAAAAAGCTAACACCACCGAGAATCACTAACGCACCGACCACAGTTGAGATAAACAGTACTGTGCTGGAAGATAGAACGGTTTGAGTAGCCGTTGATGGATTTATTATATATTTGTTTGTTGTTGCAGCAGAACTAGACAGAGAAGCTGAATAAGATTTTATAGATTCTTTGGCTGCTATTTTAGAAGCTTTTGTAGTAGTTGGAATTTTAGCAGTGCCAGAACCCCCAGGAAAGATATCAACACCAAGTTTTGCGACTCGTTCACACCAGTAACATTTGCCATAGTGATGACTGTAAATATGATTATTTACCTTATTACAAGTAGTCAGTTGATTAACTGCGATTTGCAAGGCATCGCGCCATTCTTCAGCAGTAGGACGGAAATGAGGTGATGCGTGTCCGTCATTAAAGCATTGGAGAAAACATCGCTTCAACTCTGGATGGACAACATCAAGAGGGATAGTATTTTGACTAGGGCGAATAAAGCTATTTTGACCACCATACCAATATCCTTGACGAATGAGTTCGGTTTGATCGGGAGAATCGCCTGCACCCGTCCATTCGCCAGAAAAGGGATGATAGCCAAATAATAAATAATGAATTAATACTGCTAAACGAAAACGATCGCAAATTTCTGTTTGATCTGTAGCAGAAAAATCTTTTCCTAACAATTCAACAGGGGTAAAACCTTCCGAACCAACCGTACAACGATAGATTTTTCCTGTTGTGGAATCGCGTACTTGAAAGGAATCGGTATCGATTACCGCAACTAAAGCACGGTCATTGACTAAAATATTCTGTGGCTTAATATCACCTAAAACATAGCCTTTCTCATGAAGTGCCTGAATAATCCAAGCAGTATTCAGCGCCGTGACATGGAGATAATACCAGTTGAAACCAGGAGCTTTCTTTTTCCGCAGGCTGGGGTTATAAACTGTGGTAAGTTCCCTACTGTCCCGAACGGCTGGCATCAAAAAGCCAACATAAGCCCCTTTGCCATCTTTAAGCAAATCTTGGGGAAAAGCGATGGAAATATGATTTTGGCTTGCCATCGGATCGACTGGCGGATTCGCCAACATCGCCTTTAGCTTCTCAATCCTCTCTGGAGTTGGGTTGTGATAAATCTTCGCCAGAATACCGCTAAGATTAGTTTCCCAAACTTCACCTTCGCCGCTACTCGCGATCTGATTACCTAGAGTAACAGGTTGATTGTTACTAGCGCGAGTTAGAACTGTCATCATAGCAGCACAATAGTAAGGTTTTATCGTCGTCGGTACGGGCATTTAGCCTGTCTGAGTCCAAAAAGCGGAGAAGATATTCGTCTTCTTGTTCTAAATCGCTGGCTTCCCGTAAATACTGTTCTAAGGGGTGAAAGAAAGGGGTAAAAGGTGTCCAGTCACTCATGCGAATTGCCACTCGTTCTAACCCATCCGTAGCCGCACAGATAAACTCTGGCTGGTGCGATCGCACGTCTACTTTCATCCCAGCCAAAGCTGTCGCTGAGGTGACAAATGTTGTCTCGTTGATGTATTCCCCTTTATCTGGAGAAAATAGCAATTCTAGTTGTTCGTGCTGACAGCGCAAAACAATAAATCCATCGCCAATTTGCATCGCTGCAACCCAGGTTGGAGTTGCTACAAAAGCCAGAAGAGTACAAGATAACTCCGCGATCGCATAACCTTTACTAACGGCTTGTGCTTCCAGTGTCGCGACGACTTGATTAACTACTTTGGTAAATAGTTCTCTAGCTTCTGCCTCATCTGGAGCTAAGCCAGAAAATTTCTCTTTTGTCAAGCACTCTAGCACTGTATCTACAGCTAATTTCGCGCCAACATCGGCATAGATTGCACTACCAGCACCATCTGCGACAGCACCGATAATTACATCGTGCAGAATTTTACAACTACCGTAATCTTGACAAGGGATTTGCTGTTTTAAATGACTCGTTCCCGTAGCAGAACGGGCGATCGCTTTCCAACTCATAAAATTACAAAATCCTCTGATTCATTAGGTGGTAATTTGTCCCCATCCCACGGGCGGTAAGGCAATCATCGTTCCCCCGACTTGGCTGCTAGAAACTCGTTTCATGGAAGTTGAAAGCCACTGGAACATAGATCTAAAATCCAATCCATTCAGTAGGAGTGGCGGACGTTCTGGCGGAGTTATTTGTCGCAGAATATTCAAATCTGCACCCTGCACGCCAACGCCAAAAAATAATAGCCGCCGTTGCACTTCAGCTTGTCTCACCCGTTGGGCGGCGTTCTGCCAAATATCCGTCGGCGCTCCATCAGTAATCAAGACAATCCAAGGGCGATAATATTGAATGCTGTTATTTTTGTAAGTCTCTTTGCGGTCTTCCAGTAAATCCAAAGCGTACTCGATTGCTTCACCCATTGGGGTTCTGTCTTCAGCTTTCAGCTTTGGTGGCGTAAAATTATCAATCGTGACAAAATCTTGAGCTAAGCGCACTGGACCAAAGGTAACGAGTGCTACTTCTACTCTCAACGATGCCATTTCATCTCTGTATACATCTTCTTTAAAAGCAGCTAATCCAGCATTCAAAGCATCAATCGGCGCACCCGACATCGAGCCAGATGTATCGCACAATAAAATTACTGGGCAACGTGGTTCGGGGTTATCCACAAATTCGGGTAGTCCTATAGGCATCCTAGACTTATCCTTTGATTAAGACTGACGTAGTAAGTTTTTTGCAACTGCGATCGCGTGTCTTCACTATGCTTAGGATGCCCAATTTGGCTATGAAATTCGGCTGTAAGAAAAATAGGAAGTTGTTGGGGCGGGTTCACCAAGAGACTGCGTTTCTAACAGATATTTCTGGTAAACCCGCCCGTACAGGAGTCGAGGGTAGAATTATCAAGATTTGTCACAATAAAGGCAGTATCGATAATTAAAAAAAGCGCGATCGCGCTTCACTAGTTACTAGCCACATACATCAATGACTGTTTCATCTCCAACCGCATCCCCCGCATTTCAGCCCGTACAAACTTGGACTTGGCAGGGATTCCCAATTTGCTATCAACAGCAAGGCGATTCTGGTATTCCCGTGGTTCTGATACATGGTTTCGGGGCTTCTTGGTGGCACTGGCGCAAAAATATTCCCTTTCTGGCACAGACTTGTAGAGTCTACGCCATCGATCTAATCGGTTTTGGTAGTTCGGCTAAACCGATTCCAGGGGAGTTACAACCAGGAAAACAGATCCAATATTCGTTTGAAACTTGGGGACAGCAGATTGCTGACTTTTGCCGCGAAGTGGTGGGAGAACCAGTAGTTCTGATTGGTAATTCTGTGGGTTGTATTGCAGCGATGCAGGCGGCGGTATATGCTCCAAATTTAACAATGGGTGTAGCAATGCTCAACTGTTCCCTGCGCCTACTCCACGATCGCAAGCGCGCTGGTTTACCTTGGTATCGACGTTTCGGCGCACCTCTGGTTCAGAAATTATTGGCAGTCAAACCAGTTGGTAAATTTTTCTTTCAACAGCTTGCCAAACCGAAAACAGTCAAAAAAATCTTGCTCCAAGCCTACGCCCATCCTGAAGCGGTAACGGATGAGTTGGTAGACATTTTGATGGCTCCAGCCAAGGATGCTGGGGCTGTAGCAGTGTTTGTTGCCTTCACAGCTTATTCTCAAGGTCCCTTACCAGAAGACCTGTTACCACAGCTATCATGTCCGGCAATTTTATTATGGGGAACCGCCGATCCTTGGGAACCAGTAGATTTAGGACGGGAATTAGCTAATTATTCCCAGGTACAAAAGTTTATCCCGCTTGAAGGAGTCGGGCATTGTCCCCAAGATGAGGCTCCAGAGTTGGTGAATCCGATTTTGCAGGAGTGGATTGGGGAATTGGGGAGGAGGTAATTGGTAATTGGTAATTGGTAATTGGTAATTGGTAATTGGTAATTGGTAATTGGTAGTTGCGTGGTGCGTGAATCAATGCGTGGATTTTAGATTTTGGATTTAATCTAAAATCTAAAATCTAAAATTTCCCCTACTCCCTACTTTGTTCTAGCCAATCTTTGCCGAGTTGAATGGTAACATCAGAGCCGAGGTTGCCAGTGCTTTCGACGCGGACTTCGCCCACATTGAGAAGGTCGCGAATAGTTGTGGCGCTATCGGTATCGCCTTGTTGGGCGACGACGTGAGTTTTGTCTAAGGGTTCTTCAGACCAGGCTTTCGTGATGTATACGTTGCGGTAGCCTGCGGCGGCGAGAGATTTGACCACAGAACGGACAGCGCGATCGCTACCCGTGCTATTGGCGATCGCAATTTTCAACCGCGCCGGATCGAAGTTAACTGGCTCAGATTCAGAAATCGGGGCATCGAAGTGCTGCGTTGCCATTCTATTAATGCGATCGCTATCGGGCAACCAGTAGCTCGTCCTATACTCTCCAGCATTGCTAAACCGACCAGGCAACATCAACATTTGCATATTCGAGCGGTCGGTTTGTACGCCAAAACTTGCTAATGCTACCAATTCATCCATCGACAAATTCGTATCGATGTGAGACTGGACTACGGAGAGAATCTGCGGTACGCGCGCGATCGTATTTGGTGACAGAGTTTGTTCTGTGAGCGCCCGCATCACGAGTTGCTGCCGTTGAATGCGTCCGATATCGCCGTTTTCGTCGTGGCGATAGCGCAGGAGTTGGAGAGTTTTGTTACCGTCGAGATGCTGCTTGCCAGCTTTGAGATTGATGTATAAATGCTGGCTATCGTCTTGATATTTCATATCTTTGGGGACGTAAACAGTTACGCCACCCAGAGCATCGATCAGCTTTTCTACACCTTGGACGTTAATGCGGATGTAGCGATCGATCGGGACTCCATCTAATAATTCACTGATAGCTTTAGCACTGCCTGCGGGACCACCGACAAGGTTAGCTTCATTGATTTTCGTTACTCCTCTACCTTCTATCTTGGTGCGGGTATCTCTGGGAATAGAAAGGGCAGAAATTTTTTGCGTGGCTGGGTCAAATCGTAGCAAGAGAATAGTATCTGTCAAGCCGTCAAAGGAATTGACTAACGCATGATATCCCTGCTTTTTGACTTCGGCAGCAGGTGTGTTAACGTCTGTGGTGAGAACTTTTACACCTAAAACTAAAATATTAACTGGTCGGGTCAGCTCCGAAAGTTTAAAACCAGCTCGCGTCAAGCGATCGCCATGAGCGCCGAAAATTGCTTGATCCTCTGGGCTGAGCTGACTTTGCATCAGCGGCTTGGTTGACATGGTATAGGCTAACAACGCCCCTGCTGTGGCTGACAGCACAGCTACACCAGTCATCGTTACCCAAAACCACAGCCAACGCCCAGTTTTACCCATAGCAGTATTGCGCCTAAAATTTTTGGAGTTGTTGGTGGGATGGGATTTTGAGCCTGATATTCTTTGCACTGATACAACTTCCTCACACTTACATTAGTCAGCAAAAATAGTTAATAAGTTTTTAACACGATAATGGACAAAGGCACAGGTATATACTGCGCTTTCTCAATTGGCATATTCTCTGCACAAGTGAAGTTAACTAGTGAAATTGTGATTTTCATTACCTTGTAACTGATTTAGGCTAGAGAATATTGCCTGGAGTCTACTGCAAACTAAATAAAATCGACATCTGGCTTATTACGGAACTTTTTAATTTAGCCCAAACATGAGGACTAATTCATGGTTCGAGTTTGTGTCTAGTGTTGCCTTCGGCGGAACGCCCGGGAGTAATCGCGCTGCGATCGGCAAGTGCTGAAAATCCTGCTAAGCGTACAGATTTACCAGTAGTCAGCCGTAGCATTAACCATAGACTTACTAAAAAATACCCAGATGTCAGTAAACTATTTAACATTAATAAGCGAAAATTTAAAAATTCTGAAGTTTCAGCTCCAGCACCCAACAAGAAATATGCCAGCAACCAGCTCAGCGCCAGAGTGACAGATAAACGGCTGACGGCGAGTTTTTCTTTTTGAGAGTGAGTAGTGAGTAGTGAGTAGTGAGTAGTGAGTGGGGAAATTTTCGCCATGTCTCCCTTGTCCCCCTTTTCCCTTTCTTCTCGACTCCCGACTCCCGCATGACGATACAAAGTCCACAGCGAAGGAAAAAAGCCAATAATGGGGATGAGGTGAAAAAATAACTGCAAGCGAAGGTCGCTTCGCGTTTGCGTAGCATGGTCGAAGAGCATACCGCCTTCGGCATCGCTATTTGAATCCTCTGAGACTGTAAGCTTTTTCATATGATGTATTTAAATCCGAGCATAGAGGGATGAGTTATGGCGGTGGAGTTAGCGATAATAAACTGCAAGGGACATTCGATCTAGTTCGCTCCCGCAGTGAGAAAATGCAGAAACGCATTCTTATAGGTTGGTGGCAAGCAATGACACCTTTGGCGCGATTGCTGGCGATCGCGCTATTGGCTCCACTACTCGTACTCAATGCTTGGGCAATCTCCTCCATCGTTGATTACTTCCACTCGCTGATTGTTATTCTAGTCGGTGCTTCTTTACTAGCATTTTTGTTGAACTATCCGGTAGGTTGGGCAGAACAACAAGGGGCACGACGAGAGCAAGTTGCGATTTTAGTCTTTTTATTAGCCTTATCAATTTTATTGGCGCTGGGTGTCACTCTCGTACCACTGGTGATTAGCCAAGCGCAGCAACTCGTAACCCGCTTGCCGGAGTGGATAGATTCGGGACGCTATCAGTTGGTATTGTTGAATGATTGGGCTGAGGCTCAGGGTTATCCAATTAATCTTGATGCCCTGGTGATACAAATTAACGATCGCGTTAAGGGACAATTACAGGCGATCGCCGTCCAAGCATTAAATCTAGCTGTAGTTACGGTAACTAGCCTGCTTGATTTCCTTCTAGGCATGGTGTTGACGTTTTATCTGCTACAACACGGAGACGAACTTTGGCAAAGTTTAATCGCCTGGTTGCCAGAACGCATCCGCCAGCCTTTTTCCCAAACCATTCGGTTGAGCTTTCAAAATTACTTTATCGGGCAGTTAATTTTTGGCATTTGTATGGGTTCTGCCCTCACTGCTATTTTCTTATGGTTGAAAGTGCCGTTTGGTTTACTATTTGGGATCACGATCGGGTTTATGGCTTTAGTCCCCTTCGGCGGTACGGTGGGAATTATTTTGACAACTCTGTTGGTAACGCTGCAAGATTTCTGGTTGGGCACTAGAGTCTTAATTGCGTCTGTAATTATTCAGCAAATTCTCGATAACATAGTTGCTCCCCGAATTCTCGGTAGCGTTACTGGTTTAAATCCTGTTTGGGTGCTAATTTCTGTCTTGACAGGCGCTAGAGTCGGCGGGTTACTGGGCGTAATTGTCGCAGTTCCCACAGCAGTAGTGATTAAAACAGCCTTAAGTGCCGTGCGATCGCCTCAACTAGACAAAACTTTAGCTGCTACTGAAGCTAACCCTGCCTCTCCTCAGCTGGCTACAGAAGCAACCGAGGCAAAAGAGTCAACTGAGCGCGAATCTGCTCCATCTTCAGTTGAGGTTATACCCCAAAACCCAGGAGAAAAGTCTTATCCTGTATGATCGTGACTACAGCCCCTTGGCGATCGCCCCTGGCACGGGCGCTACATCATAATCGCAGCTTGCCTTATGCCCGTTACCTGCAACTGGCTACTGTCCGTCCTGATGGTCGTCCTGCTAATCGTACAGTTGTATTTCGCGGCTTTTTAGATTGTAGCGATCGCCTCAAATTCGTCAGCGATACTCGCAGCCAAAAATTCGAGCAAATCGAGCATCAGCCTTGGGCAGAAGCTTGCTGGTATTTTCCCAATACCCGCGAACAGTTTCGACTGACTGGGACGCTGAAGGCGATCGCCTCTGACCATCCCGATCCAGAATTACGGCAAGCCCGTATATCTAGCTGGCAAGAGTTGAGCGACTCAGCACGGCTGCAATTTGCTTGGGCGCATTCAGGAGAGCCAAGAGCCGCCGCAGATGCCTTCAATCCTCCAGCACCGTCCGCAGAAGTGCCATTACCACACTTCTGTTTGTTGCTTTTAGAACCAGTGCAGGTAGATCGGCTAGAACTGCGTGGCAACCCGCAAAATCGCACAATTTACAATTGGTCAGAAGGCGATCGCACTTGGTCTACTCAAGCCGTTAATCCTTAAATTATGAAGTGAGTAGTGAGTAGTGAGTAGTGAGTAGTGATGAGTTTTTAGCGACCAGCAACCACGCACCACTCTCCAACTACCAATGACCAATGACCGATGACCAATGACAAAAATTAAATCCCCGCACCATCGAGGAATTGTTGAATTACCTTATCCCTCATTTGACAACTCGCCGCGGCAGGAAGCAACATGACAACAGAATCTTGTTCTGCTTGCTGTTGCTGTACTTTTTCTAGCTGTTGTTCTAAAGCTTCAATTCGATCGACCAAAGCGCGAATAACTTCTGCTTCCGAGTCGGGCAAGCTACCGTGTTCCAACGGATCTACCCTAGCTCCAGAACGATAGATAATCCGACCTGGTACACCAACAACCGTACAATTAGAAGGTACGCTGCGTAAAACGACAGAACCAGCCCCAATTCTAACGTTACTGCCAATTTCAATATTTCCCAGAACTTTGGCTCCTGCTCCCACGACTACATTATTTCCAACAGTCGGGTGGCGTTTGCCGCTTTCTTTACCCGTACCGCCGAGAGTCACGCCTTGGTAGAGCAAAACATCATTGCCAACGATCGCGGTTTCGCCGATGACAACTCCCATACCGTGGTCGATAAAAAACCCCTTGCCAATCGTCGCGCCAGGATGAATTTCAATTCCGGTCACAAAACGAGCGATCGCCGAAATGAATCGGGGAATAAAGGGGAGGCGCAGTTTGTAGAGTCGATGTGCTACCCGATGGAAGACAATTGCCTGCAAGCCAGGGTAGCAAAATAATACCTCTAGCCAGTTGCGGGCGGCAGGGTCGCGATCGAAAATAATTTTGAAGTCAGCAGCTATGGTAGATAGCACGAGTCAATGCCTAGCTAAGACAGAATTAAAAAATTTTACTTCTTTTATCTTATCTCTCGTGGTGCGATCGATAAAGTTTATTCACGTTCTTCACGGTGTAGAAATCTCGACCTACTTTTTCTCAACTTCTCTACCTCATTGCCGCTCATGCCTCCATTCCTGATGATTATCTTGCTATTGTATGCAGCAACGCTGATGACTAACGTATTTGTCCTGACTCCCATCGAGATAATTAGGCACTTGAATTTGCCTAACTGGTTGCTCTTGGGTGGACTGCTGGTAATATTTCTGTGGTGTTTTGGAGAAGAATGAAGCAGTACTATAGTTTAGACATCTTTGATTGCTTTGCCTGACTCGATCTAGCCATTACCCTTAGATCTTGCTCCCATCCCGATCGATCTGCTAGTAATGCTTCTGCTGCCTCGCTATCTGTGGGTTTCGAGAAGAAATAACCCTGTGCGTACTCGGATTTGAGCGCCTGTAGTTGATACATTTGGGTTTTTGTTTCTACTCCTTCAGCAACAACATTCATGCCCAAATTCCAAGCCAAAGCAACTATAGTCCGAATAATTTCGATTTTCTCTGGTTCGCAATCGACGTTATTCACAAACGAGCGATCGATCTTCAGAGTATCAATTGGTAGGCGATGCAGATAACTCAACGAAGAATAACCCGTACCGAAATCATCAATCGAAAACTGAATGCCCATTGCTCTCAGGTGACAAATAACGGCAGCAGCAGCTTCAGCATTTTCTACCAGCACGCTTTCTGTAATTTCGAGCTTCAAACTCGTGGGAGGTAAGCCAGTCTCCTGTAAAATCTGGTCTACCTGCTCGATTAGATTGGATTGAGTAAACTGTTTGCCAGAAACATTGACGCTGATAGTTAAAGGTGGATCGCTAGGAAAACGTTCTTGCCAGTGTCGCGTTTGCTGACAAGCTTGCCGTAACACCCACCAACCAATCGCGCAAATCAACCCTGTTTCTTCTGCAACCGGAATAAACTTGATGGGCGGAATCATACCACTCGTCGGATGTTGCCAGCGGACTAAAGCCTCGAAACCTGTAATTTTGCCAGTTTTGAGCGACACGATCGGCTGATAGAATACACGCAGTTCTTGCCGTTCCAGTGCTTTACGCAGATCGATTTCAATTTGCAATCTTGCCATAGCATGACTGTGCATGGAAGGGTCAAACATCTCCATCCGCGTACCAAGGGTTTTGGCGCGATGCATCGCCGTATCAGCATCTCTGAGTATGTCTTCTGGGTATTCGTAGTCGATCGCACTTAAGGCAATCCCGATACTAGCAGAAGTAATTACCTCGTGTTCTCCCAAGTAAAAAGGCAAAGCTAGCTGTTGTTGAATTCGTTCGGCAATCTGTCTCGCCTCTTGCTCGTCCCCTAAAGCTTCTAACAATAGAGTAAACTCGTCTCCTCCCAAACGAGCGGTTGTATCTCCAGGACGCAGACAAGTTTGCAACCGACTGGCGATCGCTTTTAACATGCGATCGCCACAGGCATGTCCTAAACTGTCATTGATGACTTTAAACCGATCTAAATCGAGAAACAGTACTGCAAACAAATAGTCTTCTTGGGATTTTTGTTTGTCAATTGCGCGCCGCAAGCGTTCCATCAGTAAAATCCGATTTGGCAACCCCGTCAGTTCATCGTGATAAACTTGATATCGCAATTGTGCTTCTGTCTGCTTGCGTTCGGTAATATCAGTTTGAGAACCTGCGATGCGATAGGGTTTACCCTCAGCATCGCGCAGAGCTAATCCCTGACACAATAACCAGCGATCGCTTCCATCTGCTAATACCACGCGGTATTCGCTTTCAAACTGTGGCGATCGTTCTGCCAAATGTTCGCCAAATGCGACTTGCACGGCATCGAGATCGGCGGGATGGATGCATTGATAAAATTCTGCGGCACTAATTTCAAAGTCTTGCACCTCAATACCCATTAACGCTTGCGATCGCTCGGATAAATAGATGCGATCGGTGTTTAAATTCCAGTCCCACAAACCATCTCGCGCTGCTTGCGCCGCCAAAGTATATCTTTGTTCGCTTAATTTCTTGGATTCGATATTTTCGCGCTCTTTACGCTCGGCAATCTTGCTAGCTACGCAAACAATCCCCTGGATTTGCTCCTGTTCGTTCTGCACGATCGAGGCAGAAAATAAGACTGGAACTTGTTCAAGCTCTTTTGTATTAAACCAGGTTTCTAAATTTTTTAAATTACGTTTATTTTCAAGTAGGTTTGCTCTAAATATCTGTTCGGATTCGGCTGTTAAGATAGTACTAAGAGGTCGATTGATAAGTTCATTTTCTGAAAAGTTTAGCAGCTTTGATGTGGTTTGGTTGATGCGGACGATATTAGTATTTAAATCGGTAACTATGAGTAGTTCTTGCATTGAGTTAACAATAGACTCGATGTAGTCTTTGGCTACCGTTATTTGACTGAAATCATCTGCTATGCGATCGACAGCACGAGCCACAACTCCAATTTCATCGTTTAGATCGAGCTGAATTCGCGAGTCCAGATTTCCTGCGTCGATTTCTTCTACTACTAATTTTAATTTATTTATTGGTTCTAAGATAGAACGGGTAACAAGACTACCCACAACAATTGCAGTAATGATACTAACGATCGCAGAAATTAAAATCTGGCGATCGCTGGCTTCAATAGCTTGTACAAAGTTTTGAGTATAGTTATCGAGTTTCTGCTCTCGTACTTTTCTGTACTCAATGAGTCGAGGTAATAGTTTCGTGCTATAGCAATCCTAATTGATTTTTGAAAAAAACTCCGAGACAATACCTAGAGGTG
>ERZ1066126.288-NODE-288-length-15185-cov-7.008130_pt1 | contig 15185 bp, 13 predicted proteins | sample MGYA00382773_ERZ1066126 | MGnify/ENA primary metagenome ERZ1066126 (study PRJEB33369, sample SAMEA5778356) | biofilm metagenome | biome: Industrial cooling water; feature: Water cooling tower basin; material: Biofilm | place: United Arab Emirates | collected... | reverse complement strand
ATAATATTTTCAGTAATTAAAGTCTTTGATTTATAAACTTCGATTGCTTGATGATTATCATATAATTTCGATGCTAATTGGAGATTATAATTTCCCGGAGATATTTCTTCAAGATTTTGAACAGGAACAGAAATCGTTTGTAACGTTTGGCTTCCTTCCATTAATGGAAATTCTAATTTTACGACATCTATATTTTTAACTACTTTTCTAATATCATATAATCTTCTACGAATAATTCGATAATTATCTCCTGTAGAGAATGATCTAGCACTTCCATTTTGGATTAACGAAGTGATATTAATCGTATTTCCAGACACCGAAGTCACTAATCCCCAACCGTCATCGATAGCCAGAGGTGGAATTTCATTTTTGGGATATTGAGTAATATCTGTAGTAGAAGGAAATTTATATACGATATCTCCTGGATATACGTTTAACAAAGAAAAATCCAAAGTAGCGTCTTCTAAAGTCGTAGATGATCCATTTGTCGCTGTACCTACGAGAACGATATCTTCATTATATTTTGGCAATAATGAATTTTCATAATAATCAGTTAAAGCATGAATACGTAAATAACAATTTCCAGAGATTATATTATCGAATACTTCTGATATGACTTTAAGTTTGTAATGATCAGAAGAAAATATTTCAGTAATATCATAATAATATATGTTTCCTGAAATTTCTATTCCGATTAGAAAATCTCGAATACGCTCTTCTCCCGAAGAAGCAATAATATTATAAATATCTGTATTTGTTACATGAATCGTATCCGTATAAGCAACAATAAATCCTGAACTACTTTCTAAAATTTTTTCAAAAATTTGAATCGAATGAGTTCCGTCAGTTCCTAACGAATATCCAGAAAAAGTAATAACGTTATCTTCAATAGAATACAATTTGTAATAGATATCGTCGTCTACTTGAACATAGGCTATCGGTATATTGATAGGCCAATCGTTTAAAAAATTTCCTATACCTATTTCGAATTGCCCAAATACCTCTTCTTTTACAAGTGTACCTAAAATTGATTCTAAGTTCTCAACGATTTGGGAATTATTATAAACAGTAAAAACAATATCTCCAACTGACGCGTCGGAATATGGATAATCTATTTCTAGAGTATTATCATTATTTTTGACGATATTGTAATATCCAGAAATCGCATTACCAGATTCGATATAGACAGAATAAGAATTTTGTCCTAATACAGTGCTCGAAATTTCGATTCCGTTTTCTAACAAATTAACCGAGGTCGTAATTACATATTTTCCTTTTTTTATAATATTAACTGATACAGATTGTGGCCAAGGATTCAATTCTGTAATTTCTACAGCCGTATCTGGGTATTTTCTAGTATAAATAGTATATTCCCAAGGTCCTTCTTGGGAATATGGTAGCGAAGGCAAATTATCTCCATTATCATCTAATGCATCAATTAATTCTAGTCTTTTATTCCAGATACCAGAAATATTATAAGTTTTTCCCGCATGAATACCAGAAATAGAATTGATAACGATTCTAGAATGATTCGTATTAACTTGAGTCGGTAATAATGTTCCGGTGTTGGTATTTTTTGTTTGAATATCTAATTCGGTAAAAGCAATATTATCTCTTAGATAAATATTAAAATCGCTTGCTTGAGTATAAAATGTATCGTTCGCAAAAAAGAACGTTTCAGATCGATCTTGTTGATTTTCAATTACTCGATTTCGATAATTACGAGGATAATATCCTAATTCTAAATTTTCTAGATATTTTCCTCTTATTTCATAAGAAATTTCATTGGAATCTTCTACTAATAAATTTTCTTCGAATTTACCGACAAAAGATATATTTAATATTCTTGCATGAAATGGTTTAAATTCTTCAATTAATTCTTTTATCGAAGAGATCATTCTATCTGAAAGATTTTTAACTGATACAGAAATCGAGAAAAATGAACTCCAGCAACATCCACATGAATCTAGAAAATCTTCATCTATATCGCATGGAAGATATGACGGGCGCGTAGATCCATCATATTCGTCCATATTATATACGTTTTCTGACCAAGGGAATTTTGTTCTAATATGTCCATATACGATTGGTTGTTGTAAAGGGTTTTTCTTAGAACATATATCGTGAATATCATAAGAACGAATATTACCTAAAGAAGTTTCTAAGCAATGAAGAGAACAAAAATCTTCAGGTGTTTTAATGAAACAGCTAGAATCTGGAATTAATCTTACATTAAAGTTAACAGGGGGAATAACTCTAGAATTTTCAAAAACACTATCATATAATTCACGATTATCTGCCAATGGTAATGAAAGAACATAATCGTCTTTACACACTTCGGATTCATCAAAGCCTATTCTATAATTAGAACATGAAGAATTTGTTTCATAGGGATATGCATTGTATTGATAACGAATTTTAATTATATCATTAAATAACGGAGTAAAATATTCATACGAATCTCCATTTTTACCGCGAATACGTCCTAGAGTATCTTTAATCGACAAAGCAATTGAATCTTCTGATCGCAATAATCCGGTGAATTCTGTTAATATTTGTTGTCCATTTCTATAGAAAACAAATACAATATTCGCTCCACCATTTCCTTCGTCGATAATTGTTTTGGGATCGCCTAGATATTCTATTTCAATACGATTATTTGTAGGAATATTAGCATCTAAAATAATATTGTTTATTCTAAATAAACCTTGATTTGTTTTTCCATGAATAATTCTTACTTCATATTCTGTAAGACTATTAATGAAATCGTCATCTTCAAAATTGATATTAGAAATATCATTTTCTATTAATGGTGATTTAGAGATAATAAAAAATCTCGTAACCAGACGATTTTGCCAATTCCACTTAACTTTTTTTGAAAAAATCGAAGAGCGGTTTTTATTTTCAATGAGTTCGAAAAATAAGACATCGTTCACATCTTGTGAATCAATGATTTCACCAGTATTATCATATCGAACCCAATTTAATTCATACCATTTTTCTTTATCTTGAGAATAATATTCGATCGAATATCTAGAAAAATTCTGTGCTTGATTGTATCCTGTTAATTGTACTAAAGGATTTTTATTTAATTGTAATATTTCTTCATCAGAAGTATTATTAAGATAAAAATAATCGGTCCATACATAAAATGATTTTACCTGCCAATAAAATAAAATACTTAAAACATCTGTTCCTGTCAAATTCAATATTTCGACTAATGCTTCGAGAGTTCCTTTTTTCTTAAGAATTTTCGGCAAATTTTTTAATTGTTGTCTCCAATTAATCGGGTTATCACTTTTTAAATTATAAGAAAATAGATTAGATAAATATGGTAAAAATTGAGTCGGTGTAGTTGAAGGATCTAGAACTTGATTCATTTGGTCGACTTTAAATTGTAAATCAAAAATACTTTCACCAAATGCTTTAATAGTCTGAGAAAGAATATCGTCTGCTTGATAATCTTTATAGAAGAAAGGAAGATAATTCATTAAAAGTTCGTGATAATTATCTCTGTTGAATTTTCTATTCATTATTTCAGGAATAGTAAAATCGTTATGAATTAATAATTGAACCGATTGAATTTCTTTACATATATCTTTAATGTAATGCCAATAAACGATATAACTTCCTTCACCGCCTTCGATATTATCTTCGATCTTCCAATCGACATAATATCGATTAAGAAGAATTCCATTTTCATTCGTGTACTGTTCTGCATGTACAGGTGAATAGTATAATGGTATAATTCTACCATTAGAACCCGAAAAAACGATCGTATTCGAACTATTTCTTATTTCCCAATAATAAACGACTTGTCCAGAATTATCTTCGCTATTTTCAAATCCTTCGATCGTAAAAGAATTTGATTCTAATTGTTGTAATATCGAATATTGTTTTGCATCTGTAAATAATGAATCTGTCGATAAAGTGATAGAATAAGTATCGTCGATATTGGAAAAATCATTAATTAAACTAGCGTCTTTAAAAAGAGAAAGATCTTTTGTCCATAATGGCGAGAAGAAATTAATCGAATCATCGATAGAAATCGTTGCGGGTTCTCTTTCTGTATTTGTGTAAAAAAACATAATATTATCGTTAAGATCGACGATTTGAAAATAACATTCTTCAACAGTCGAATATATTCCAGAAATAATTAAAGATCTACCGATAGGATTATTATTATCGTCGACTTCTTCAACAGGAATCGCATCGATTTTATAAAGACCTTGAATTTTTTCTGGAGAAATTATTTTTACATAATAATTTCCATTATCGACACGTACGATTTTATTTCCTTGAGAAGTGTTAATTGCAAATTGGAAAAAATTTAATTGATTATCGGGAATAGTGATTTTAGCATTTTGAGGGCCATAAAATCCTTTCACTATTTTATTAGGTTGATTATAATTTACAATAGAATTATTAAGTTTTTCAATTGAAATTTTATCAATAGAAGATATATGAATTGGATTTCCACTTCCATCAATTAAATCATCGATTTGCAGATAAAGTCGGACCGTGTCGCCGATATTGATATTTTCATATGTTGCTTTAATCATATTATGTTTATATTAATACTATATTGTCCTAAACGAATTATTTTCCAAAAATCTACCACTACTTCTTCTGTACTATCTAAAAGATTTTGACTGTTTTCTACCAATTCTATATCTAAAGATGTTATATTAGGTATTTGGTTAAGATATTGAATAACATCAGATTTTTTTAATGGTTGACCAATACTCCAATTTGTTAATTGGAAAAATTCTTGCAATTTTTCTTTTAAACGATCAAAAATATCTTTTTTAAATTGAGCATTGAATTTTGTGATATTAACATTGACGTTGATATCTTGAAATATTTGAGATGCATCTTTGATGCAGATAAAATCGGTCAACATTTTTTTTGATTCAATATAGTTATGAAGTAATTGCTTAAGAATCGTATTTGCGGTTTTCAATTGATTAGATGATTCGATTTGAAGTACATAAATATCGATAATATTACCCGAACATCCACTATTTCTCAATATTGCTTTTGCTTTTCCGATTCTACCATTATAAAGAGTAGAATAATTTTCTGCAAGAATAGAATAATCTTCTCCAGTTACTGCTCGATCTTGGGCTTTGACATAAAGCGGAAGTTTATATTTGATTTCATCTATCGATTCCGAAGATTCACCGCCTTCGGCTTTGGTATAATTGTTAATAGAAATAGGAACCACTGAAGGAACGATATCAGAAGTAACATTAATGATTTGATTAATAAATCCTAAATCTACATTTCCTCTTTCGCCGCCACCCACACGATATGAAATTACTATATTCGACCCTTGTGGCGGAATTTTACCTCTAATATCATCGGCAAAAAATATCGTTACACGATACTCTTGATCGAATTCGATTCTATAATAAAGTCCATTGTTATTTTCATCAAAAAATTCAACTTGCGTCCATTTTTGATTATTAATAAATACTTCGATCGATCCTTCTAAAACAGAAGTTTCGACGGAAGTATATTGTTGAAATCTACTTCCGTCAGAAGTAGCGCGCAGGTTTTTAGCAACACCTTCGATCGCTATAATCGAAAGATTCGTCACAGATCCAGCCGGAATTATAATATCATCGTCGAAAATAGGAGTCCAAGTATCATCGGCAGGGAACAATTGATAATTAAGTAATTGCCCATCTCTAGATGAGACTGAAATAGAATATCCACGATTAATTTTAAGATCAAATGCGTAAGCCGAAGGAATCGAAGCGGCAATTCTAGCAACTGCTGGACGTGGAGGCCGTGGAGTATATCCTACTAATTTTGCCAAACGAAATATATTTTTTCTTTGAGAAACCGTATCGATAAACAGCTCGTTGACATTCAAATCCATTTTGAATGAAATCAAATCGGCCATATATGCCCAAAGTTCGACAAGCATAATACCTAAATCTGATTCTACAAAATCATTATAATCGTCTGGAAAATATTTTTTAATATATTCGATTGTTCTTGCTTTAATTGCATAAAAATCGAAAGAAGTATAAGAAATGTTTTTTAAGTCATTCGTACCTATAACATTTCCTATATTAAATGGTTGTGGATTTTTAAAAGGATTGGAGTTTTTTGCCATTAACGGACCCTATTTGAATTAAAATTCGATCTTAGTACTAATCTATCAATAAATTCTAAATTATCTTTCAAAGAATAATCGATTTGTATTATAACGGTATAATCTTTTCCATTTTGATCGAATTCGGATAAATTATTTTCATTTTCGCCACTTCGTACATCGATCGTTCTTACTACAATTCGCGGTTCCCATCTATTAATAGAATTAATGATTTTATTTCTTATTTCAGAATAAAGAATTTGATCTCCTTGTTCGAATATAGAAGATCTTAAACCAGTTCCATAATTTGGCATCATTACGCGTTCGCCAGGCTCTGTAAGAATTAATTGAATCAAATCTGCTCGAATAAGTTCGTAATCTACTGCACGATAAAAAAATCCTCTAGGATCATTTCTATTTAAAGGAAAAGCAAATCCTTTAATTCTAGCCTTATTCGTTGGCGAAGAAGCATATTGCAATCGAGTTTGTTCTGTATTAAAATTATGCATAACTATATTATATATATAATATAGAATAGCCAATACATAGAAAAATACAATTAATATATAAATTCAAGGGATAGTATAATAGACAAATGAGTTCAAACAATAATCCTAACGTATTTTTTTCACCACAAGATTTAACGACTTCTGGAATTCGTTTGTTTCAGATAGCTGTTCCTATCAATCGTTACGATGAAATAATTCATAATATTTTTAAATTCTTATCTAGAACTGGACGGCAGGCTACAGACGTAGATTATCTTGGTGAAGAAGATTTAATTGACGAATTAAAAATGTTAACAGATATTCATTGGATTAGTTTGTCTCCCGAAGACGAGGAAATTGATCGATTAAGAGTTAAAAATGCGCGATTAGCTGTAGATTTTACAGATAAATTATTGATTCGAGATCCAATATCGGGCGAATGGAAAGGAACGTTATACTATGATGAAAACGATCCTGATTTAAGTCAGTCGCCAATCGTATCGTTCGATCCATTATATTGGAGACCAGAATTAAATTATGGTAAATATTATGGCAATTCTGTTTATCGCGGTGTATTGTTAGTTTTTCAAGAAAATACTACCGCTTTTATTCATATAGGAATTCTTACTGTTCCACAATTTCGTTGTTGGGCGTTTGAAGTTTTAGCTTATATTACTTATGGAAATTATATTTATACAGATATTTGCGATGAATTCGATGTCAATTGGGTGATTGAAGATCTTAACGTTTCATTTGAGGACTAAATGGTTATACCTAATCAAAGTGCTATTAATGCAGGAAATTATCCTCAACAAGATTTAAGTAAATTTCGAAATATTACTAGTTCTGGTTCTATTCCAATAGCTGATTATTCAATGAGTGAAAAAATAGAAATCTCTAAATCAGAGAAATCTATTACGCTTATTAAAGCTATTAAACTTGTTAGTTTTAAACAAATTCCAATACTAATTAAACGACTTAAACCATTACCATCGATCAATATTAATTTAAGACTATTCGATGCAAATCTAGAACATTTAGTAAGCAAAGATGATTCTAGTTCAAAATCTGTCAATTCGAATTTAATCTTGAATTTAGCTTTTACTTCGCAAAGTCAAATCATTAATCCATTAACAGAAGAATTTTACACCGATTGGACTGACAATCCTATCGGTACGTCAGGTACAATCGTAAATGGTAATCTTACAAGCTACGATCCATTTAAAGATTTGAATTCTTCGGTATTTTCGGATCAAAGAGCTTTTCCAGATGCTGATGGGATTTTTCGAATGGCAACGAAAATTTATACCGCAAAAGACGACAAATTCTTCTTTGAGATTTCTGCAAATACGCCTTTTAATTATCTTGATTATCCATCATCGAAACCATATTTCGATCAAATTTATACGAAATATTTTAGAATAGGAAGAAATATTATTCTGTCTTATTTTCAGAATAAGAATTCTACATTCGTCATTTATTCATAGCATCGATATTTGTTTGAATATTACGCAAAAATATCGATGCAATATTTGATTTAGATTTTAATAATCTTTGTTTATTGTCTTCTAAAATTTCGTCTACGAATTTAGAATAGACCTCTCGCTCTTCACGAGACAAAGAATCAAACCACAAAGAGATATTTCCCTTTGTGGTTTGATTAAATTCTTTAATTTTTTCTATCTTATAATCTAAGTTATTAATAATATAATCGATAATCCTATATGTAAGAATTACTCGATTTGCTTTAAAATATTTTTCAAACATATTTTTGATCTATCATTAGTATAGCTGCATAATTTGTACGCGATTTATAAAGTTTGTCGTATAATTCTTCGGTAACCGCTTCTTCTTCGATCTGTTCTTTTAGCATCTCATGAATAAGAGTATAAGTCAATTCATCTTTTCCCATTACCTTTTCGGCAATATTATGAAGACTTTTAGTGACTTTTTGTTCATGTTCAAAAATGGTTTCTAAAACTTCATATGGCTCTTTCCACGACTTGTCTAATGAATCTATTTTTGAATATTTAACATTTGAAAATCGATCATGCATATGATCGATAATTTTTAATGCATGCCCTTTTTCTTCATTTGAGTGTTCTTGAGTCCATTTAGCAAGACCTAAAAGATTTTCGTTTTTAAACCAAGAAGAAGCAATAAGATAAGCATATTCGGAATATAATTCCATATTAATTTGGTCATTTAATATCGATTCGACTTCTTGCGATAAAGAAGACTTTGTGCTTTCTGTTAAAAAAAATTTTTGAAATTTTTTATACATCATTCCCTCTTTTGAGTTTGTCTCCATTGATTTATCGGTTCAATACCAATCGATACGCCTTCTTTTTCATGAAATGTTTTAGTTAAAAAGAAACTCTTATTTGTTTCTACACCTCGATCTTTTCCAATCCAAAATTCCGGTACTGAACTAATTTTAAATTTTTTTGGTGTTTCTAAAATATTTTTATCTTTATCTACGCTTACAATAAAATATGGATAAATTTCCGATAATGCTTTATTTGCGGATCCAGAAATTTGTTCCCAATTATCTATTTGAATTCCATATTTTTTCGATATAGCATCCTTAATTTCTTTTTTTGAGGGAATTGCAATTAGTTCTCGTGCTTCTTTGGCTTTTTCTTTATCTTGGTATTTCTGAACTAAATATCTTTCAAGAGCTTTTTTATTGCCTTCATGTTCTAAAAGGTTCATTGCATCGTTTCCACGACGAATTAATGATAATAAAAGACTTTTTAAATCTTTATTAAATTTTGTTTCTTTCGAAAAATCTTTTTCTTCTCCACTTTCGAGTTTTGAAAGAATTGACGAAAAAGGAATTCTAATAACTCTCCAATCACTATGGTCTTGTTTTGTACCAAAAACGATATGATCGTCAGTCCAACCGGGTTTATATTGTAAATCTTTCTTTCCGCCAACTCCTTTTTCTCTTTTATGTCCGACCATTCTTTTTCCAGTGTTAGGATGAGTAATACGAAATTGTGCGTATTTAGGTTTTTCACCTTTAACGATTAACATATAATTTCCATCGTTCCAAGGAGTATTGCGAATATTATAAGCTACTTCAAATGAATCATTATGCAAATCATCTTTAACAATAATATTTCCTTCATTATTAACAGGAAAAGAAGATATTAAAAACATTCTTTCGCTATTAGGAACATCGGTTGACGATATTACATTTTCTTCCAATAAGAATCTTTTAAACGAAATCATTTGTCATCCTTTATATCGATAAATATTTGTTGAAATTCTCCTCGTTCTATCGAGGAAATTTGTTCTACCAAATTATATACGTTATTTTTTATCAAAATATCTTTAATATAACTTTTAATAGTTTCAATACTATATTCTGGATTAATTTTTGCAGTAAAAGTTATTGTTTGAGTATATCCATCTTTTTTTGGAACTCGACTTAAAGTAGAAACGATTCTTTGTTGCAAGAAAACTTGCTTTAATTTTTTTTGTAATGCTAAATCGAGCGCTTCTTTGATTTTCTGATAATTTTTCTTTTTATCTGATTTAGATATCAATTTTTTCATAAAATCTTCATCAGAAGTTACCTGTACAGCTCTTTTTTCTTGTCTTTTTGTAGGAACTTTCTTTTTTAAGAGATTAGCAATAGAAAGCTGAATGTAAGAAGCACCCAATTTAATATTTCCATGAGAAGGAGAATATTTTTTACCATCTAAATAAATTTCAAAATCATCAATATCTTTAGGATCTTTATCTGGTACTCCGACAATAACGTTCCGAATATCCCCATCTTCATCCTGTACATCGAAAGATATTGTCGGATATCCTTGCCCTTTATTGATTTTAACATTTCTAACATTCTTAAGACTATAAGATTTAGGTTGATTATCAGATACGATATTATCTTTTAATGCCATAAAGTATTTTTCTATTTCAATTTTAAATCTTTCTTTATCGTTCTTTTGAGAAGCTTTTTCCAAAGCCACAGGCATTTCAGTCAAAATCATAATTTCTCCAATTATAAACCAATATCATGTAAATCTAACAAATCAGAATATTTTTCTTTCAAATCTTTTCTAAGATTCGTAATGAAGATAACACTCGAAGGATTATTTTTTAATACTTGATCTTGTAATCGTTCTATAATATGCATTTCTTCTTGCGGATAAGCTCCTTTTTCTATTAAGTATTTAATTACTGAAAATCGATTTTCAGTCACAGCCGATTTTAAAGCTCTACCATTATCTGTATGAATATCAGCTCCATTTTCTACTAAATATTTAACAATTTCCAAATAACCAGAATATGCGGCAGCGCATAAAGCGTTGCCATTATTTGCATGAATATCAGCTCCTTTTTCTACTAAATACTTAACGATTTCTAAATAACCAAATAATGCAGCATTCCTTAAAGGCGCGCCCAAATATACATTGACATCGGCGCCATTTTCAATCAAAGATTTAATATATTTTAAATCATTTTTACTTACTGCATAAACTAATTGATCATCAATATGTCCAGAATATTTGTTTAAAATCTTCATTATTGTCCTGTATTCATATCATCAATAATTTGATTAACTGAAATAATTCGATTATACATTCTAATATTGTCGATTTCTCCATCAAATGGTTGATAATTTATATCAGGATATGTAGTATCATCTCCTATTCTTAATACTCCATTAGATTTTTCAATTAAACTAAATCCTGTCGTTACCCTTCTTCTTTCCGAGACTAAACTTGCATTTACATATAATCGTAACCATTGTCCATCATAAGTCATTGTCAAATGAGTCCATGTATCGTTTGTAGGAATTGCAGTTGAAGAAGTAGTCCAAAAATAATTTGTATCATAGATCATTGCTCTAGGTTTGTTAGAAGCATCTAAACGAATAGCATAAACAGAATTAGTTCCTTCTTTTGCGATAATCGTTTTTGGTATTCCAGTAGCAGAATTATTCGTTTTAACTTCGCACATTAAAGTTAAATCTTTTTGAATATCTAAAATATTAGCATCTGGAATTTGAACGTTGTCATTAACACCGTCAAAACTTAATGCGTAATTATATTTTCCAGTAGTCCACGTGGCACCAGAAATTGTACCGTTATTATTGTTTCCTGAAATATCGTCAGTCGTAAATCCACTATTTTCATCTAATGGTAACCATAAAACCAAATTTGGAATCGGAGTAGGAGTAACTGTAGGTGACGGACTTGGACTTGGAGAAGGAGTTGGACCGACAGTAGGAGAAGGAGAAACGGTCGGTGATGGTGTTGGCGAAGGAGTAGGAATCGTATCAATAACAAGAATTAGTGTTGGTTGATATTTAGTGGGACCATGTTCACCAGGAAAAAAAGATACTCTATCCGTAGCACTGTTAAGATTTGTCGGGCTAGAAAATCTAATTTTAAATTGAGTTAAACCATCGTCTGGTCCAGATTCATTATTGATCATTGCTAGTGTGGCAGGATTTAATTCGGCATAACTAGCTAGTTCTTTGGCGATTGGGATTGCCATCGTCGTAACCATATCGTCTGTAGCAATTTCTTGAAAATCTGTTTTTTCTAGTCTTTTTTCTCCAAAAGCTCCGGTTTTAATATCAAAATAAAGATAACCATATTCATCTACGTTTCCTTCAATGCCGCCAAGAGTTAATTTAATTTGTCCTGAAGAAAACGTTGTACCAGAAGGAAATATACTCGTGTCAAATGAAAGAATACTGACAACTTGGCTATCGGAAAATCCGGTATCTCCTCGATCGTCTTCGTTGTCACCAATTAATAATCCAGTTCTTCCTATCCCGGCATTATGACTAATAATACCGATATTATTAACCGAATCACCTTTAATCCATCCGTCTAATTGTCCATCAGAAATAATTTCGACCGTATCTCCTGGCGATAAAGGATAACAAAAATTTGAAACCAAAAGAAACAAACAAAAAAATATCTTTTTCAAATCTGTCCTCCAGACGGTGGAGTCGGCTGATAACTAGCGCCGAATTGTTGATCCATATCTCCAGTAGGAGATACTGCACTTAGCGCATTTGCTTGCGAAGGACTAGTCGGAGATTCTGTAGGTGGTGGAACTTTTTCTTCAGGTTTTTCTTCCTTGAATTCTCCTAAATATTTTCCTATTTTTTTCAATATCGCTTCAGCTTGAGTGTTAAGTTCTTCTTCATCGGTTAAATCTTGATTAACTAATTTTTTTATTTTTTCAAGAATTTCTAATGAACTCATGTCTTCGACTTCGGGTTCTTCGATTTCTGGTTTTTCTTGTAAATCAAGATTTGGATCTTTTACATGATCCTGTTCATAAAGTTTTCTTGTCATTCTAAGCCATTGAAGATTTTGATCGATATCCTTGTCATAACTCATAATTTTCCTCTTTATACCAACTCTGTTCCAAAAACTTTCTTATATGCCGCTTTTGTTTTAGGTCCTACTTTACCATCTTCGGTCAATTTTTCAGATACGAATTGATTCATAAATCCTTGTAATTTTTTTATCGTATCTTGAGGGGCTCCGGCAAAAATAATTGGTTTGTCGACTAAAATTGCACTTTCTAAAATTAATTTAATTAAAACCGCACAACCTATTTGTGACGATACTAATTCGGGATCGTATTTTCCATCAGAGGCATACTTGCCTTTAGTATAATGATTTGTACCACTCCATAAATATGGACTATTTACGTTCGGATAATAATTCAAATATCCTAACCCATTATATGTTTCTAACAAGAATAAAATATTTATTACATTTTCACTACGACATTCTTTTAAATCTTGTTCATAGTATCGTGACCAATAATTAATTTTGTCTCTGAGTGCATCTAGGGCTGACTCTTCCCATGTAAAAGGAGGATTACCAGAAACAGGTCTATTTTTGGGAACATTTTTTGTTCGAGCTTTTAATGAATCGCCATTATGAAGATGCGTTGTGAAATCTAGACTTCCTTCAAGCGAATGAATCGCTGCAATCATATACCAAGGAAGATTTACTTTTTTTGCTATAGATTCATAACGTTCTTTATTCGTAGTGATTTTATTAACAATTGGTAAAGCTTTATTTAAAGCTTTAATTTCCATCGTGGCCCAAAGATTTTCATATTTTGTTTTCCATGCGTCTTTCATGATAATCTCCTAGAAAATGAAGTTCTTCTTTTGATCAGTAAGTTCTTGATTAAGAGAACGATCATGTTTCGTTTGCTTTTGAGGTATCGCTCCTCTTCTTTCAGGCTGTTGTTCCGTACGAGATCTTTGGTATTTACGAGTTATAATTTGTAAACGATATTTTCTCCACAAATTATATGGTTGAGCTACAGTAACTTGAATTGTTTCCCACCAAGTATTATCCCACTTGCAATATATTAATGATTTTAATTTTGGTAATTCACCTACGATATTTTTGAAATTCGTAAGATTAAAATTAAATATCATTTCATCAGGAGAATCAATACCAAATACATCTAAATTTTGCAACGGTTCTACCGGTTCAAAAGTTGCTTTGATTTCATATCCTTCTTGAGTTACAATCGAATTTCGATCTTCCATGTACACATGATCAAAATTAGAATCGATATATGATTTAAAATAATATATAAAACTTCCGCCCAAATCTATCTGTTCTTGGTCTAGTTTATCAAAGAGATCTTGATCTACACCATCTGGACGAAATGATTCGAGGGCAGAGCGACCACCTGGAGAATAAGAAGAGCCGTCTGATTTAAAAATAGCCATGAAATTATATATGGAGAATACTATGGAAATCAAAGAATGGATATTAAAAAATCTTTTCAATTCAATACAGCGATTAGACAGTCATAGACTTAATGAACAATGGTTTAAAAAAACCAATAATGAAAAATATTATGAAGAAATATTTAATTTGACAAATTTTTTATCTATCGATTCGTTTCTTAAAGAAAGAATTTATTGTATTATGAATGATTTAAAAAAACCAAATAAATGTTTTAACGAAAAATGTAATAATACGACCGAATTTATAAGTTTTGTATATGGATATACTAAACATTGTTCAATAAATTGTTCTTCTGGTGAACGTGTTCGAAAAACAAGTGAAAGATACATAAAAGAATATGGTATTAAACATTATGCACAATTAGAATCAGTGAAAAATAAACGAAAACAAACATGTTTAGAAAAACATGGAGTTGATAGTATTTTTAAAACTGAAAAATCTAAAGAAAATATTAAAAAATTTTATCAAGATAATGAAAAGGTAAAACAGCGAAGTAAACAAATTAAACAAACATGTTTAGAAAAATATGGAGTTGATAACGTATCCAAAGCAGAAGAAGTTAAAGAAAAAATTAAACGAAAATTCATTGAAAAATATGGAGTCGAAAATCCATATCAATTAGATAATATTAAAGAAAAAATTAAACAAACATGTTTAGAAAAATATGGAAATGAGTATCCATGCAAAATAGAATTTTTTAAAAATAAAGCCCTACAAACAAATAAACAGCAATCTTTAGAAAGATATGGTGTCGAAGGGTATTATACAAAAATATCACAAATAATATCTTTAGATCTTTATAAGAAGATAATTAATTATGAATGGTTA